>OCZT010004448.1_pt1 | contig 14114 bp, 16 predicted proteins | sample 1539031 | NCBI WGS metagenome assembly OCZT01 (sample SAMEA3539308, study PRJEB22396) | soil metagenome | biome: tundra; feature: field; material: soil | place: USA | collected 2010-05 | depth 0.15 m
AAGTTTACCATCATTATCCATGTCAGTAAAAGGAGATGGTCTAATACCTTGTGACCTGTCATTATAAACACACTCTGTAAGTTCAATCGCTTTTTTATTAGTCACTTTGAATGCCTTAAGTGTATTGAAATTTGGTCTATCATCAATTTCTAAAAATAATAGTATTGATGAATGCTGTTCAATTAGTCTGTTGTATTTGCTTGAATAAACAATGCCTTCGATTGTCTTGCTTATGGGTCTTTGATTAAAATAAATAATGTCTTTAGAAATTATAACACTGTCGCCGGAATGGGTTTTTAAAATAATTTTCTCTTTTGTTTGGTTGAGTGAAAAGAAAAATGATATTGATAAAATTATAAATCGCATTTTTTTAAGTTTTAGTTTAAGCTCCCGCTACCCAATAAATATACTGCACCTTTTTTATATTGAAATTTCAAAAGCGTAACTTTGCAGTATGGAAGATGTAATAGCAAATAAGGTGGCTGAAAGCGGTTTGATAACATTGGACCTGGAAGAATATTATCCAAAAGAAGAAACAGCGGTGTTCGACATGAAGGATCATCTTTTTATGGGATTGATTTTAAAAGAAAAAGATTACCGTGAGGCATTAAAAACCATTGACTGGAGTATCTACCAGAATAAAAATGTTTGCATTACCTGTAGCGCAGATGCGGTAATACCTATTTGGGCTTATATGCTTGCTGCTGCTTATTTACAACCCGTTGCAAAAGAAATAGTTTTTGGCAATGAAGACTTTTTGCACAGAACATTATTCTTAAAAAATTTATCGGCAATTAATATAAATGAATTTGCAGATAAAAGAGTGGTGATAAAAGGCTGCGGAGATAAAAGTATTTCTGAAACAGCTTATGTTGAAATAACAAAATTACTAAGACCGGTTGTTAAAAGTATAATGTATGGCGAGCCCTGCAGTACAGTGCCTATTTATAAAAAAATCACCCCAACCCCTAAAGGGGCTTAAAAGATATTTGCAATATTATTATTTAATATAAACCTCACCTTTATAAGGATGAATAGAAGAATGATATGAATAACCTGCAATATGCAGCAGGTAATAGGTCATGATATCGCACCAGCAAATTTCATCTTTAAAAAGATCATCAACAGCCGCCGCCATTTCTTTTTATCCATTCTTTAAATTTTTCCATTTCAGAAGGCGCTGAAAAAATAATTTTAAAGTGGGTATCTTCTGTTACTGATTTTAGATCGTCGTTAATATAATGATGTGTTTTATGCCGGTGCCTGATTATTTTAGCTGTATTCATGATCCTTAATTATTGCCGACTGGTTCTAATTCTACCGAAACGCTCTTATGCTCTTCAAAGTAACGCATTAATGCATTCTCCAGCGAAGGAAGTAAAATTCCCTTTTCACTTTTAAGCACGCTGTATCTGGGTCGTGGTGCTTTCCAGTTTAATAAATGCATTGGTTGCGCTTCTACAAGATCGGTATCTAAACCCGCTTTATCTGAAACTTTTCTTGCCAGGTTAGCCCAGGTTATCCCACCGTTATTGGTAAGATGCCAAATGCCTTTTTCTTTATCTATTAACAAGTCAAGCGAAACATTTACAAGATCAGGAACATACGTAGGTGAAATAAAAATATCGGCTGCTGCCACAAAATTATTATTTGCAGAAAGTGTGTTAACCACATTGCTTACAAAATTATATTCATCCCACGGTCCAAAAAATGAGCTTGTTCTAATAACCAAAGAATTGGGATTAATATTTAAAACTCCAGATTCGGCTTCTGCTTTACTTCTGCCATAAATATTAAGCGGATTAATTTTATCACCTTCTAAATAAGGATCCTGTTTTGTTCCATCAAAAACCAGGGCAGATGAAAAGGTCATGAATTGTAATCCGTATTTTTTACATGCGCTTGCCAGTAGATATGCCCCCCTGGAATTATCATTAAAACATTTTTCAATTTCTGTTTCTGCATCATCTACTCTTACGAATCCAGCAGCATTTATTATTGCCCAGGGATTATATTTTTTAATTGCTTCTTCAATTTGATCTTCGTTGGTAATATCTACATCCTGCCTGCTTAATAGTTTAAAATTAATATAACGGAAGCCACATATTTTACCAAAAGCTTTTCCAAGCGTTCCGTGTTTACCAATAATTAATACCGGCTGCGAATTATCATAATCAGGTAATGCTGTTTTTGCTTTAAAAGAGTTTTCATAAATAAAGCGAATATCACTGTGCCACCATCCTTTATGTTCAATTAATGGATGAGAATATTTTTGTCCGGATACCAAAGATTTGATAACAGATGCTAATACCGTAGCTCTTGGAAATCCGGAACCTACGTCAAATGCTCCGGGCTCATAATCCATTTTTTTTGAAGTAAGAAGCCTGTTCCATCCATAGGATCCTAATAATGCCCATGCCGTTACTGCTTTAATATTTAATCCTTCCTCATTAAGTTTGAAACAAATATCCCACACTTCTTTCAGCCACCTTGCCTGGTCTTCTCTGCCGCAATTAAGTTGCACTTCTGTTATTGCCATTGGCAACCTAAATCTTTCCCACGCTTCTTTTAATAATATGCTCAAACCGCCTGGTTGTTCATGAGGAACCCTTACTGCTTCTACATCGGCATATACCTGCAGCTCGTTACCCCCATGTGTGAATGAAGGATATTTTTTATAATCCTCATCAAGAAAACGTTCAGAAGTTATATAATGATTGAAGCCCATAATGTCAGGCGGGCATATATTCTTTAAAAAGAAATTTAAAGAGGCTTTGGGTATTCCTAATCTTAAAAAATAATCCCACATTTTATGACCGGGCTTTACATTACCACATAACAGATCATAGGTAAGCCACCTTCTTTCATTTTCAAAATTTGCCTGGTATTGTAAAGAAGGAGAGCAATAGGTTTTTCCAAGATCTTCCGTTTGCACCAGCTTTGCAGAAGGGTTGATCCTGCGGATTATCTGCATTGCCAATACAACACCTTTTATTTGGTTTAAAAGCATTTTAGCAAAGCTTACATCATTCTTTGCATGAGGATACCAAAAGCCATACAGTCCGCTAAAGCGTGCAGTTGTAAGCGGCTCATTAACCGGGGTATAATATTCTATCCACGGAAATTTTGTGGCTACTTTTTCTGCATATTTTGCAAGCTCTTCAGAAAAATTTTCATCCAGTAAATTGGTGTAAACCGGTCCGCTTCCATGATGAACCAATCCGGCAATCGGTTTAATGCCATGGCTAGTCAGAAAACTAAGTTGTTTTTCTGTCCAGCTCCAATCTATTTCTGCTTCTGGGTTGGGTTGATGGCGCTCCCACAAAATAGGATACCGTAAGGTTTTTATACCTAAGCCGACGATAAGAGAAAGATCATTTTCTCTTCTATAATGATTTGCATATTCCAGCTGGTCAAGATATGAATCATTAATCCTGTTTATGGTGCATTCAATACCTCCCCAAAGCTCAAGATTGCTGGAGCTTGCTTGTTGTAACTTTTTGTCCGTTGACATGAGTTTCCGATTGATGTTGCATCAGTTTTTTAAACAGGGTTAGTGACTGGGCTACCACCTGGTCCATATTATAATATTTATAAGTGGCAAGGCGCCCAACAAAATAAGTATTTGTCATTGCTGCTGTAAGCTGCTGATATTTTTTATATATCTCGGCATTTTCCGGCCGTGGAACAGGGTAGTAAGGATCTCCTTTGGCCTTAGGATATTCATATACTATTGTTGTCTTTGGATGTTTTTGTCCGGTTAAATATTTAAAATCGGTTATCCTGGTATATGGATGTTCATTAGGATAGTTTACAGTACCCGTTGGCTGAAAACTTTCTGCTTCCACAGTTTCAAATTTAAATTCCAGGGAACGGTAAGGAAGCTTTCCGTAACAATAATTAAAATAGCTGTCTATCGGTCCGGTATAGATCATAAATTTATGCGGTATGCTATCTACTATTTCTTTATAATCAGTATTCAACATTATCTTAATGTTGGGGTGAGATAGAATTTTCTCAAACATCTTTGTATATCCGTATAACGGCATTTCCTGGTAGGTATCTGTAAAATAGCGATCATCTTTATTTGTTCTTGTTGGAACTCTTGCTGTTACGGAAGCATCCAGTTCAGAAGGATCCAGATCCCATTGCTTTCGGGTATATCCTCTAAAGAATTTTTCATATAATTCACGACCAACTTTACTTACTACCACATCTTCAGATGTAACTACCCTGTCTACCTTTACAGCTTTGGATTTAAAAAATGCCTCTACCTGGTCAGAGCTGAGATTAAGTCCATACATCTGGTTAATTGTATTCAGATTGATTGGTATAGGAACCAACTGCCCATCAACACTTGCTAATACTTTGTGCTCATATTGTCTCCATGGAGTGAACTGGCTTAAATATTCAAAAACATCTCTTGAATTAGTATGAAAAATATGCGGACCATATTTGTGAACTAAAATGCCATCCTTATTATAATAATCATAAGCATTGCCACCGATATGATTTCGTTGATCAATAATTAAAACTTTTTTTCCAGCCTTAGAGGCCAGTCTTTCTGCTAAAACACTTCCGGCAAAACCTGATCCTACTATTAAATAATCAAACATATATTTTCTCCTTATTTAAATTTGATATAATGTTATTGGATTTACCATTTAGTTTTGAATCTCTCGTATTGTTGATCAATCGTACCATTTTGCGCCATGTTTTATCCCACGAATTTTTGGAAAGAAATGCATCTGTTTTTTGAAGCCATTTAGAACGATCTACCCTGTTCAGTTCAAGTTCCGCTACAGCAATAAATTCATCAGCAGTGTCTGCAATATGAACCAGATTATTAGTACCATAAGGAGTTACTACATCAATAATGGAAGTAGAGATAACCGGTTTTCCTCCTGCAAGATATTCAGGTGTTTTTGTGGGGCTGACATATTTGGTAGCTTCATTACGTAAAAAAGGAATAATAGCGACACCCCATCCTGCCAGGTATAAAGGAAGTTCTTTATAATTCTTACTACCTAAATAATGAATGTTATTCATTATTGGTAAACTTTCAGAATCAATTTTAATTACAGGACCAATGATCACAAATTGCCATTCGGGTTTTCTTTCTGCAACTTCTTTTATAAGATCTATATCAAATCTTTCATCAACCACACCATAAAACCCAAATCTTGGATGTGGAATATCAGTTTGATCTACAGGATCGGCTATAATTTGACGGGCCTGCATAAAATGTTCCTTATCAATACTGCTGGGAAAAGGATATATATTATGATGAAAACTTTTCTTAGCATGGTATAAATTATACCCGCCGGTAAATACCAGATCAGCCTTACTAAATAGTTCTTTCTCTCTTTCCTTTAGTTCAGGAGGGGCAAATTTAAAAGAAGATAGTTCATCCATACAATCATAAACTATAAACTTAGGAGTAAAAGAATTTCCAATAGTCAAAGCCATTGGAGTGTAATACCAAAAGAAATAATCAATGATCGCTTCTTCTTTAAAAAGGTCCTTTAATAAATTAATCTGTTGAAGAGTGGGGTCTTGCCCGGAAAGGTCATGCTTTAAATGAGGAATAACAATTGTCAGATTTTCTTTACGGCTTAACTCTAAATAGCTTGTATGCTCAGCATCAAAAAGCGGTTCCTCAATAAAGTAAACTCTTCCATGCTTTAAAAACCGGCTCATCAAATGCTGCGGCCGCTGATAAACAAAATTCCATCTTAAATGACTAAAACAAACTAAATCCATAGTGTCCTTCCTGGTGGTCTGGTTTAAATTAAACGGGTTTATATAATTCATATATCGCATAAATGCTATTTATGTGCCAACGCTGTTTAAGCTATCTGATTTTATTGGAAGTTACTAATTTTTAAGCACGTGTGTAAAAAAATACTCGGTTTTTAAACGCTTGTAGAGCTATTTAACTGTAATTATAGAAAATGCATCTGTCTATTTGCTTAAGGAAACGTTTTTTAGAAAAGAGAATTATAATTTTTCATACAAAGCTCTCAATTTTTCTCTTGTCATAATTTTTTCCCAGTCTTTTCCCAGGGCGTTTTCCCAAAGAGGCTTCATACCAAGGGAAACATTTATCATTACCTGGAATTGTTCTTCTGTTAAGCCGGCACAGATGTTTTTAGGAATACGGATACCGTTCTTCTCCACCATCGTTTTAAATTCTTTCACACCTTCAGGGTAATATTCTTCAAGATGATCGAAAACAATGCAATTGCCTATACCATGTTTAGTGCCCAGCAAATAACTAAGCCCATAACTCACCGCATGGGCAACCCCTACCTGGCTATAAGCAATACTCATTCCTCCAGCGTAAGAAGCCATCATCAATTTGTCATCGCTTTCATTGTCCCGGTTATCTTTTTCAACAAAAACCTCCCGGCAAAGTTGAAGCGCTTTTTCTCCATAAGACTTACTGAACTCGTTTAAGTAAGTTCCCTGCAGGCTTTCGATGCAATGGATATAACAATCCATGCCAGTGTAAAACCGCTGATCTTTGGGAGCATTGGCAGTTAACTCAGGGTCCAGAACGATCTGATCAAAAAGGGTGAAATCAGAATTCATCCCCAGCTTTTTTGTTGGTCCGGTAAGAACGGTTGTACGGCTTACTTCTGCACCAGTACCGCTTAATGTTGGAATACCGGCTTTATAAACTCCCGGAACTTTTACTAAGTCCCAGCCCTGGTAATCTGCAGAAGAACCGCGATTTGTTATCATTAAAGAAACTGCTTTTGCAAGATCCATTGTACTTCCGCCGCCTATACCAATAACTCCGCTAACACTTCCAAATTCTTCTTTTAATTCCGCAGCAAGACTATCAACGTAAGTTGTTTTAGGCTCGTAAGTAACATCGGCAAAAATTATTTTGTCATTTCCTTTTAGAGGAATTCGATTTACTAATTCTTTATTCTTAAAAAAATGATCTACTAAAAAGATCATTGGCAAACCGTTCTTTCGGTTAGGTTCCAGTATCTGATCTAATTGATTAAAAGAGCTACGACCATAGATAACATAGCCCACCATTTTAAAATTTCTGAATTGCATTATACAAAGTTGATGATTAATTCGTATTAATTTGGGTGCTTCGTGTTATAAAGTTTATTGGCTTTTTCCAGGTCTTCAGGTGTATCAATTTCAATACCCATATAATCTGAAACAACCATTTTTATAGGAACACTATTTTCAAGATAGCGAAGGCATTCAATTTTTTCTGTGGTTTCTAAAGGTGTCATTGTCCACCTGGTAAAATTCATCAGCGCCTGTTTTCTAAAAGCATATATACCGATATGCTCATAATAAACCGGCTCAACATCTGAATTCCTGTGATAAGGAATGGGGCTTCGGCTGAACATAAGTGCATTCATATTTTTATCCACTACCACCTTTACATAGTTGGGATCATTAATGAATTTCTTATCCTTTATCTCCTGCATAATAGAAGCAACCTGTACAGTATTGCCACCATCTTCATAAAAAATATTTAATAGTTTGAGTAACACTTCTTTATTTACAAAAGGCTCATCCCCCTGAATATTTACAACGATATCTACTTCAAGATCAGCAACAGCTTCAGCAATCCGGTCACTTCCGCTTTCATGCGTTTGTTTACTTATTGTTACATAGCCGCCATAATGAGTGATCTCATCAAATATTATTTGGCTGTCGGTTACAACTACCACTTCATCAAACAGCCGGGTTGCCATTGTATTTTCATAAGTATGTGCAATTACAGATCTGTCGCCAAGCTTATGCATCAGCTTTCCCGGAAACCGGGCAGCATCATAGCGGGCGGGTATCATCGCAATTGTCTTCATTATTAATTGTAGGATTCAGCTTCCGCTTCCGGAAGGGTTTCACTTTCATAACCGCAATCGGTGCATTGATAAACATTTTCTACAGAAACAGCATAGGCAGAAAAAAGCCATGTGGTAATAGCGGTTAAAAGATTCTCAGTACTTCTTTTGGGAACTAATATAAATTTATGAGACCCGCATTGCGGGCAAAGGAGCCGGTTATCGGAAGAGGCATTCATTTCCCTCAACAGCCTTCTTACTTTATATTCTTCGCTTTTTCTAACCACCAGTTTTATTCCGCCGATTGCATTTGACAAGAGCGGATCAATAGTAACGGTATACTCATCTTTTAAATAACATTCAATGCCTGCTGCTCTTAGCCTTGTCAATTGTATGTTAGCATTAAAGGAATTGTCAAATGTTTGTATGATAACCATATCCATTGTTGGCTAATATTATTTATCACTAATCATTATCGGAGAGTTTCCTTTACCCATTATTACAACCTTGGAATTTTGACTGAGGGCAATCTCTTTCAATGCTTTTATTTGCTCGTATTGCAATTGCTGATCGGTTAGTCCTGTATTTATGATACGCTGATAATCGGCAATGCCCTGTGCTTCCACTCTTTTTCTTTCAGCTTCCTGCTTTTCTTTTTGCAGAACAAATTCCATTTTCTTGGCATCCTGCTCAGCATTTATTTTTGATTCAATAGAAGCCTTTACTGAATTTGGGAGTGTAATATTTCTTACTAATAATTGCTCAAGTAATAATCCCCGCTTTTTAAAGTCTTCTTCAATAGTTCTGTAAATGCGCTGCTGAAATTCATCCCGTTTTGTGCTGAATAATTCAACTGCCTGGTAATACACAGCATTATCCCGGATTTTTGTTCGTGTAATGGGCCGTACAATTTTATCTTTAAAATCAAGCCCTGTTTGCTGTATTAATTTTGGAGCATCATCAGCAACCACCCTGTATAAAACGGTAAGGTCAATGGTTACTTCCAGTCCATCGCTTGCTAAAACACGAATTGCATCATCTCCGGATTTATTACCTTCATCTTGCACTCCGCTCATTGTATAGTTCTGTGTTTTTACATCCACCTTTTTAATTTCATACAAAGGATTTACAAAATGAAGTCCACTGCTGAGCACATCATTTTTTACACTGCCGAACAAAACCTTTACACCAATTTCTCCGGCATCTATCTGCACAACAGAAGAAATAATTATTCCCAGTAAAATAAACAGTGCACCAACAAGGCGACCAATTTTACCATATTTATGCAACGAAACATTATTTTTTACAATTATGCCGGTTACACCAAAAATTATAAGGCCAAGTATAATGAATATCATAACAGAAAGTTTTAGTACTGCAAGTTCATCAAAACTATTGATTATACCATTTAAAGTCATTAGGTCATTAAGCCAATGGTCAATAAGTAAATTAGGCTCCTCCGTAATCTTATAGGATTTAAAATTAAAGGGGATTACAAAGTCTCCCCTATCGGGGGAGATTTAGAGGGGGCTTTTAGGAGGGTTAATTATTCAGCATCAAAGGCATTACCAGCATCAGCAGCTCTTCATTTTCGTTAACTTCTGTAGGTTTAATAATTCCCGCTTTGGTTGGAGTGCTCAATTCAATAACCACCTCGTCAGTATCTGCAGCATTCAGCATTTCAATTAAAAATTTTGCATTAAAAGCTATCTGCAGATCTTCTCCATCGTATTGACAAGCCATCCGTTCATTTCCTTCAAAACTAAAATCAACATCCTGTGCTGCCAGTTGCAATTCACTTCCGCTTATGCTAAGCGCAACCTGGTTTGTGCTTTTATTGCTGAACACACTTACGCGGCGCAATGCACTTTGAAAATCATTTTTGTTAACTGTAAGTTTATAGGGGTTATCTGTCGGTATCACCACTTTATAATCAGGAAACCTTGCATCAATAAGCCGGCAAACCAATTCGGTACCGCCATGTTTTACAAAAAGGTGGTTGCTGTTATAAGAGATCTGCAGCTCATCATCATTTGATGGCAAAGCGCTTTTTAATAAATTCAAAGGTTTTTTAGGAACGATGAAAGTATCCGTTTTAGGACAGCTTACATCTGTTCTTTTAAACCGCACCAAACGGTGGGCATCTGTAGCAACACATGTCATCCCGTTGCTATCAAGCTCAAAGAAAACCCCTGTCATAGCGGGTCTCAGGTCATCATTGCTAACAGCGAACAGGCTTTTATTTATAGCCGTAACCAATGCAGAAGAAGGCATTGTAAAAGAAGTTGCGGCATCAGCTACAGGTTCTTTTGGAAAGTTATCAGGATTTTCTCCCATCACTTTGTATTTACCATTATCACTTGTGATCTCGATCCCGAAATTCTTATCAATATTAAAAGTGAGCGGCTGCTCGGCAATGTTCTTTAATGACTCAAGCAAAATTTTTGAAGGGATGCAAACCTTTCCGCTGTCCTTCGCTTCAATGTCAAGATGTATTTTCATCACGGTCTCCAGGTCAGTGGCAACTACGGTAAGCTTGTTCTTATCAATCTCAAACAAAAAATCTTCCAGTATAGGCAAAACCGTATTGGCATTAATAACGCCGCTTATCTGCTGCAGGTGCTTTAGTAACTGAGATGAGGAAACGATGAACTTCATATAATGTTATATTAGAAAACCAAAGATAAAAGATTGCGGTTAATGAATTCAAAATAATAAAAATAAATTTGACCTCACCTTGAATCCCTCTCCATCCCGATAGCTATCGGGAGAGAGGGAAGCGAATTGTATTTTTACCATAATGAATACAAAGCTTTCAAAAGAACAGGCGCTGCCAAAAATAAAACAGTATTGTACTTACCAGGAAAGATGCCACGCTGAAGTAAAAGAAAAACTGTACGCATTCGGTTTGTATAAAAAAGATGTTGAACAATTGATGTCGCAACTGATAGAAGAGAATTATCTTAACGAAGAACGCTTTGCCATACAATATGCAGGAGGAAAATTCAGGATGAACCAATGGGGGCGAATAAAAATAAAGTATGCCTTAAAGCAAAAACAGGTAAGTGATTATTGTATAAAAAAAGCTTTGAAAGAAATTAATGAAACTGATTATAAAAAGACCTTACAAAAACTCGCAGAACAAAAATTGAAAACATTAAAAAGCGAAACAAATATTTTTAGTAAGAAAAAAAAGTTGCAGAATTATTTATTGCAGAAGGGGTATGAGGGGGAGTTGGTGAGGGAGGTGGTGAATGAAAACGAAGAATAACATTAAGGTATTGCTGTAGTGCAGGAAATAGAGTTCCGTCAACTGTATAACCATCATGAAACCTTTTGCTTTATTGTAAATATTTTTGCCATCAAAGTATTGTCGCTTTGCCTATATAAAGAACTTGTAACAGATAAATTATTTTCATCCAAGCGGGAAATGCTATTTAGTTTAAAAACGATATGGTCGGCTGAATTGCAATTTGCAAAATAGAAGATGTCTCTGTAAACAGTGTGATAAGCACTTTCAAAATTTTCTATCTGTTGGTTATTTTTAAAATAGTCCAATAAACATTTATCAGCGACGATTGGATAGCTTGCAAAATAAAGAAGTCCAACTCCATTAATATCGTAATAAGGGTTTATTGAATATTGACTGGAAGCAATTACATCTTCTGTGATTTTGAAATTAAAGTTGCTTGATTTGATTTCGTTTAGAAACCCTTTTTTTAATAATCGGTATTCATTTAAAAATTCAGGAGTATTTTTTAATTGCTCAATGTGATTAACCTTCTCTTGAGGATTGGATTTTGAAATTTTTGAATTGTCGTTTAATTCCCTTTGTGAAAAGCTTGTCATTAAGTTTGCATAAAGTTGTTTCTCATTGCATTTCCCATTTACCGTACTGAAATAAGTGTTATTGCCAAACCTTTTTATTTCCGATTTTAGATAAAGGATTTCATTTTCAAAAAAAAGATTTAGCAGACTTAATGAATAATTAATTCTAACAAAGGTTGCATAAAGACGGTTTCCTATATCGTCTTTGAATTCAGATGATTTTTGTTCTAAGCCACTGCTTAATAATTCCCAATGAATATCTCCAATTTCTTTGAGCAGCCAATTTTCAGATAATGCTGAATTTGCCATTTGTGGCATTCTAATTTCTTGTTCCCGGTATGAAGTAATATTCCTCGTAGCAGAAGTGCTTTTTTCAACCCTATCGCTTTGCTTATGAAAGAAGGTTAGGGCTTCTGCTATAGTTTTGAATTGATACCAGTCACTATCTGATATTTCAAAACCAAAATATTTTTCTATTGCTACTCGGATAACAACTACATCTAAGCTATCTATCCCAGTTTCTTTTAAAGGAACTCCTAATTGTTCTTCTTCAAAAGAAGGAAGTATGCTTTGAATTATGTGTAAATATTCCTTCAATATTTATAATAGGAGTTGATTGAGGTTTTAATAATATTCTGGAACATGGAATTATTGAAAAATTATTCCTGCAACAAGTTTAGAGTGCCAATGATTGTGAACAACAGCAAGTGACAAACTTAAATATACATCAGCCACATCTTCCATAATATCTGGGTTACTTTGGTAATTATGAAGAAAGATGGGGTCTGTAACAGGAAGGTCATACCGATTTCCATTATAAGTAAACACCAATCTCACTTGGGGTCTATTAGGATTGTCCTCATAAGTTCTTTCAATAACTTCAAATTGATTTGTATTAATAAACATTAAAGAATATGAAAGGGTTCCAATTGCTTCTTCTGATACGGCTTTACCTCTGTTTCCAAAAATTAAATTTCTATTATCGCAAAGTTGATTAAGATTATCCATTTTGGATGTCCGTTTTCTATTATTGGATTGTTGTTATTGTCAAGTTCAATTCCTGCTAAACATCTTCCTCCTTCTTTAAATGAATTAGCTAAACAAACAAAGCGAGTTGGCATAGGGTTATTTAATTAAATGGATAATCTCAACGTCATTTTTTACATGTTTTAAATATTCAGCAAGTAGCCTTCGGTGACATTTTTCTGGAGTATGTTCACTGCATAATAAACAGTTTTCATGTAGCTTTTCAATATCAGTTTTAGATGCCACTTTCCTCATGTCTAATAAATTCAAATATTCAACTTCATATTCCTCCCATGTCATTTTTTTATTTCTGTAACGGGTTAATAATTCTTTGGTTGGTGCAAAATCAATATTATGCTCATAGGATATGTCACCTATTTCTTTGGCAAAGAACTTCAAGTCAGAACCTTTTGCAAAGCCTGCCAATTGAGAAACATTATTAATTCTTGTGTCAACAATTTTCTTGACACCTGAACTTGTTAGAAGATTAAAAAACTTTTCGGCGGGTTTACCGGTAAAGCCTATTGTATATAGCTTAATCATAATTGTTCTACAGGAGCTTTTGTATAGGGTGAGTATGCAATTTCTTTATTTCGTAATCTATACGCCGCCTTTAATTGGTCATCTGCTGAAATGTTTGGTTGAAAGATATCTGGCTTAGGTATTTTCTTATCATATTTTCTTAAGAGTTGTTTTTCAAGTTCAGCATTGTTTTTTAAAGTTTTGTCTTTAAGTATATGCTTTACTTCAAAACCGTCCTTTTCTAAAGCAATTGAAATCATTGAAAATCTATGGCAGTCAAAGGGTTCACCTTCTGAACACATCAAAGCAATTGTAAATCCTGTATCAAGTCCTAACCAAAGTCGTTCAACTCCGTTTTTAAAAAGCCAGGATTTTCGAATTTTTTCAAAATCAACCTTCCCTTCTTCATCTAATAAATCAGGGTCTGTATGTCTTGCACCAAATTCTTCAGCAAAATGGAGATAAGTGATCCCATTGTTTTTAAGAAAATTAGATAGAGGCTCTTGATTGTATTGCGGATTATAAGAACTTGCAGCCACGCTTCTTACATCAATGAGACAGTTTATAGAATACTCCTTTAAAAGCTCAAGGAAGTAGTCAATTTGATGCGTTGAATGTCCTACGGTATATATTATTGGTTTGTCCATTTTTTTATTGCAAATTACAAATTATAGTCTTACAGCATAATGGCCAATCCTAAATATACACACCTTTACAAAAACATTCGTAAAGCAAGCCATATTGAATGCTTTACGCAAAAGGAGTATCTTTTTATTAATCCAATAACTTTACAGCATGTCTTCCCTCACCATAACCATTATACAACCCAATCTTCACCGGGAAAATAAAAAAGCAAATCCTGATATGCGTTAGTCCTTATAACTTAATAGATATTTGAAGATGTCCACCAAGTCC
>OCZT010004451.1_pt1 | contig 14110 bp, 13 predicted proteins | sample 1539031 | NCBI WGS metagenome assembly OCZT01 (sample SAMEA3539308, study PRJEB22396) | soil metagenome | biome: tundra; feature: field; material: soil | place: USA | collected 2010-05 | depth 0.15 m
GTGCGCGAGGCCGGCGCGTTCGGCGGCCTTCTGACAGGCAGTCCAGAGGACTTTGTGTCCGGCATGAGCGGCCTCCGGTTTGTGGCGATTCGGTAAACTCTGAAGCGGAATTTCTGAACGGCCGAGTCTTCAGGCAAACAGAATACTCCCGTTTCTTTCGATTGGGGACAACGTGAGATCTGGCGCTCTACGACACGCAGCGCGATCATCTTCGATGCCAGCAGGTATGGTTGCAGCAATCAGCGTGGCATGAGACATCCTGGGGTAGAACCGTTGGCCATGCGCCCACAAGGGCAACGAGAGGGCAATTACGATTCCGATAGGTTCCAAACAAGGACATTACGTTACTCTTTGCGCCGCGTAAGTCCATTAGATTCCGTTAACTGTGGTACTCATAACCCAAAGGTCGGTGGTTCAAATCCACCCCCCGCAACCACTCTCCGCTAGAAAATTTATTTCCCCACTGTTTACTCGCCTTTCCGCCACACCGTTACCGGCGTACCCTTTACTTTTTACTAGAAATATTTAACTATACCGCTCAGGAGGGAAAAGCAATGGCGAATCGAGCGGTGAAAATCTACAGCCACAAGAAGCAGAAGGACGGCACCTGGACCATGTTGCCGATGTCCATCAGCGTAGATTCTCGTTCTACCAAGACGGTACCGGGCAGCTTCAAGATCAGCTGGTACGAAGGCTCCAGGAAGCGATTCAGCAAAGGCCATTTTCCCTATTTGGCCGATGCCGTCCGTGCTGGGAAAGAGAAACAGCAGCAGTTGGAAGACGGCAATGCCCACGAGTCGGTGGACGCCCAGGCCAGACCGACGCCGATAGACGTTGCAGTCGATGCCTACCTCCATACCACCAAGCTGAACGGGCGACCCGGTACTTACGCGCTGGCGGAGCACGACCTCCGTGAGTGGCAGGAGTGGAATCGGAAGAACGCCCACCGTGCGTTCGCGGGCGAGATCACCAGGGACGACATGCTCACGTACCGCAACTGGGTTGTCAAAACGGGCCGGGAGGCACGCACCGCCGTTAACAAGACGATGCGCGTGAACCATTTCGTCTGCCAGACGCTGCGTCTGAAAGCCGGGGATGGTCCGATCAAGCAAAAGGATGCTGAGAAGATCATCATCCGGAAGGCGACCAACGACGTGGAATACTACAGCGACGAGCAGCTGGAAAAGTTCTTCGCCGAATGCGACCCGCGCCAACACCTGATCTTCAGCACGTTCCTCAAGTCGGGATGCCGTCGTGAGGAGATTGAGTTCCTCTACTGGGACGATTTGGATTTCAAGGCGGGCACCCTCCATGTTTGCGCCAAGCCGGAGTTTGATTTCACCGTCAAGACCAAAGAGGAGCGTCACGTGCCGCTTCCGATGGACCTTGTGGAGCGTCTCCGGGAAGCTAAGAAGCACGCGACCGGGCGGCTGGTATTTCCAACCAAGAACGGTGGACCACTCGGAAACAGTCTTCTCGTTGCCTGCAAGCGCATCGCGAAACGGGCTGGCCTCAACTGTGGAATCTGTCCAACCTGCATCAAGCAGAAGGAATGTGAGCACTGGTTCCTCCACAAGTTCCGCGCCACGTTCGCGACGAAGTGTCTTCAGGCCGGGATGGATGTCGCCACGCTACAGGAAATCCTCGGACACCGCGACCTCAGCAGCACCATGCGCTACCTTGGCAACCTGAAAAGCAAGGCTCTCCGCGCCAAGGTGGACGCTGTCTGGGCGTAATTTTGAAGACCGCCTCCCCGGTGGCAAGACGTGGTCATTCGTATGATCCATACTGTCTATTCCTGTGCAAGCCTGTTTATTTCCTGTCATCGTAACGAAGTTACTACCACTATCATGTTGTAAACAATACTACTTGCTACACATGTAAAACAGTTTCTTTGGATGACGATTTATGTCTCCACGATGAGATTCGATTCTGCTACAATGGAAGTGAAGTTGAGGCAGCGGAGGTCGAGTCAAAATGGCAAGCAGCTTAAATGAGACGATTGAGAAACTGAAAGCGGAGATCGGTGGCCATGTCACCATCATCAAGAGCAATCCATCTTGGGCGGAGGTCGAGAAACTCTACCGTGCTCTTGGCACGATCGAGGAGTTGGCCGAAGCCCCACACACCTCGCTGGTCGAGCTATTCGGTATCGACGACGGAGCGGGAGCAGGCGGCAAATTCGTTCGCGTCAAGGACGGCGAGTTCTACGGACTCGAGCCTCTTGAAGCGGCGAAGCGATTCCTGAAGCGCAAAGGAGAAGCAGCAACACTTCCCGTCATCATGGAAGCACTGAAGACGGGCGGCGTTACCGCGAATGAAGACACGCTGCGACTTTCACTGTCGCGAAGCACTTGGGATGTTGCTAAGATCAGCGACGACCTGTACGGACTGCTGGAGTTCTATCCCCACGTCAAACGCGGCGGGAGAGGGAAGAAAGCCGCAACCTCTGCGAATGGCGAACCCGAACCTGCGGTCCCCATCAACACAGTGGAGGCATCAACAGATGAACCTACAGGCACATAGAGTTTCTGCCCTAAAAGCAGAAACGCCCCGGCTGGTCAGAGCCGAGGCGATCCTAAAACTTAAGGAGCTGTGGTAGTCGATGATGTCGATCAACTGCTCCCCCAAACGCGTGATTATAACGCTCCGCTTCGGCGGGGTCATAGTCACGATTGAGATTCCACCGTAGGGCGAAAGCCCGAATAGACGGAACCGGAGGACTACGAGATCACACTCAGCCTCCGGTTTCTATTTTACCTCGTACTGTGCCTTCAAGCCAAACTTTCCAGTTGGCGAACAAACGGCAAAAATGTATGATTTCCAGCATGGACGAGGGCCGCAAACGCGTGCTGGCGATTATTGCAGGAATCCTGGTGGCGCGTCACCTGAAGACCACCGACGACCTGTTCGGCGGACCGCAGGGCAGTCCGCGGACTGACGCTATGATTGCTGCTGCGGTTCAGTGGGCTGAGCGGATCATGTGGAAGATTGACGGAGCATTCGGCGCGGGAAAAGAGCGGCTTGCGCCGATTTGAACGGGCAAGATACGATGGTTGTCTTCCCTGGAAAGTGAAGTCACCTTGTGATTACAAGTGATGATCTGGCCACTGTTGTAATTAGGCATGTCATTTTTCATGACGTTCCTTAGGCATGTCATTTTTCATGACGTTCCAAAGAACTTGAAGAAGGGTTCTATAAAGCCGGACCTATCCGACATTGAGACCGACGTAAGCGCGCAGCACAAGTTTCATTTGCAAAAGAAGCTCACACGAGTTCTCAATTCAAGATATGCGTACCCGATTCAATTCCTGAGCACGCCGACGTCGCCCCTACCGGGCCACGTTCGCGAACTCACAAAGACGGACTGTAAATCGCCAGAGTTCATTGCAGCTTCTCGTGTATTGGCGACCCACCTATTTGATCGGCAGCTAGGAGCTGCTTCCGCTGGGTTGCTCTGCATGATCGATGCAGTTTCATCCGGGCACTCAGCAATGATATTCATGAAACTTGAGCGAGAGAATGGCGCACAGCTTCATCTCAGCGGCGAGGAAGGTCAGCGAACCTTCGCGATGCAGATGATGGACGATCTTGTTCTGACCGATGGGACGAAATTGTTCAAGGCCGCGATGTTTATTCGGACTGGCACAGGAGAAGATGACTTTCGAGCGGCAGTGTGTGACGACCAATTGAACGTCCTTTCGAGCAGTGATGTTGCCAAGTATTGGATGTCCTTCCTTGGTTGCTCCACCACGGTTGAGCCTCGTGTGGCGACGCAGAGATTTTTCGACTCGGCCCTTGAGTTCCTGAACACGACCGTTACAAATGCCGTCACCAAAAGCGATATCTACGAAGCCCTTCAGTCAGAATTGCGTTCACAGAAACCCACCTTCTCCCCGCAGTCTTTCATACAGGAACATGTACCCGCCGATTTCAAGAAAACGTTTCGTGAGCACTTGAAAGCGGACGGCATCACCCTTACAGCATTTCCCAAAGACGTTTCCGACATCAAGGGTAGGCTGAAGCGTCGCGCTTACGAGACTACAAAAGGCGGCTTCATCTCAGTGCCGGAAGAAATCGCAGACATCGTAGTAATTCGTCCAAATGACATTTTGGTCAAGGACTCTGTAGTGAAGGTTAAGTGAACAACATCGAAGCAGCCAGAAAACGGTGGATCGCTGAGCGTTCACAGTACGATGCCTTCGGCAAGATGCTAGAGGAGCGGATTCGCCAATCACTTAAGCCTCTCGGATTGTGGTTTGAGGTTAGTTCGCGTGCGAAGACGGTTGACAGTCTGGTCAAGAAGTTGCTGACCAAGCAGGGGAAACACACATTCGACACCCTGCCGGACAAGGTCGGTGCCCGCGTGGTGCTCAGGTACCGCTCGGATGTGGGCAGGGTGGTTCAGCAAGTACAGCAGTTGTTCGATTCGGACGAACCCGAGGACAAATTAGCTAAGGAAGGTGTCAACTGGGTCGGGTATCTGAGCATCCATATTGACCACGTGCGTCTCCGTCAGGAAGACAGCGGGGTCGCGACATACCCGCCAGATGTGTTTTGGGCCGAACTGCAGGTCTCGACACTGGCTCAGCACTTGTGGTCGGATATGTCGCACGATACGGTCTACAAGAATGACCAGATGTTGAACAAGCTCCCGGCGGACTGGCAGCGTCGTATCGCGCTGATGGCCGGGCAAATTGAAGTTGCAGACCGGGAATTCGATAGTCTTAACATGGAATTGTCCAAGATACCCACGGTGCGTCTTCTGCAAATCTTGGAGAGACACTACTACAGCGTGACGGCGGAGCGGTTTAATCTGGAGCTGTCAGTTGAGGTCATGGAGTCGTTGATGCCTCTTGTCACAGAGGACGTAAGCACGTTTGCATACAAGCTGAACGACTTCTTGTCGGAGAAGCGCGAAGTGATCGAACAAGTCTATGCCAAGGCACTGGCGTTGGGCATCGAAAACGAAAACATTACGTCGTTTCTTTTCCAGCCGGAAGTGCTCCTCATCTACAAGTTTCTCGATGCCGACCGCGACGAAACGCGTCAACTATGGAATCAGAACTACCCAGATCGTGAGTTGGAACGCATAGCGAACACGTTTGGGATTTCGTTCGACTGAGCTACTACTGATCTGCCCATTGCCACGTCTTGCCCCCATCGTGGGAAACGACCGGCCTACCTGTCGCGCTGTCCTGTCCAGTCAGATGTGGTGTGGAGCTTCCGATTTGCCTGCAAGTGAAAGAGTCTTCGTTGCGGGTGCAACGCCAAGTGATCCAGTCATACTCTGGCTGTTCAGTTCTACCAAAGAATGCGATCTTGACGCTGTGTTCTGGACCTCCATCGCAATTGATTTGTGAAATTGCATAGCCCTTCGGCTTATTCATGGCTTGTGCCGTCTTGGCATCGAGAGGGTAGGACGTGCAATCCTTGCTCTCGCCAACAAACCAATTTGCCTGAGCCGTAATGACGCTGTCTTCGTGATGTTCCATCCACCCGATTGAATCAATTCCTGTGTATGCCCAGTAACCCACGGCACAAACAACAGCCACCACGACGAGGGAACCCCACCCCTCTGCATCGCGCGTCTGTTTTGTGGTCATAGTTGTTGCGAAGTGTAGCAGCCTTAAATTAGGTAATTGCCGCGCGGTACTTCGGTTTCAATCTCGCCAAAATTAGTTGTCAAAGCAGAAGTGTACTCCGCAGGGGGTGTTCAGGATTGTCGCGTCCCGACGATCCGAACGCTTCGCCGCCTGGCGCGGGCGCTGCGAGTCCCGGTTCGCGACTATTATTGCCGAAACGCGGGTCCGTCCGTCCAAAACCACGCGTTCCTAGCCCCGTGGGGCGCTCGCTGGCAGGCGGGTGACCACCTTTGGCTACCCCCTCGAACAGACCCCACCAGATGCCACGATTCCCTGTAAACCGCTGAAAACAGACGCCCAACCTCGAAATAGCTGTTTTTCCTAAACTCCTCGTAGTATCTAACACCCCCTTAGGGGCTTCGCCGTGGCTGCTCCAATTCAAACCCTCAGGGGAAAGCAGTATTGAACCAATATGGAATGGAGGTTCCCCATGGAACCCGAAACTAAAAACGAATCGCTTCAGCCTGGATCAGAACTCGTATCACCTGTGATACCAGTTCCCGATCTCTCAAACCTCAACTCTGAACAACTCGAAGCAGAGATTTTTGCGCGAGCCGAAACCTACGCAAAGTCTGACGGCGATGCACTGGCCCGTGTGATTCCTTATATCAAGGAAATGCAAGGCGTCCTAAGCCAGCGACCGAAAAGCGACCGGAACAAAGAGGCGGACGGCGTTACGTTTTCCTCCTGGCTTTCCGGCACCATCAAGAAGTTGAAGAAGTCGTTAGGCAAGGACGTTGCGGTCTCACGCATGACGATCTATCGCCGTCTTGCGAAACAGGCGGGATTCAAGACCATCAAGACGCTGAAACCCGGAACCCTGGTCCGCGAGAAGCTGGAAAAAGGTGACATGGGCGAGGCGCGAATGGGCCGCGTAGAAGATGGAAAGCTGGCACCAGCGCCGGAGGGCTTCACTAACATTCGGTCCCTCGACGGCGACGGCAATAAGCTGGACGCTGTTCAAGTCAAAACAGATTCCGTTGGCGTGGTTCCACCCCGTAAGCTCCAGGTCGGTGACCTGGTGGTCTTCACGGACATCGACGGCGGATCGGAGCACTGCTACGACGGCGCGAAAAAGTTCTCCAGAACTTTGACGCCAACCGTAAACAAAAGCAAAACGACGAAGGCGAACGCGAAGCAGGAAAAGAAGGATAGGGAGAAAATCGCGACGGGCGCAACGCCAGGCGTGGGTGGTAACCCAGGCCAGGTCTCCGACGCAAAAGCGGCGGAGAATGCCAAGCGCCACAAGCCCGTGGTCGTGACTCCTAAGCTGGTCAAGGCTGAGGACAGCGGCGCGAAGAAAACCACTATCACGGATACCACCATCGTGGGTGGCAAGCCGGGGCCGACATACGGCGAGGTCATCCAGCGCGATATTCTGAAGCCCGCGCCAAAGCCGAAGGCCAAACCTGGGCCAAAGCCGAAAGTAAAAACGGTCGCCCCGTCACCGGACAGCGAACCTCGCAAGGGCTTCGAGGTCCAAACCAGCCGTGAGTATGACCCCGAACTCGGCGAGTACGTGACTCCCGAACCGGACGCGCACCGCGAGAAGCTAATCGCAGGCGCAGCCCCAGCGGGCGTCGAACCGATCACGACGGAAGAAACCGCAGCATAATTAAGGAAGCGGGGCGGCCAACCACCGCCCCACCAGCCCGGCGCAAGCCACGACAGAGCGACACCCATGTACAAAGAGAACATCGCAACGCTCAAAGCGTTCCTTATCGAGCGCGAAAATATCCGGTTGAAAAAAGAAGCGGGTGAACCTCGCCCCTGGACGACCGATCCGATCTAGAAAATCCGAAAAAGCGTGCCCCGCCAGTTTGCAAAAGGCGTACCGGCACAAACTTAGTTGGCGCAATGCCTAGCCTTACACCACCGCCGCAAACCTTGCCGTAAAACGAGCGCAGAAAAACTAGCGCAGAATTTTTTCGGGTGCGGGTGCTAAAAATTTTGGCAGGCCGGGGCAAGCCGGACGGCAACGTAGTTGACACCGCCAAAGGAGGCGGCATTTATATGGAAGTTACAACAGCAGTTCAGCTCAAAATCGACCCTTCAACCCTTAACTCAGCCCTCGTCGAAAAGACGGTTAACCTGGTCGTCCTCCTAGACAAGTATGGGGAGCAGGTGGCCATCAGCCTGGCAAACCACAAAGACGAAGGGGATTCTCTGCGTCTGATGGAAGCCAAAGAAGCATTCATGCCCAACTTTGAGGTCTTCTGCGTTTTGGACGGGGTACTTATGTCCAACGACGGTGACCACATCACCCTTGAGCAGATCCCCGCTCTCCTGGCGGAAGCCGAAGCCGAACGCATCCGGTTCTACACGGAGCGTGCAGCAGTGTATGGCCCGTCAGCTTGGCCCCAGTAAGTAACGACTTTCGCCGAATCAGCGGCGGAACAGAACGCCCACCAGTGTAAACCCATACGGGCGTCGTGAAGGGCCGGTACATTCCTCCTGGGCGTGCCGGTCCTTCCTTAAATCCACACGGCACGCCGGGGCACGCGGGACGGCGAGGGGAAAACAAAACCATGACCCTATCGGAGCAACGATGAGCCTGGACAACATCACGCTGGATGGCGTATCGCTGGCGAGTCCCGCGCCGTGTTCCTCTGGCAAGGTCCAGCATAAGGACAAGGCCAGCGCTGAGGCTCACGCCCTTAGCATCCAGCAGAAGGACGGGCACCTTCCGAATGTCTTCGTGTGCGCGGAGTGCGGCTTCTTTCACGTAGGCGGTGGGCGCAAGTCTGACCGCCCCGCATATCTCCAGCCGTCCAGGATTCCCGTTCTCCCACCCGCCAAACTCCCACGCAAGGAATATCAGCGGCGCAAGATTGAAGAGGGCGTCAGTTACGAAGTGAGGGACGTGGTGGTGGAGTATTACCAGGCGCACGCTGCGGCCACCGACAATGATGTCGCAAAACACTTTGGACTTTCCCATGACGAAGTTTATGCCATCCGGCGAGCTGCCGGGGTAGGGACTAAATCGCAGCGCTCCACAGCCAAGGTGCTGGCCCAACTTCGTCTGACCCCAGCGATGCCCCGCAAAGAGTTGGCGGCCCTGTGCGGGGTTTCCTTTGAGCAAGTGTGCAACATCCTCTACACATCAGCAGAGTTCAAGCACTCGGGGCACCAAGGTATAAGGAAAGGCACACCATCCCCGTTGGAGGGCATACATCTGTCCGAAGAGAGAAAGCAAAAAATGAGCGCCGCTCAGAAGCGCCGCGCCGCGCATCCAGACTACCGAGCACACCTGGCCAAAATCCGGATCAAGGCAAACCTAGCCTTTGCGGAGTGGGCGAAACGCAACCCGCTGAAGCAACGCCAGAAGATTACCCCGGCGCACAGTCGTCTTATGGCCCACATGCACCACCACGTAAAACGCGGCATCGTCAAGGCAGGTTGCCCGCTCTGTGCCGCGCAAGTTTCCGCCAGTCAATAAGCCCCGAACTTCCCACCGCACAGTATTACCCCTTGAACGTCGTGGCATATCGGCATGACAAGAGGCGGCGTCCATCGCCGCCTCGCTCGCCCTTTGGGGCAAGCGTTCAAGGGCGAGCTAGTTTCCAACCTGGATCGCGTTTCAAGAAGGGCACCATGAACAACATCCTAAACGACGAGCTGGACCTGATCGACGTGCCAGCCGCAACAACAACTGATACCGCAGCGGTACCAGTTGCAGCCCCAGCCCCAGCCCCAGCCGCAGCCCCGAGCAATATCGAATCGTGGGATGCGGATGACGCAGACGATGTAAGCAAAGGCGTCCTCAAAGGCTCAGGCGTTCCATACGTCAAGGTTGCCGAAAACCAACCCGTGCGAATCGCGCTCGTCCCGAACTCGAAAATCGTGGGCGCAGCGGTTCACTACTCGCAGGCATCCAGTAAGTATTTCATCTGCGCCAGCACACCTGGGAAGCGCAGCGCTTGCTGCGACAAACTCGGAGACGCGAAGGGGAGAGCTGCGGCGCTCTGCTTTGTTTACAAGAATGCCGATCCGCAAAGTGCGAAATTAGCACCCGGCACCGCGCCGGTTGTTGAAATCGGGATTTTCACCATGAGCCGCTCGAACTACGCCGATCTGAAAAACGGCGTTGAAGAGGGTCAGTCCGTCACGGATGTCGATTTCCGAATCAGCGTGACGCCGGGCCAGCTCACCCGCAAGGTGGCCGTAATTTCCCGCGTTGCACGCTGGCGCGAGATCGAGGCTGAAGCGCTTGCGCTTGCAGCCCCATTCCTGGCCGATCCTGGCCAGCTCACCAAGGCCCTGGGCCGCAAGTTCGAAGCGACTGCTTCGATGGATGCGATGCTCGCGGACATCGAAACCCTCTAAACCTGAATTGACAGCCGTGTCAATTCATCAAACAGAATGCGGGTGGCGACTGCAACCTCAGCGCCCCCCGAATTCTCTGAGTCGCTCAAAAACTCAGTACCTTACCTTTCGACCTTTCGATGGCGGGCGGCGGCGCTTTGCTATCGAACCAACCTGGACCTGGGCGGCTGCCACTAACAGCCGTCCTAACCAGGCATCCTTTAGTGGAGGCGCACCATGAAAACTCGAAAGACAATCCCATCCCATGAGTAACCAGGACCCCATCAAGGCAGGACTCCGAGCACTGTTCCAAAAGGGCGACACCATCCAGGTACTCGTGACCGACACACCCGGCCCTATGACCGGGCGATTCTCTTTTGATACCTCGTGTTCCAACGCGCTCGCGGCGCTGGACGGTAAGGGCAACTGCTTCTATGTCCTCAATCCCACGGCGCTGCCACCTGCGAAGCTCCAGGCTGGCGGCACGGCAACTAAAGAACCCGATGTAGCAACCCGCCGTCGTTTTCTCCTGGACTGCGATTCTGTCCGCGACTACATCCGAGACGAAGCAGGCAACCCAAAAGTTTTTCTAGTTATCAAAAAAGACGGGTCACCGATGCTGGACCCTAAGACGGGCAAGCAGCGCTCAACTATCAAGAGGTACAAGATCGCAACGGAGACGGAGTTTGAAGCGGCGCTCGCCGTTGCGCGGGGAGCAAAGGCATGGCTCGAAAGCTATGGCTGGACCGGCATTACGCTCGCGAGCAGTGGCAACGGCGCTCACTGCCTTGTGCCCTGCTACCTTCCAAACGATGCCGAATCAAAGCGGCTGGTCCGTGCGGTGCAGTTGGCCATCTCGCTCAAGTTTGGGACGGCTGAGGGTAAGGTCGAGTGCTTCGACGACGCAGATCGAAACGTGCGGGCCTATGGCACGTTGAACATGAAAGGCGAAGAGACTCCGGAGCGCAAGCACAGGCGCAGCGGGATTATCGAAGCCGGGAACGTTCCCAGCCCCATTCCGGATTACCGCGCCATGATGCTGCGCGTCGCGGCTGAAAATCCTATCCCTGAGTTAGAGGCGACGGAGCACGAGCCAAGCGAAGGTGAGGGCTCTTGCACGCGAGAAGGCTTACAGGCATTGCTTGACGAGTGGGTTAAAACCGTTGACGGCTTCGAGTATGAGGAAACAAACCGCCGCGACGGGTTCAAAGTAATGTGCCCTGGTAACGACGCCGATGGTTGGCCGGACGAAGAGGCGCACGATGACATTGCCGGCTCGTTAACCGACAGCACCATCGTGTTTGTCTCGGACGGGAAATACTGTTTCAGTTGCCGCCATAGTCACTGCTCCGATGGAGCGCTCCACGGCAAGAAGGAATGGCACGACTATCGCGCAGCCGTCGAACCCGCTGAGGATACGGGATGGGCGGATGAGTCCAACCTTAACCCAGCCCCAGCCGAGAAGTGCCCCTCTAAGGCATACTGCGGTTGTGGTTGCCCCTTGGAGCACCTCTACCCGCAGAGCTACCTGGACGAAACAGCGCGGGCCACAATCGACAGCGCGGAGCTTGCACCTGAAGAGATTGAAGAGGTCAAAGTAACCAGCGCCAACAGTGGTGAGTTTGCGCTCACGGCGGGGATGGTAAAGAAAGTAGCAACTCGCTTGATCGTGCGGGCGGCTTCCGACTTCGCCATGCTACAGCAAAAGTGGATGTGGCCCGGCATTATACCGGAGGCAGAGGTAACGCTGTTCGCTGGCCCGGTGGCAAAGGGCAAGAGTCTAGCCGCGCTTACCCTCGTGGCTTGCGTGTCTACCGGGCGGGACTGGCCGGATGGAACAAAGAACGCGATGGGACCGCGGCGTGTGCTGATCGGCGCAACGGAAGATCGCGTCGAAACCGTTATCAAGCCCCGGCTCGCAGCGTTGGGCGCGGACATGAGCAAAATTATGTTCCTGATGAAAGTCGAAGAGGGGAAAACCAACCGCCCCTTCAACTTGAAGAAGGATGCCAACCTGCTCAACCAAGCGCTCAAAGAAAACTCGGACATAGCCTTGGTTGTGTTGGACCCGATCACCGGATTCTATGGTGATGCGGATGGGAACGCGAACAAAGACGTTCGACCCCTGATGGAAAAAGTCAACAAGGTCTGCCATGAGCGCGAAGTAACCTTTATCGCCATCGTGCATGAGAACAAGCAAAAGGACGTGGGGGCGGTCAACCAGATTCTAGGCGCTGGCGCATTGTCCCAAGTCGTGCGCGGGGGCTTTCGCTTCTCGAATGACTCGGACCCAGAGCAACCCAAGGGCACCAAGATCATGGCCAATATCAAAACCAACCTGACCAAAGAGGGCGGCGGGTTGCGATTCCAGATCGAGGGGAAAGATGTGACGGTGGACGATGGCACCACCACCAATGTGCCCGTTATCATCTGGGGCGAGTCTCACGGTCTTAGCGCTGACGATGTTATGGGGAGCGCCTCGGACGCATCCGCAGAGCGAAAGAAGACTGGTCCTCCGCCAGTGAAGCAAGCGGAGACCATTGCCCTGATCCGTGAGGCGCTGGCCAAAGGCCCGCGGCGCTCCGGGGAAGTCTACCAGTTGGCGGCGTTGGCCGGCATTGGCGAGGGCACGCTGAAAAAGGTAAAGCAGGACATGCACACGACCAAAATCCTGGAGTACAAAGAGGACTCTAAAAGACGTTGGTGGATGCGGATGCCCGAATTTCCGGGAACAGAATCCCAGCAAAAGTGGTGGGAAAGCAAGCCGGGGGATGACGCCGTAATGGAGGATGTGAACGTATTCTAGACCAGGAGTTAGAGTTAGGACTTCAAGCTCGCTGGCCCGAACCTTAGTAAGTGTCCACCCCCGTAAAAAAAGGACATTAACTCTGTAATTATCAACAACTTACGAGGACCGACTTCAGGAGTTAGAGTTACACTTACTAGAGTTAGCCAGGGCGCTAGAGGGGCTGTTTTTGACCTCCGGTGAAACCCCCCGCACGCGGCGAGTAAGTGACCCCCCGCATACCCTTGAGGCGTCAAGGGTTGCTCGGAAGACCCGGCGTGGGGTCCGATTCTTGGCGAGGCGCGGCGGCAAAAGCCTCCGCGCCTAAGATTAGCGCGTGGCCTACAAATAAAAAGCAGACTTTTGAACTCTTTTATATGAGCAGACCTCCAATTCCGACCGCGATACTTGACGCACGTGGGTCATTTATTCACAATCCACAGTTGCGCCGCCCCAACGAGCCTAAGTCTAACAAACCGCCGGGCCCTGCGCCAAAGTGGTTATCCCCCTCCGAGAAGGTTGTTTGGAAGGATTTGACCAAGCAGGCTTGCCCGGGCGTCCTTATGTACTCGGATCGAAATATGTTTGAACTGTTGGTCCATATGACCACTCGATTCCGAGCGAGGGAGCCGATGTCGACCTCCAACTTGGCGCTGATGCTCAACCTTTCTTCCCACTTCGCTATGACCCCGAGCGATAGGGCAAAGGTCCAAGTTGAGCAGCCGAAGGTATCCAAGTTGGCAAAGTTCCTAAGTCAACCGAAGCCCACCGCGCCGCCCGCGCCGCGCCCGGTGTTCCTTGACCCGAATGCTCCCGTTAACTAATGAAGTGACGTTTGCCAACTTTTGAACCCTCTTACGAGACTGACCCACAGGTCAGTTGCCCGATCCTTGACCAGCCCAATGGCTAGTGGGACGCGCAAGTAACAAGGAATTACCCAACATGTCTACAAACACTGAAAATCTGAACAAGCGTAAGGCAGAGCTGCTTGACTCCCAGACCCTGGTCCTAAACCAGACGATGGACGCAAAGCGCAAACTGACTGACGCTGAAGAGGCAACCTTCCAGGCTTCCACGAAGGAAATCGCAGACATCGATCAGAACATCGCTCGCTTCGCTGCTGTCGCGAAAAGCAAGACTGAAGTCTCTCTGCGAAGGCAGTCGGTGCATCCCCTGGTACGGTTCGCACGCGGCTCCTGTGCGGATGATTCAAGTGTCGGCGCTAGGTTTGAGGCGACGGTCAAGTGCATTACTTCCGAGTAGCCCGTGGTCCAGGCACAATCGCGAGAGGCGTCTTCTAATCGGCCGCGTAAGGGGCTATCAGAAACTCAGCTTCAACCCGAATTGCAGGTTGCGCGGTGGATTGGTGCCGCCC
>OCZT010004452.1_pt1 | contig 14110 bp, 13 predicted proteins | sample 1539031 | NCBI WGS metagenome assembly OCZT01 (sample SAMEA3539308, study PRJEB22396) | soil metagenome | biome: tundra; feature: field; material: soil | place: USA | collected 2010-05 | depth 0.15 m
TGAAGCTGCTATTACTGATAGAACTGTTGCTATTGTTCCTGTTCATCTATTTGGTCAATGTGTGGATATGGACACTATTATGGATATTGCCAAGAGGCATAATCTTTATGTGATTGAAGATACTGCCCAGACAATTGGTGCCGAATATACCTTCTCTGATGGAACGGTTCATAAAGCAGGAACTATTGGAACAATTGGGACAACTTCCTTCTTTCCATCAAAGAACTTAGGTGCTTATGGCGATGGAGGTGCGATTTATACCAATGATGATGAATTGGCAAAGAAGCTAAAGATGATTGCTAATCATGGACAGAGTATTCAATATTATCATGATGAGATTGGGGTTAATTCAAGGTTGGATAGTATTCAGGCAGCCATCCTTAGAATTAAATTAAAGCATTTGGATGAATATGCAAAAGCCAGGCAAAAAGTTGCCGGATACTATGATAATGCTTTCGGACAATATACCTCGGTTATTATTCCTGAGGTTTGTAATTATTCCACACATGTTTATCATCAATATACCTTACAAATAATTAACAGTGACAGGAATGAGTTACGTAAATTCCTTGCTGATAAAGGGATTCCATCAATGATTTATTATCCCCTACCCCTCCATATTCAAAAGGCATATTTAGACTCACGCTATAAAGAAGGTGATTTCCCAGTGACTGAAGAATTATGTAAAACTGTTCTTTCCTTACCCATCCATACCGAAATGACTGAAGACCAAATGGATTATATTATCAATTCGGTACTTGAGTTTGTCCAGCCAAAGGTTTTGGGCTAAATCGTTCATCCTTCATCTTCAAATCTTCAAATCCTCAAATTTTCAAATTATCTTTCGTATTTTTGCACGCTTATGAATATAGCAGTAGTTGGAACGGGATACGTAGGATTAGTTACCGGAACATGTTTTGCCGAAATGGGCAATCATGTTATTTGTGTTGATATTGATGCTGCTAAAGTGGAAAAGATGCGAAACGGAATCATTCCGATATATGAACCGCATCTGGATTTAATCTTTGAAAGAAACATTAAACAAGGAAGATTAACATTCACTACCAATCTTGAAGAAGCAATAAAGGATGCAAAGGTTATTTTCCTGGCTCTTCCTACTCCTTCTGATGGTGATGGGAGTGCAGATTTATCTTTTGTTCTTGGTGTAGCAAATGATTTAGGAAAACTAATAAAGGATTATAAAATCATCATTAATAAAAGTACTGTCCCGGTTGGAACTGCGGAGAAAGTCAGAGAAGCTGTTGCAAAGAATGCTAAAACTGAGTTCGATGTTGTTTCTAATCCTGAATTTCTTCGTGAGGGCTTTGCTGTTGATGATTTTATGAAACCTGATAGAGTTGTGATTGGAAGTAAATCGGAGAAAGCAAACAAGGTTATGAATGATTTATATGCTCCATTTGTCCGCCAAGGAAATCCGATATATTTCATGGATGAAAGAAGTGCTGAATTAACTAAGTATGCTGCCAATTCATTCCTTGCAATGAAGATTACTTTTATGAATGAGATAGCAAATCTCTGTGAAAAAGTCGGAGCTAATGTTGATTCCATCCGAAAAGGTATTGGTTCTGATGAAAGAATAGGAAAACGTTTTTTGTTTGCAGGGATAGGATATGGAGGAAGTTGTTTCCCTAAAGATGTTCAGGCGTTGGCAAAGACTTCGGAAGAATATAACTATGATTTCAAAATCCTTAAATCAGTAATTGATGTCAATGAAAAACAAAAGACTGTCATCGTTTCAAAGATCAAGGATTATTTTAAAGGAGAACTGAAAGGCAAGAAGATTGCAATCTGGGGATTGGCATTTAAACCTGACACAGATGATATTCGTGAAGCATCAGCACTTCATATCATTAATGAATTATTAAAAGCAGGAGTTTATATTAGTGCTTTTGACCCCGAAGCAATGAATAATGTTAAAAATATTGTGGGTGATAAAATATCCTATTCCGAAAACCAATATGATTGTTTGAAAGAAGCTGATGCTCTTTTAATTGCAACAGAATGGTCGGTTTTTCGAACTCCTGAGTTTGATAAGATTTCGTCTTTATTAAAATCTAAAGTAATATTCGATGGTAGAAACCTTTATGATTTGCAACAAATGAATGAGTTAGGATTTTATTACAATAGTATTGGAAGGGAAGTTATTCAATAGAAATATTATATGAATAAAAGGATTTTAATCACTGGTGCTGCAGGTTTTCTTGGCTCTCATTTATGTGATAGATATATAAAGGAGGGATATTATGTTATTGGGATGGACAATCTGATTACAGGTTCATTGAAAAACATTGAACATCTCTTTCCATTAAAGGAATTTGAGTTTTACCATCACGATGTTTCCCGATTTGTTCATGTACCCGGAAATCTTGATTACATACTTCACTTTGCCTCCCCTGCCAGCCCAATAGATTATTTAAAGATGCCTATCCAGACTTTAAAAGTCGGTTCTCTTGGCACTCATAATCTATTAGGATTAGCTAAATCAAAGAAAGCAAGAATGCTGATTGCTTCTACCTCGGAAGTTTATGGAGACCCTGAAGTTCATCCACAAAATGAAGACTATTGGGGACATGTGAATCCTATAGGACCTCGAGGTGTTTATGATGAAGCAAAACGTTTCCAGGAAGCAATAACAATGGCTTATCATAATTTCCACGGATTAGAAACACGCATTGTTAGAATATTTAATACTTATGGTCCAAGGATGCGATTGGATGATGGGCGTGCACTTCCTGCTTTTATGGGACAGGCATTAAGAGGAGAAGATATTACTGTCTTCGGAGATGGAAGTCAGACTCGTTCCTTTTGTTATTGTGATGATTTGATTGAAGGTATTTATCGATTATTATTGAGTGATTATGCATATCCTGTAAACATTGGCAATCCTCATGAAATAACTATTAAAGACTTTGCAGAAGAAATCATTGCATTGACTAAAACAAATCAGAAAATAGTTTATAAACCTCTACCAACTGATGATCCTAAACAAAGAAAGCCGGATATTACAAGAGCAAAGAATTTATTAGAATGGGAACCTAAAGTATCAAGACAGGAAGGATTGAAGATTACTTATGAATACTTTAAAAATCTTCCTGAATTCAAAAACATTAAAGTTTCTTAATAAATGGATTCAACTAATAAAGATTATTTCGCACATGAATCATCATATATTGATGAAGGATGTACCATCGGAAAAGATACTAAAGTTTGGCACTTCTCTCATATCATGTCTGGTTGCACCATTGGAGAAAGATGTAATATAGGGCAGAATGTTGTTATATCTCCTGGGGTAGTTTTAGGCAACAATGTCAAAGTTCAAAACAATGTTTCAATATATACAGGTGTTATTTGTGAGGATGATGTATTCCTTGGACCCTCAATGGTATTTACTAATGTTATCAACCCTAGAAGTGCGGTGGTAAGAAAAGACCAATATATGAAAACTATTGTTGGGAAGGGGGCAAGTATTGGTGCCAATGCTACAATTGTTTGCGGACATAACATTGGGAAATATGCATTTGTTGGAGCAGGTGCTGTTGTTACTAATAATGTTCTTGATTATGCATTAGTCATTGGTAATCCTGCGAAACAATCTGGATGGATGAGTGAGTACGGACATAAAATTAAATTTGATAATAAAGGATTTGCTATCTGTCCTGAAAGTAAAGAAGAATATACTTTGAAAGATGGCATTGTGACCAAGTTTTAAATTAAAATGATAAAATTCGCTATAATTGGTTGTGGACATATTGGTAAGCGCCATGCTGAAATGATTCTTCGAAATCAGGAAGCTGAGTTGGTTGCATTATGTGATATCAAGGAAAAAGAGAAATTAGGCATAGAGCAATATAATGTCCCCTTCTTTAAATCAGCAGAAGAAATGCTTGCTTCAGGAATCGCTATCGATGTAGTAAATATATGTACACCAAATGGCTTGCATGCAACTCATTCCTTATTAGCATTAGAGAATCGTCATCATATTGTTTGTGAAAAACCAATGGCGTTAACAACTGCTGATTGTGAATCCGTAATATTCAAAGCACTTCAGGTTCATAAAAACATCTTTTGCGTTATGCAAAACCGCTATAGCCCTCCTTCAGTCTGGATTAAACAGGTTGTAGAGGATAAGATTTTGGGAGATATTTATATTGTTCAATTAAATTGCTACTGGAACCGTGATGAACGTTATTATAAAAAAGGTGGTTGGAAAGGTGATGCAAAATTAGATGGAGGAACTTTGTTTACTCAATTCTCACATTTCATCGATATTATGTATTGGCTATTTGGTGATATTAAAGATATATCAGCAAAGTTTGGAAAATTCAACCACAATGGATTAACAGATTTTGAAGATTCAGGAATCGTTAATTTTAATTTTCTAAATGGTGGTATGGGTTGCATAAATTATTCCACTTCCGTATGGGATAAAAATATGGAAAGCAGTATTACTATTATCGGTAGTAATGGAAGTGTAAAAATTGGTGGACAATATATGAATGCAATTGAATATTGTCATATCAAGGATTATACAATGCCTCAGCTTTCTGAAGGAAGTCCTGCAAATGATTATGGTGCTTATAAGGGTTCTGCCGCCAACCATCACTTCATTATTGAAAATGTTATTGACACTCTTAAAGGAAGAAATACAATTACCACAAATGCTCTTGAAGGTTTAAAAGTTGTTGATATAATTGAAAGGATTTACTCTTTAAAGGCTTAATTAAGATAGATAATTATGGACACATTATATAATAAATTAATAAACAAAGAATCAAAACTCGCTGTCATCGGACTTGGATACGTAGGTCTTCCGATTGCATTGGAATTCGCAAAGAAAATTAAAGTTATCGGATTCGATATCAGCGAAGAAAGAGTAAATATGATGAAGCAGGCAATTGATCCTAGTGGCGAACTTGATAAATCTGCTTTTGATAATTGTGATATTGAATTTACTACTTCTCTTGAAACATTAAAACAAGCGAACTTCTTTATTGTTGCCGTTCCTACGCCTATTGATGATCATAAACTACCTGATTTAAAACCTCTACTTGGAGCAACTGGTTCAATAGGAAGCGTTCTTAAGAAAGGTGATTATGTTGTTTTCGAATCTACAGTATATCCCGGATGTACTGAGGAAGATTGCATTCCCTTATTGGAGATTTTATCGGGTCTTAAATTCAATGAAGATTTTAAAGTTGGGTATTCTCCTGAACGAATTAATCCGGGTGATAAAGAACATACATTGGCAAAAACAATCAAAGTTGTTTCCGGTTGTGATGATGAATCTTTAGATATTATCGCTAAGACTTATGAAATAGTTGTTAAGGCAGGTGTCTTCAGAGCTGCTTCAATTAAGGTTGCTGAGGCTGCAAAGATTATTGAAAACACGCAACGTGATATCAATATTGCTTTTATGAACGAGCTTTCAATTATTTTTAACCGCATGGGAATTAATACTTACGAAGTTCTGGATGCTGCAAGCACCAAATGGAACTTCCTTCGTTTTTCTCCCGGCTTGGTCGGTGGTCATTGCATCGGTGTTGATCCATATTATCTCACACATAAGGCGCAGCAATTGGATTATCATTCACAGGTAATTAATTCCGGTCGGTATGTAAATGATACAATGGGTTTTTATGTTGCAAAACAAACTGTTAAGAAAATAATTTCCTTTGGTAAAGATATTTCCAAAGCAAAAGTTTTGGTTATGGGAGCTACGTTTAAAGAAAACGTTGAAGACATCCGCAATTCGAAAGTTGCTGATGTTGTTAAAGAATTAAAATCATTTAGTGTTAATATAGATGTCACCGATCCAAGGGCTTCTTCTGATCATTTGAAAAAGGAATATGGTTTTGGTCTGGTCGATAATATCGGAGATAACTACGATGCAATAATTGTTAGTGTCAATCATAAAGAATATCTTAATTTTGATGAGAAGTATTTTCAGTCCATTTCATCAAAACCAGGTTTACTGGTAGATATCAAGGGTGTTTTCAGAGGGAAAATTAAAGAGATGAACTATTGGAGTCTTTAAACTTTTGACTCTTATCCTTATAATTTAAATGAATATTTTAGTAACAGGAGGAACAGGATATATCGGTTCTCACACTGTTGTTGAACTGCTGAATTCAGGCTTCTCTGTTTCTATAATTGATGATTTATCAAATTCAAATGCTGATGTAATTGATGCAATTGAGAAGATAACCGGCAAGCGTCCTGCTTTTACTAAATTAAATATTTGTGATTATAATTCTCTTGATACTTATTTATCAGAGAATAAATTCGATGCCATTATTCATTTTGCAGCATCTATTTTAGTTGATGAATCTATGCGAATGCCTTTGCATTATTATAAAAACAATCTTTTATCTTTGATTAATGTCCTTGAATTATCCGCTAAACATAATATTGATAAAGTTGTTTTTTCTTCTTCCTGTTCTGTTTATGGAGAGCCGGATTCACTTCCTGTTAATGAAAATGCTTCTATTAAAAAAGCTGAGTGTCCTTATGCAAATACAAAGCAAATAGGGGAGGAAATTATTGAGGATACTATTAAAGCATCATCATTAAAAGCTATTTCATTAAGATATTTTAATCCTATCGGAGCGCATGATTCTGCTTTGATTGGAGAACATCCTGTTGGTCCTCCAAGTCATCTTATCACTATAATTACACGATACGTTTCTGAAAAGAAGACTATTAATGTTTATGGTAATGATTATAATACACCTGATGGAACTTGTATTCGGGATTATATTCATGTGGTGGATGTGGCAAAGGCTCATGTGATTGCTACAGAACGATTATTAAAAGGAAAGAATAAATCTTCTTATGAAGTATTTAATCTTGGTACCGGAACAGGTCATTCAGTATTGGAGGCAATAAATACTTTTGAGAAAGCTACAGGAGAAAAATGCAATTATGAACTTGTTGCAAGAAGAGCTGGTGATGTAGAAAAGGTTTATGCTGATACTTCTTTGGCTAATAAAGAATTAGGATGGAAAGCAGAAAAGGCTTTTGAGGAAGCGATTCAATCGGCTTGGAAATGGGAGCAACGAATTAGGAATTAAGAATTAGGAAATATTATGGAAAAGAAAATATTAATCACCGGAGGAGCAGGGTTTATTGGCTCTCATGTAGTGAAACGTTTTGTAAAGAATTATCCTGATTATAAAATATATAATCTTGATAAACTTACTTATGCAGGTAACCTGGAGAACCTTCGGGAGATAGAGAATCATCCCAACTATACTTTTATTAAAGGAGATATTGTTGATGCGGATTTTATCAATAAGATATTTGCTGAACATGGTTTCGATGGAGTGATTCATCTTGCTGCTGAATCGCATGTGGACAGGTCTATTACCAATCCTCTTGATTTTATTATGACCAATATTGTTGGCACAGCAAACTTATTAAACGCAGCAAAAACTATATGGGCAAAAACTTTAAACCTTAAACCTCAAACCTTAAACCTCTTTTATCATATTTCAACTGATGAAGTCTATGGTTCTCTTGGCAAGGATGGCTATTTTACGGAGGAAACCGCTTATGATCCTCGAAGTCCTTATTCTGCTTCCAAGGCGAGTTCTGATCATTTGGTTCGGGCGTATTTTCATACTTATAAATTGCCTGTTGTCATTTCTAATTGCTCCAATAATTATGGTTCTTTTCATTTTCCTGAGAAGCTGATTCCGTTAACCATCAACAACATCAAAAATAATAAACCGATACCTGTTTATGGCAAAGGAGAAAACGTGAGAGATTGGTTATTTGTGGAAGACCATGCTGCGGCAATTGATGTTATCTTCCATAAAGGAAAAACTGGCGAAACCTATAACATTGGCGGAAACAATGAATGGACAAATATTGATTTGGTTCATTTATTATGCAAGATAATGGACACGAAATTAAACCGTGAGGCGGGGACTTCTGCCAAATTAATTACGTTTGTAACCGACCGTGCAGGGCATGATTTGCGATATGCCATTGATTCCACAAAACTGCAAAATGAACTCGGCTGGAAACCATCTTTACAATTTGAAGAAGGCTTGGAAAAGACCGTGGACTGGTATCTCTCCAATGAAGAATGGCTGAATGATGTTACATCAGGTGCTTATCAGGGGTACTATGAGAAGATGTATCATAAGAGGTAAAGTTTAACCGCATTCTTTTGGTAGAATGATTTGTAAGAAATTATTATTTCAATGAAGAATGAACTCTTTGAAAGATTAAAACAATTCACAATCAAACAAACTTGTGTATCTAAGAAGATTCTGATTTGTGGACACACAAGTATAGCAGATGATTTGGGTGTTAATGGAGATGATGCAATTGATTATATTTTAGCTTTTGGTAAAGAGTTTAATGTTGATGTTTCTAAATTCAATGCTCCTACTTATTTTGAAGATGAACATAATATTTTAATGGTTTCATTATTCAAATCTATTTTCAGAATTAAAGATTCAAAAAAGATATTAAGAATTGGTCATTTACAAAAGGCAATCCTTTTAGGAAAATTAGATGAATCTGTAATTGAATTTAAAATATTTGAATCCAAACTTAAAGGTTTAAAATTTAAAATAGAAGAAGATTATCCTGATGTTGGATGGTATTTATATGTTTTTGAAGGTGAGAAATGCACCTATGATTACTTACAAGATACATTTCAGATTTGCAAAGAGTTTGCTTTTAAAAAATTTGAAGTTCCAATAGATAGTTGGAACAATTCCACCCCCATCTCCCCAATTTCCTCTTTTGGATGAATCATTTTACATATAAACAAAGGGGGAGTCAATTAGGAATTACGAATTAGGAATTAGGAATGAAGCATAGTTAAACCTGTTGATTCAAATTTTTTTAACCTTAGTAGAAAATAAAGACCTGACAGACTATAAAACCTTATTACCTTATTTTATTCTATATAATAAGGTAATAAGGTTTAATTCATCTTCGTTTCGTTTTCTACTAAGGTTAAATTCAATTAGGAATTACGAATTAGGAATTAGGAATGAAGCATAGATTAGTCCTCGTGATTCAAATTTTTTTTAACCTTAGTAGAAAATCATTCCTAATTCGTAATTCCTAATTCCTAATTATTCCTATTTCCACCCCCATCTCCCCAATTTCCTCTTTTGGATGAATCATTTTACAAAAAAGCAATGCTAAAAGAATTTTTTTTGATGATTTAAAAATAAATTATTTCCAAAAATTCATGTTTGTGTCGCAAATCCATTTTGATTTGAGTCACAAAATTCAAATTTGTGTATGCAGATTTTGCATTTGTGTACACAAAATCGTAATTTGCGACAGAGAAATCATCAAAAACAGTTACAAAAACACAATTTGCTTCTATTTTTTTGGGATTTGCATACACAAAAACCAAATTTGCATACACAAAATCGAAATTTGCATACACAAAAACTGATTTTGCATACACAAAAACCAGATTTGCATACACAAAAGTGGAATTTGCATACACAAAATCCAAATTTGTGTATGCAAAATGGGTTTTTGTAGAAGCAAATTGTGTTTTTGTAACTGTTTTTGATGTTTTTGTAACTATAAATAATTATTTTCTAACTGTAAATAATTTTTTTGTAACTATAAATAATTTTTTTGTAATTATAAATAATTATTTTTCATCTGCTTAAAATAATTTTATTGATGGAAATCTTAATTATTAAAAGAAGAATTATAAAAATTAATCTTCTTTTGGATTAAAAATCGGGACAGCAAATCGTTTTTTCATGATTTCCTGTTCGGTTTTGACTGATGATTGTGGATAAAAACTGAATTCGGAGCGGTGAACTTTGTATTCTAGCCCCGATTGCAGCGGATATCCTTTTTTTTGCTGAACTGAACTTGTGATTCAATTGAACTTTCTGCAAAAAAAGATAGTAGCGGATAGCGGGACTGCTCTTTCCAGCGAGTGACAAAGATATGCTCCAATAAAGGGTTTAAAGTCTTAAGTCCAAAGTCTTATGTCTTAAGATTTTGTACTTAATACATAGGACTTAATACATAAGACATTATCCCCATTTTATTTCCTATCTTTGCCATCCATGTACGAAACCCCGTTTCATTCTAAAGATTTAAGCAATTATTCTTTCCTCGTCACAGGAGGTGCCGGTTTTATCGGTTCCAATCTTGTTGAATATTTATTGAAATATAAGGCAAAGAAAGTAAGGGTGATTGATAATCTTTCGAACGGGCATTATAAAAATCTTGTGCCTTTTAAAAATAATCTTTCTTTCGAATTTATAAAGGATACCATTGCCGATGCCGATGTTTGTCTGAAGGCTTGTGAGGGTATGGATTATGTTTTGCATCAGGCGGCATTAGGCTCTGTTCCACGTTCCTTGAAAAATCCTCTGACAACTCATGAAGCCAATGCAACAGGGTTTTTAAATATGCTGGATGCAGCGCGACAGACGAATATAAAGCGTTTTGTTTTTGCAAGTTCATCATCTGTTTATGGGGATGATAAGCACATGCCTAAAAAAGAATCGCAAACAGGCAATCTTTTGTCGCCTTATGCCGTTTCGAAATATACCAATGAATTATATGCGAAAGTTTTTGCCTTGAATTATGGAATGGAAGTGATAGGTTTGAGATATTTTAATGTTTTTGGTCCCAATCAAAGTCCTGATGGCGCTTATGCTGCCGTGATTCCATTGTTCATGAAAGCTTTGATGAATAATGAATCTGCATATATCAATGGTGATGGAAATCAATGTCGTGATTTTACTTTTATTGAGAATGCTGTTCAGGCAAATATCAAAGCAATTTTCTCTGAACATCCCGAAGCAACAGGTAAAATATATAATGCAGCAGTAGGAGAAACAACTTCCATTAATGATTTATTTGCAGAGATAAAAAACCTGGCAGGAGCATCTGCAAAGGCTGTGTATCAGGAGGACAGGAAGGGTGATATAAAAGATTCGTTGGCAGATATTACAGCCGCAAGAACATATTTGGGATATAATCCTCAGATAAAAATTAAAGAAGGATTAAAAATAACTTATGATTGGTTTAAAAAATCGTAATTCGTAAATCAAAAATCGTAAATCATTAAAATGGGATTCTTTCAAAATATATTTTCTAAAAAAGAACAGGTTGCACCGATAGATTATTCGGAAGTTATTACAGATATGCACTCTCATCTTATCCCCGGAATTGATGATGGTGCACAGACCATTGAAGATTCTATTCAGCTTATTCGAGAGCTTCATGAAATGGGTTTTAAGAAATTAATCACTACGCCGCACATTATGAGTGATTATTATAAAAACACTCCTGAAAATATTAAAGAAGGCTTGGAAAAAGTAAGAGCAGCAATTAAAACAGCAGGGATTCCGATAGAGATAGATGCTGCTGCGGAATATTATCTTGATGAACAATTTCTGACTAAACTTAAAAGCCCTGATGTGCTTACCTTTGGTAATAATTATTTGTTGTTCGAGACTTCATATATCAATAAACCGGAGAATCTAAATGCATGTATCTTCGAAATTCAACAGAGAGGATTAAAGCCTGTACTGGCGCATCCGGAAAGATATCCTTTCTTTTATGATGACTTTGATGAATACAAAAAACTTCATGACAGAGGAGTATTATTGCAGCTAAATACTAACTCTCTGACTGGCTATTATTCTCCGTCAGCACGAATGATTGCAATGCGAATGATTGATGAAAACCTGATTGATTTCATAGGTACAGATTGTCATCACATGCGTCATGCAGGCGCTTTGAAGCATTGTCAAAAGGAAAAGTATTTAAAAAAGATTGCTACTTATCCGCATCTTTTAAATAAGACTTTGTAAATTATTCCTTTACCTTTATTTTATTTCCCTATTAATCCTTAACTCTTCTTATCTTTGTGACCTCAGAGTTTAAAAAGATTTGATGGAACTATTATTATCCCTTACCTACGCTGCACTTTTTGTTTTTCTAATCTCGAAGATTCCATTCTTTAAGATAGAGGGAGTGAAGATGAAATGGATACTGATTGTTTTCCTTTTGAAAATATTCTTCGGAGTAGCAATGGGATTCATTTATACCTATTATTATCCAAGCCGCACCGATGCAGATATTTTTAAATACTTCGATGATAGCGGAATAATGTATAATATGCTGTTCACTAATCCATCATATTTCTTTCGGATGCTCTTTGGAATAAACACTAATGCAGCGGAATTAAAAACATATTTCACAAAGATGCTTTGCTGGTATAATATTGATTCCTTATACAACGACAACCGCACAATGATTCGATTAAATACTATATTTCGTTTCTTTTCATTCGGGCATTATTATGTTCATGTTGTATTTATGAGTTTCATTTCACTCACCGGATTAGTAGCAATGTTTAAAGTATTCACAAAAATAATTACCAATAAAACAAAAGAATTATTCTTCGCAGTTTTTCTTTTACCCTCTGTTCTCTTTTGGGGTTCAGGAGTTATGAAAGACGGATTGCTTTTATTTGCTTTCGGAATGTTACTTTATTTCTTTACAAAAGCATTAGATAAAATAACCTTAAAAACAATCCTTTGGATTGCATTGATGGCATTCCTTGTAATTATAAATAAAATATATATCCTACTTGCAGCTTTACCCGGCTTAACAGCTTGGTATTGGTGTTACAAGACTTCCTATAAATTTACTTTCTCCAAATTCCTCTTTGTTCATTTTATATATTTTATTGCCCTATTTAATTTTCATTACCTCTTTCCACGATATGATTTTGCAACGATAATATATTGGAAGCAAAGAAACTTTCTTGAGCTGGCAGATTATGTAAAGGCAGGAAGCATTATTCAAATAACTCATCTTGAACCTAATAATATTAGCATTTTATTAAGTGTTCCTGAAGCCTTATATCATGTTCTCTTCCGCCCATTCTTCTTTGAATCCCGCTCACCAGTGATTTTAATGGCAGGTCTTGAGAACCTTTTAATATTGGTTATGATGATAATAGGATTATTATTTATTAAACGAAAGTTGAAGAATGAATTAAAACCTCTTTTCAACTTTTCTCTCTATTTTGTCGTGATTCTTTTTGCTATAATGGGATTGGTAACGCCTGTCCTTGGTGCATTGGTAAGATATAAAATGCCCGCATTACCTTTCCTGATTCTTCTATTTATTATTCTTTATGATAAGGATAAACTCCTTAAAAAATTCCCTTTTCTTCATCGCATTCTCTCCTCCTGATAATTTATTTCCTACTTTTGTTTCCTCAAAATTCAAAACAATAACCTAAATAAAGCCTATATGAGTTATAAAAATCTTTTCCGAAAGAAAACCATAGAATCAATCACCGAGCAAATAGAAAAAGGACCATTCGAAGGAGAACATCTCCCCATGAATAAAGTCCTTACTGTAAGAGATTTGACAGCTCTTGGCATTGCAGCAATCATAGGTGCAGGGATTTTCTCAACTGTCGGAAGAGCTTGTTTTGATGGAGGTCCCGGTATTATTTTACTATTTATAATTACCGCCATTGCCTGTGGATTTTCTGCATTATGTTACGCAGAATTTGCATCAAGAATCCCTGTTTCAGGAAGTGCTTATACTTATTCCTATGCCGCTTTCGGTGAATTAATAGCATGGATTATCGGTTGGGATTTAATAATGGAATATGCAATTGGAAACATTACTGTTGCTATTTCATGGTCAAGTAATCTCACAAGTTTCCTTAACAATATAGGTATTCACATCCCTGAATTTCTTTCCAGAAGTTTCTTTGAAATAAAAAACGGAAGCGCACATTATCTTGAATTATTAACCAAATCAAATCCATCCGCCGATGATATTAAAGTCATGTCAGATCTCAAACCCTTGCATGACCTATGGTTGAATGCACCTCATATCGGTTCAACTCCTTTTATCATTAACATCCCTGCCTTACTTATTACAGCATTAATAACCGCAGTCGTTTATATCGGTATTCGTGAATCAAGAACCTCCACCAATCTAATGGTTGCCTTTAAATTAGTCGTAATCATCTTAATAATTATCATAGGTTTCTTTTACGTCAACCAGATCGGAAGAGCGTCGTGTAGGGAAAGAGTGTAGATCTCGG
>OCZT010004453.1_pt1 | contig 14109 bp, 11 predicted proteins | sample 1539031 | NCBI WGS metagenome assembly OCZT01 (sample SAMEA3539308, study PRJEB22396) | soil metagenome | biome: tundra; feature: field; material: soil | place: USA | collected 2010-05 | depth 0.15 m
AATACCATTTCTAAATTATTGATGCTTATTGCTGCATAAAATTATTGCCTGCAGGCATAAGGTATGCTAATTTGCTTGGAAATTAAATGAATAAAACAGATCCCTATACTTACCTGGCCAGTTTAAATATTGATTCCATGCGTTTTGGTCTGGAGGCAATTACCGAGCTTTTGCTGCGATTGGGAAATCCGCAGAATTCATATAAGACAATATTGATTGCTGGTACCAATGGCAAAGGGTCGACTGCGGCAATGGCAGCTTCGATTCTGCATAGCGCTGGTTATAAGGTCGGCCTCTATACATCGCCGCATTTAATTGACGTCCGGGAAAGAATTGTCATCAACGGGGAAAAAATCACAGAGAGGGAATTTAGCCAGGCCGTGGCGAATGTAAAGAGCAAGCTTAAACAGCCGGTAACATATTTTGAATTTTTAACGGCTGCGGCTTTTATTTATTTTCAACGCCAACAGGTTGATATCGCTGTGCTGGAAGTTGGTTTGGGCGGCAGGCTCGATGCCACCAATGTTTGCAAGCCAATTGTTTCGGTCATCACCAATATTGGGTTCGATCATACGGCTTATTTAGGCAACTCTCTTACGGCAATTGCCCGTGAAAAGGCAGGTATCATCAAGCGGCATGGAGTCTGTATTACGGCAGCAAAACAAAAACAAGTTTTGGAAGTATTGAACAGTGTTTGCCTTGATCGTCGCGCTAAACTCTACTGTCTGGGCAGCGATATAAGGATCAAAAGGCAAAAAGATGGTCTTTTAACTTATCAGGGCATTCAACGTAATCTAAAAAATTTACAAATCCCGCTGAAGGGAAGGCATCAGTGTTCCAATGCCGCTTTGGCATTAGCCACAGTGGAGTTGTGCGGTAAAAATGGTTTCCAGGTTGATGATGAGGCAATAAGCCGAGGTCTTGCGAATACACATTGGGAAGCACGGCTGGAAATTTTGCAAAATAATCCTCTTTTTATTCTTGATGGGGCGCATAACCCCGCAGGTATAAGGGTTTTATGCCAGGCATTAAAAAGAGATTTTTCTTATCGGCGGTTGATTTTTATCTTTGGGGCTCTAGCCGATAAAAACTATCGGGAAATGTTGCGATTAATAGTGCCGTTGTCCCCCAAAATAATTTTAACGCAATTAAAAGTCGGGCGTGCAGTGCCGGTAGACGATATGGCAAGAGTGTTAAACAAAATGGGATATCCGGTAATTGTCACCGAAAATGTGGGCAAAGCAATTGAGCGGGCACAGGCATTAGCCGACAGGCAGGATTTGATTTGCGCGGCCGGTTCACTATATCTTGCCGGCGAAGTAAAACAAATATTTCCTCAAACCATTTCTTGTGATAAGAGACCCGAAACTGGATAAAAAAAGGATTTATTTATCGTAATTAAAACTGTTAAATACAATTTAATAATAGCCTTTATCGCCGGAACTGTATTCTTATTTTCATGTCCGGGTGTTTTTGCCGCTGAAAATAAAAAAAATGACAATCCCGTGGTTATTGAATCTGAGATGATGGAATATGATAGTGTTAACGATGTTTACCATGCTCAGGGGAAAGTTGTCATAACATATGAAGGCGGCACTTTAAATGCCGATGATGTTCAATTTGATAACAAGAACAATACTGCTACGGCCCAAGGTAACGCTTTTTTAACCATGGGTGCGGATAACATGGCCGGTGATAAGATTGTTTTCAATACTGAAAGTAAAACAGGGATTACTTATAACAGCCGGGCATTTTACGCGAAAAATCATTTTTATGTTAAAGGCGATAAGATTGAGAAAACCGGGGAAAACACATATTATATCGAAAAACCGTTTGCCACAACTTGTGATGGCGATAATCCGGACTGGCAAATAGCTGGCTCTGAGATGAAGGTAACCATTGAAGGCATGGGTTTGATGAAAGATGCCCGGTTTCTTACTAAAGGTCTGCCGGTCTTTTATTCACCGTTTATTCCTTTTCCCGTAAAAACAAAACGTGAATCGGGATTCCTTTCACCTTATCTATCCTTTTCTCAAAACGATGGTATTGATGTGGAGCTTCCATTTTTCTGGGCGATTTCACCTCAGATGGATGCAACTTTTTACCAACGCCTGATAGCAAATAGGGGATTTAAGGAAGGCGTTGAATTTAGATATTATCTGGGGGATAAGTCTTTTGGCACTTTATACGGCGATTACATGGAAGATGCTAAGCAAGTTACAGAGACAACTGATCCCGCAACCAGTCGCGATTGGAATTCAACGCATAAGCGCTGGTCTTATTATCTGAATCACCAGACAAATTTCGATCCCCAATTTTATATAAGAACGGATTTACGTCAAGTTTCTGATAAATGGTATTTTAAGGATTTTTCTGCCCACAATTACTATATAGATCATTATGCTGGTAATGAAGCAGATCCATTTAAGAAAGTTCCTTTTCTTGGTGATCAGTCCCTGCGTTCTTTGGAATCCACCGTCCGCGCGGTTAAAAGCTGGTCAAATTACAATATAACGGCGTTGGTAAGTTCAACTGACGATTTTGCGGCAGTCAATAATGACAAAACATTGCAGAAATATCCGGAGATTGTTTTTACCGGCATCAAGCAGCCGTTTTTAAATACACCAGTATATTTTGAATTTGCCGGAATTTATGATTATTTTTACCGGGGTGAAGGACAAAAAGGACAATCTTTTGATATATCGCCCACTTTATCTCTGCCATTTAATATATCACGCTATGCTAAAGTCATCCCCCAGATCGCTTTGAAAGAAATATTTTGGGGTCGTGATGATAATCAGACCGGCTTAGGTGACAAAGGTGGCGACAAAACCATATATAATGCTTCATTAACTGCGAGCAGCCAACTTTCCCGAATATTTAACCTTAACATGTTCAACTGGGAAAAAATCAGACACGAAATTAAGCCGGAAATAAAATATTCTTACATCCCTAATGTTAAACAGGACAATATCCCCGATTACATAACCGCGTTAACGCCGGCTATAGACCAAACTTTATACCCAAATATGACGTTGGGCACGAATGTCACAGGTGAACAAAATGCGGTGGCCTGGTCGCTTACCAATACCTTTACAGCTAAGTTGAAGGATGAAAAGGGCGCATACAGTTACCTTGAATTTTTAAGGCTTAAACTTTTCCAGGCTTATGATATCAACGAAGCTAAGAAAGGGATGGAAGGGGTTACTGCCGAAAGAAGGCCTTTATCCGATATTGGAATCGAGTTTGATCTTGCCCCACATAAGTATTTATCATTCACCGCGCGCAATATATACAGTATTTATAACGGCTGGAAACAAACGAACTATGATCTGAATATCAGCGATTGGCGGGGCGATATACTGACTGTTGGCTATCGTTATACACTGGACTCTATTGAAGAAATAGACGTTAGCCTGAAGGCGATGATCACTAAAAACATTGAAGGAATAATTATTTCAAGGCGTGATCAGTTTAATTCCCGAACTGTAGAGAATACAGTGGGAGTTGTCTATCGCTCACAATGTTGGGCTGTAGGATTCGATTATACCAGAACCGATACCGACGATAGATTTTTACTGAAACTATCACTGTCCGGACTGATCGGACTGAATTTTTAGCTGATATTTATTGAACAGACTCGCTTTATCCAATCCACGAGCAAAGTTCGTGGGAATTAGATATCTCTCCTGAAGGGTATATTAAAATTATTTTGAACATTTTTCTTGACAAACGGAAGATAATTACGTAACTTACATCTTTAAATTTTTTAACAAGTGGTGGTTTTATTATGAAGACATATTCGGCGAAGGCGGGAGCGACAAATCAAGAGTGGTACATTGTCGATGCTTCCGATAAAATATTAGGAAGGTTGGCTAGTGAAATAGCTCTCCGTCTGCGGGGAAAACATAAGGCTATTTATACTCCGCATGTTGACACGGGTGATTTTATCATTGTGGTTAACGCTGAAAAGATTTCACTCACGGGGAAAAAGTTGACCGACAAGATATATTATTCTTATTCCGGTTATCCTGGCGGGTTGAGAGAAACTGCTGCCGGTAAAATGCTTGCTGAAAAACCGGAGAACTTACTCCGCATAGCTGTTGCCGGTATGATGCCTAAAAATAATTTGGGACGCAGGATGCTGAAAAAATTAAAAGTTTATGCAGGTAATGCTCATCCTCATGAAGCCCAATGTCCACACGCTTTGTCGGTTTAATTTACCTGAAAATGGAAATTATCTGATCATTTTTGATATTTGGAGAACACATGACACAACAACGTTATTATGCAACCGGTAAGAGAAAAAGCGCTATCGCCCGCGTTTATATGAAGACGGGTAATGGCAATATCGTAGTTAATAAGAGAAACTATGATGAATATTTTGACCGCCCCAGCTTAAAAATGATTATTAAGCAACCATTTGAAATAACAGGTAAAAAAGACCAGTTTGACTTATTTATTAATGTCAGCGGTGGTGGAGTGGCCGGTCAGGCGGGAGCAGTTAAACATGGGATTTCTAAAGCTCTTCTGGAGTATGATGCCGAATTACGCGGTATCCTTAAAAAAGCGGGATTTTTAACCAGAGATGCCCGCATCAAAGAAAGAAAGAAATACGGACAACCGGGAGCAAGGAAAAGATTCCAATTCTCCAAGCGTTAAATTCATCAGCAAGGGAGGCTTCGGGCCTCCCTTTTTTTTGGAGGATTTATTATGGTAAAAGTAGCAATATTTGGGGCCAGCGGTTATACCGGGCAGGAGTTGACTAGAATTTTGCTGGGACATCCGGGTGTGCAACTTGTCGCTGCAACGTCCCGGCGGTTTGCCGGTTTACCTATAGCAGATGTATTCCCATCTCTGTATGGCCTTACTTTTTTAAAATATCAAAACTCAACGCCGGAAGAGATAGCCAGTATATGCGATATAGTTTTTCTGGCGCTGCCGCATGGTGTTTCCATGTCTATGGCCCCCGTCTTTATTACCGCGGGGAAAAAAGTTATCGACTTAAGCGCTGATTACCGGTTGCGGGATCTGGCAACTTATGAGGCCTGGTATTCCAAACACAGCAGTGCTCAGATTTTAAAAGATGCTGTCTATGGAATTCCTGAACTTTACCGGCTCAAAATTAAAAACGCTAAACTTGTAGCCAATCCTGGTTGTTACCCGACCAGCATTATCTTAGGTCTGGCGCCAGCTTTGAAAAATAAGCTTTTGGATGTATCTACAATTATTGCCGATTCGGCATCCGGTGTGAGCGGCGCGGGGCGTGATCCTCAGACCGGATCGCTTTTTTGTGAAGTTGATGGCGGTTTCAAAGCATACAAAGTCGGAAAGCACCGGCATACGCCGGAAATTGAACAGGAACTGAACGCTTTAGCCGGTGAAAAATTTGCTATTACTTTTACACCGCATTTGCTGCCTGTAAAACGGGGAATTCTGAGCACAATTTACGCAACCCTGAAGAAAGAAATTACATTGCCGGAGATATATGCTCTTTATTCTTCTTTTTACGCCGCGGAAAAATTTGTGCGGGTTTGTCCTGCCGGATCGTATCCCAATATTTCTTCCGTTTGCGGATCAAATTACTGCGATATCGGGATTGTTCACGATCCGCGGACTAAACGGATCATTATCATCGCGGCTATTGATAATTTAATAAAAGGCGCAGCCGGTCAGGCTGTGCAAAATATGAATGTTGTATGTTCTTTGGGAGAAGATGCCGGCTTAAAGACGGCGCCACTTTATCCCTGATGAAAGTAGTTTGCCATGCCACAAAAAATATTTAATACAGCCACCCGGAAAAAAGAAGTCTTACAAACGATAAAAGAAGGCGCTATTGGAATTTATGTCTGCGGTATTACCGCTTATGATGTCTGCCATATAGGGCATGCCCGCGCGGCAATAGTTTTTGATGTTGCTGTAAGACATCTGCGGTCACGCGGCTATCGGGTTACTTATGTTAAGAATTTTACTGATATAGATGATAAAATTATCGATCGTGCTAAAAAAGAGGGTGTCAGCATCAAGGAAATTGCAGAGAAATACATTAAACTGCACGATGAAGACATGGCCGCACTGGGGGTTGTAACTCCTACCGTGACCCCGAAAGCGACAGAGCATATGGCGGAGATGATCGCCCTTATCAGCGTTCTTCTGGAGAAGGGTCATGCCTATTGTGTCGAGGGTGATGTGTATTTCGCGGTGAATAATTTTCACCAGTACGGCGGCCTTTCCGGACGTAATCTGGAAGACATGATCGCCGGTGCGCGCGTGGATATCAATGATAAAAAGAAAAATCCGCTGGATTTTGTTCTCTGGAAGAATAGCAAGGAAGGAGAACCTTTCTGGGAAAGTCCTTGGGGAAAGGGCAGGCCTGGCTGGCATATCGAATGTTCCGCTATGAGCAGAAAATATCTTGGCGAAACTTTTGATATTCACGGTGGCGGTGAAGATTTAGTCTTTCCACACCACGAAAATGAAATTGCTCAATCGCAGGCAGCCACAGGGAAACCACTGGCCAATTACTGGATGCATAACGGTTTTGTCAAGATTAACTCGGAGAAGATGTCCAAGTCGCTGGGTAATATCTTCCCCGTTCGTGAAATTCTGAAAATTTACCACCCGGAGGTTTTGCGTTTATTTATGCTCCAGAGTCATTACCGAAGCCCTGTTGATTATTCGGAAAGTTCCTTAGCCGAAACAAGATCAGGGCTTATCCGGTGTTATACAACGTTGCAGCTTTTAAAAGAGACTCTCGGCAAACCGACAACCTCCGCCGCCGCGGCAAATGAGAAGAATTTGGCTAAGCAGCAAGAATACATTAGTAAATTGAAAGATCTGAAGGAAAAATTTGACAGTTCACTGGATGATGATTTTAATACCGCTCAAGCGTTGGGTTGTGTTTTTGAGGCAGTAAGGCTCATGAATAACTTCATGGCTATAGAAAAAAACATGCCCGCGGCAATCAAAACAAATATTTTTGACGAGGCAAAAAAAGCATTTGCCCATTTCGGTGCGATACTGGGTGTGTTTCAGGACGATCCTGATCATTTCTTCAACTTCGACCGTGAAATAGAAGTAGGCAAGAGAGGTTTGAATGTTGGAGAAATTAAAAGTTTGATTAGAGAAAGGCAGGCTGCCCGCGCGGCGAAAGATTGGACTAAAGCAGATGCCCTCAGACAAGAGTTGGCAGGGCTTCATGTTGTCCTGAAAGACGCCGCAAATACGACCAGTTGGATAATCGAATAATTAAACTTTAGTATAATTCATAATTTGATCTGATTTAAACTCTTGATGTTTTTCTTAATATTTCCGAAATATATGGAAAATATCAATAAAAATGATATAATGATAAATTATCTCCTGAATTGAGAGGAATTTTATGAAAAAATTAGCAAATAAGTGGCCGTTTTTGGTTATTATTCTCCTTGGGTTATTTGTCCTGGCGGGGCCTTATCATGATAGCAGGGTTTCCGCGCTGGATAAAGGAGTATACAAGGACATTAAAACATTCAACGAAGTATTTGATATGGTCAAGAAAAACTACGTTGAAGATGTTGATTCATCGGTGTTAATTCAGGGTGCAATCAATGGAATGATGAGATCACTGGATCCTCACAGCACGTTTATGACACCGGAAGTATACAAAGAGCTGGAGGTGGAGACGCAAGGCCGTTTTGGCGGCATTGGTATCGAAATCACTATATTGAAAGACGTCTTGACAGTTGTTTCGCCAATCGAAGATACACCGGCATTCAATGCCGGAGTGAAATCAGGCGACCAGATTATAAAAATAGATGGCAAGTCCACAAAAGATATCACCATCATGGAAGCAGTAAAGGAATTGCGCGGGCCTGAGGACACAAAGGTTACGATCACAATTATGCGGGAAAATATTGCAAAACCCAAGGATTTCGTCTTGACTCGTGCTATAATTCAGGTCAAGAGTGTTAAAGTCAAGACCTTTGAAGATAATATCGGCTATTTCCGTATAGCTTCTTTTCACGAGAGGACAGCTGATGATTTACGTAAAGCCCTTCATGATATTGGTGAGAAGGTTCGTCCAATGAAAGGGTTGGTTTTGGATTTAAGAAATGATCCGGGCGGACTCCTCATTCAAGCAATCGAAGTTTCTGATATGTTTCTTAAATCGGGCGTTATTGTTTCTACCCGAGGCCGCACAAAAAACATGGAGACAAAGGCAATGGCCAGGGATGACGGCAATGAAATAACCTGTCCTATAGTTGTTCTGGTCAATGAAGGCACGGCCAGTGCCGCCGAAATTGTTGCCGGAGCGCTGCAGGATAACGGCCGGGCGTTGATTATCGGTACGAAGACTTTTGGTAAAGCATCAGTGCAAACAGTTATTCCACTGGAGGATGGTTCTGCTCTTAAACTGACTACCGCGCGCTATTACACGCCCAAAGGGCGCTCGATACAGGCAGAAGGCATCAAACCGGATATCATCGTTAAATATGTGAGACCTTCGGAAGATACGGAAAACAATTATTGGGAAGACCGTCTCAGAGAAAAAGATCTCAAAGGGCATATCAAGCCAGCGAAAGAAGATGGAACCAAACTTGATGAAGAAGTTGTTAAAGATATCAAGGATCCCTCTGATGTAGCTCATGATAACCAACTCAAGACGGCAATTGATATCTTAAAAAGTTGGGATATCATGAAAAAGAATTTAAATAGTTAAATTATAACTGAAGAAAGGGCAATTTAAAAAATTGGCCAAGAAGTCCAAAAAACGCTTTTCCACCTGGTTGGTTATATCGCTGATAGTTATATCGGTTGCGGCCATCATCTATGCGTTGCAATTTCAGGAAGAGCCTGTGGAGGTAAGACCACCGAAAACACCAACACGACATGTGGAACCGCCGAAAGTAATTCCGCCAAAAACGGAAAAAGCGAAGCCAGTAAAAGAAACTCCTGTGACCCAAAAAACAGAGCCGGTAAAACAAAAAGAAAAGATAGTTGTTTCTAAAATTGATAAGATTCCTCTGCCTCTCAAACAAGTAGCTATAATAATTGATGATATCGGCTATGATTTGGGCCCCGTGAGAGAGCTTTTGAAAGTCGATGCTGATATAACGTTTGCAATTCTTCCTCTTTGCAGCCATAGCCGGGAGGCGGCGGAAATGCTCCATGAAGCGCACAAGGAAACGCTTTTGCATCTGCCGATGGAGCCTAATTCATATCCCAAAGAAAAACCGGGCAATGGTACTCTTTTTACCGATATGAATAGTGAAGAGTTAATATTTCAGCTGGAAAAAGATCTTGCCTCAGTGCCGTATGTTTCCGGCGTCAACAACCATATGGGCTCTAAATTCATGGCTGATGAAGACAAGCTCATTCTTATTTTTAATAAACTGAAGAAAAAGAAGATGTTTTTTATCGACTCGCGGACTACCGCCAATACTAAAGCTTTTGCCGCTGCTGAAAAAGTAAATATGCAGATGGCTTCACGCAAAGTCTTCCTCGATAACGATCGCGATTATAATGAGATTTATAAAAAATTGCTGGAGGTCACCCAAAATAGTTCTGACGTATCACCGGTGATAATCATTGGTCATCCATATCCGGAAACTATCCGGGCGATTAAGGATGCTAGTCGGGTATTGAGGGAGAAGGGAATTTTGATTGTTCCGGTATCTAAGTTAATTAAGGGGAAATCTTTCAGATGTTCTTCATAACTGGATAGTTTATCCCGAAATACTATCTAAAAAAATGGAACTGTTTATTCAATATGACAAGAAAACAACTATATTTTACTATTGCCGCGCTTCTTCTCTTTACAACTATTAGCGGGTGTACTTTGTTTTCACCTGCTTTGCAATCCCCTGCCCCTTCAGGAGATAAATATTCGGGGGATGCGGCTTATCATTATTCTCTGGCTGTACTTCTACGCCAGGAAGGTAAGCTTGCGGATGCAGCTTCCGAGTTGGAGCAAGCAATTGCCGCTGATCCGGATTCTTTATTTCTTATCACCGAACTTGTCTCCCTGTATGCAGAGAAAGGCGATTTCAAGAAAGCAATTCCCCTGGGTGAAGAGACGCTGGCTAAAAATGCGAACAATGGCGAACTTCATATGCTTATGGGTGGTTTATATCTGAATCTGCGCGAATATAAGAAGGCAATCAAGGAATATAATAAGGTAATCGAACTTAACCCGAAGAATCTGATTGCTTATCTTTATCTGGCAACAATATACGCCGAAGAAAAGAATTACAGCAAATCTGAAGAGATCTTCAAGAGAATGCTGCAAATTGACCCCGACAATATAATGGGTATTTATTATTATGGTAAAGTATTGGCAGAAATGAACAGATTCAAAGATGCGGAAAAGATGTATAAAAAAACTATTTCTCTGAGACCGGATTTTGAATCAGTAGTGTATGATTTGGCGGCATTGTATGAAAAGCAAAAAAAATTAGACCAGGCGATTAAAGTATACAACGATTACTTACGGATAAATCCGGCGCGGATAAATCTGAGGGCAAAAATAGCAGCGCTTCTGATTAAAGACAAAAAATTTGAGCAAGCCCAAAAAGAATACCAGGAAATATTAAAATCTGATCCCGACAATCGCGAAGTAAGAATTGCGCTGGGGCTTTTGTATTATGAAATGCGCCGTTTTGATTTAGTTATAACCGAATTTTCTGCAGTTTTGGGAAAAGACGAAACTGATAGCAGGATTCGTTATTTGCTGGCTAATGCTTATGAGGAAAAAGGTGAAAAAAAATTGGCTGTTGCCGAATATCAGAGAATCCCTGCCTCATTTGAATTATATGCCAACGCGCAAATTCATGCGGCGATGATTTTCAAGAAAGACGGTAAAATCCCTGAGGCTATTGTAGTAATAAAGGAGGCTGTCAAAAAGAAAGGCGATCAAACTCTACTTTATCTTTATTTGTCTTCCCTTTATGAAGAAAACAAAGAAATGGCCGCCGCGGAAAATATTTTGCGTGAAGGGATCAAGATTTTGCCCAAAAGTGTTGATTTGCATTACGCCAGCGGTGTGATTTATGAAAAGACAAACCGTTTTCCAGAAAGTCTTAAGGAAATGGAAACTGTATTGAGCATTGATCCGGATAATGCTGAGGCGCTTAATTTTATCGGTTATAGCTATGCTGATCGAGGCATAAATCTTGATGAAGCTGAAAAAATGATTGTTAAGGCGCTAAAAATAAAACCGGATAACGGTTATATGATTGATAGCCTCGGTTGGGTCCATTTCAAGCAGAACAAACTGGATAGCGCCTTAACAAATTTAAAGAAAGCTATGGAACTTCTGCCTGATGATGCCAATGTGGCTGAGCATCTTGGCGACGTTTACGCAAAAATGGGTAAAGCAAAAGAAGCGCAGAAAATGTATAATCGGGCGTTCAAGATTGATCCTAAAAATAGTTCGCTTCAAAAAAAGATCGAAGATGCAACAAAGAAAAGTAACAAATAAAATTTCAATTCGATAATTTTTACAATAAAGATTTCCCTTATGTCTGATAAATTAATTCTTGTGCCGCAGATAATATTTTTATTATTACTGTCCGGGTTGATTTGCGGCTGCCTGCAACGTACAATAGCCCATTTGGATGTTCCACCCGAAAAACATCTTGCTGCAAATTCCGGCGCATTTACCCAAGATAAAACATTGAGCGCTATAGCGCAGATAGATTTGGTAACAAAGCAGGGCTATCAGCCGGCAAGGGCAGCCCTGGTTATCAAGAAGCCATCATATTTAAGGTTGGAACTGCTTCCGGTAATCGGAACGCCGGATTTTTTTCTTGCGGCAACGCCCGTTGTGATGAGTATCTTTATCCCTTCCAGAGGTAAGTTTTATCGCGGAAAACCGACAGGCGCTAATCTTGCGCAATTTTTGTCCTGGGATTTCAATATTGAAGATATAGTAATGATTCTTTCCGGGACTTATCCTTCTTTGCCGCAAAAGGATGTATCCAGCCAAAGCTATCGAGAGGGTAATTTTCTGCGGATAGAAATGAAAGCAAAATCAGGGAGTTCACAAACCATCTGGATTGGAGAAAAAAACAGATTGTCAAAATATATTCGCAACGATGAATCCGGCAAAGAAATTTATCAGGTACAATATGAAGATTATGAACAGGAAAGCATCATTGCCGGTAAAATTACCATTAAAATGGCGGACGGTGTAAACTCTATATCCGTAAAATATTCAGGTCTCAAAATAGAAACAGCATCGGATTTATCGATTTTTGAACTGCCTGTTCCGGAAGGCACGAAAATAATTTTCCTGGATTGATGACGCCAATTCGCATAAGCAAAAAGGGAGGGGCATGTTAGATGCCCCCCCTATCTGGTTTTTAACTGTTTATAGATTATTTAATTTCTTGCAGCTTCGAGCGCGCAATGCGTGCCTGGTTGGTATTAGGGAAATCTTTGATTACTTGTTGTAAAATTAACTTGGCGCTGATTTTATCATTGAGCTTCAGGAAAGAGAGCCCCTGTTTCAGCAAAGCATAAGGAACTTTATTTCCTTTCGGATAATTCTTGGCCACTTTTTCATATTCCAAAATAGCCTGTTCATAGTTTTTTTCAAAAAAGTAACATTCACCGATCCAGAATTGAGCATTGCCGGCATACTCTGTATCCGGGTAAGTGGCTAAAAAGTTTTTAAATTCGGTGCGGGATTTATCATAATGACCGTCTTTAAATGTCTGATAAGCCGCCGCATACATAGTTTCCTTATTCTGCTTTTTGGCCGGTTCTTTTGCTGCCACCCCATTACCGGGGGGTTGGATCCCTTTATCGTAAACATCGCTTACAGAATCTTTTTTGCCGATTTCCAGAAAGTTTTCAATAAAGTTGACTTTCAGAGCAATGTTATCCAGTCTATCCTTTAACTCATCGCTCCCCTTGGCGTCCCGGGCCATATCCTTTTTCAATGTTTCCAGCTGACCTCGCAATTGTTGGATATTTTCCCGCAAATCGCCCAAGTCTGCTGCCGAATTAGCTTGACCTTTACGCATCGAAGCTACAGTTGAAGAATTCTTCTCCTGTTCCTTTTTCAGTATGGCCAGCTCGGCATCTACAGCTGAGAGTTTTTCTTCCATCTTCTGGTTTAATTCCGAACGCACTGCCTTCAAATCCTGAGAAGTAGCGCAGCCGGCAATCGAAAAAACCAAAATCAGTAAAAAAAGATAAAAAGAATTTTTCAATTCCATCACCTCTTTAGTTATTATTTACCATTGACGACAAAGTGAGCACGTCTGTTATTTGCCCAGGCCTCTTCATTATGGCCGGGATCCAATGGACGCTCTTCACCATAGCTGATTGTTTTTATCTGCGATGCTTTCGTACCCAGATTGATAAGATATTTCTTTGCTTCCTGAGCTCGTCTTTCGCCAAGAGCCAAGTTGTATTCGGCAGTCCCTCTTTCATCGCAGTATCCTTCAACAGCAATCTCGGCAGCGCCCCTTTTTAGTAATACATCGGCATTTGCCTTCAGAATTTCCCGGGCATCCGGACGAATGTTGGATTGGTCAAAATCGAAATAAATGTCTTTAACTGCACCATCTAAGGTTGCAGATGCCGAGGCCGCTCTTGCAGCTTGTTCTCTTTCCGCCTGCTCCCTCAGGGCTCTTTCTCTATCGGCCTGTTCCTTTACCTGGCGAGCTGCTTCATTATCTTGTTGAGCTGTCTGTGCCGCCTTAGCTCTCTGTTCTTGTAAGGCCTCATCCTTAACTACTGTTTTTTTCTCCGCGCAACCCGTAAAAATTGTCATTCCAAAGGCGATTAAAACCAAAAATCCTATTACTATCATGTTCTTTCTCATTATACTTCTCCTTTCTCAATGTGTGAATATAAAGGTTATTATGATCTAAAAATACTTCATTGAAACATAAACACAATTGACTGTTGCCGTCAATAAAAAATTGCAATTCAATCTCAGGTACAGGTAATTTCAGGGTGAAACCAGGCAGCTACTCTTCTTCTCCAGATTCCCCCCCCTGATTCAGACTCTAGCATTATCGTTATAATATACGTTAATGAATTAGAAAAAACAACCCCCCAATAATGAAATTATTTAAACCGGGGTGACCAGGCCGGCATCAATGAGCTATTGGT
>OCZT010004454.1_pt1 | contig 14109 bp, 15 predicted proteins | sample 1539031 | NCBI WGS metagenome assembly OCZT01 (sample SAMEA3539308, study PRJEB22396) | soil metagenome | biome: tundra; feature: field; material: soil | place: USA | collected 2010-05 | depth 0.15 m
GGCACGACGTACGGCGGGAGGAGCGGCGGATCGACTTTGCCGTCGAGCGGGTGACGCAGTGGCCGGTTCGCATGCGGCGGTTCGACCCGGCGCACCGCTCCCGGCGGCGGCTGGACGACGATCGGCTGCTGGATGACGGTCACGGACTCGGCGGGCGAGCCCACGTAGTAGTCTCCGTAGCCGTAGCCGTAGCCGTAGCCGTAGTCCGGATACGTGCTGTAATACGTCGATCCGGCGGCCCCACCGTCGTACGAGTACGGCGCGTCGATCTCGACCGCCGAGAACGTCGAACCGGAGGCGAACCCGGAGATCGTGACGCTCATCCCGACCCTGAGCCTCAGCCCGCGCGGGTTGATGATCGTACCCTGGCGGAGCGTGACATCGTCGACGAAACCGCGGTCGTCCCGCACCAAGATGCGATAGGCTCCTTCGATCGATTCGATGACACCGTGGATCGTCTCACCGCCGATCGCCGGGCCCGAGCCGGGCGTCGCGTAGGGCGGTGTCTGCGCCCCCACGCGGACCGGCAGCACCGCTGCCCCGAATGCCAGTGTCGCGGCCAACGAGCCGCAGGCGATTCTCGCGACGAACAGGCGCATCAGGTCCCCTCTCGGCGGTTCCCAGCGACATCCCAATCGTATACCCGAAAGAACAGAATGCGCTGAGAATCGCAACGTCGACGGCTTGGCCCGACTCGGGTCGTTCGCGCGAAGTCTCCGTCCCTACGCGAGGGCGGGTTCGAACACGTTCGCTTCCTGCTCGGCGAAGAGCGGGCTCGAGAGATAGCGTTCGCCGGTATCGCAGATGATCGTGACGATCAGCTTGCCGGCGTTTTCGGGGCGTGCTGCAAGCTGCATCGCTGCCCATAGGTTCGCGCCCGACGAGATTCCGGCGAGAATCCCCTCTTCGCGCGCGAGCCGGCGCGCGATCGCGACCGAGTCGTCGAACGTCGCTTTGATCACCTCGGAGTACACCTTCGTGTCGAGGATCGACGGCACGAAGCCCGGTGCGAAGCCCTGCAGTTTGTGCGGTCCCGGCGAGCCGCCGGAGAGCACCGTCGACGTATCGGGCTCGACGGTGACGCACTCGACCGACGGCTTGCGCTCTTTGAGCAAGTGTCCCGCGCCGGTGATCGTACCGCCGGTGCCGACGCCGGCGACGAGGATGTCGACCTTGCCGTCGGTGTCGCGCCAGATCTCTTCGCCGGTGGTGCGGTAGTGAATCTCGGGATTGGCGGGATTGTCGAACTGGCCGGGCTGGAAATATTTGGCCGGGTTCGAGGCGACGATCTCCTTGGCTTTGGCGATCGCGCCTTTCATGCCCTCAGTCCCGGGCGTGAGCACGAGCTGTGCGCCGTAGGCCTTGAGCAGGTTCCGGCGCTCGATCGTCATCGTCTCGGGCATCGTGAGGATCAGCGGGTACCCCTTGGCCGCGCAGACGAACGCCAGCGCGATCCCGGTGTTGCCGCTGGTCGGTTCGACGATCACCGAGTCCGGGCGCAGCTTGCCGTCGCGCTCCGCCGCCTCGATCATCGCGACCCCGATCCGGTCTTTGACCGATCCGGCGGGGTTCATCGATTCCAGCTTACAGAGGATCTCGGCGCCCAGTCCCTTGTTCAGCCGCGGGATGCGGACCAGCGGGGTGTTCCCGAACGTGTCGGCGATGTTGTCGTAGACGCGCACGTGCTCGATGCTCCGTTGACGTGGAAGCGAGTGTCCCTTCGACAAGCTCAGGGTGACACGAGTAACCCCTGCTCCGCTCGAAAGGGTGCGCGTCCCGACGCGAACAGGCGTTCGCCCTTCGCCGCCCCAGGCTTCGCGAGATGCTCGGCATGGAGTCGCAGGCGTCGCCGAGCGCGGAACTGAGTCCGCGGACCCGCGCCCTGCTGGAGGCACCGATCGTTCCGCTGCTGCTGCGGATGGCCTGGCCGAACGTGCTGGTCATGCTCGGGCAGGCGATGACCGGAATCATCGAGACGTGGTGGGTCGCCAAGCTCGGCACCGACGCGCTGGCCGGGATGGCGCTCGTCTTCCCGGGCTTCATGATGATGCAGATGATCTCGGCCGGCGCGCTCGGCGGCGCGATCTCCTCGGCGGTCGCCCGCGGGATCGGCGCCGAGCGCCGCGACGACGCGAACGCGCTGGTCGTACACGCGCTCGTCATCCGTTCGGTATCGCCGGCGGTGGGTTCGCAGTGCTCGCGATCAACGCCGCGGGCGCAGCGTTTCTGGCCTGGTATGTCGCTTCGGGCCGGAACCTCGCGCGCTTTCGTCGCACGCGACTGCGATGGACGTTCTTTCGCGACATCCTCTCGGTCGGCGCGGTGGCGACGATCTCGACGGTGCAGACGAACGTCGTCGTGCTCTCGACGACCGCGATGGTCGGAGCGTTCCAAGGTCCGGACGCCGTCGCGGGCTACGGCACCGGCGCGCGCCTGGAATACCTGCTGATCCCGCTGGTCTTCGGGCTCGGCGCTCCGCTCGTCGCGCTGGTCGGCACGAACGTCGGCGCCGGCAACCGCACGCGCGCGCTGCGCATCGCGTTCACCGGCGGCGCGATCGCGTTCGTGATGACCGAGGCGATCGGCCTCGTCTCCGCGTTCCATCCGCGCGCATGGCTCGGGCTCTTCGGTCACGATCCGGCGATGCTAGCGACCGGCAGCGCGTACTTGGCGGCCATCGGACCGTTCTACGGCTTCTTCGGGCTCGGCCTCGCGCTGTATTTCGCCTCGCAAGGCGCGGGCAAGCTCGCCTGGCCGCTGCTGGCGGGATTTCTGCGCATGCTGATCGCCGTCGGCGGCGGCTATTTCGTGCTGCGCCTCACCGGCTCGCCGGCGTGGCTCTTCGGCGCGCTCGCCGCGGGGATGCTGCTGTACGGAATCATGGTCACCGCGGCGGTCGCCTCGGGCGCATGGTTTCGGGGTCCTCAGCGCTACGGCGGTGCGGCGAAGAATTCGCGCAGGGCGTCGTACGTCTCGAGCGGCGCCTCTTCCGGCATGAAGTGACCGGCGTCGATCGCGAAGCCGCGCACGTCGTCGGCCCAGTCGCGCCACACGGCCAGCACGTCGTACCACTTTCCGACTTGGCCCTGCTCCGCCCATAGCGCGAGCAGCGGCGCGGCGATCTTCTTCTTCCCGCGGTCGGCTTCGTCGAGCGCGAAGTCGTAGGTCGCCGCGGCGCGGTAGTCCTCGCACGAGGCGTGGATCGTTTCGGGATTGCGATAGCAGCGCAGGTAGTCGTCGAGCGCTTCGGGCGCGTGAACGTTCGCGCGGTTCGGCCGGCCGCTGAAGAATGCTTCCGGATTCGCGCCGATCACGTTCTCGGGGAACGGGTAGGGCTGCGCGAGGAAGAACCAGTGCCAGTAGCCGAGCCCGAACTTCATGTCGGCGCGGCGGAAATGCTCGCCGGTGGGGATGATGTCGAGCGTCGCGAGCCTGCGAACGCACTGCGGGTGATCGAGCGCGAGACGGTACGCGACGCGCCCGCCGCGGTCGTGACCGGCCACGTCGAAGCGCTCGAACGAGAAGTGCCGCATCACCGCGACCGCGTCGCGCGCCATCGCGCGCTTCGAGTACGGTTCGTGGTCGGCGGTCGTCGGCGGCTTCGAACTGTCACCGTAACCACGCAGATCCATCGCGACGACGGTGAACTCGTGCGCGAGGCGCGGCGCGATGCGATGCCACATCACATGCGTCTGCGGATGGCCGTGCAGCAACAGCAGCGGCGGACCGCTGCCGCCCTTGCGGACGCGAATCGTCGCCTCGCCCGTGTCGACAAAGGAGAGATCGAAACCGTCGAACATGCCCGGGCGTACACGGCGCCGCCGGAAAGGCCCTGCACGGCGCGGAAGGTGAGCGCTCGTGAGGCCGAAGGCGGAGCTCGGCATTTTCTCCGTCGCGATGGTGAGCACCGCGGCAGTGTTCTCCGTGCGCAATCTGCCGAGCATGGCGGTCGAAGGGTGGCCGCTCATCCTGTGGTACGTGCTCGGCACGGTGCTCTTCTTGGCGCCGCTCGCGCTGACCGCCGCGGAGCTCGCCTCGACGTGGCCGCGCGACGGCGGCGTCTACGACTGGGTCGCCGAGGCGTTCGGAAAGCGGACCGGCTTCATGTCGGTGTGGTCGATCGCGCTGCTCGCCTTCTACTATCTGCCGATCTTCGCGGCGGTGATCCGGCTGCGCTACACGCAGCCCGACACGAACCGCCCCTTCCGTATCCCGGGCGGACTGGCCGGCGTCTGGATCGTGGGCAGCACCGGCTTCGCCGCCACCACGTTTGCGGTGCTGGTCGCGCTGCAGCGGCCCGGTACCGTCACCGCGGTCTCCGACGGCGTCTACGTGGCGGGGATGATCGCGCTGGCGCTGGTGTGGATGGTCCCCTGGGCGGTGTTCGTCGTCGTCCGCCGCGCCGCGTGGCTTACATCGGCGCGCGAATCGGCGGGACCGCGTTGAACTTGCTGAAGCGGCCACCGCCCGTGCTGCCGTCGTCGACGCGGTGCACGAACCCGTCGCGCGCAACGTAGACGTTCACCGCGCGGGCGCCGCTGACCGTCACGTGATAGGCGTGTAGCGTCTCACCATCGACGCTCTTCATGCCGAGGTCGGTCGCGGTCGCGCCGTTCACCTTTCGTCCCAGCGTTTCCATGTTTAGGAACGCCCCAGCCGCGTTCTGGCCCGCCGACGCCGGCAGCTTCCTCCAGCCGCTGTTGCCCCTCTTCAGGTAGAAGTCCGATCCGATGGAGATGATCTCTCCCTTCGCGGTGCGCACGTGCCGGCTGTTCGGCTTGACGATATCCACCGTACCGCTCCGCGAGCCCGTTCCGAACGACATCTCGTACGATGACAGGCCCAGGAACTTCTGCCACGCAGCCCGGACGTCGCCGGTGGCGTCGGCGTACGCCGGCACGGCCGCGAGCGTGAACAGCGCGCCGAGCGCGAATGCGGCCACTACGTTCGAACGAATCAATGGAAGCTCCTCATCAATCGGCTCCGATGTCCCAGACCATGCCGAGGTCGCGCTTCGCGAACGAGCGGAACGCGATCAGGGTTTCGGTCGCGGTGATCCCCGCGTGCGAGGCGATCCGTTCGGTGACGAGGTCGCTGAGCTGGTCGTGCTCGCGCACGCGCACGATCGCGACCAGGTCGTACGGGCCGGCGACGCTGTAGCACTCGGTGACACCGTCGATCTCCAGCAGCTCTTCGGCCAGCGTCCGCACCCGGCCGGGCTCGACGGTCATCAAGACGATCGCGGTGATCACGACGACGGGCCTACCGCGGCGGCGCGGCGGTCACCTGCGGCCGGACACCGAAGCCGTCTCGCCGTGACCCCGACCGTTCCGTCGTTCCGATGATCGCGTTCGCCCGCGCCTGCGCCGCGATCGCGGCGACCGCGAGTAAGCTCGAGAAGATCGCGCTGGTCGGCGACTACCTGCGCGGTCTCGACGACGGCGATCTGGCGCCGTCGACGCGCTATTTTACCGGGAACCCGTTCCCGCAGGCGCAGGACGTCAGCCTCGCCGTCGGCTGGCGCACGCTCGTCGAGGCGGCTGCGGCGACGTGGGGAGTCGACGACGGCGCGCTGAGCGTCGCCTATCGCGCGACCGGCGACCTCGGCGCCGCGCTCGGTCCGTTCGTGCGGCCCTCGCACGACCTCGGCCTCTTTCGCGAGGAGTTGACGCCGGCGCGGCTCTACGCGCTGCTGATCGAGATCGCCGACGCAGCGGGAAAGAACGCGCAGAAGCGCCGGCGGAGCCTCTGCGAGCGGATCTTCTCCGCCTGCACCGATCCGCTCGAAGCGACCTACGTCATCAAGATCATGACCGGCGAGCTGCGGATCGGCCTGCGCGACGGGCTGGTCGTCGACGCGATCGCGCAGGCGTTCGCGCGCGATCCGCGCGCCGTACGGCGTGCGGCGAGCGCCGCCGGCGACCTGGGCGCGGTCGCGCTGGCTGCAAAGCACGACGTGCTCGACCAGGTCACGATCGCGTACCACGCGCCGATCGCGTTCATGCTCGCCTCGCCGATCGCGTACGGCTCGGAGTACAAGGAGCTCGCCGCGTCGGCGTGGCTGATGGAGGACAAGTACGACGGGATCCGCGCGCAGGCGCACGTCACACCACAACGCGTCTCCCTGTTCTCGCGAACGCTGAACGACGTGTCGGCATCCTATCCGGAGGTCGTCGCAGCGCTGCGCGCATTGCCCGGCTCGTTCGCCCTCGACGGTGAGATCGTCGCCGTGCGTGACGGCCGCGTGCTCCCGTTCCGGTTCCTCCAAGCACGGCTGCAGCGCAAGGACGTCGCGCCGGAGCTCTTGCGCGAGGTGCCGGTGCGGTACATGGTCTTCGACGCGCTCGCGCGTGACGACGAGTTCCTGCTCGACCATCCGCTCGCCGACCGGCGCGCTCGGCTCGCCGAACTCCTTGTCACCCTGAGCTTGCCGAAGGGCGGCGGCAACGAAGCGCTGGTCCTCGCGCCGTGGACCGCGCTCGAAGCGGGCGCGGCCGCGGAGGCCGTGCACGAACGGTTCGAGTCCTCGCGCGCCCGCGGCCACGAAGGGCTCGTCTTCAAACGCACCGACGTGCCGTACACGCCCGGGCGACGCGGCAAGGCGTGGCTGAAACTCAAACGCGAGCTCGGCACGCTCGACTGTGTCGTCGTCGCCGTCGAGCGCGGCCACGGCAAGCGCGTCAACGTGCTCTCCGACTACACGTTTGCCGTCCTTCGACAAGCTCAGGATGACAAGGAACTCGCGGTCATCGGGAAGGCCTACAGCGGGTTGACCGACGTCGAGATCGCGGAGATGACCGAATGGTTCGAAGCGCACCGGCTGACGCCGGACGAAGCGCGCGCCGCGTACGAGCGGCTCGATCTGAAACGGCACGAGATCCTGGTCGAGCCGAAGGTCGTCGTCGAGATCGCATTCGACATCATCCAGCGCAGCGCCTTACACGCGAGCGGCTATTCGTTGCGGTTTCCGCGCATCGTGCGGCTGCGACCCGACAAACGCGCCGGCGACGCCGACACGCTCGACCGCGTCGCCGAGGTCTACGCCGAGATGCTGGCGCGCGAAGGGATCGACGGCTAGCGCTTCGGCTTGCCGCGCTGCGCGCGAATCCGCGCGATGCGATCGTAGACGCCGCCGACACGCTCGCGGCTGCGGTCCACGGCGTGCGCGCGCAGCCGAACTGCGAGCAGGAGCAGGATGATCGCAAACGCCAGCCCGGCCAGGACGAACCGAGTGCGCGGCTCGACCGGGAGCAAGGTCCCCGCCGCCAGCATGATCGCGGCGAGAGCGACCGCGTTCTGCTTAGTCCTCACCTTCGTGCAGGTGCAAGTGACAGCCGTCCTCGGCGTCGTCCAGCACCTCGCGCGCTTCGTGCAGAATGCCGGACGGCAGCGCACCGCCCGATTCGACCGAACCGTCCTCGGCCAGAAAGTCCGGCTCGTCCCAGTCTTCCCAGGTCTCCAGCGCTTCGCCGTCGACTTCGGCGGGGAAGCGCACGCAAAAGCCCTGCTCGATGTGAAGCCCGGTGATCAGCACTCGGGTGCCGCGCGGAAAATACGTGCCGTCTTTCCACAGCGTCCCGTATGTCGTGTCGTAATGCAGACCGATTTCGAGTTTCTCGATCGTCCCGTCCCCCCGAAAGGACGTCACGTGGTCCCGCCCCCTTCAGCATCGTCCCATGCCATCCCCGCATCGTTGGACGACATCCGGACAGCATGAGCGAGCCGCGTCTGCGCCCGTGGCGCATCCTCTCATCCGAGTATCGCATCGAGACGAAATTCTTGCGGCTGCGGGCCGATCGCGTCGAACTGCCCAGCGGCGACGTCGTGGACGAGTACTTCATCCGGGAGTCGCGAGGCTTCTGCATCGTCTTCACGCTGACACCCGATGAGAACGTTCTACTCGTTCGGCAGTACAAGCATGGCGGGGGCGAGATCGTCGTCGAGCTGCCGGCCGGGATGATCGACGAGGGCGAGACACCGGAGCGCTGCGCCGTGCGCGAGCTCGCGGAAGAGACGGGCTTCAGCGGCTCTGCGCCGCAGCTCGTGCGCACGTTCCTGGCCGACCCGACGAACGCCACCACACGCTTTCATCTGTTCGTCGTGCGCGACGCGCTCCGCACGTCCGAGCCGCGCCTCGACGTCACCGAGGAGATCCGCGTCGAGCTCGCCTCGCTCGACGAGGTCCGCGCGATGACGCTCGACGGCCGCATCGCGACGGGCTCGCACGTCGCGGCGATCCTCGTCGCGCTGGCCTACCTCGGCCGCTAGCTGGTTACGCGCTGGCGCTGAAGTTCGCGCCGACGCCGATCGAGGCCAGCAGCCGCGCCGCTTCGTTCGCCACCAGCGATTCCGTGCTGGCGAGGACCGCCATCGCGATCGAGGAGGTGCCGTTCGCCGCGATGTCCATCGCCCCGCCGGCCGCCGTGATTCCATCCATGACCCGCCCATCGTGCCACAACCAGGCAGGCGAGCGCAAGTGTGCTTCACTGAAACCCCGGGCTCGCCGCCACGGTAGGTGAGGCCGGAGGAAATGATGAGCCTGTTCGTCCGGATCACCGCAATCGTCGCGGTCGCAATCGTCGCGCTGATCGTGCTGGCCTTCGTTCTGAAGATCGTGCTGATCGCAGCGCTGGTCGCCGCGCTCGCGGTCGGCGGCATCGCGATCGCGAACCTGATGCGCCGGCGGCGCTCGGGTGCCGTCGTCACGTACGACGCTCGCCGCTACCGCTAGAGCGCAGCCCCAGCTCCGCGTCCGCGCAGGACGGCTCCGCGTTGCCGCGTAGGACCGGCCTGTGCTTAGCCTTCCGTTCCGGGCCGCGCTCGCGGCATCGTTCTTTGCATCGGTGACCGCGCTTGCCGCGGCGCAGCCGGTGCCGCCGCAGTCGAATCCCTCCGCTTCCCCGGTGCCGGCGCTCGCATCGCCCGCGCCCGCAGCGAGCGCGTCGGCGTCCCCGTCGCCCTCGCCGACACCGACCCCGCCGTATAACCGCGTCGCGTTCCGCGAGGTCGGTCCCGCGGTCGCCGGCGGGCGGGTGACGTCGGTGACCGGCGTCGCCGACGACCCGAAGCTGTACTATCTCGGTGCGGCCGGCGGGGGCGTCTGGAAAACCGTGAACGGCGGCGCGACGTGGGCTCCGGTCTTCGACAAGCAGAGCGTCTCGTCGATCGGCGCCGTCGCCGTCGATCCGAAGAACCACAACATCGTGTGGGTCGGCACCGGCGAGACCAACCCGCGCAACGACGTCTCGTGGGGCGACGGGATCTATAAATCGACCGACGGCGGCAAGACGTGGACGAACGCCGGCCTCGGGGCGACGCACGCGATCGCCTCGATCGTCATCGACCCGCGCGATCCGAACGCCGTCGTCGTCGGCGCGCTCGGCGACGTGTTCGCCGACGGACCCGACCGCGGGGTCTTTCGCACCGACGACGGCGGCAAGACGTGGACGAAGACGCTCTTCGTCGGACCGCGCAGCGGCGTCAGCGAGCTGGTCGCCGATCCCAAGAACCCCGACGTGCTCTACGCCGGGATCTGGCAGTTCCAGCGCCGGCCTTGGACGTTCACGTCGGGCGGCGATGACGATGGGATCTGGAAATCGGCGGACGGCGGGCGGACGTGGGCCCGCCTCACCGGGCACGGTCTTCCCGACGGGATGATGGGACGGATCGGGCTCGCGGTCGCGCCCTCGAAACCGCAGCGCGTCTACGCGCTGATCGAGTCGAAGGCGGGGATCCTGTGGCGCTCCGACGATGCCGGCGCGACCTGGTCGCTCATGACCAAGAACACGCTGGTCAACCAGCGGCCGTTCTACTTCTCGCACCTTCGCGTCGACCCGTCGAACGCCGATCACGTCTACGGCGTCTCCGAAGAGCTCTCGGAGTCGAAGGACGGCGGCAAGACGTTCAAGTCGATCGCCTCGCAAATCCACGTGGACTATCACGACATGTGGATCGCACCGAACGACCCCAAGCGCATGATCGTCGGCGAGGACGGCGGCTACGCGCTGACGGTCGACGGCGGCGCTGCGTGGTCGTTCTCGCGCAACCTCGCGATCGGACAGATCTACCACGTCGGCTACGACGACCGCACCCCGTACTCGATCTGCGTGGGGTTGCAGGACAACAACGGGTTCTGCGGCCCCTCGAACAGTCGCAACCCCGAAGGGATCATCGACGAGTCGTGGGACCGCGTCACCGGCGGCGACGGCATGTGGGCGTGGCCCGATCCGCGCGACCCGAACCTCGTGTGGACGGACTTGCAGACCGGACGGCTTTCGATCTACGACCGCACCGCCCAGCGCAACACGTTCGTTCAGCCGTGGCGCGGCACCGCGGAGGACGATTTCCGGCTCGATCGTGCGGCGTACCGCTACAACTGGGACGCTCCGATCGCCTTCGACCCGTTCGCACCGGCGACGACCTATTTCGGCGCGAACGTCGTGTTCGCAACGAGCGACCGTGGAAAGCACTGGCGCGCGATCTCGCCGGACCTCACGCGCAACGACAAGACGCACCAGCGACCGGCGGGCGGCCCGCTCCCGCTCGACGTGTCGAGCGCCGAGTTCACCGGCACGCTGCTCGACATCGAACCGTCCAGGGCGACCCGCGGCGAGCTCTGGACCGGCAGCGACGACGGGCTCGTGCAGTTGAGCCGCGACGGCGGCAAGCACTGGAGAAACGTGACGCCGCCCGGCGTGCCGCCCGACGGGCGCGCGGAGACGATCGCGCCCTCGTCGCTCGTCGCCGGAACCGCCTACGCGGTGATCGATCGCCATCTGCTCGGCGACTACACGCCGTACGCATTCGTCACCCACGACTGGGGCGCGCGCTGGAAGCGCATCAGCGGCGGGCTTCCGACCGAACCGGCGCGCTCGATCCGGCCGGACACACGCAATCCCCACTTGGTCTACGCGGGGCTCGAGAACTCGTTCTGGCTTTCGTACGACGACGGCGCGCACTGGCGCAAGCCCGGGCTCGGGCTGCCGCCGGCCGCGATCTACGACATTCGCGTGCAGCCGCGCTGGAACGACCTCATCCTCGCGAGTCACGGGCGCGCGGCGTGGATCCTCGACGACCTCACGCCGCTGCAGCAGCTGCCGCAAGCAGAAGCCGCCGGTGCGATGCTGTTCCAGCCGCGCCCCGCGTACCAGTTCGCGACGCGCGCGAACGACGAGGGACTCTACACGCGCTTCGCCGGGAAGAATCCGCCGGCCGGGGTCATGCTCTCGTTCTACCAGGCGACGCCGGGTCCGAAGCCGCCGCCGATCGAGATCCTCGATGCGGATGGACGCGTCGTGCGCCACCTTCGCGGCACCGTCCGCACCGGCGAGCGTGAGACGCCCGTCGTGACGAACTTCGCCGGCCTGAACCGGGTGAGCTGGGACATGCGCGAAGACGGACCCGCCCGCTGGAACGGCGCGGCGAAAGAGGAGTACCGTGGCCCGCGCGTCGGTGCGGTCTGCGTCCCCGGAACGTACACCGCGCGCATCACGCTCCGCGGCGGGACGTTCTCACGGTCGTTTCGCGTCGAGCCCGACCCGCGCGTTCGCTTCACCACCGCCGACTATCGTACCGCGTACGCGTTCTCGAAGCGGCATCTCGCGGAGTACTCGCGCTTGAACGCGGCGCTGAACCGGCTGGACGGATACGCGGCCTCCGCCGCGCAGCGCGCGAAGGACGCGAACCCCGAGCTCGCCGCGACACTCGAGAGCGTGCGCGCGAAGGCGCTGGCACTGCGCGGCCGGCTGACCGCCGACTTTACGAACGACGAGGACTCCATCGGGCGCCAGGGCCGGATTCGCGAGGACATGAGCGGCTTGTTCTTCGCCTCTGGTGCGCCGCCGACGGCGGCGACGCTGGCCTACGCGGCGCGCGTCGACGGACGGTTCGTCACGGTGATGCGCGACGTGGCGGCGTTCGAGGGCGGCGACGTCGCGCGAGCCGATGCCCTGCTCCGTGCAGCCGGGAAGCCGCCGCTCGCGCGGAGCGGCGCCAAGCGCGCCGACGTGCTCGGCGAGAGCGCGGCGAACGAGGATGACTGAGCCGCGTCAGTGCGGCGTTGCGAAGGTGTCGGCGGTGAGCGTTAGCTGCACCGAGGTGCGCAGCGTGTCGTACGACTCGCCCATCTGGCGCCGCGCGATGCTCTCGAACGAGGCCTTGACCGGCACCACCAGCGCGATATCGTAGACCAGCGAGCCTTCGCGCGTCCCGTCGTACCCGCTCCCGAGCGTCATGCGCTGCTCGAGCGCATACCCGAGCGTGACGAGGCTCGCCGCGGTAGCCATCACCTCGTACCGCTCGATATCGGTGTGGCCGTTCGCACTCTGATCGACGATCCACGCCGTGCCGACCGTGGTCGGATGGTCGCCGTAGAAGCCGCGCCCTAGCCAATGGATGACGGCGATCTCTTCCTCGGAGAGCATCGGCGCGTTCGTCGGATCGTAGAACAGGGCGCCGTCGCTCGCGATCGCGACGCGCACCTTGGGCCGGACGCGGTCGACGGCGTCCTCCGCCACGTCGACCACCAGCCCGGCGTCATCCGTCGCCCGGACCACGTCGACCGTGATCGACCCCTTGGTCGCGAGGCTCGCACCGTAGCGCTGGTCGCCGCTGCCGGTGACTCCACGCGACTGGCCGATGACCCGTCCCTTCACGACCAGCGCCGGTCGCGTCCCGCCGCCCGCGACCGTCCCGCCGGGCGTGTCCATCGTGTTGACGACCTTGACGTCGACCGCGTAGGTGAGGGTGCGCAGCGGGCGCGACATCTCGATCGCGCCGGCACCGAGCGGCGCGATGCCGAGGAGCGCCGCAACCGCGGCCGCCAGCCCAGGTCGGACCATGGTTGGGGATTCGGGCCGCGCGGGGCGACGCCTGGCGAGCGAGTGCATCAATGAGCCCGCACGCAAGGCCCGGCGCGAGGCCCAGAGCCGACCGCTCCGAAACGTCACGGACGAACGCTCGGAGGTGCCATGCAGATCGAACGCTATCGGGATCGCTTCAAGGACGTCGTCGCGCTGGTCGTCACGCCGATGGACCGCAGCTATGCCGTCGACGAGGGCGCGCTGCGCGCACAGATCGACTGGTGCTTCGCGCAAGGCGCGACCGGGATCGTCGCGACCGGTTCGATCGGCGAGTTCCTCCATCTCGAGGACGACGAGCGTCTGCGCGTCCTGAACGTCGTGCTCGACCAGACGCGCAAGCATTCCGGCAAGACCGCGTATGCGATGACGTCGGGCGCGACGACGCTGCAGGCACTGCGCTGGACGCGCGCCGCCGCGGAGCTCGGCTACGACTGCGCGGTCGTCATCGCACCGTACTACTGGAAGGTCGGAGAACACGAGGCGTTCGAGCACTTTCGCACCGTCGCCGAGACGAATCTGCTCCCGGTCTGCGTCTACCACAATCCGGCGCTCTCGAAGTTCCACATGTCGCCGGCGTTCTTCCGGCGCGTCGCCGAGCTCGAGAACGTGGCCTGCGTGAAAGAGGTCGAGACCGACCTGCAGCATTTGGAGCAGGTCGCCGACGCGCTGGCCGGGCGCGCGATCTACCTGCAGACGTTCCGCGCGTACCTGACGGGACGGCTGCTCGGCTCGAACGGCGGTCAGATCAACGTCTTCGCCGTCCCCGCGTGCGTTGCGATCGACGCGGCGTGGAAGCGCGGCGACATCGCGCTGGCGGAAGAGATCCAGCGCCGGCTGAACCGCGTCTTTCCGCGCGGCGGCGAGGGCGCGCTCGGCGCACTCGGGATGACGAAGGCGACCGCGACGGTCGTCACCGGGATCGAGATGGGTCCGGCGCGTCCGCCGTATCTCGCCCCCGACGACGCCGAGGAACGCATTGGGAAGCGGCTCCCCGAACTCTACGATCTCGTCCCCGCCATGCGCCCGGAGAAGCGCGCCGCGCTCCATCCGGTATCGTGACCGCGAGCGACACCGTCACGACGCAGCACTGGATCGACGGGGCCTACACCGGCGCCGCGAGCGGCGAGACGTACGATGACGTCGATCCCGCCTCCGGCGAGGTCTTCGCGCGGATCGCGAACGGCGGCGCGGCTGACGTCGACCGTGCGCTCGCGGCGGCGCGGCGGGCGTTCGATACCGGGCCGTGGCC
>OCZT010004455.1_pt1 | contig 14106 bp, 25 predicted proteins | sample 1539031 | NCBI WGS metagenome assembly OCZT01 (sample SAMEA3539308, study PRJEB22396) | soil metagenome | biome: tundra; feature: field; material: soil | place: USA | collected 2010-05 | depth 0.15 m
GGGTTCAAATCCCACCTCGCCAACAAAATAAATGGGCCAGAAGTCAAAGGCAGACCGACAAGCTTGCACCTTGTTTGCTGGGGTTCGATTCCCCCTGTGTCCACAACGGGAGTAGTAATAAACACACTACTCTCCACATAAGCAATAGTAGATCAATTGGTAGATCGCGAGCTTGCCAAGTTCGAGGCTATGGGATCGTACCCCATCTGTTGCTCCGGTAAATATAAGTAGTGTTCGCATAGTCCGGTCGATTGCGCCAGTTTTCCAAACTGGAATTCAACACGTGGGTTCGAATCCCACACACTATACATATGTCAGGTCAGGGAACTCTTAGCACAGGTTCCGATGGCTATCGGAAGAGGACTGTGGAGACGCTACCCTCCTGACTCCAATTAAAATATAAGAAAATCATGAAAACACTTTATAACATAAACAGTCTACCCATTTGGGAAGAACGCGACCTCAGAATTAGAAGATTCATCGAAGACTCCATCAAAGAGGAAATTAAGACAATTCTATTGAATCAAAACTCAGCCTGGAAGTTTTATCAGATAGAAGCACCGTGTCTTATTCCGATTGATCTAATCAATCCTAACTATACCTCAGATGATATTTGGGTACAAGATAAGAAAGATGAAACAATTCAATTAGTTTTAAAACCAGAGACAACACCAAGTTCTTATATCTATGCTCAGCACTTATTAAACTCTAATAAATGCATGCCGCCTTTGGTTGTTTGGCAAATTTCCAAAAGTTTTAGAAGAGAACAAGATCAAGTTCTAAAGAACATGAGATTAAAAGAGTTTTATCAACAAGAGTTCCAATGTATATATTCTGCTGATACAATGAATGATTATCAAGAGAATGTATTAGAAGATGTTAGAAAAATGCTACAAGACTTGATTGCAATGCCTACTAGAATTGTCGAAAGTGATAGATTGCCATCTTATAGCTTAAGAACTATGGATATAGAAGTTTGGAATGAAGATAAATGGATGGAGATTTGTTCTGTCTCAAAGAGAACTGACTTTCCACAAAAAGCTACTTTTACTGCTAAAAACAAAGTGGTTGAGAAAAATTTATTAGTTCTTGAAATAGCAATAGGTGTAGATAGAATATTATATAATTACTTGAAAAGAATAGAATAATACTGGTTTTACCAATCGATTCTATAAAAAAAATAAATAAAAAATACTTAATTCTAATAAATATTTCTATCTTTATAGATTATGGCAAAAATTATGACACATAATTCACCGAATCAAAATCGGGCTGTTGGTCTAACATCGGCGGCAGCAATTACATCTCCTTTTCCTCCATATCCATCTGGTTGGCGTGTTCTGCCTCCGATAACTCATTGTAAATGTGGAACTATTCCAACGATTGGTTGTACTTTCTGGTATCATTCAAAATATGGTAGCGTAGTAGAAGGAATTGTTAAGGATATTGATGGGTTTAATATTACATCAACAGCAGGAGTGACATACCCAAAAGATCAGATAGAAATAAAACCTCTTCATATCATCAGGGATGAAAAATTGGGTGAATTAGGCATTGGTTAAAAGTTTACTGATGCGGAGAATATTTCGGATGTCTATTATCTCTAATTATTATAGAGCGTACAATTTCATTTTTAGATAGTTTATCAAAAGGAATCAAATCATTAATTTTACCATTATTCAATGCGTTATATATTTTCTTTGAGCCTATAAAAATATTGAGCCCATAATCCTCTAATTTAGCGGATAATGATTTTAACAATTTTACTAATTTTTCATCACCTGGTATTGGATTTTCATCATATCTAATCTGGTAATAGGCTTGTAGTTTATCATATGATAGTCTGCAAGCGCTTATATCATAAATATCACTAATTGGTTCCATTAGCACATCCAATAACTCTTCGGTCATTTTAGTAGCATTTTCCATCGATTGTGGATAGTGTTTTAGAAAGTTATCATATAGTATTCCCTCATATCTCTTTAAATATTTCATATTATCCAGTTTTTTGCGTTCTTATTTCTCTGTAATTCTCATCTCTAATCAATAAGCATCCTGTTTTATATACTCTATCTTTGACTAAAGTATCAACATCAACATCAACTGTTCTAAATAATGATTTATTTTCTATAAGAACTTTAAGTCCATATTCTTTTAATTTTGCTGACAGTGCTTTTAGCATCTTTAATAACTTTTCATCTACTATAACCTTACCACTTGATTCATCATTTAATCTCAAATTAAAATACATTTGTAACTTATCATGTGAAAACCCGACAAAATCTAATTCATAGAAATCTCTAATTGGTTCAAGTAGTGGATCTACTAATTCTAATGCAATCGCCCTAACGGTATACGAGGTATCACTGTGTTTCAGATCAGTATTATCATATAAAAATCCTTCAAATTTTTTAAGCTGTTTCATTAACTATATATAAAAACGTATAAGTTATTTTATATATAGAAAATGAAGTGGATTAAACCCAGAGGATCATTTTTGAATGAGGATATGAATTTAGCTAAATCAATCATGAAGAAGAAACTTGATGATTATGAGAAGTTAAAAGTATTACTTGCTAAGAATATAGGATATGCGGGTAAATTTACGGAATATCTAATGCATGAGAATATACCCTATGTTGAATTAGAAAAACTTTATAAAGATTTAACTGCATTAAAGGATAAGCAAGCACCAATTAATATTAATGCTTTAACATATGAGAAGGTATTAGATCAAGTTCAAGAGCAAAAAGAAATTTTACTAATAAACTCATTGATCTCACAATTTCCAAGTGAGCAAAAGAAGTTTGCTAGAGAAATGCTATCTAAAAGTAGTGTTTGGCAGCACGATACCAATAAGAATATTTTATTTAAAGTGGCACAAAATATATTAAATGTTTGAGGGTTGGGACTATGTCCAAATAATATACTTCCGAATGATAAAGTCACAGGTGATATCTCATACATTCCCCCAAAAGTTAAATTTAATGATGGAATAGTAATACCTGTTCCTTCAACTGCAACGCTTTGTGTAGATCCTTCCCAAGATATAGTTACATCTCCGGATAAATCACCCTCTGTTAAAGGGTTAAACTGGACATAAACTGTTCGAGATAAAATACCTGCATCTGGTGATAAAACAATCGGCTCGGGTGGGCCATAAGATAACATCATAGGATCAAGTGTTAATAGAAAGTTCGTGGGTGCAGTAATGGTAACATCTCCTGTTAATCCGCTTCCTTCTATATCAAACCCTTGTGCTGTAGCGCCGAAAGTATTTAATGCAGTATTGTCAAATACTAAAGAAGTAGGTGTTATATTTAAATCTGGAGTAATAATAATATTTACAATAACATCAGGTTTTATACTACCTCCAGCACCAGCGCCGGCAGCAGAAGAGGCAGCAGCGACTGCATTGGCACTAGCCTCATACATTTGGATATCTTTAAAATATCTTTGTCTCTGTTTCTTTTTTTCCTCATGTATTTTTTCCTCATGAAGCTTAATGATTTGAATTCTTTCAAGCCTTTCATCTTCCAATTTTTTCAATATTTCTTCTAGTGATTTGGCCATAATTGTTATATATTAAATCTTATTTTTCATTTATAAATTATCGAGGATCTACTTTACTAGCCCAAACAACATTAGTTATTTTATGGTTTTGAGAAGTTGATATATTTGAAGAGAAATCATCTATTGCATATTTTGTAGAAACAACATCTGAATATACTTTAACATCATCAAACATCGTATATAAGTTGCTATACCCCGCATCTGATGTATATGACCACTGAATATAAAAGTTAGTATTATCAGCGGCTGACAAGGATACAACCACAGGTCTCCAGGTATAATCCTCTATATTATCAGTAAAAGTAATATTATTCCATGATGATCCATTAGTACTCCAAGCGAAATTCATTAGCATAGTACCTGCTTGTCTGTAGCTATTCCAACTTATTTTTAAATTGGTTCTACCAACTCCATTAATAGGACCATATGATACTGATTCATCGGATCCTCCAGATCCATTTTGAAATCCGAGAATCGATTCTTGTGAACTTCCTGCAACATCACATGGTGGAACATAATACTCTAGAGTATTAGATGGTGCCATATCAGTGGTAAATGACCACCCTGGTGCTATAGGAACTGATGATGTTCCGAAATCCTGAGTATATAATATATTAGATAGAAAGCTCCATTTGAAATATGATAAACTACCAGATGAGGTAGCTACTGTTAATTGATTAATCAATTCCCATGTTGAGTTTGTTGCTACATCGGAAAAACTAATCTGCTTATATGATGTTCCTCCATTATTGCTCATTTCGAATATAACAGGTGGGAATCCAGATTCTTTATATCCACCCCATTGCATATTACTATATGTGGATAATGCGATTGGTGTAGATGTTGAAATAATCAGTGATTGTGTTCCACTGCCTTGATTGGAATCTGCTAAAAAATGGTTTCCGCCACTTGCTGACGCATATCCACTGCTTGGTGTAATTGTTGAATTATCCAATTCCCATGCTTGGCTATATGTGGTGCTAGTGATATCATTAAATGAATAAAGAAAATTCGAACTAGTTTGTAATTGAGGTATAGATATAGTTGACCAATTAATTCCATCTGGTGAAATCGATACATCATCCGTAACGCTATTAGCTACCACAAAACATTTAACTTCGGATGACCAGATAACAGTAAATGATTCTTTAAGAGTGACCCAACCACTGGGATGTATTCCGTTATCATATGCCACCCATTTGATACCATCACTTGATATTTGTGTATTGCTACCAGTGGTTGTATATGAAACTATGCAAAAAATTTTAAGATCGTGTGACCAAGTAACATCCACCGCAATATTTGTTATTGCTGCTGTTCGCGGTGCCCAATTAATACCATCCGGTGATGTAAATATAGAATTAGTACCTGCTTGTCCAATTAATACAAAAATGCGAAGATCCGGAGACCAGCAACATTTGATATTAGCTCCTTTTGTAGATGTTCCTGAATTTATTCTATTTGTCCAATTGATACCATCACTTGATATTGATATTGTGGTTTGGCCACCGCTTCCCGCATCCATTCTAGCGCTTATTAGAAATATTTCTAACTCTGGTGTCCACACTACGGATAATCCAGAAGTTGGTGATCCTGATGATATAGATATTGTGCATCCTGTTGAAGTCCAATTACTTCCATTCGGTGATGTCATTACTTTATGTGTTCCTGAGTGTGCCACTGCGCAAAACAATCCTAATTTAGGTGACCAAGTTACTCTTTGCCAATCATTATTTTCTGATGCGGTATGTCCTATCCAATTAACTCCATTAGAAGATGTCATTACCCTATTAGTTCCTGTACTAGCAACTGCGCAAAATAAATTTAATTCAGGAGCATAGCATATTCCATTCCATGAATTATTATCTGTTACTGATGATAGATTCCAAGAATTTCCTATTGCTGATGTTAATATATGATTATTTGATGCTGTGAGATTAGATGTAGCAACAAACATACCCATTGGGGTATTAAGATTATGAAAGTTTCCTATTGCTCCTGGTTTCATTATGAGAAGTTTTTGCTAAAGTTCCATATGAAGTTACTACCATCGTATACAAATGAATATAAATCACTTGCAGTTCCGGTTGAACTAAAGGAATATGTACCATATGGAAATAGATTCCCTGCTGGGAAATTTATTCTCCTTCCGCCTGTACTATCTTGTGTTACTTTTAATGTACCATAATCTCCATTTGTTGCTCCGGTTATAGTTATACCAGTGCTAGTAGTTAATAATACGCTTGCATTATATCCTAAAGTATAATCCCAAGGTATACCTGCTCCTTGTGTTAGAGTTTGAAATGATTGTATTCCAATTCCTGATCCAGTTGCTCCGCTAATTCCACTTGTCCCTGAAATTCCAGAAGTTCCGGAAGTTCCAGAAGATCCTGTCGGTCCATTCCCGGATAATCCTTCTAAGTAAGTAAAGTTTCCATCTAACTCAGTTGTAGTTAGTTTAGATCCTTTTATATTTCTTAATGTTAGTCCCATTGTATATTATTTATTTTTTAAGTTTATTCTACATAATCATCTACATAATCATCTATATAGCTATTTCCTTCTTCATCAGATTTTTTACTACCTCCAGCAGAAGCAGCAGCAACTGCAGCTATAGCCGCCGCCCGAGCAAGTGCGACCTCGTATATTTTCATATCACTTAGATATCTCTGCCTCTGTTTCTCTTTTTCCTCATATATTTTTTGTTCACGGATCTTAATAACATGAAGTTTTTCAAGCCTTTCATCTTCTAACTTTTTATATATTTCCTCTAAGGATTTAGCCATTTGTAACTTTAGTTAAATTTTACTATCTATATATAATAATCACATTGTGAGAATTCAAAAATGCTACTAAAAGTAGAAAATAGTTATAACTTTTTTCGAAATATAAAGCCTATATTGAAATTCAGAGCAAAACTTGCGAAGTTGTATATTTTTCCGTATATTTATATAAATTTGCGACATTATGATTCTAACCGAGGAAATATTTAATGAATGTATAGTGGGATTGGGATATATACCAGCATGCTCTTGTATTTGTGTACCTAGAATAATAAGAGATTATAATGATGGCCAAAGACAGTTCCAGTTCTATGTTAATCCATATAATTTATGCTGGTATACAGATGAATACTGGCGTAAATATAATCCAGAATTGAACAACCTATTTATTTTAAATATAAGAGGGTTTAAACTTAATACATTACTACAATGAGCAATTTAAGAGAGGCAATAAAAAGCATAATAGCTACTGCTGATAACAGGAAAATGATTCATACTTTTGCTCGCAGTAAGTTTAATGAGTGGAATAGTAAACAGAAACAGATACGAGTGAATCAATCCACATTCTGTTACTATGATGGGTTTGTAATTTTATCTGAGAGTAAGATAGAAATTAATTATAAACAGGGTGAGCATCACTAATAATAGACATAACCGAAGATGTGAGAGATAGTTCAATTGATGAAATAATAAAATGATAACATATAGTGACATATTAAAGAGAACGGGTTTGAAAGATACTGATATCATAGCGGCTTATAGCTATGGATCTCGTGTATACGGAAATATCACAGCTAAATCAGATTATGATTACATAATCATTGTCAAGACAAAGACATGCGAGCAATTTTCCGACAATCTGATTAATATCAACTTCTTTGATGAGCCCGGTCACAAAACGCGCATATTGAACCACGAAATATCCGCATTAGAAACATTATTCTTATCACCAGAGTTTATTCTAAAAGAGACATATAAGTTTGGTTTTAAATTAGACCTATCAGCGTTAAGGCAATCATGCTCTGCAAAGTCCTCTAATTCCTGGGTAAAGAGCAAAAAGAAGTTAACAATCCCCGTGGATTACGACTTAGCCGTTGGTCGCAAGTCATTATGGCATGCAATTCGCATCATAGATTTTGCTACACAAATTGCAAAGACTGGTAAGATTGAAGACTATGCATCTTGTAATGATTTATACTGGGAAATAATGGAAAATCACTTTGATTGGGATTCATTGTTTGAAACATATAAAGAATACTACAATAGAATACTAACAGAGTTTAGAAAAGTAGCACCAAAATAAGAAATAATTAAAAACAAATAATATGATAGATTTAAAAGGAAAGAATATTTTCGTTACTACCAACGTCGAACTAGGATGGGATTGCGTAACTGGTGTTTATTTAGCAGAATCAGAAGAAGCAGTCATTGAATATCTCGGTGATGATTATAATGAAGAGGTGGATGTAATCCATTCAGAGCACATGATAGTGATTACTACTAAAGCCGAGATTCGTGATGAAAAGATTAACGATGTAATAAAGTAAAGATCTAATATTAATATAAAATTATTAAAATAATGTTTTTGCCAGCACCACGATTATTCGGTAAATTATTATATCTACCTATTCACCGAAGAGTTACCATATTGCAAAATCAAATATGGAAGATTCGCATGGATTATAATACTAAGTACGGTGAGTATGGTTATGGAAGAAGCCATCCAGCTGTATGGAAGAAGTACTATGATTATTGTAATTGTAGTAAGAATCCATATATCATAATGCAAGATAGAAATAAGATTAAAAAGATGGGTAGTGTAGAAGCATATATAACATATTTACTAAAAGCAAGAAAAGATTTATATGAGATTTTAAATGATGTGATTGATTTAACACTTCTAAAGTCCGAGATTAGAAACGATGAATTAGAAAAAATAATGAAAAATAATTATGAAAACGTTAAATAACTGGAGAATTGCTCCAGACTATCCGAGAATACCACATCTATCTAAAGCTATATCCAATATGGCCAATGATGATATTGTTATTCCCGAAGGCATCGAATTCCCTTTCACAGCTTGGTTTCAAGAGAAAGTCGATGGTGCCAATCTTGGTGTTTCCTGGAATAACGATGGTCCCGTTGTTCGCAATCGTAATTTTGTGTTGAATAAAGGTTATTCCAAGATTAACACACCCTCAAAGTTTCAGTTTGTTAATACATGGAATTGGATTCATAAGCATGAAGATGATATCAAATCAGTGATTAATGAATGGATGGCACCTGTTACAACTTATGGTGAGTGGATGTTCGCAAAACACTCAATCTACTATGACCAGTTACCAGACCTTTTCTTAGCATATGATATGTGGTCGCCATTGGATAATAGATTTCTATCCGCTGAATTAGTACAAAAACTATTATCAAAGACTGATATCAAACACATACCTTATATTAAGAAAGAATTTACGTCTATACAAGATGTTAAAGAAACATCGGAAATGAAATCTCAATATAGAGACGGTTATGCTGAAGGAATTGTGATTAAAATCTGTTCAGAAAGATGGGTTGAGAAGACATTCAAAGTTGTAAATCAATTTTATGAAAGACGTGATGATTTTAATGATGTTGAAATTATTAAAAACAAAGTCATTAAGTAGGCATAACAACATATTCAAAATTGAATATATAAATATCAATGAATATTGTTAAGAAGTTTTTTGAAATGTTTGATTTTAAAAATTGGCGTTTAGTTATGGATACTGCTGATTTTTTTACTGGTGAGTTTATCTTAAATAGTATTAAGTATCAAAGCATTATTCAAAAGATAGATGATAACTATGATGCTTGGCAAATAGACTTTGCTAAGATAGATAAAAATGGCATGGTTTATACGACACTTACAGCTGATTATAAACAAATTAACTCTAATAAAGTATTTTCCAATGTAATGGATATAGCATTTTCATTCATAGAAGAAAAAAAGCCTAAACTATTAATCTGGAAATCAATAGATAATGATCGACATTTCTTATATAGGAAATTCGGTGAGGTTTTGGCTGAAAAATATGGATATACGCATCACTACCTTCATTATGAGGGAGATTTATCTAAATGCGTTTATTACGCAACCACATATTCAAATGATAAGACAGCAAGAATATTGTTAAATAAGACAAATTTGTTTGACAAACTTAAAAAATAGAATACAACCTGAAAAAACAGTACGTTAAAAAACAACTACACAGACTTAACCGTCAAATTACTCACGAAGAAGTGAGAGTTGTCATAGAAGAAAATGGACAAAAAACATCTGATGTTATGTCCCTCAATGAAGCATTGAGAATTGCACATTCCAGAGGTGAAGATCTCGTAGAAATCAACCCCAATAGCGATCCACCAATTTGTAAAATAATTGAGTATAGTAAGCTATTATATGAGATGAAAAAGAAGGAGAAAGATAATGCTAAGAAGTCTCATAATCAAGTTCTTAAAGAACTAAGACTTACTCCACAGACTGATGATCATGATTTTGCGTTTAAACTAAGACATAGTGAAGAATGGTTAAAGAAGGGTAACCGGGTTAGAGCTACGGTATTCTTTAAGGGTCGCGAAATTATATATAAATCTCAGGGTGAGCTTCTATTACTTAGACTGGCTGATGCGTTGAAAGATATATCTAAAGCAGAAAGTTTACCAGTACTATTGGGTAAGAAGATGTCAATCACATTAGCACCAAAGTAGACAACAATAGTGGGACGTGTCAGTTCCCGCTATCTGTTGCTACGGTGCTGATAAATATTTAGAATGAATTACAATAAGGATATTACTCTAAGAGAGCTATTTCATGCCGATTTATATGAGGGTATGTATGTGCAGTCATTTGGAAATACAGACTATATTTATCGAGTTGTTATGCGTGATGTGATATATCTTCGTACTTCACATAGAGTAGTAAGTGGTTTGCTGATTGTCGATAATTGCCCAACTCTTGTGCATGGTGGTAGATGTTTTTGTGAGACCATTCATACAAGAGAACTAAATATTGATTATATAAGAAACTATAAGCTAATCGAGCTGGGTATATAGCACCAAAGTAGATAGCACTAACAGAAGAGAATAAAGGTGTCTGGTCTGGCTTTAGCCTGTAAAATGTGGAGGAATGAACCCTTCAATGTCTGTAACCGTCTGTTTGCTGCTACTACGGTGTTAAATTTGTCGTAAATCTACGATATTCTTCATTTTTGAATAAAAAACAGCTCATTTCTTGTATTTTAGTAGAATTTTTAGTATCTTTGCTACTCAACTAACTATTTTATCAAATGACTAAAAAATCAACAACTTTCTGTGAGTGGGTTAAAAATATGGGCATTTTTAATGACCTGATTAAACAATCAAATGATAGTAAACTATCCACTGAAGTAACTGAGATATTTCAGATGTTTCACTTAGATGCTATGACCGCAATAAAAGAAGGTCGTGGTTGGGCAACTATTATGGTGCTAAGTGAGAAGGACTTTATTATGAAGAGTCAAGTAGGGTTTAATATAGTTGATGTAGTATCTATCTCAGATAGAGAAGCTTGGACTGAGCTTTCCAAAATAAAAACTCTTGTAATACACGCTATTCCTGAAATTAATTCCAATATAGAAGTTCATATTGTTGCTACGTGGGATTATACTCCAGTTGATGATATAAAAGCCTATATTTTAGCCGAAAATGGTAAAAATATAAATACTCAACAAGAGAAATGTGAACTCAATATCCCAGGAATAAGGACTATAAACAATAAATACTTAATTGAGTTAAGTAACATGACAGCAGAAGAATTAACAGTAATGGCTTCTGAGATTAAACAATTACCAGAAGAAGAACAAGAGTCTATCTTGAATTGGTATCTTGATAATACTGGGGATTTTTCAATAGTTAAAATAAAAACATTTTTACTAGAGTTTGAACCACTACTTTGGGTTATTAAAAAGAAGAATAAGCCCGATGGTGCTATGAAGAAAATCAAAGCAGATATGGCGAGTCTTGGTTATCGTTTCGATATTAAAGACCAAGTCAGTACTAAGATTCACAATGATCGTGTATCTGAATTGAACAAATTGATCCATAACTGGGATACCTTAAGTAAGACTAATACTGATAATGTTCATAATCTATCTACTTCGGAAAGACAAGACTGGATAGATGAGTTAGATAAACTACACGCAAAGGCGCAAAAATTATCACGAGAAACAAAATAAAAAGAAACAAAATAAAAATAAAACTATGTACGGGCAACCAATGAAACCAAATAGATGTGAATTTTCACTTCACATTGAAGCTGATATGCCCTGGCTATCCGCAAAAATCTTTGAAGATGGTGATATATGTTTATGTATCAGTGATTTAGATGAACCAGATAATGATGATATTCGCGATGTTTTGCATCCAGATTTTGATAGATTTTGGGGAAATGCATGTGAAAATGTTTTTTTATCAAATGGATTTAAGGATTTCAAAACTATTGAAGATGCAAGACGATGGTGTTTAGCTATAGGTATGGTAGAATCCACAGAATTATTACAAGTAGGAGGTTAAAATGAAACACGGATCAGATGTTGAGAATTATAAAGGTAATCTGGATGAATTAGCTAAAGATATTGCTAATTTAAAATATGATGCCTTAGTAAAGTTTCTGAAGAGTTTAAGTAACAAATTGATGGAAGATGCGATGTGCGATCTTAAGAGGGGTAGGAAAAATCTATCTGGTAATCTTTTAGATGCTAGCTGCTCAATAGAAGATGCTAAAAATAGCATAGAGAATGCTTGGGAAATATCTGAACCATTTATGAAAGACGAAAAATGAAAAGAGTAATAGGTGCCTCTATGCTCAATGGGGTAATAGAAATTATTGAAAAAGATGCGTTTAAATGTATTTGCGTTGAGTCTTTGAAGAATACTACCGGGTTTCAACCATATACAGAATATATAAAAGGTGAAATATATGATTGTGTAATAGATAAAGAAGGGCAGTTTCATTTTGATGCTAATGCAATAATAAATCCGTATTCTGTATTCTTTGATAATAACGATACTGCTTGTGGACACTACACCCAAGAGCAATTTAATAGACACTTTATATCGGTTGAGGAACACCGAAATAAGTCAATTGATAACATAATTAAATAACAAAAATATGCAAGAAATTAAAATAACAGACGAAATTGCACAGGTTCCGATGGCTATCGGGACCCGAGCAAGAAAAGAACTAAAACAATGGGGATATACAGTTGAATCTGAATCGCCTTTAAAATTAGTACCAATTGTTGATAGCACCACCGATCCAGGGCTTGCTAAGGAAGTATTAATTGGTATTCCAGCATATCTTATAGTGAAAGATGCAATGGATAAAGATGGTTTTCTTGATGAATTGAATTTATCGTCATTAGATACAATGAGCGATGATGATTATTTATTGGTTACTGCAGATGTTAACTATGCTGATGAATTTGATATGCGTGAATGGTTAACAATGACGGTTGGTGAATTCAAAAAAATCGCTGAGGATTTAAAGGAGTATGCAGATGAAATTGAATGGTATTTTGGAACCAATGAAGATATGCGATTCAATGATGGACAGGATTTATTGAACCAGCTATCATTCAAAACTATTACAATAGAAGAGTATGATGCTTTAGATAGATTATTTAGTGGTGGGTTTGATGGCGGTTGTGGTGTTTTTGAACATATAAATGAGTTGGATTTCGGTGGGGAAGAAAGTGATGAAGCAGAAGAAGAACTATCTGGTGTTCTTGATTCAAGTGAGTTAAGAAAAATTGAGAAGTTGAAAGCATTTGGGTGGGAGATTGAAGTTTTTGACGAAGCCAACTATTTATTAGAGTATAAAAATGTAAATGGTGATTACGCCATTACGCATACTGGTGTAATTGAAGATTTAATTGAATATCATAAAAGAAACAAATGAAAAAGACAAGTGTTTGGATATTATTTAGTGTAGCTAACGACTACAATCAACCAGATAAAGCTTTTGAAAAGCTATGGTGGAAAAAACCAACAGCCGAAGAATTGGGTAAAGTGTTAGGTATGTATCCTGATGCAGGAACAGTTATCAGACTACTTAATGGTGAGGAAGTAAGTGAAGATGGTGTGCTTTGGTTAGAAGAATTTATAAAGTAAATATATGGAAGTAAGTGATTTAATAGCTGGTAGAAAACATATGTATATTGATTTAGCATCGTGTCCAAATGAGAAAGTTTATGATGGTAATGGGTTGTGGATAGGATTTGGTCACAAGATTCTTCTAGAGATTGTGCCAAATTGTATTGAGGAGATTACTCAATTACTTTATGAATATGCTTTGCCAAGTGTTACTGATCTCGTCCAGAATGATGGTGCATATATGATTGTAGTAGATAGATCATATAATGAAGATGAAGATAAAGATATTGCTTATATCGATTTAATCAATCTACAAGAGAATATTAGAAACAGAAACATTAATAAAATAATAAATGAGAGTATTTAAGAAAATAGAAACAGGTGGTGATATCATAAAGGAGACCTATTACAACGGATATAAGCACGAAATGAATTCGTTCGCTGGCCTCGTAGTCATATGTATTATTGTATCACTATTCGCTATTGATGTTATAGGTTGGACTGGTGTTGTGATAACATCAGTCTTTCAAGTTTTATTGTTTACTAAATATCTATATGATATTAGAATTAAACTGATGGATAC
>OCZT010004456.1_pt1 | contig 14103 bp, 13 predicted proteins | sample 1539031 | NCBI WGS metagenome assembly OCZT01 (sample SAMEA3539308, study PRJEB22396) | soil metagenome | biome: tundra; feature: field; material: soil | place: USA | collected 2010-05 | depth 0.15 m
AGATATTGGCGTGACTGGAGTTCAGACGTGTGCTCTTCCGATCTATGATCGCGATGGCCCAGCAGTTCATCGAACACGCCCAGGAAGAAGCTGAGACTCGGGCCCGCGAACTCACTGTCGCCGCACAGGAGCGCGCCCGCGAGATCGTCACCGAGGCGCGTAGTCGCGCCGAGGACGAGGTCAACCGGTTGAACGGGTTGAAGCAGCGTCTGAGTGAGGACGTGGACGCGTTGGCTCGTCAACTCGAAACTGAACGCACGCGACTCAGCACCGCGCTCGCAGAGTTCGCGAGTTGGATCGAGGCGTCCTTGCAAGTTGGTGGTCCCGCGCGTCACCTAAACGTCGCTCCGACACCACCGCCCGCGCCCGCAATACCTCCGCCCGCACCACCGCGACAGGCAATGTCGCCCGCACCGGCACCCGAAGTTGAACAGCCCACGATGGGTCAGGTTCTCAATTTCGAACAACCATCACGCGACGAATAGTCATAACCGGTCTGATGGCTGCTAGGGTGCGGCGCGCACTCGTTCTCGGTTTCTCAAGGAGTTTTTAATGTCCCCCAGCACTAAATCAGCTAAGAAGGCGCCCGCAAAAAAGGCGCCCGTCAAGAGAACGCCCACGAGGAAAGCGCCCGCGAAGAAGGGGCCTGCGAAGAGGGCCCCCGCCAAGAAAGCTCCGGCCAAGAAAGCGCCCACGAGGAAAGCGCCAATAAAGAAGGCTTCGGCCAAGAAGGCAGCTGTGCTTACGGCCGCGCAGCGTGCTGTCGCTGCAAGGAAGGCCGCCGCCGCCAAGGCCAAAGCCGCTGCCGCCGCGAAGGCCCTCAAGGAGCGCGAAGCTAGGGCCAAGGCAGACGCCAAGGCGAAGGCCGCCGCCGCCAAGGCCAAAGCTGCTGCCGCCGCGAAGGCCCTCAAGGAGCGCGAAGCCAAGGCAAAGGCCGCGGCGAAAGAGCACGAGCATCAGCGAAAGGCCCGGGAGAAGGCCGCGGCCGAGGCGAAGAAGCAGCGCGAGATCGACGCCAAACGCAAGGCCATCGAGGCCGACAAGCTCCGAAAGTTGCGCGAGATCGAGCGCCGCAACCAAGAGGAACTCAAGCGTCAGCAGCGTCGCGAAGCCGAAGAGCGCCGCCGACTCGAGGCGCTCGAGCGCAAGATGCACTCCAAGCCCTACGGAAACGACCTCGCGTTCCTCGAGGAGTTGCGGGTCCTGCTCCTTGAGACGCGCGAAGCCACCGACAAGCAGATCGCGATCAGCGAGTCCGAGGCGAACGAAATGCTCGTCGACCGCGAGCGGCTTGAGTACGACGACGAGGATGGCAGCAGTGTCGCGTCGGACATTCAGCGCGACCAGTTGAAGGACTTCGCCGCGGCGCTGCGCCTGAAGGTCGACGAGATCGACGTGGCGCTGTCACGAATCGACGACGGTAGTTACGGCCGCTGCGACGAGTGCTACGAGCCGATCTCCAAAGCCCGGCTCTTGGCGCAGTTGCCGGTCTTCACGTGTGTCTCGTGCCGAGCGATCGTATAGCCCGTCGCGTCAACACCACCGTCGTGGTGGTGGCCCTCGTTATCACCGCTCTCGACGCCGTCATCAAGGCGTGGGCCCGCCACGCGCTGGCGACCCATGCCGTGCACGTAGCCGGTTCCGTTTGGCTGCGACTCCAGTACAACTCGGGCGTCTCGTTCTCGTTCAATCAATCCGGCCCGCTGCTCACGACGATTCTGACCGTGCTGATCGCGCTCGCGGTGCTCGTGCTTGGGCTTCGCGCGCGCCCGGGCGTGTCGGCCGTCGGGTTCGGTCTCCTAATCGGTGGGGGACTGGCCAACGTGATCGACCGCCTAGCGGCGAACCCGCATCGGGTGACTGACTACGTCGCGCTCGGCAACTTTCCGGTGTTCAATCTGGCCGACGCCTCGATCACCGCCGGCTTCATCGTCTTGATGGTGGCCGTGTTGCGCGGTGAAAGGCTGTTGACCCGGTGAGCGACGACACGACGATCGATCCCTATGACGGTGAGGTGCTCGACCTCATTGTTCCTCACTCGCTGCACGAGATCCGCGTCGACCGTGTGCTCTCGATGCTCACGGGTCTCTCTCGTTCCGAGACGAGCGCAATCCTCTCCAGTGGCGGCGTCATGATCAACGACAAGGTGGTCGTCAAGTCCTCGACCTCGCTCGAGGAGGGTCAACACCTGGTCGCGGTATTGCCGGTGCCCGACAGTGGCGTCGTCGAACCCGATCCCACGGTTCACGTCGACGTAGTGATCGACGACCCCGACTTCGCGGTCGTGGACAAGGCGCCGGGTCAAGTCGTGCACCCTGGTGCTGGCCAACGACAGGGCACCCTCGTCGCCGGTCTGCTCGCGCTCTACCCCCAGATGCAAGAACTCAGTACCGAGGGACTGTGTGATCCGTTGCGCCCGGGCATCGTGCACCGCCTCGACAAGGGGACGTCGGGGGTCCTCGTGGTGGCGAAGACCCCCGAGGGGTACCTCAACCTGACCAACCAACTCGCCGAACGGGTGATGGAACGGACCTACCTCGGCATGGTCGAGGGTCACGTCGCCGAGAACCGCGGCGTCGTCGACGCGCCGATCGGGCGCTCGACGCGAACACCGACGCTTATGGCGGTGCGCTCGGACGGGCGCGCCGCTCGGACGGGGTACGAGGTATTGGCGCGCATTGACAAGCCGCACGCGATGACCTTGCTGCGACTACAACTCGACACCGGACGTACGCACCAGATTCGTGTGCACCTGGCGACCATCGGCCACCCGGTCGTCAACGATCCCCGTTACGGACACCGTCGCGAGAAGCGCCTCGTTGAGGACCGCTTCTTCCTGCACTCGACGACGCTCGCGTTCGCGCATCCCAGGAGTGGTGAGTGGATCACGACGAGCGTGCCGCTGCCCGACGACCTACGACCCTTGGTCCCGGAGGACGTTGAGCTTTAGGCGTTCTCTCGTGCGGCGATGACGGTGTTGTCGCTTCGAAGGATCGACAGGGCCTCTTCTTCGGCGCGCCGAACGCGACGAACGCCGATGTCCATGGCGGTGGCCGTTGCTTGGAGCGACAGGGGAGTCGTACCGTTGAGCCCGAAGCGCAGGTTGAGCACCCCGCGCTGGAGGTCGGTCAACTTCTCGAGCGCCGAGTGCAGCTGGTCGTCCATCATCGTCTGTTCGACCTCGCCGACCCAGTCGTGCTGACTGGGCGCGACGAGGTCGCCCAACGTCGTCGCCGAATCCGAGGACGCGGGCTGGTCGAGACTCGCGGTGACGCCCGCCAGGCCGCGCAGGCCCTGACGGACCTCCTTGGACATGCCGGTCGCCTCGGTGAGTTCATCGTCGGTGGGCTTGCGCCCGAAAATGGACGTCAACTCAGCCGTCGTCGCCTCGAGGCGCTGCAACTGTTCGCCGACTTCAAGGGGGATACGGATGGTGCGACCGTGCTGCTGGACCGCGCGCTGGAGCGCTTGGCGGATCCACCAGGTCGCGTAGGTCGAAAACTTGAACCCTCGTTCCCAGTCGAACTTCTCAACCGCGCGCAACAGACCGAAGGTTCCCTCCTGGACGAGGTCAGTCATCTCGACGCCGCGGTCCTGGTAGCGGCGCGCCCAGTGCAGCACGAGGCGCAGGTTGGCGGCGACCATCTGCTTCTTCGCCTCTTCGTCACCCGCGGTGACGCGCTTGGCCAACTCGACCTGCTCGTCGTAGTTGGGCATCGGGTAGCGGTCGAGGTCGCGCATGAGCAGTCCCAACATGTCGTTGGTGTTTACCGCTGATCGGCGGACAGTGGTGTTCATGGAATCTCCTCGTCGTTGCTGCAAAACCGTTGTTACCGGAACTTACGTATTTCTCCTACCGGAACCTGATTATTTTACCACGTGGTAAATCATTGTTCAAGCCTTTAAACACCCCATAAACGGCGGGTAATTGTTACGCGCTGTGGGTGCGGCGTGCTGGCTGGATGCCGCGAGCCTGGAGCACCATGTCCGCGAGCGTGAAGCTCGCCAGGTGCTCACGCATGTGGTTGCCAACGTCAGCCCAGACCCCGAGCAGGACACACTGGCCCTCGTGGTCGCAGGCCCCGTCCTTGTGCGGCTCGCCAAAATCGCCCGCGACGATCGGACCGTCGACCGCGGCGACGACCTCGGCCAGCGTGATCGATTCGGCGGGGCGAGCGAGCACGTAACCCCCACCCACACCGCGCTTGGAGCGAACGAGTCCTACGCCCTTCAAACTAAGGAGAATCTGCTCCAAATAGGGCTGGGGCAGTCCGGTTCGTTCGGCGAGGTCGCGCACCGAGGTCGGTGTCGTCAGATTGTCGCGCAATGCCAGGCTCAACAGGGCCCGGCTGGCGTAGTCACCTCGCGTCGATACCCTCATGGACCAAGTCTACTTTGATGCCGGCCCGCTCCAAGGTGGGGCGCACGGACGGGCCCGGCCGTCTGGCAAACTGCAAGGGTGGAAGATGAGCAGATTCAGAACGTCGCCGTGGGACCCGATGAGGTCCTGCCCCCTGGATTGCCCGAAGGGGACGCCGGGAGCGACGAGAACTCCGATTTCATCAGTCAGCCGGCCAAGGTCATGCGCATTGGTTCGATGGTCAAGTCGCTGCTCGAAGAGGCGCGCAGCGCCCCCCTCGACGAGGCGGGAAGATCTCGGTTGAAGGAGATCTACGAGCTTTCGGTCAGCGAGCTCGCGGGCGCGTTGTCCCCCGACCTGGGCGGCGAGTTGGCGCGCATGGCGATGCCCTTCTCCGCCGAGGTCCCGAGCGAGTCCGAACTGCGCATCGCCCAGGCGCAGTTGGTCGGTTGGCTCGAGGGACTGTTTCACGGCATCCAGGCCTCGCTCTTCGCTCAGCAGGCCGCCGCGGCGGCGCAGCTTGAAAAGATGCGCGAACGATCGCTCAACCCGGGCGCGAACGAACCGCGGTCGGGAACCTACCTCTAGGTGAAGCTGACACGGCGTCACGGGGTGGTACTAACGTTCAAATTCCATACGTGTAGTTTGCGCCTCGCGCGAAAGGGTTTGTTCAGCTAATGGCTGAAGGTTTCGTCCATCTCCACAATCACACCGAGTACTCGATGCTCGACGGGGCGGCCCGGGTGGACGAGTTGGTGCTCGCGGCCAGGGCCGACGGTCAACGGGCGATCGGGATCACCGACCACGGCAACCTGTACGGCGTCATTGACTTCTATGAGGCGTGTCGGACCCACGGCGTCACCCCCATCATCGGGCTCGAGGCCTACATGGCGGCCAACTCGCGCTTCGACCGGCCCACGCGTCGCGGCAAGATCGACGACACCGGTGGCGACACCGAAGGCGGTCAGAAGCTCTACCACCACCTGACCCTGCTCGCCGTCTCCAACGAGGGTTACCGTAACCTTCGCGAACTCTCGTCGATGGCCTTCCTCGAGGGCTACTACTACAAGCCTCGTCTCGACTGGGAGTTGCTCGAGCGCTACAACAAGGGACTCATCGCCACGTCGAGTTGTCTCGGTGGCGTGGTGCTCCAGGCATTGCTGCAGGACAATTACGCCAAGGCCGTCGAGTTGGCGGGCCGACTCCAGACCATCTTTGGCCCCGAGAACTTCTTCGTCGAGATGCAGGACCACGGCATCCCCGAACAGGTCCGCACGAACCCCCAGTTGCTCCAACTCGCCAAGGACTTGAACGCACCGCTGCTCGCGACCAACGACCTGCACTACGTCCATCACGCCGACGCCGAGATGCACGACGCGCTGTTGTGCATCGGCACCGGTTCGCTCGTCGCGGACCCGAACCGTTTCCGCTTCCACAGCGATCAGCACTACCTCAAATCCGCTGCCGAGATGCGCTACCTCTTTCGCGACCTGCCCGACGCGTGCGACAACACGCTCGCGATCGCCGAGCGCGCCGACGTCACGATCGAGTTCGACAACGACGCCTTACCGCAGTTTCCGATTCCGGACGAGTTCAAGGGCGCCACGCACAAGGAGGGCGCCAACCGCCTCTTGCGCGAACTGACCTACCAGGGAGCGCGTGATCGTTACGGTGACGCGCTGAGTAGCGAGGTGCGCGAACGCCTCGACTACGAGTTGAGTGTCGTCGCGGACATGGGATTCTCCGACTACTTCCTCGTCGTCTGGGACCTCATCCGCCACGCTCGCGAGAAGGGGATTCGCGTGGGACCTGGCAGAGGTTCGGCCGCGGGCTGCTGCATCGCCTACAGCCTGCGCATCGTCGACCTTGACCCGATTCGCTACGGACTCATCTTCGAGCGGTTCCTCAACCCGGGCCGCAAGCAGATGCCCGACATCGACATGGACTTCGACGAGCGCTACCGCGGCGACATGATCCGCTACGCCGCCGAGCGATACGGCTCGGACCACGTGGCCCAGATCGTCACGTTCTCGACGATCAAGGCCCGCGCGGCAGTGCGCGACGCCGCGCGCGTGCTTGGCTACCCGCCCCAGCTCGGGGACAAGATCGCCAAGGCCATGCCCCCGCTCGTCATGGGACAGGACCTGCCCCTGCAGGCCTGTTTCACGCCGATGGCGGGCTACGAAGGTCGTTACGCCGAGGCGAGCGAGTTGCGTGCGCTCTACGACAGCGACCCCGAGGTGAAGCACGCCGTCGACGTTGCCAAGGGCTTTGTCGACAAGCGACGTCAGGACGGCATCCACGCCGCCGCCGTGGTGATCACCAAGGCGCCCGTGCTCGACTACGTCCCGGTCCAGCGCAAGTCCGGTCCCAACGGATCGATCGACGACGCGCCCATCGTGACCCAGTACGAGGCGACGGCGATCGAGAAGCTCGGCCTGTTGAAGATGGACTTCCTCGGACTGCGCAATCTCGCGATCATCGAGCGCGCCCTCGAGCACGTGCGGCGCCGTCACGGCGTGGACGTCGACATCGACCACGTGCCGCTCGACGACGTCAAGGTTTTTGACATGCTCAAGCTCGGCAACTCGATCGGTATCTTCCAGCTCGAGGGCGACAAGATGCGCCAGCTCATGCGCCGACTCGCGCCGACCAGCTTTGACGACATCGCGGCCCTCGTGGCGCTCTACCGGCCGGGTCCCTTGAGCGAGAACGTCCACAATGACTACGCCGACCGAAAGAACCATCGCCAGGACGTCAGTTTCGATCACGTCGACCTCGAAGAGATACTTGGTGAGACCTACGGACTGATGATCTACCAGGAAGACATCATGCGCGTCGCCACCAAGATCGCCGGGTTCTCGATGGCCGAGGCCGACGACCTGCGCAAGGCCTGTTCGAAGAAGATCCGCGAGATGATCCAGGCCCAGCGCGCGAAGTTCGTCGACGGTGCCGAACGCGAAGGGTACGGTCGCAAACTCGGCGAGACGATCTTCAACAAGATCGAGCCGTTCGCCGACTACGCCTTCAATAAGAGCCACGCCTACGGCTACGCCTTGATCGCGTACCAGAACGCGTGGTTGAAAGCGAACTACCCGGTCGAGTACATGGCGGCGCTGTTGACGTCGTTTCGCGACGACAAGGACAAGGCGTCGGTGTACTTGAACGAGGCGCGTCAGATGGGCATCACCGTCGGCGTGCCCGACGTGAACGAGTCATTCGCCGAGTACGCGCCCAGTCGCACGCAGAACCTCACGATCCTGTTCGGTATGGCCGCGGTGCGCAACGTCGGCGAGGCGCTCGTGGAGAAGATCGTCAGCGAGCGCGACGCGGGCGGTCCGTTCACGTCGGTCTACGACTTCGTTCGCCGTGTCGACCCCGCCGTTCTCAATCGCCGTTCGATGGAGTCACTCATCAAGGCCGGAGCGTTCGACGGACTGGGCGTACCGCGACTGGGACTGCTACTCAAGATCGACGAGATCATCGACGTGACGCTCAGTCGTCGAAAGGATCTCTCGCTCGGCATCAGCACGCTCTTCGCCGCGCTCGACGCCGACGGGGACCGCGACGACTGGGAGGGCACCGACGTCGCGATCGGCGACATCGAGTTCGACAAGTCCGTGAAACTGGACTTCGAGCGCGAGATGCTCGGCACCTACATCTCGGACCACCCCCTCTACGAGGTCGAGGCGGCCCTCGTCGCCAAGACCGACGGTTCGGTCATCTCAGTGCGCGAGCGCGGCGACGAACTCGCCAAGGCCGGTCGGCCGATCACGGTCGGGGGCATCCTCGCCGAGGTGCAGATTCGCACCACGAAGGCCGGACAGCAGTACGCGCGCGTCGTGCTCGAGGACCTGGGCGGTTCGATGGAGATCAACTTCTCGGCGCGCAAGTTCGAAGAGTGCAGTGGCTTCCTCGCCAAGGACAACATCGTGCTCATCAAGGGGCGCCTCGACAACCGTGACGACGAGATCCGCTTCAGTGCCCTCGACGTCTCGCTCTTGAAACTCGAGCGCGGCGACGGCGAACTTCGCCTGGCGCTCGGACCCGAGGACCTCACGTCCACGTCGATCGCGACGTTGCGCGAGATTCTCTCGCGCTACCCCGGTAAGTCACCCGTCATCGTCGAAACCGGCGCGACGGGCAAGATCTTCAAGCTGGGACCCGATTTCAACGTGAATATCGCCAGCGTGGTGGGCGATCTTCGCTCGGAATTCGGTCGAAACATCATAAAGGCCTAGGCGAGTTTCGCGGGGCGGCGAACTCCCGTAGAATAGATACTTATGGCAATGACCGTCACCACGAAGGACACCACCGCCCTCAGCGACGCAGAACTCGCCGAGATGGCCGATCTCTGCGTCGATCGGGAGCCCAATTTCGACATTGGCTTCCTCTCCAAGCAACGCGAGGAGTGGGTCCTCGTGACCCACGCGCGCGAGGGGACGAAGCTGCGCGGCTATTCGTTCAGCACGCTCGAGCGCATCGGCGGCACCCCGTCGCTGCTCGTGGGTCTCTTGCTCGTGGACCGTAACGCCAAGTCCGATCAGACCCTGAAGGCCATCCTGCACGACCAGTTCCGTCGGGCGCTGTTGGCCTTTCCCGACGAGGACGTCCTGTTGGGTTCGCGCCTCACCTCACCCGACGGCTTTCGTGCCTTCGCCGGTCTCGAGGACGTGGTGCCGCGCCAGGGCTACAAGCCCACCGGTGAGGACCGCGCGTGGGGCCGGCGCCTGGCCAAGCGCTTCGGCGCCGAGAAGTCGATCGACGACAAGACCTTCGTGATGAGCGTCAGCCCCGGCCCGGTTGGCGGGCTCGACTACGTGGTCGCCAAGGCCGTGATTCCCGAAGGCGTGCACGAGTTCTTTGTCGGGCTCGATGCCGACAAGGGTCAGCGTCTGGTGGTCTTCGGCTGGGCCATGGCCGAGTCGCTGGCGTCGTCGAAACTGCCGAAGTAGTCCCTAGCCTCGCGGCAGCAGGCCGGTGCAGCTCTTGTAGCAGTGCCCGTCGATGGGCTGGGAGAGCGTCGTGAGCACGTAGGTCGGGCGAAAGCCCAGCGACGTCGCCAGGTCCTTGCCCGCGAGCGAGGTACGACGCGTCGCTTCGATCGTGCGAACGGCGTACGCGTCCTCACAGACCAGCCACACGTCGTCACCGAACCAGCCAAAGCGCACCCAGGTCGATCCGTCCTCGTGGCGGCGCAGCAACTGCGGTCCGCGGTCCGCGGCGATCAGCGCGACGCTCGGACGCTCGCCGCGGAACTCCCAGTACGGTGCGCTCGGGCCGCGAAAACCGAACAGGGGTCCGTCGGCGGGCGTCGCGAGCTGCTCGAGCCACTTGCGCACCCGTCGCCCGCGGTAGGTCCCGAGACGTCGCGGAAGGTCGGCGAGCGTCACCGCCTCGGGCTGGGCGAGATCGTCGCGTTCGATGTCGTCGGCGAGTTGTCCTTCGACGACGTCAAAGGCCGCCAGGTCGGTCTCGAACCCTTGGGGCCAGGGTATGCGCCACCGCACGATCGTCTGGGAGGCGAGATCGACGACCGTCGTGGTCTCGTTCGTCGAACCGAGCACCAAGCCGAACATTGTGCAACCCGGCGTGAGGTCGACGGTCGGGCGTTGGGGCGTACGTTCGACGAGTCGCTTGCTGGCCCTCGCCGTTGGATCGCGGTTGAATAGGGCCATCAGCCGCGCACTCGCTCAAGCTGTTCGTCGAGATCCTCAACCGTGGTGACTGGGAGTTGGCAGACGCCGCCGCGACAGACGTACGCGGCGTCGTTCGATCGCCCCACCAGGAGAGGTGACGCGCCCGAGCCGGTGACGAGGACGGTGCGTGGCATGTCCATTGATCGTACGTGGTTCGCGAGCGGGTTCGCCGCTCCCGGCACCACGATCTCCACGCCTTCGAGTGCCCAGCCGGTCGCCGCCACGAGGTCCACCACGGCGCTCGGATGTCCGTCGATCAACGAAGCGCCCAACTCGACGAGGCGCTGGGCCACACTCAGGAGGCTCGAATCGCCCCCACAGAGGGCGAGGCGGGCGAGCGCCCGACAGGCAACGGCGTGGCTCGACGGTGTCGCACCGTCGAATATCTCCTTGGGCCGCGCGATCAGGTCGTTGACTTGGTCGCTCTGCGCGAACAGTCCACCCCCCACGCGTGCGGCGAGTGGCGTTGGGATCTCGCCGTCCCAGAAGTGGGCCAGCAGGTAGTGCGCCAGATCCTTCGCGGCGCCCAACCAGTGATCGTCGCCGGTCAACTCGAAGGCGTCGAGGTTCGCGTCGAGCGTCCACGCGACGTCGCTGGCGGTCGCGTGGGCTTGTCGCTGCTCGGTGCGCCACCACGTCGCGTCACTGAAGTGGCTGTTCGCCAGCGTGTCGAGAAGTTCGAGGCCGGGAGCGACGAACTCTGCTTCGCCACTCACGAGCAGGGCCGACGCCAGCATCGCGTTCCATTCGAGGATGATCTTCTCGTCGCGTCCCGGCTGGACCCTTCGAGCACGCGCCGCTCGCAGCGCTTTGAGCGCGCCGAGGAGACCGTCGGGGGTCTCGAAGGGCTCGCCGTCGTTGAGGCGGGGGATGCTGCGACCTTCGAAAAGGCCGGGCGACTCCACGCGCCACCGGTCGAGAACGCGTGTGAGTTCTCCCTCGAGTCCGGCGTCGGCGAGCGCGGCGCGCACCTCGTCGACGGTCCAGGTGACGTGCGAGCCCTCGACACCGCCGGCGTCGGCGTCGAGGGACGACGCGTAGCCGCCGTCGACCTTCAGATCGCTGAGCACGAAACGCAGCGTGTCGCGCGCGACCGCGCGCCACTGGGGCTCGGTGGGGAAACGGCGCGCGGCACGAGAGTAGGCGCGCGCGAGCAACGCCTGATCGCTCAGCATCTTCTCGAAATGGGGAACGTGCCACTGCGCGTCGACGCTGTAACGGGCGAAGCCGCCCCGGACGTGGTCGTAGAGGCCTCGTCGTGACATCGCCTCGAGCGTGGACGTCACCGCCGCGACGGCCTCGGCGTCGTCAAATTCGAGGAGAGCTTCGACGTAACTCGGTCGGGGGAACTTCGGCGCGTCGCCAAATCCACCGTCGGCGTCGAAACGACTGACAAGCTCGTCGCGCAGGAGCCTCCGTGCCGCCGTGACGTCGAGCTTCTCGGTGAGCGGCGACAGGTGGTCGACGAAGCAGATCTCGCGCTCGAGCGCCTGGCGCAACTCGTTGGCCTGCTCGATCACGGCCTCTCGTTGATCGTTCCACGCGCTCGCCACCGCGGCGAGGAGGCGAGGAAACCCGACCTGACCGTGCCGATCCGACGGGGGATAGTAGGTGCCCGCCATGAAGGGTCGCCCGTCGGGCAACAGGAAGACCGACATGGGCCAGCCGCCGTGGCCACTCATCAGTTGTGTCGCCGCCATGTAGAGGGCGTCGACATCGGGGCGCTCCTCGCGATCGACCTTGATCGCGACGAACGAGTCGTTCACCAACTGGGCGATCTCGGGATTCTCGAAGGACTCGTGGGCCATCACGTGGCACCAGTGACAGGCCGCGTAACCGATCGAGAGAAAGATCGGCCGGTCGAGACGTTGGGCCAGATCGAGCGCCTCGCGTCCCCACGGACGCCAGTCCACCGGATTTTCGGCGTGCTGGCGCAGGTAGGCGCTGGACGCCCCGGCGAGATGATTCATAGAGCGATGCTAGGCGCGACGAAATCGCGTCGGTTCAGAACTCATCTTCGCGCGCGTTGACGTTCCCACTCGTCACGACGAATCGCCAGGATGACTTCGTCGGTCCATTCACCCTTGACGAATTCGTTCTCGACGAGGTGAGCTTCGCGCTGGAGACCCGCCTTCTCCAGGGAGCGGATTGACGCGTGGTTGCGACCGTCGCAGTTGGCAAAGACACGATGCAGATTGAACATGGTAAAGCCAAGGACGAGCAGTTCGGCGTAGACCTCGGTGGCAAAGCCGCGACCGTGTACGGCCGGCAGCAACGATCCTCCGGTCTCGCCCTGGCGATGCTCGTTGCGCGTCCAGCGCAGCATGAAGTCGCCGATCAACTCGCCACTCTCACGCGACTCCACCGCGACGGGCAGCACGTTCTGGTCTCCTACTTCCGTTGGCAGGGTGATCTTCCGCTCCAGGACGGCGCGCGTCGCCTCTCGATCACGGACGTCCCAGTAGAGGTAACGCGCGACGCGCACGTCGCCGTAGATCGCAAAGAGCCCGTCGAGGTCGCCGTGTTCAAAACGTCGAAGCGTGAGCCGGTCCGTCGTGATTGATGACGCAAGTTGGGCCACTGAGTAGTTCTAGTCGCCCCCAGCGCTCGTGTCACGTCGAGCGACGACGCGAGGACACCGTGAACGCGTCGATCAAAAGGCCCGCGGGGCGACGAGTTGCAACGTCACCAGCGCGACCACCATCGAGCACGACGTCACGACGACGCCAATCGTGGTGAACGTTCGTATCGACGGGTGCGCGCCTTCGCGATGCGCGATCCGCAGCCACAGCATCGACGAGAGTGCACCGATGATGAACACGTTGGGGCCGAGGTCGAGACCGATCAGGAGCGTCAGGGGGTGGTGCAACGGTTGCGACGAGAGCAGTACCGCGGCGGGGAGGTTGTTCACGACGTTCGCGAGACCTGCGCCGATGCCGGCCGCGGCCCACGGCCCGAGCGTGCTCATGAGATGTGCCGGCCCGTGCCAGAGGCGCGCGACAACACCAAAGGCTAGTGCGACCGACATCAAGATCAAGAGAGTCCTCGCGTTCAGCGACCTGCGCGCTTCGTTGCCCGTCAGGCGACGAGCGATCAGCACTTGCGCGCCAATGAGCATGACGCCCGCCACCAAGATCGGCAGCGCTGGACTGCTCAGGGTCAGTACCAGCACGACGGCGAGACCGATTCCGACGATACCGAGTCCCCAACGAAGCGGCGGCGTCGTCACGCTTCCCGTGGGTCGCGAGCGAAGGTCCTTCCGGCACCAGATTGAAAGGACGAGCGTGATCACCACGATGGACGCGATCCACGGGAGGAACATCTGTCCCGCGAAGACGTGGCTGCGCACGTGACTGGTCGTGAGGACGAGGATGTTCGTCAGGTTCGAGCCGGGCAAGAGGAGTGAGGCACCATTGGACATGAAGATGGCGCCGTAGAGGAACGCGTTCTCCTTGACGCCGCGTTCACGCGCGGCGTGGATGAGCACCGGGGTGAGGAACACCACGGACGTGTCGAGGTTGAGTACGGCGGTGACGATCGCCACCAGGGCCATCAGCGCGGCGAACATCACGACGCCGCCGCCGGGTATGCGGGCGAGTTGGGCACCAACGGATTCGAACAGTCCGTCCGAGGCGGCGACACGACCCATCATCAAGAGCCCGGCGATGAGGGCGAACGGCGGCCACACCTGGTCGAAGGAGTTGACGAGGGCGTGACTCATCTACGACCGCGGGCGCACCTTGGCGGCGCCACCACGAGCCGGTCGAGTGCCAGCCCCTCGAGCGTTTCGCGTCGACGCCGCTCTCTGGTGGCCGCTCGACATGATCAAAGCGTACTGTCAGCGGACCTCGACCGATCGACCGACGAAGTTGAGGAAACTGGTTTGGGCGTCGGCGTCGGACGCCGGTTCGATCGGCGCGGCGAAGCCACCGGGAACACGTATTGCGTCACTGACCGCACCGAGCCGCTCGTGCGCGATCGCCACTGCCTCAGCGTCGAGCGTCTCGTCGTCGTCGGTCGCGCGCGCAAGGTCCCACGTGTGAC
>OCZT010004457.1_pt1 | contig 14103 bp, 15 predicted proteins | sample 1539031 | NCBI WGS metagenome assembly OCZT01 (sample SAMEA3539308, study PRJEB22396) | soil metagenome | biome: tundra; feature: field; material: soil | place: USA | collected 2010-05 | depth 0.15 m
CCCGACCATCGGGCTCCGGAAGACCTGCTCGGCGGCACCATCGTCGTCCGCAAGGAGCAAAGCGGCCGGCCGCTTGCGGAGCTGCTCAGCTACCGACGCCCTTATGTCCCCGCGTATCAGCCCCCCAGCGCCCCCCCCGCCCGAGGTGGCCACCTCCCCGGCTGGGGACCGGCCTCGGACCAGCCACCCCCTCCCCCTCGAGGCGGTGAGGAGGAGGCGCCCAGTTGACTCTGATCGAGACGGTCCAGCTGCCAGGGACGGCCGCCGCGGCCTGGGATCTGCTGGCCGAGCGCCAGGGAGCGCTCCGGCTGGCCCCGGGGCTGAGCGTGGGCCCAGATGGCCGGGGCACCCTAAGAATTGTGATCGCCGGGCACTCGGTCACCTACCGCGGCTACGCCCGCCAGCACGTCGAGGAGGAGGGCCGGCACCTCACCTGGACGCTGAGCGGCAAGGAGGTCCGCGGCACCGGGCGGGCCCACGCCGAGGTGAGGGCCCGCTTTCGCGACGACCCTCAAGGCGGCAGCGACCTGCGCCTCACCGTGCTGGTCGAGGGCCGCGGCCGCCTGGCGGAGATCTCCGAGGTAGATCTGGACCGGGCGATCGGCTCGGTCATCGCCCGGTTCACCAGGGCAGTCACCAAGGAGCTGGCGGACGCCGCGCCGGCCGGGGCACCCGCCTCAGCTCCGTCTCCCGCGGCTGCCCCGGCGGCGAAGCGCCCCCAGACCGGGGCGGAGGGGACCCCCCAGCGTTCCACCATGCGGGTGGAGGTGATGCCGCCGAGCCGGGCGACGGTGCGGCGGTCGCTGCCGGTCGGCACCGCCCTGGGTGCCCTCGCCCTGGGCCTAGCGGCGCTGGTGCTCTGGCGCTCTCGGAGAAAAGGCTAGCCGGCGGACTGTCCTGGCGGCCGAGAGCGGCGCCGCTTGCCACCGCCACCGCCTTCGCCCCTCGCGCGCGGTTCTTGCAGGAGGCCGGCGGCCGGAACCGCCACCACCGTGCCGGATTCGGTCATGGTCACCAGCACCTGCTCTCGGACGACGCTGATCTCGGTCACCGTGGCCGACTGACCCTCCACTTCGAGGGAGGTGCCGGGAAGTGGCAGCTGGCGCTTGAGGTCCACGTACTGCTCGTTCTCGTACTGCAGGCAGCACTTGAGCTTGCCGCACATCCCGTTGAGGCGGGTGGGGTTGAGCGGCAACCCCTGCTCCTTGGCCATCTTGATCGTGATTGGTACGAACTCCTTGAGCCAGGAGGAGCAGCAGAGCCGGCGCCCGCAGGGCCCATAGCCGTCCTTCTCCTTGGCCTCGTCGCGCGCGCCCACCTGGCGCAGCTCGACCCGGCAGCGCAGCCTGGAGGCCAGTTCCTTGGCCATGTCCTGGTAGTCGGTCTGGCGCTCCGCTGTGAAGTCGAAGAGGATCCGGGTCTCGTCGAAGCTGATCTCCGCCCGAGCCACCTTGATCGGCAGGTCGCGCTCCTGGACCAGGTCGCGGGCCTGCCGCACCACGTCAGGGATCCGGCCGTTGACCTCAGCCCTTTTTTCCAGGTCCTCCCGGCTGGCTTGGCGCGTCACCGGGGGCAGGGGGTTGGGAACCATTCGCTGGTCCATCTCGGTGGCCTCCATGACCACCTCGCCGATCTCCAAGCCACGAGCAGTCTCCGCCACGACCTGGGTGCCCGGCACCAACTCCTCGTCCCGGGGGGCGTAGTAGTTCAAGGGTCCGTGACGGCGGAATTTAACCCCCACCGCTAAGGGCATTTGCTCACCTCTGGTCGCTTGCGCTGAGGGCCGGCTGCCGATCGCCTCCGGGAGGGCCCGGGGACTCGTCCCCGAACGTGAGGAGCAGGAACCGGTCCAGGACGAGCCGCGGGGTTGCCATCTCGTCGAGCCGCGAGAGCGCGTCCAGCGCCAGATCGTAACGCCTGGAGCACCCCTGCGGCCCGAGCCTCCCGGCCCACTCAGCGGCCCTCGCCGCCTGGTCCGGCCAGCGGGCAAGCGAAGGGGCGCCGATCGCCAGGCAGCAGCAGTCCCGCAGGAAGCTGGCCCAGACCCGCAGCGCTCCCCTGGCGACCTCCCGGTCGGTGCCGCGCTCGGCCAGCTTGCGGCTGAGCTCCAGCCACTGGCCAGGGCCCTGATCAGCGCAGGCGAGAAGCTGGTCGAGCCGCTCTCCGGCGCGCCGCCCCAACTCGGGGTCCGCCGCCATCTCCAGCCCCAGTCCCGGCCGGCCGAGGCAGATCGCCGCCGCCACCCGCGCCCGCTCGGGGCTGAGGCGGTGGACCGAGACCAGCCACTCCGTGATGGCCTCGGTCTCGACCGGCCCCAGCAGCAACTGCTGGCAGCGGCTCCTCAGGGTGCTGGGGAGGTGATCTGAGTCAGGCCGGGAGGTGCAGAGCCAGATGACCGTGTTGGGGCGTGGCTCCTCCAAGAGCCGCAAGAGGCTGTTGGCGGCCGGCAGGCTGAGCCGCTCCGCGTTGCCGATCACGGCCACCTTGCCCGTCCCGGCGAACGCCGACAGGCTGAGGAAGTGCTGGAGGGTGGGCCCCTGGTCGGCCTCCAAGTCGGAGTCTTGGGCGCGGATGCGGTCGATCCCGATCGAGGCGGTGCCGTCCTCCAGCCAGAGGTCGGGGTGGGAGAGCAGCCCGCCCGGCCAGTCCTGGCCCGAGAGTAGCTCCGCCGCTACTGAGAGGGCCAGGGTCGTCTTGCCGACCTGGGGCGGCCCGGAGATCCAGTAGGCGTGCGAGAGCGTCCTAGTCAAGAGCTGGCGCCGCAACGAGGCCACCGCCGGGAGGTGGCCGATGACGTCCCCCAGGTCCCGGTAAGGATGAGCCTCAGGCTGAGGCCGCCCATCTCCGCCGCCACGTTGCGCCTTGCGTCGGGTGGCCAACTTCTGGGCCCCACCTTATCAAGTGCAACTCACCAGCTCGACTGGCACAGCAGACCCGGAGGAGCAGTTGGCTGCCCTTCTCCTTGTCCTTGCCCCTTCCCGGCCATCCGGCAGCACCAGCGCAAGGTGGCTCGGTTTATTCAGGATCGGATGTGCCGTCCCCCCCTGCCGGCGGCCGCGGGGCCGAGAGGTCAGCCCTGGAGGCGCTCGGCAGATGCCCCCGCAGAGTCGGCGCCAGGACGGTGCCAGATGGCGTAGTGGAAGCCGGAGGCCGGACCGATGGCCGCGCCGGGGAGCGCCCGAGCGTAAACCTCCCGGAACTGCTCTGCGGTCAGGAATCGGTCGCTAACCAGATGGTCCATCCAGCGGCGGTCACTCCTGAGTCGGAACGCCTCGAATGCGTTGGGTTGCCCGGATCGCAGGTCCCGGTACAGCCCCTTGAGGTTCCCGAGATGGAACTGCCAGCGCTTGCGGGGTGGCTCGGCTGGGTCGACCAAGATCGCGGCGCCCCCGGGCGCGACCAGGTCAGCGATGTGGGCCAGGGTCCGGGTGATGTCGGGCATGTGGTGCAGGACCAGGATGCTCAGGACTAGGTCGTACTTCCCAGTGACGAGGTTGATGTCTGCCTGCTCGTAGACGACCCGGGGATGCGACCGTCTCGTGCTGGCGAGCCTGATCATCTCGGCGCTGATATCGACGGCGCGGACTGTCTCATAGTGGTCGGCAAGGATGAGGGCGATATTGCCGTTGCCACAGCCGAGGTCGATCGCTGACCGCCCTCGTCTCCCCTCGAGCTGACCGACCAGCCAGGCTGTGACCCAGCCGCGGGTGAGCTCATCGCGCCGATCGTAGGTGGCGGCGAACTCGTCGAAGGAGCGCGGGTCCGCTGCCCGGCGCTGCCGCCGAATCCTCACGGAAAGTCTCCAAGTCAGGGGAGTGGCAGATTCCGGTCCAACCTTCACCGGCGCCGGCCTGGTCCAGGACGGCGACCGCCCGGAGAAGTTAGCAGAGCCAGAGGGTCGGGTTAAGTGCCTGGCATCCGGCTTCGCACCTGGCCGCCCCCACCGTGACCGCCCAACGAGCGGCTCCGTCAGATCCTGGGGAGTGGCGCCCGGTCATCCAAACTGATCCGCCTCGAAAATGCTTAGGAGACGATCCAGTAGGAGTCAGGGTCGGCGGGAACGGGAAGGCTCACCCGGAGCGCCTTGGCCAGAGCCTTCAGCTGGGCGGTCACCCGACGCGGGTCCTCCCCGGTGATGTTGACGTGGCCCAGCTTGCGGCGGGGCCGGGGCTCTTTGCCGTAGAGGTGGAGATGGGCATCCGGGAGGGTCAGCACCTCGTCCGGGTCGGGCTCCTCCCCCAAGAGGTTGAGCATGGCGGTGTAACCGGAGTTCTCCGTGCCGCCCAGCGGCCAGCCGAGGCCGGCGCGGAGGTGGTTCTCGAACTGGCTGCAGGGGGCTCCGTCGATCGTCCAGTGGCCCGAGTTGTGGACTCTCGGGGCGATCTCGTTGGCGAGAAGCCGGCCCTCCATCTGGAAGAGCTCCACCGCCAAGACCCCCACGTATTCCAGCTGCTCCAGCAGCGCCCCCGCGATGGCCGTCGCCTCGGCCTGCAGCTCCGCGGTGAGCTGGGGGGCGGGAGCCAGGGTCAGCCGCAGGATCCCTTCCTGGTGATGGTTCTCGACCAAGGGATAGGTCGCGGTCTCGCCCTCTCTTCCCCTGACGCCGAGGACTGAGAGCTCGCGTTCGAAGGGGACCAGCCGCTCCAGGATCGAGGGGACCTGGCCCAGCTCCTGCCAAGCCTGCTCCAACTGGGAGGCCTCCAGCACCAGGCACTGGCGGTGACCGTCATAGCCCAGCCGGCGGGACTTGAGCAGGGCCGGCAGCCCCATCTGGGCGGCGGCCGCCAACTCTGCCGGGGAGCCCACCTCGGCGTAGGTGGCGGTCTCGATTCGAAGGCTCTGGAACAGCTGCTTCTCCAGAAGCCGGTCCTGGCCGACCGCCAGCGCTCGGGGAGGGGGGAAGACCGGGCCGGACTCGGCCAGCAGCGCGGCCGAGGTCTCAGGCACCGACTCGAACTCGAAGGTCACGAGGTCGGACTCCTCCCCCAGCCGCTGCAGCAGGGCGGGGTCGTCGTAGGGCCCGACCAGCTGGCGGCCGACCGCCGCCGCCGCCGCTCCCTCCTGCGGCTCTAAGAACGTGAAGCGCAGCCCGAGCGGCAGGCCGGCCAGGGCCAGCATCTGGCCCAGCTGGCCGCCCCCCAAGCAGCCGACCCGCTGGCCCACCTAGGGCTGGGAGGGGTCGGGGTGGGGGTCGGGCCGGCTCAGGACGGCGTCGGTCTGGCGGGCCCGGTAGGAGAGCAACGTCTCCCGGATCGCGGGATCGCCGAGCGCCAGGATCGACGCCGCCAAGAGAGCCGCGTTGACGGCCCCGGCCTTACCGATCGCCAGCGTCCCGACCGGCACCCCGGCGGGCATCTGGGCGATCGAGAGCAGGGAGTCGACCCCGTGCAGGGCCTGGCTCTCCACCGGCACCCCCAGCACCGGCAGGTGGGTCTTGGCGGCCAGCATCCCCGGCAAGTGGGCGGCCCCGCCGGCGCCGGCGATGATCACCCGGAGCCCTCTCCCCTCGGCCGCTCCGGCGTATTCGAAGAGGAGGTCGGGGGTGCGGTGGGCCGAGACCACCTTGGTCTCGTGGGGAATCCCGAGCTCCGCGAGGGTCTCGGCGGCGTGGCGCAGAGTCTCCCAGTCCGAGGCGGAGCCCATCACCACCCCCACCCGGGGCAGGGGTCCCTGGTGCTCGCTCACTTCCAGCTCGGCAAGGGGGTCACAGCCGAAGGTTAGCTGGGCGCCGCCCCCCGACGGGGCTTGACCGGTGGGAGTGGGGGGCCGGCCTCGACTACCTCACCAAGGGCTGACTCCAAGTTGAGCTGGGCGCGGTGCTGGGTCCAGACCAGGTAGATCCGCTGGATGGCGGTGACGTTGGTGGCGATGGCGAGGATCCAGAGGACGATGGTCAGCTGCCCCAGCACCAGGCCGAGCGCGGTCACCACCACCCGCTCCGGCCGAGCGAACCAGCCGCCGTCGCAGGTGAAGCCCAGCGACTGGGCCCTCGCCCTGACGTAGCTGACCAGGAGCGAGCCCAAAAGCGCAGCCGCGATCAGGAAGACCTGGGGGTCCTCATGCAGGCGGACCAGGAAGAGATAGAGCATGCCGAGGTAGATGGCCCCCTCGCCGTAGCGGTCGGCGGTGCTGTCGAGGAAGGCCCCGTAGCGCTGCACCCGGCCCGCGACCCGGGCAACCGCTCCGTCGAGGATGTCCATCGAGCCGGCCAGAAGCAGCACCAAGCCAGCTGGAAGCAAAAGGTTGATGGCGATCAGGACCGCCGCCACCAGGGTCGTCCCCAGCCCCACCAGGGTGATCACGTTGGGGCTGACGTTAACCAGACGCGGGGCGGCGGCCAGCCGCTGAGCGCCAGCTCTAACGGATGCTTGCAGCAGACGGCTGAACAAAGGAACTCACCTCAGGGTGGCTCCGCGCGCGCAGCGCGGATTCATACACGGACATAACTCGATCGGCGACCAGCGGCCAGGCGTACCCCACGGCAGCCCGGCGGCCTCGCTCCCCCATCTGGCGGCGGAGCTGGGGGCTGTCCAACAGCTTGGCCAGGGCGGCGGCCATCTGGGCCTCGTCCCCAGGCGGCGTCAGCAGTCCCTCCTCGCCGTCGGTGATCACCTGGCGGAAGCCGTCGATGGCGGTCGCCACCACCGGCCGGCCGGTGGCCATCGCTTCCAAGAGGATCACCCCGAAGGATTCCTTGCCAGTGTTGGGGGCGCAGTAGATGTCGGCGGCGGTGAAGTAGCCAGGCTTGTCCGCCTCGGGGATGAAGCCGCAGAAGCGGACGTCGGGAATCCCCTCCTCCTCCACCCGGCGCTCGTACCCGCGGCGGAACGGGCCGTCCCCGACCACCACCAATTGGCAGTCGGCCCGCACCTGCCGCAGGAGCGAGTAGGCCTCCAGCAGAGTCCCCAGCCCCTTGCGCTCCTCCAGCCGGCCCAGAAAGAGGATGGTCAGGCGGCGCGGCCGGGCCACCCCTTCGGCAGGCGGGACCGCGGGATTGAAGCGCAGAGGGTCAATCCCGTTGGGGATCACCGTGTAGTCGGCGGGGAAATACCTCGAGACGAAGGTCTTGGCCGGCTCCGAGACGGCGATGCAGGCGTCGAGCCGCCGGAAGAGCCGGCGCAGCAGCGGCCGGCCGTAGTAGTAGCCGAGGTTCTGCCTGGCGTAAGCGTGGAAGGTGCCCACGTTGACCCCCTCGGTGTTGCTCCGCAGCACCGTCACCGGCAGCGCCGGCATCAGCGGCTCGTGGAGATGGACCACGTCGAAGCGCTCTTGGTCCAGGACCTCCCGGATCTTGCGGGCCAGATGGAAGGAGAGGGAAATCCGAGCGACCGAGCCGTTGGCCGGGATCGGGATCGGGCGCCCCAGGGAATAGAGCCCCTCGACCCGGGGTTCCTTGCCGCCGGCTGATGGCGCCAGGATCTTGACCTCGACACCCTGGCGCCGCAGCTCGGCTGCCAGATGGCGGACGTGTTCGCCGACTCCACCCGGCCGCCCGTAGTCGTAGGGCGAGACCAGGCCCACCTTCATGAGGCCGCCGCTCCAGCCGGGGTGGCGGCCTCGGCCATCGGCTCGAGGTCAGCCATCGGCTCGCCGAACAAAGGGGTCATGACATGCCATTGGTCGGGGTTGGCGCGGAGCTCGGGCTCCAGGATCCGGAGCAGCTGGCGCGCCGCCCGTCGGAAGTTCTCCTGGGGGTCCGGTCCCAGCGGAATCCGGATTGGCGCGAATCCCCTGCCGACGTAGCTGTCGTCCGGCTGCCGGAGCAGGCACACGGGCAAGATGGCCGCCCCCGTGCGCGCGGCGATCTCCACCGCCCCCAGCGGGATCGAGGCCCGACGGCCGCAGAAGGGCAGCGGTTCCCCGGTGCCGAGCAGGTCGCGGTCGATCGCCATCACCACCACCCCGTTCTTGGAGAGCACCTTGTAGATCTGGCGGACCGCCGACGCCCCCGAGCGCCTGACTGCCTCCTGGTCGCCCCGGTGGACGGCGTCGACATTGAGCGGGATCACCTGGCAGCCCACCTTGGTGCGAGCCCTGACCAGCCAGTTGAAACAGCGGATCGGGCGCACCTGCTCGGCCAGCAGCGCCAGCCCCCCCTCGGTGGAGACGAAATGGTCGCGCAGAGCGGCGATCGCCGCCTCCCAGGACCCCAGATGCAGGCTGACGATGATCACCCCCCGGCCCCCTTGGCGGGCGTCATCCAGGAAGTGCGCGTCCTCCAGCCGGATCAGCTCCCGCCAGCTCTCCCACGGCCGGTGTGACATCTGCAGCAGGTCGATCCAGGCCTTGAAGAAGTTGCGGACGTTCTGCCGCAGCAGCTGCCTCATGGCCCGCTTGCCCAGGTCGGGGCGGATCACTTCCAGATTGGCGCGCAGACCCCGCCAGTGCGACGGCCAGCAGGTCGTCAGCAGGGTGGCCAGCGGCCCGGTCAGCCGGTACGCGGTCTTGCGGTCCACCGTCCGCAGGGCCAGCTCCGCGGCCCGCAGGCCGAGGTAGGGGAGGAGCGGTTCGGGCTCCACCAGCGCGGTCGGCGCGATCTCGGCATCCCGTCCGGTCCGCGCGCGAATCCGGGGGTGCAAAGCGCGGGGCCCGGTGAGCTTCACGAGCTCTGGCCCTCCGCCCCGGGGCGGGTCAGGGAGTGGAAGGCGAACCACTGCGAGGGGTCGGCCCGGATCATCACCTCGAAGGAGCTGGCGATCGCCTGGGTCAGCTCCGCCACCTGAGCGGGGCCGCTACCTGAGCGGGGCCCGGGTAGCGGCTCCAGCAGCCGGGACTCGTGAAGCCCATCGGCCGCCCGCCGCATGTAGCCAGGGATCAACGGGGCCCCAGTACGAAGCGACAGGGTGGCCGGGCCGACCGGCAGCACCACCCGCCGGCCCAAGAACGAGACCGGGACCCCGGCGCCCCCTTTGTCGATGTCACAGGCGAGCAGGAGCACCTCGTTGCGGCGCAGGGCGCGGAGCGCCTCTCGGGCGCTGGCGGGGCCGACCGGGATCACCCTCACCCCGAGCCGCTCCCTGGTCGCCCGCACCAAGCCGTCCACCGCCGGCGGTCCGAAGGGGTCGGTGACGGCGTGGACGGGGCTCCCGCAGGTGGCGATCGCCGCCGCGCCCAGATCCCAGTTGCCGAGGTGAGGGGTGACCACGATCGCTCCCTTCCCCGCTGCCAGGGCCCGGTGGAGCGGCTCCAGGGAGATGGCGCCGGGGGTCTGCTTCAGCTCGTCCAGGAGCTTCTCCAGGACCAGGAAGTCGAGGACGGTGCGGGCGTAGTTGCGGAAGGCGCCCCGCGCCAGCCTGGAGCTGGCGCCTCGGTCGCCGGGGGTGAAGGCCGAATAGTTGGCCCTCGCCCGGCGGGCCCGCCCGGGCAGGATCGCGAAGGCGGCGGAGCCCCCGATGTCGGCGAGGCGGTAACGCAACCCCCTCGGCATCGGTGCGGCCAGCACCGTCGCGATCCGGAAGCCGAGAGCCTGGGGCCCGCCCCGGGCGACCCAGCCCGAACTCGCGGGAGCGGACGGCGGAGTCGGCGTCAGGGCGGCCGGCGGGGCGGCGGGCTTGACTAGCGCTGGCTCCGCGCCGCTGACCGAACTCATCGCCAATTCTCCCCTGCCGGCCCAGGAGCCCACCCCGGCCGAGCCGGGGATGAGGGCGGTCCTAGGATTCGCTCCCCACGGTGGCGGGTCCCAGCTCGGCAGCATGGGCAGCGAGCCCGTTCCCGGCGGAGCTGGGCTGCCGGGCAGTGGCCGTCTCTTCCGGGTCGCTGATGCAGGCGGCTCCTACCCGGCCGGCGATGAAGGCCTCGGTGAGCTCGTGAGCACGCTCATCGGAGACCTGGAAGGGGGCTGACTTCATGAAGTAGGACGAGGGCCCTTCGAGCGCCCCGCTCAGGCCGCGGTCCAAGCCCAGCTTGCAGCAGCGCACAGCGTCGATCACGATCCCGGCCGAGTTGGGCGAGTCGTGCACCTCGAGCTTGAGGTCCACCGTCAGGGGGACGTCGCCGAACGCCCTGCCCTCCATCCGGATGTGCGCCCACTTGCGGTCCTTGAGCCAGGGCACGTAGTCGCTGGGGCCAATGTGGACGTCCTCAGCAGCGATCGGGTGCTGCATCTGCGAGAGCACCGAGTTGGTCTTGCTGATCTTCTTGCTGACCAGGCGCTCGCGCTCCAGCATGTTGAGGAAGTCGGTGTTGCCACCGAAGTTGAGCTGGTAGGTGTGGTCCAGCTGCACGCCACGCTCCTGGAAGAGCCTGGTCAGCACCCGGTGGATGATGGTTGATCCCACCTGGGACTTGATGTCGTCGCCAATGATCGGCAGGTGGTGTTCCTCGAACCGCTTGCGCCAGTAGTCCTCGCGAGCAATGAATACCGGGATGCAGTTGACCATGGCGCAGCCGGCCTCCAGGATCTGCTCGGCGTACCACTTGGTGGCCGCCTCGGAGCCGACGGGCAGGTAGTTGACCACCACGTCAGTCCTGGTTTCCTTGAGGATCTTGACGATGTCGGCGGTCGGTCCGGGGGCCTTCACGATGACCTCTGACAGGTATTTGCCGAGACTATCGTGGGTCATTCCGCGGTGCACCGGCACCCCCAGCTTGCCGACCTTGGCGAAGGTGATGGTGTTGTTCTGGCCGCGGGAGATGGCCTCACCCAGGTCGTAGCCCACTTTCTCTCGGTCGATGTCGAACGCGGCCGAGAACTCGATGTCGCGGATGTGATAGCCGCCTAGGTCCACGTGCATCAGGCCGGGGACGAAATCGTCGCTCGAGGCATTGCGGTAAAACTCGACTCCCTGAATCAGGGAGGAGGCGCAGTTGCCCACGCCGATGATCGCGACGCGAACCTTCTTGGTCATCCAACTACCTCTGGAAGCGAGCGCTCGGCCACGGCGTGGGCGAGCTGCTGATTGACGATCTCGGTCGAGTCGGGCCCGGTTCCCGCCCGGGGATCCGAGTTGGGGTCGGGCGCTTCCTCCATGAGGCGGGAGAAGCGCAAAAAGCTGGCTTGGATGGAGTCCCGGTCCAGGCGGCAGAAGACCTCGCGGCCCTCCCGCTTGGTGGTCACGATTCGCGCCCGACGCAGGAGGCGCAGATGCCACGACATCCGGGGCTGACTGATCCCCAAGAGCAGGGCCACATCCGAGACCCGGGCCTCCTTCACCTCGGCCAGCCGCTGCACGATCCGAAGCCGGGTGGGGTTGGCGAGGCCCTCGAAGAAGGCGGCCAGATCGCCCTCCGGCACCCCGGAAAGGGCGAGGGGGAGAACTCGACGGTGCGGCGGGGCGGCGGCCGGAAGGCTGGGGGTCAAATAAAGAACTCTTTCATAAAGGTGACCTTATGTATCTTAGCCGCCGGGTGGGTCCCGGTCAAGCCCAGAGCGGCCTGTCTGTTGTAGCTCAGCGAATCTGACACCCCATGGAAGAAGAGTGGGTGCCCTTGAGCGGGATTGAGCAGAAGCGGCACGTGGTCGACGGCTACAGCTGCCGACTCCCGGGCTCTGATGAGGACTGCTCCACCATCGGAGGTAGCTAACGCAGTCACCGCCCGGGCGACAGCCTCAGATCCCCGTGTGTTCGGTTCGAACCGGCTTGGGGTCAGGCACATGGGGCATCAGTGCATTTGGCGGGATGGTGCCGAGCCGACCAGACTGGAAGTCCTCCAGCGCCTGCGTCAGTTCGGCCCGAGTGTTCATGACGAATGGGCCGTACATCTCGACGGGCTCACCGATGGGCTGGCCTCCGAGCACCAGCACCTCGAGGGCAGCGGCCCGGGAGTCCTGGACCCCCTCAGCCCGGATCCTCAGCCAGTTACCGGTGCCGAACGCCACCAATTGACCGCTATGGACCGGCCGCCCTTCGGAGCCCGCTCGGCCAGATCCCGCCAGGACGTAGACGAGAGCGTTGAAGCGCGGGTTCCAAGGTAGCTGCAGCTCCGCACCGGGTGACACCGTCGCGTGCACGAGAGCCATCGGGGTGTGGGTCGATCCGGGCCCGGCGTGACCGCCAACCTCGCCGGCGATCAGACGAACAAGAGAGCCCGCGTCCGAAGAGGCTAGCAAGGTCACGGCGTCGGGCTCGAGCCCTTGGTAGGCGGGGGCGATCATCTTGTCCTTCGCGGGTAGGTTTACCCAAAGCTGGACACCGTGGAATAGGCCACCAGAGACGACCAGCTCCTCGGGTGGCGTCTCGATGTGCAAGATGCCGCCTCCCGCAGTCATCCACTGCGTCGCGCCGTCCGTAATGACGCCGCCGCCGCCGTGGGAGTCCTGGTGCGCAAACGTTCCGTCGATCATGTAGGTCACCGTCTCGAACCCGCGGTGCGGGTGCCACGGCGTCCCCTTCGGCTCGCCCGGCGCGTACTCCACCGAGCCCATCTGGTCCATGTGGACGAACGGATCGAGCATCGTCAGCGGGACGCCCGCGAACGCCCGATGCACCGGGAAGCCCTCGCCCTCCAAGCCGGTCGGTGCGGTCGTCACGAGGGCCACCCGGCGCTCACCCCCACGGGAGGACAGGGATTCCAGCCGTGGCAGAGTCAGGTAGTCGGCGGTCACAGCAGGCATTTCATCACTCCCCAGTGGACTCCGAAGTCGGTCGGCGCCTCGACCTCGCTTGACTCCAATCGCTCAGTCAGAGGGTTCCGCGCCACCCTTTGGCCGTCCGTGAGCTCGTCATCCAAGGCCCGCAATAGGTGGCGCCACACGCACACTTGACGCTCATTATCGTAGACCCCCTTCGAGTTCGCGGGCCCCCAGTCGATCGGGCCCTGGACCGGCTCGCTCGCCTCGCCCACGCGGGCACCGGCGAGGACCCGCGGCTCACCCCTGCTCCGGCCGGTTCGGTAGTGCCCCTCAAGAGCAGGCGGTACTCGCTTGACCCGGCCCATCACGCCGCCGCCACCACACTCCCGACTCACTGTTTGGGATGGGCGCCGCACCTGTCAGTGCGCTGGCGTAACGACCTGTCGCGTTCTGGCGGCTCGGCAAAGGAGGAACACCCTAGCAGGACCTGGTCGGACTCGATCCGTAGGTGTAGGCGCTGTCGGCGTAACGACTACCCGACCACGCCCCCGCGGGCACCATGTTCGACAATTGGTCCCGCTCCGCTGGCGAGAGGCTCACGTGCACCGAGGCGGCGTTCTCTTCGAGGTTGCTACGACGCTTTGTCCCCGGGATCGGCACCACGTCCGGTCCCTGGGCGAGCAGCCAAGCCAGTGCCAGCTGAGCCGGGCTCACCCCCTTGTCGGCGGCCAAGTGTCGCACCAGCTTGACCAACTCCACGTTCCGCTCGAAATTCTCACCCTCGAAGCGAGGATTGTGACGACGGAAATCATCGTCCGCGAAATCATCGGTGGTGGTTATCTTGCCGGTGAGGAATCCCCTTCCCAGCGGGCTGTAGGGGACCAACCCAATCCCCAGCCGACGGGCGGTGGCCAGAAGTTCGTCCTCGATGTCCCGCGTCCACAGCGACCACTCGCTCTGCAAGGCGCTGATGGGGTGGGTCGCCGCCGCGCGTTCCAGCGAGTCGACGCTGGCCTCCGACAGGCCCAGGAAGCGCACCTTGCCGGCCTGGACCAACTCGGCCATGGCACCGACGGTGTCTTCGATGGGCACCTGGGGGTCGACGCGGTGCTGGTAGTAGAGGTCGATGTAGTCGACTCCCAGCCGTTGCAGGGACGCTTCGCAGCAGCTCTGAACATACTCAGGGCGGCCGCTGATCGAAGTGGCCATCGGCTCGTCGCGCAGGATCCCGAACTTGGTGGCCACGACGACTTTGTCCCGGCGGTTGGCGATGGCGCGCCCGATCAGCCGCTCGTTGTGGCCGTCCCCGTAGGCGTTGGCGGTGTCCAGGAAGCAGATCCCCAGTTCCAGGGCCCGGTCGATGGTGGCCAGTGACTCAGCCTCGTCGGCGGGGCCGTAGACCTGGGACATGCCCATGCAGCCGAGCCCGATCGCCGACACCAGAAGGCCCTGGTTGCCCAGCCGGCGCATGGGAAACGGGAGGTCTGCCATCGCCGGCAGTCTAGCCGCCCGGCTGGTCGGCCTTCGGGGCCAATCTCGCTGGCTGCAGCACCCGCTCGGGGAAGCGACAGGCGACCTGATGCCCCGGGCCA
>OCZT010004458.1_pt1 | contig 14102 bp, 11 predicted proteins | sample 1539031 | NCBI WGS metagenome assembly OCZT01 (sample SAMEA3539308, study PRJEB22396) | soil metagenome | biome: tundra; feature: field; material: soil | place: USA | collected 2010-05 | depth 0.15 m
TCTCGCAACTTGGTACCATAATCTCGCAACTTGGTACCATAATCTCGCAACTTGGTACCACGATCTCGCAAAGTGGTACCACAATCTCGCAACTTGGAACCATAATGTGACAATATCGGCCGGTTTTGGTCCGTAAAAGACCGGATCTATGTAGCGACGAAGCCGGGAGATAGTTGTAAACTTTAGGCATAGGGCGATTTGTCAACATTTTCGCTGAGTTCCGGATGAATGCCCGGGTCTATCAGTTGTTTATCCAGATGAAGCGTGTCAAAGAAGGTACTTGACAATAAATCTATTTAGAATTATTCTAACTCTAAGGTTGGAAGTATGGAGACGACGGCAATACAAGATCTGGGTTTGACCAAACAGCGCGAGGTCGTGCTCCAGGTGATCCGCAAAAGCGAATCGCATATGACGGCCAGCGACGTTTTTGGGGCGGCCAAAGAGCTGCTGCCGAGCATTTCGTTCGCCACCGTCTACAACAGCCTTCGTTTTTTGAAGGAAGCGGGACATATCGCCGAGATACAGTTCGGCAACGGTGCAAGCCGGTTCGACCGGATCACATCGCGGCACGATCACGCACTTTGCACGCGTTGCGGAAAGCTGGTCGATATTGAAATGGAGCACGCAATCGAGTTGGTCGAGACGGCCGCGGCGAGGTCGCATTTCAAACCCGAATCGCTGGAATTTACGCTCCGCGGCGTCTGCCCCGACTGCTTGGAAAATAGATAGCAAACGGACAAGCCAGGAGCCGTTAGCACCAAATTATTCAGTTTTTTTGAGAGAACTCTGTGTTCTCTGCGGCAAATCATAAACAAGGAGAAAACAAAACATAATGTCAACAGCTACAGCAACCGCAACCGAGGGGGTCCCCGGATCATTTATCGCAAAGGTCGGAAAGCCGGCACCCGATTTCGACATGCCGTCGACAAGGAACATCGACACATTGGCCGAGAACGTCAAGTTGTCCGATTACAAAGGTAAATGGCTGATCCTGATGTTCTACCCGTTGGATTTCACATTTGTGTGCCCGACGGAGCTGATCCATTTTTCTGACCGTCTGGAAGAGATCCAGGCCGTCGGTGGCGAGGTTGTCGGAGTTTCGACGGACTCGGTCCATTCACACCGTGCATGGCTCAAGACGCCGAAAGATAAGAACGGTATCGAGGGTGTTAAATACCCGATCGCGTCCGACGTGGGTGGCAAGCTCGCCCGCCAGTACAATATCCTCGTCGAGGAAGCGAACATAGCACTGCGCGGTCTGTTCATCGTCGACCCCGAAGGCATACTTCAGTACTCGGTGGTTCACAGTTTGAACATTGGCCGTTCGGTCGACGAGACTCTTCGTGTGCTGCAGGGTCTGCAGACGGGCGGTCTGTGTGCGGCCGATTGGACGCCGGGGCAAGAGAACTTAAAGGTATAATGGAAAATGGAAAGTTGAGAATGGAGAATTGGAATTCTCCATTTTCCATTCTCAATTCTCCATTACGGAGTAAAGACAATGCCAATGAGAATAGGCGACCCCATGCCGCCGCTTGATGGAGCGACCGCATGGTTTAACGGATCTCCGGAAGATCTGGAGCAACATATCAAGGGCAAGCCCAGCCTTATACATTTTTGGGCAGTTTCATGTGGGATCTGCAAGGAAAAGATGCCGCTACTTCAAGCGTTGGTTGAGAAATACAGCCCGCTTGGATTACAAACGATCGCGGTCCATATGCCGCGATACGAGGCGGACACCGATCTCGATACGGTCAACAGCGCGATGCAGCTGAATCACATCACCGAACCCACAGCGATAGACGGTCTTCATAAGCTGAAGGATGCTTTTCAGAATGAGCAGGGCTGGGTGCCCGTGTATTATTTATTCGACGCCGAAGGCAAGTTAAAGGTCCGGGCGGCGGGTGAATATGGTGTAACCGTGCTTACCACGGCGCTTGAGAAGATGTTTGGCTCCCAAGCCGCGTCGGTTTAGAGACCTCAGGCGGAAACGCGAGTGTGAACGAGCGTGCCAACGATCAAACTTAGAAACTTCGGGCGGAAGAGGATGTGTTAAAACTCAGTTTCTGATCAGTTGCCCCCTGGCTTTAGAGGATGTGTCAAAACTGCAAAAGTCGGCGAAACTTCGTTCAGAAAACGGTCGTAGACGGTGAAAACATGAAGCCCGGGGCGCGAGAGGCTGGGTCAAAACTCACTGTTGCACGTCATTAATCCGCGTAGCGGATGGCGGCATAAAGCCCCACGCGTGAGCGTGGGGTAAACCCCGTATTATTGGTCGAGCCCGTGAAACGGGCGACAGCCTTATATTTCCGAGGGCTGTCGCTGTCTACGACAGCTTGAATCAAATATGGCCTTCCACCCCGGGCTCGCCGCCCGGGGCTTTATGCCGCCCGCTACGCGGACTAAGACACAAGCAGTCGTAGACGGCTACGGCATAAAGCCCCACGCATAAGGGGAGGCAACTGAAACATCTCCATTCAGGACCGTGGCCACAGTTTTGACACAGCGTCAGAAACCAGAGGTGTGAACGAGCGTGCCAAACATCAAACCGAACACCCCGATTTCTGCCCGTGACCTAAAATAAAGCCCGGCTTGTCAATACCCAATAGATTATCAACCCACTCACAAGGATCGAACCTAGCAGTAGCAGGATCAGAATACCGATAAGTACGAAGATAAATACATAGTCGCCGGTGCTTCCCTTTCCTTTTCCGGTCGCACGCTCGCGGATAAGCTTCATATTCATTTGGTTTGATTTCCAAACGAAATCGAAAGCATCGCCGATAACGGGGACCGAACCCAAAAGATAGTCGATCGCGATGTTGATGGCCATTCGAAGCAGCGTTATCTTTGGCACTCCGTATCGAACACCCGCGAGAAGAATATAGAAGGATGCGATAGTCGTCAGCGAATCGCCGACGCTTGGGATAAGGCCGATCAACCCATCGAGACCGAACCGCCAATCGGTGCCCGGAACACGAAACAAGCCGTCAAGATAAAGTGCGAGGGTGTCGAGACTCTTCTCGATCTCGATCTGTTTTCGTTGTTGTAGACGATCGTTAGCCATTCAATTTAGCCACAGAGAACACAGAGAGTATTTTTTATATGAGGTACGACCTTATGAGAATTATTACCCCTACAGAAAAGGACAATTCATGCTTCTAAACCAGCTAAACCGGGACACAATTATTTCTGGTTTATTTCTTTCTCTGTGTCCTCTGTGGCAAACCTTCTACAATCCTCACACTGAGGATCTTGTCTCCTCTCACGATCATATCTACGCCTTTCATGTCGGTTTCGTTCACGCGACCAAAGACGGTGTAGCCGCCGTCGAGGTGCGGCTGCGGTGCGTGTGTGACGAACCATTGCGAGCCGCCGGTGTCCTTGCCTGATAATGCCATACCAACAGCACCGCGATCATAGGGAATCATGTTGATCTCGCAGCGGATCGACCAGCCGGGGCCGCCATTTCCGTCGCCGCGCGGATCACCATCCTGCATGACGAAATCCGGCACGACACGATGGACCTCGAGTCCGTTGAAATAATTCGCACGAGCAAGCTTTATGAAATTGTCCACCGTCAATGGAGCGTCCTCGGGTATAAAGTCGATCGTAAAGACCCCCTTTTCGGTTGTGACGACGGCTTTGACCGAGCCGTTCTTTCGAGAAAGGGCGCGGCGATAATCGGAATCGTTGTTTAGCACCTGACCAAGCTTCGTGCCGAACGTAGGCGCAAAGGGCAGCACCTCGTCCTTGTGTTTCGCGCGCGCGGCATCGAGCAGGTTCGGGACACCGGGCGATGCAATCTGGATATCCTTATCAGCAAGCAGCTCAAACGCTTTCTTCCGAACGAGGTAATCGGGCGCATCGAGCGCAACGAGAAATGTGCCAGTGCCGGCTTTCTTATCGAGCTTGTAAAGAGCATCGAGTGTGGCCAGTTGCGCATCGTTATATGTCTTGTCTTTAACCAAGGCAAAAGAAAATGCCTTGTTCAGGGCGTCGACCGTTTCTTTTGTCGATGGCTGCGCTGCCAAAAGCTCGGCGGCGGTTGCCCTAACAAAGAGATCAGGATCCTGAAGGTCGGCGATCAAGATCCCATGCAGGTCATCTGTCTTGAACCGGGCATAAGCCCGAAGTAGGTCGGGCATTGCGTTGGAGATGGCACCATTCTGGCGGCCGCGAGCGGAGGCGATCTGCAGATAATCCTTTAACAGGCCTGGTGCCTCGGACCTTAACTTTTTAGCTTCGTCGGACTTCAGATCAAGGACCGCAAGCTCGGCAACGGTCTGCGCCGCTGTGCTCAGCTCGCGCCAATTCACGTCGCGACTTTTGGAACTGTCGAAGACGCTTGGGTTTACCCGCATGCGTGCAATAGAAAACTCAGGCGTCTGACCATTATCAACGAGCACAAGCGCACTAAGCAGCTTTATCGCACGCGGATCATCACTCAGGGCTAAGAGCCGGCCGAGCGCGCTTGCGATTTCGATCAGCTCATTCTTTTCCGAAGGGTTTTTGTACTTCGAAAACTTATACGCTTCAAGCAGCGTCTCGCCCCGACCCATTAGTCGCGGTGCCGCTTTCACATCACGAAGGCTGCCGAGAGCACGAATGGCAGACACCCGAACTTTCGAGTCGCTATCGTCTATGGCGGACTTGAGCAAGATGTCGAAAGCGCCTTTATCATCAGCAGCGCCTAGCGCACGGGCGGCGTTTGCACGGGCATCCGTGTCGGTATCAGTCTGGAGCATTGATCGAAGAGCTTCGTTCGCGTTCTTTGCCCGGATACGCGAAAGTGTGTTTGCGGCATCGGCACGGATACGGGGATCCGCGTTTATCAGGAACCTCGCCACGACGCCATCGGTTCCCGGTGGTCTCGCCCGTAGTGCAGCCGGCAGCGCGAGCAAGATCGTTTCGCGGTCCCCGGTTGTTTGAAGCGTATCGAGGATGGCTTTGCCGAGCTCTTTGGCTTTGGGATCTTTTGCATTAGCGGCGGCGATCTTTCCGGCGGCTTCAACTGCTCGGGCGGTTATGTGTTGCACGCTCCCTGCGGCCTGGGTTTCTGCCCGTAAGGCCCCGGCACCTTTATCATTCAGAACTCGTAATATCGCATCGGCGGCTTTGATGGATTCGATCTCGCCGAGGGCAAAGGCGGCCATCGTTCGCACATCGCTGCTGGGATCCGAATCTAAGAGCTTGGCCAGCGGTGCGACCGCTTGGTCGTTTCCGATACGCCCGGCGGCGAGCGTGGCCCGCTTGCGAATGTCTACGTTTGGGTGATTCAGTAAATTTGCGAGGACAGGGTCGTACCGGCGGACGTCTTCGGCTTTTAGGATCTGGATGGAAGTGTTAACCGGCACCTGGGCCGAGGATAGGGCAAGAAACAACAAGGGAAGTAGGGCGGCTGCAAATGGTTTCATGTTGTACAAGTGTACAAAAGAAGCTGGTGCAAGCAACCTAAGATCCAAAATATCCAAAATATGTGTGTAAACATTCGCTGTGTGTGTATTACCGTCCCGTAGGGACCGAGCGAAAATAGCCCAGCGATTTATCGCTGGGTAAGAGGGTTGCGAGATCGCGAGTCCCGTAGGGACGACTGATCACTTTGTACAGCCATTTTCAGCCGTCCCAGCCGGGACTTTTGTCTCGGTTGCCTTTATTCCCAACGATGAATCGCTGGGCTATTAACATGAAGTCCCACCGGGACAAAGATAGATGTTTGAAGCTAGATTATTGAGTTGACGCATATAGGCACAAGGAATCTTCCCAAACCGTCGTTGGATAATCGGTCGGGAAGGGGCCTGTACTCTCAAAACTATTTACGTAATGGCCCCGGCACGCGAGGCCTAAGCTCGTGCTTTATCAGCCTTCGGCTTCCGAGAACTTGCTCGTCGCCGATTCCTCCGCTTCTTTTATCTTTGCGAGGTTTTTGGCCTCGATGTCATTTAGCTGGTCATCCTTAAAATCAGGATTGGCTTTGTACCACGGCTGCGATTCGAAATACTTTTGCAGCTTGGCGTCCTTAAAGATGCGCCCATGCCGTGCGTATACCTCGTTTCTGAGGACCTTTAAGTCTTCGGCAAAGAGCGCCCCGAGCGTATCGTCGGTGATCAATTCGGTCGCCAGCTTTTCGCGCTGCTTTGATTCGTAAGCGGCAAGAAGATCGACGTTCTTTTGTTCGATCGCGTTCAGCTTTATCGCCTTTTGATTCGCCACGGGTTTGTACCAATCGCGCCAGTTGAAATAGTCGCGGATGCCGGGTTCGTCAAACTTCTTTCCATGGCGGGCATAGAATTCTTCGCGCAGTATACGCAGATCCAATAAGCTCAGTCCGGCCAGTTTGTCCTCGGTAAGAGCGACATTTTGAAAGTTCTCCATGTCGCCGATCGCGATCGCCGTCTTTCGACCCTTTACCTTTTCGGTGTTGAGGCGCTCTATGTTTTTACGCTCGATCTCGGTAAGCGTTGATGGATCATATTGCTGATTTGGACTGTACCAGTAACGATCGTCAAAGTACTTTTGCAGCCATTCCTCGCTGAACGTCTTGCCATGGATGGCCTCGACCTCGGCCGCAAGGATCGTCAACTCGGCACCGGTATAATCACGCAGGTTGTCATCGGCAATAAGCTTGGTTCGCCAGATGCGCATGTCGCCGGGTTCGACCGATGGATGCTTTTCCGCCTCGATCAGGCGGATGAAATCGAGATTCGCCTTTTCGGTCGGCGTCAGCAGCGAATTGCTAAAGTTCTTGTTCGGCTTATACCACGGCTGCTTTTCGAGATAGTCCTGAATCGACCGCTCCTTGAAGATCCGGCCGTGTTTTCCGAAAACAACACCTCGCAGAAGAGCGAAATCGTCTGCGTTCTCGTCCTCTTTGAGTTTAACGATGTGCGATTTTGTAAGCCGCAAGCGGGCAAAATTGAATTGCTGGAAATTGTTCTTATTGAACTCTTTCCAACGGGCGTTGCGGGCCACCGGATCGATATTCTGCGCCGCGACAGCACCCGCGAGCGCAACTGTGAAACATACAAGGAAAAGTCCTTTCTTTTTCATACGCGAACCTCACTAGATCAAGGAACGTTTACTATCTCAAAACTTGTAGTAATTTCTGCGGTAGGACGAACCGTAGCTGCGACCGAGCAATATTTCGTATCAGATAATTCGACCGCATCGGCAACGGCTTTGTCTGAAACGCCGCGTCCGTGCACGATATGGTGGACATGAAATTTGATGAACTTTTTCGGATGCTCGTCGGCACGTTCACCTGTTATCGTTACATCGTAATCGGTAACGTCCTGCCGCTTTTTCTTTAGAATGGAGATCACGTCCACGGCAGTGCATGCGGCAACAGACACAAGCAGCATCTCCATCGGCGTCGGAGCCGCGTGTCTATCGCCTTTGGTGTCAATCACTTGAGCATGACCGCTGGGGCTTGTACCAATGAAGAATTCGTCACCGGCGTACTTTACCGTTGCACTGTAAGGACTTGAAGCCATATATCAGTAGTGGAGAATAACCCCAGATTCTAGCACAACCCGCGAAAATTGGCGCGACAATTTAAACAACCATTGGCACGAAAAATGCTTCATATCATGGCGGAGTGGTTTTGCGCCTATCCAACTTCTGAGGTGGCAATTATGAAGACTCTTCTTAAGACATTTTCTACGGTTGCGGTCTTTGCCGCGATCATGCTTACGACCGCCGGATTTGTTGATGCTCAACGCCGGAATGACAAGGCTATTCGAGACGCCACGAATAATGCATTTTCAAAGCTCGATGATTTTGAATCTGAGATCCGTTCCCAAATGCAGAGCAGCTCGGCGAATGATCAATCGGTCAACGAGATCTCAGATAAAATCCGGACGCTAAGAGATAACCTGTTCCAATACCAGGAAAACTTCGATCGAAAGCGTGAGAACCGGGACGACGTAAATCAGATCATCGATGCGGCACGTCGCATTGATGACTATCTGAAATCAAATCCTCAAAACAGGCGCGTCCAGGACAGCTGGTTGGGTGCTCGCGCCCAGCTCGATCGCATCGCTTCAAATTATGGGGTTACGTCAAACTGGAACGGCGAGACCGATACGGTGCAAAACGTAAAAGACTATCCGCCGTACCCGACCTCGGGACAAAAATACCCGAACTCCGGACAAACATACCCAACCTCGGGACAAACATATCCGACTTCGGGAAAAACATATCCGACGCCGGCACAAACATATCCTACCCCTGTCCAGGACAACGTACGGAGCGTAGGTCTCTCGGGGACGTATACCCTCGACCGGACCACAAGCGAAAACATCGACGACATAGTGGCGAACACTAATCTGGCAGACGATCAGCGCCAGGACCTCAAAGAAAAACTTGAACCACCCGAGCAGATCGCGATGGATATTCGCGGAAACCAGGTAACATTGGCCACGACAAACGTGTCCCCGGTAACGGTAGTTGCGGATGGCCGCGATAAGACAGAACAGGCTCCGAACGGGAAAACGGTCCGGACGCGTGCGACGTTAAGCGGTCAGACCCTGACGGTTTCGAGTCTTGGCGGCGATACGGATTACACGATCACATTTACGTCCGTTAGCGATGGAAAGACATTGAAGGTCTCGCGGCGTATAACGACGGAATATATAAGCCAGACGGTCTTTGCGGAAAGCGTCTATAACAAGACCGATCCGGTCGCGCAACTGGGGATCCAGCCATCGAATAATACGAATCCCTCGAATACGACAAATCCCGGCAACCCACCGGTCGATCAAAACGGTAGTTATTCCGACAATGACAACTCAACAACGGTTGCGAATGGGGGAAGTCCGAACCGAGGAAACCCGAGACGGACATATCCGACCGGCGGCAATCAGAACCGCGGGATACCGACGACGGTCCAGGTTCGTCCGGGGAATTATATCGTGCCAAATGGCACGATCCTCACCGGCAATCTCGAGAATGAGATAAATACCGGCGTATCGCAAAACAACGATCGCTTTCGCCTGACGGTACAATCGCCCGATGAATATCGCGGAGCAACGATCGAGGGTTATATAAGCAACGTTCGCCGCTCGGGAAAGGTGTCGGGGCAGGCGGGTGTGACCTTTAATTTTGAAAAGATCACACTTCGCAATGGTCAAACGTATGATTACGCCGGCTCTCTGCAGGGTATAACCGATCAAACCGGCAAAGTAATAATGATCGACAATGAGGGGAGTGCCAGGGGCAATAACCAAACGAGGCAGACAGCTACCCGTGGCGGTATCGGGGCCGGTCTCGGAGCCCTCATCGGCGCTATCGCCGGCGGCGGCAAAGGCGCTGCGATCGGAGCGATACTCGGCGGTGGTGCGGGTGCCGGGTCGGTTTACGCCCAGGGCAAGAACGACATTCGATTGACGCAAGGCTCGACACTAACGATACAATCCGCCGCCCCAAGCCAGCAGAATACAAAATAGGGGAGCCTGATCAATTTCATTGTCGTCAAGTCCGTATGGTTGAAGCTCCGTTGGGAGCGACCTGTTTGTAGAAAGAGGATTCAATAGATCTTCGAGCTCCGATAGGAGCGGCCTGTTTGTAGAAGAAGGATTCAATGGATCATTTGAGCTCCGTTAGGTGCGGCCTGTTTCATGACACGTCGCCGCGACGGGGCTTCTGTTTTTCTTGTCTTGACGCTGGACTACAGACAGATCGTTCCTACGGAATTCGGCACCGAGGCGATTCCGTAATCACGTAAAACGACTTCTCGAATGCCGATGTTCTTCGACGTTCCCAGATTCGCGGGCGCTCTATTGAACGGCTCTCATATGATTTAATGTTCAAATGCGACAACTCCCTGAGGAGATCGAAACCTACCGCGACCGGAAATGGCGTCGTGAGGACTCGCTAAAAGTAGATACGGCCGAACAGGTCGAGGTGATGGTCGAGGACCTTGGGTTTTGTCTTGGTCTCACCGACGCACGTACTAACTTGCCATCGGTCTTTACCGCCGTGTGTGGCCGCCGCGATGCCTTTTTGCCGCGCAACGTACAAAAAGACTACGAAGCGAGCCGTGCCTGGGTCTTAAAGGACGAGGTTATCGCTCGCGGACGCGTCTATTACGGCAAGCTCGTCAAAGGAAAGTCCTGGTTTCTCGCACGGCGCATGGTTCCCATCTTTAATGCGATCTGGGGTTGTACCCGCAAAAGCGAAAAAGGCGAGCTCTCCGCACCCGCAAGACGCGCCCTGTCGGTTCTGCGCAAAGAATGGGAGATGGCAACCGCGGATCTGCGTGCCGAGACAGGCCTAACTCGTCCCGAGCTCACAAAAGCACTGGACGAGCTGCAGCGACGGATGAAAGTGCTGCCGCAAGAGGTCGTTTATGTGCCGAAGTTTACATACATCTGGACCCCGAGTGAAGCCAGCTTTCCCGAGGAGATGGGGGTAAAGATGCCTCGCGACGAGGCCGTTCGCGAGCTTGCGCGCTCCTACCTACAAATGTGTGGAATGACGCTTCTCGGAGATATGTCACGTGCTTTCGGCTTTTACCGGTGGGAGTCGGGCCGGGCTAATCATCAACTTGTCGATGAGGGCTTTGCAGAACGTTTGGCGACAGGGGTTTATAAGATCCTTTGAGGGATCTCAAAAAAACTTTTATCCAATTTAAAATTAGCTCTTGCGTATGACGCTGCGTCATAGATTAGTTTGTTCCATGTGAGGGGAACTGAGGCGATGAAAATCAGCAACACCAACCTGTGGAAAACGCGTGAATTCGCAACTCTCGCGGGTGTTACGGTTAGAACACTGCATCATTACGACCGTGTTGGTTTGCTCAAGCCGTCGCGGCGCAACCACAAAGGGTTTCGTCTTTACGGCGAGCACGATCTTGCACGTCTTCAACAGATCATGACGCTCAAATTCATTGGCTTTTCACTTTCGCAAATAAAGGAGGTCCTCGGGACACGGAAATTTGATCTTTCGGAGACGCTGCGGCTTCAGCGGGGAGTAATAAGAACTCAACGAAACAGGCTCGATCTTGCACTCGAGGCGATCGACCGGGCCGAGCAACATTTGAAAGATACAAATACCGCCGACCTGGGATCTCTAAACAAGATCATTGAGGTGATAAACATGGAGCAGAATATGAATTGGACAAAGAAATATTATTCCGAAAGTGCACAGGCAAAGATCGAAGAGCGAAAAGCCCTTTGGTCGCCCGATCCGCAGGAACGCGTTACAAAGGATTGGGCCGAGCTTGTTGCGGATATCGAATCCGCAATGGCCGACGGAATAAAGCCATCGGACGCGCGAGCGCAGGAGCTAGCGGCACGATGGCGTGCTCTCGTTACCGAATTCACCGGCGGCGATCGCGAGATCCAGTCCGGACTAAACAAGATGTACGCGGATGAAACGAACTGGCAGACCGAATGGAAAAAGCCATTCAGCGATGAAGTGCAGAACTATATTGTTGAGGCGATGAAAGGTTAGGGACCGGCTTGCCACAGAGAACACAGAGAAGAACCTATAAAGAGCTCTCTGTGATCTCTGTGGCTAATTCTTTAATGTCATTAAGCTCGCAAAGATCTCGATACCGTCCCATAGGTTCTGAAGCCGTATATTCTCATTCTCGGCGTGCTGGTTGTTGTCGTAGTTTGCGATCGGGACGGTGATCGTGGGTATGTTCAACGCCTCGGTGATTATCGAGAGCGGGAGGCTGCCGCCGAGCGTCGGCATTCGCACGACCGGATCTTTTGACGCGGCTTTGACGGCCGCGATAACGCTAAGCGAGATGGGCAGGTCCATTCGTGTTCGCTGTGCGTTGTAACCGCCGTTTGAATGAATAAGCTTGGCGATGAACGGATATTTGAGCCGCTCGGCTTCTGTGGGATCGTGGTCGACGACATAAAAACCCTGCGATTCGATATGCCTTTTCAGTTTCTCGACCTGTCGAAACTGGTCGTTGCCCTTTACGAGGCGAAGATCGAGCACGGCGTTAGCAAATGATGGGATCACGTTTCGTGCAAGGGGTCCGACATCGCCGCTTTTCATCCCGTCAATATTTAGCGACGGCATGTTGATAAGCTCAAGGAGCTGTTTGCCGCTGCCTTCGGTATAGGAGAGCCCGAGTTGCCGCTTTAGTTCGTCATCATATTTAGGTGCTTCAGTTAGCGCTTGCTTTTCGATCGGCCCGAGCGGCTCGACATCATCGGCCCAGCCCTTGATCGTTATGTTGCCTTGATCGTCCTTCATCGACGCGAACAGCCGTGCAAGCGTGAACGCGGGGTTTGGCGACCAGTTGCCATAGTGCCCGCTGTGCAGCGGGCGGTTGGCACCGTAAACGGTGAGATCGACACTTGTCACGCCGCGGACGCCAAATACAACCTGCTTTAGCCCGGACTGGTGGACCGGCCCGTCGCAAACGATAAAAGCATCGGCACGCAGCAGATTCTTGTTTTTGGCAAGTATGTCGCCAAGATGTGGTGACCCGGCCTCTTCCTCGCCCTCGAATATAAACTTGAGATTGATCGTTGGTTTGATCTGTTTTGCTTTTAACGCTTCAAGTGCTTCGAGAATCGCGAACACGCCGGCCTTGTCGTCCGACGACGAACGCCCGTAGAGCCGCCATTCAGGATCGATCGGATCCGCGGGCTTTGGGAATGGAATCGTCGTGCCGCCTTTCTCCAACGGTGCCGTAAACAGTGTTGCCTTCCACGGGTCGGTAGTCCACTGTTTTGGATCCACCGGCTGGCCGTCATAGTGTGCATAAAAGATAAGCGTTCGCGTTGCACCCGGTGTGAGCCATTCACCATACACCGCGGGCGGAACATTTTTGTCAGTGGCGGTAAGCAGCCGCGGGTTCAAACCGCGCCCTTTAATCAGAGCGACGAGATACTCGGCATTTTGATAAATGTTCGGCGTGTCGGACGCGACGTTGGGAATCGCCAGCAGTTTTACATACTCGTCGAGCAGCCGATGCTCGTTTGCAGTTCGGTATTCGCGGACGGATGTCGTGACGGGGCTCTGCGCGGAAATGATGGACGTTAATAGGAGAACAAGAACGACTATCTGGCAAAAGGATCTCATATGAAATGCTTCGGGGTTTGACCGCATATGAATTACCTCCAGCTTTAGCCGGAGGAGGGGCAACAGTAAATGGAAGGGGCTTCAGCCCAAAAGAATATCAGGCATGTTGGGCTAAAGCCCGATCACGATGTCTGGCATATTCCTCCACCTAAAGAGCCTGTGTCAAAACTCATATTGGCTGCGCCTCACTCGCACTGCGGCGACGGCTACGCCTCGCCGGAACAGTGGTCAAAAAAATCATCGAGGCTATGCCTCGCGCCTCCGCTCGCCCGCTAAAGCGGGCTGAGAGAAGAAAAGGGCCGAACTGACCTCGGCGAGGCAAGCCATCGCCGCAGTGCATGAAGGCGAAGCCACTGTTAAGTTTTGACATATCCTCTGAACGACGTTGCTAGACTAAGACAATCGGCATAACTGTAATCGCCTGAAGTTTCATCAGTATGAAAACCCGTCCCGATCCCGTAGAAGAAACTTGGCTATTATCTTATTCGTGTCCTTCGGTATTTACCGGTTTCAACGCACGTAACCACGAAATAACGCTAAATACACGAACACGGCCACGAAAGAGTTTCATCGGCATAAACGCCCGTCATGGAGGGGCAGAAATATTCCTTAGAAACTGTTCGCGTTGCATCTTCTCAGTGTTTTTTTCTGTGGTTAATGTGTATTCGTGGTTCAATACTCGTAACCACTAACCATCACGAGTCACACGAAAAAACCACGACAATAGATCTGCGGGACGAAGTCGCTTATATGAAGCGATCGAGGTTTGGCGAGACGCCGGTGTCGGGGGAAATTGAGATCGGTTGAGAACGGGTGGACTATTTGCCAAATCGCGGCGGCACGTTGGTGAGTTCTTTTTGTATCCTGGCATTGAGATCTGCCCGCCCCGCCCTATCCAACAGCGCGTCGGCCCAATGGTAAACTTTGGATTCTTCCAATTGGTTGTGTGTTTCAAGACGTTGACCGACAGCAACAACTATCTCGCGGACGCTTGAGAGACAGATCGGAAGAGCGTCGTGTAGGGAAAGAGTGTAGATCTCGGTGGTCGCCGT
>OCZT010004459.1_pt1 | contig 14100 bp, 16 predicted proteins | sample 1539031 | NCBI WGS metagenome assembly OCZT01 (sample SAMEA3539308, study PRJEB22396) | soil metagenome | biome: tundra; feature: field; material: soil | place: USA | collected 2010-05 | depth 0.15 m
CAAACTTGGGTCGACCTAAATTCCACGAGATCAGGAGTTCGGAGACTCATCTCGACCCGCTTCTTCGCACGCCCGCCATGCGCCGGCATGAGTGCCGGCGCGGCAGACTGAGAGTCTGCGCCACAATTGCTTACTAAAACCGCGTTACTTCCGTGAAGTGGAAATCGCGGATTTTCATGGCGGGAACCACCATGTCGGGAGACTCCTCGCCGGAGGCGCGCACGGGTTGCGAGAGAGCCTCCACGTTGGACAGCATCTCCATGAGGCTCTGGTTGAAACGGAAATTGCGCAAACCGGCGGCGATGCGTCCGGCCTCCACCAGGAACGTGCCGTCACGCGTCATGCCGGTGAAGGCTTTCTGGTAGGGGTCCACTTCGCGGATGTACCACAGGCGCGTCACCAGGATGCCGCGCTCCGTGGATGCCACCATTTCCTCCACGGAGGAATCTCCGCCCGCGATCACGATGTTCAGCGGCGCTTCTCCCAACTCGTTGGGCAGGGGGAAGCCGTGGCCGGTGGGGGCGACGCCGGCCTGCGCCGCCGCCTGGCGCGAATAAGCGATCTCCTTTACCACGCCGCCTTCCACCAGGGTAAGCGGTTGGCGCGGCACGCCCTCGCCATCGAACGGCGCGCCCGACTGGAGCGGATGATAGGCGTCGTCGTAAATATCGATGTTCTCGCCAAAGACCTTCCGCCCGATGCGGTCGTTGAGGAAGCTGCGGCCGTCGCGGACGGCGGTGGCGCTGAAATCGCCAAACATCTGGCCCGCCAGGTCCAGTACGGCGGCCGGCTCCAGGATCACGGTGTAGCGGCCGGGCGGCAGTTCGCGCGGCGAGTGTGAGGACGCGGCCTTATTCGAAGCCGCGGCGGCCAATTGCACGGGGTCCAGATCGCCGTGATAGCATGCGCCGGCCTTGGCCCAACCGGAGCTGCCAGAGGCCATGGCGGTGATCGAGAACCGCGCCATGGTTTCGCGATGCCATGCCGAAAGGCCGCGCGAGTCGATCACCGCGAAGAACGAGTCGCCCGTGGAGTAGATGCCGGCGGCGGTCTGGCCCGCTCCTTCCACCACGCGGATCGCTTCAGCCACCGCCAGCGCCCGCTCCCGCGGCGTGACCCGCGCCGTGGCTTCGAACCAGCGTTCGGCCGGCTGGTATTCCGCCGGACCGGCCAGAAGCTGCAGATCCGGGTCGGGCGCCGTGAGCCGGGTTATGGCCACCGCTTCCGCGACCACTTTCCTGATGCCATCCGGATCGAGCCGGTTGGTGGTGGCGCGCGCCGTCCGGCCATCGATCACCGGGCGCACGGAGAGATTGGTGTCGCGGGCAGCCACGTTCTGGTGGATCGCGTTGTTGGCGAACCGCGTCAGCGCGTCCTCGCCACCGGCGATAATTGCTTCGACTTCGGCCACGCCGAGCGCGCGGGCGGCGTCCACCACCTGGGAGAAGATGCACTCGCAATAGCTCAGTGTCATTTGGTCTTTCCGGGACGACAAGAAGGCAAGAAGGCAGACGGACCCACAAACGGCGTGGGTACCCCGGTCCGCCCCACTTTACGCTCCATATGCGCTCCCGATGCGGATAGAGCGGAACCGCGCGGGGCTGGCGCCGTGGCCCGTTCCCATCACCTGTTCGGGCTGGCCCTTTCCGCAATTGGGGACGCCCCAGAGGGTCCAGTGCTCGGGGCCGGCGATGGCGGCGCAACGGTTCCAGAACTCGATGGTGATGCCGCTGTAGCTGGGGTTTTTCAGCATGCGGATTCGCTTGCCGTGGCGGATCTCCCACCCGATTTCGCACCCGAACTGAAAGTTGTAGCGCTTGTCGTCGATGGACCAGCTCCGATTGGTCTCCATGTAGATGCCGTGGTCCGCGCCGAAGACTTCCTCGATCGACTGCGCGCCGGGCTCCAGGCTCACGTTGGTCATGCGGATGAGCGGCAGCCGCTCCCATCCATCGGCGCGCATGCAGCCGTTGGAACGCTTCTGGCCCACGGCGGCGGCCGTCTCTCGCGACGTCATGAATCCCATGAAGACGCCGTTGCGAACGATATCGGCGCCCTGCGCCGGCACGCCTTCGTCGTCGAAAGCGAACGTTCCCAGGCCCGGACCGTGCTCCAGGCGCGCGTCGCAGACCACGTTGACGATGTCCGACCCGTAGCGCAGCCGCCCCACCTGGTCCACCGTGAGGAAGCTCATGCCCGCGTAATTGGCCTCGCTGCCGAGCACGCGGTCCAGCTCGATGGGATGTCCGATGGATTCGTGAATCTGCAGGCCAAGCTGCGAGCTGTCGAGGATCAGGTCGAACTCACCTTCGGGGCACTGGTCCGCCTGGTGCAGCGCCACCGCCTCCTCCGCCACCCGCGGGGCGTTTTCGAGCAGTCGCAGCTCCTCCACCAACTCGTATCCCTTCAGTTGGTATTGGCCGCCGAAGGAATTCGGATAGGAGCGCCTCTGGATGTCTCCATCCTTGTAGCTGAGCGCCGAGAACCCGGCGCCGCTGGCGTAGCGGGTCTGATCGATGAGGCTGCCCAGCGTGGAGGCAAACACCTGGCGCCGGCGCTCGAAAACCATCGAGGTTTCGGCCAGGCTCACGCCCGGCTGGCGCCGGATTTCCCGGTCCACGGCCAGCAGCGCGTCCAGGTTGCGGTCCACGGGAATCGAGAACGGGTCGATGCGGCAGGGCGAAGCCCACGTGGCCTCGTACTTTTCTTCCGGCGCAAGCAGAACGTCGCCCTTGCGCGCCTCGGCGCTGGCGCGGGCGATCCGGAGGGCCAGGGCGCCGGCGGCTTCGATGCCATCCTTCGAGAGATTGTCCGTAGCCGCGAATCCCCAGCAGCCCGAGGCCAGGACGCGAATTCCAATCCCCGCCGATTCGGAGCCGGAGACGTGGCCGGCCCGGCCGTTCTTGGTGGTAATCTCGCGCCCCCGGGTCTCCACGGCGCGCGCGTCGGCGTACGAAACTCCGCGGCGCGTCACGCAATCCAGGGCCGCCAGAGCGAGGTCTTTCATCTTGGCGTGATCAGGCCGCCGAGCTTGTCCTGCTCGCCGGCGGCGGTTCGCGGAAAGCGCGTGGAGTACGCTTCCGGGTATTTCAGCCCCGATCCGGTGTTGTAGAGCACGATGCGGTCGTTGCTCCCTAGGAAGCCGGAGGACAGCAGCTTTCCAAGAGCGGCCACGCACGCCGCGCCTTCCGGGGCGGCGTAGATTCCTTCCTCGGAAGCCAGCGCCGAGCCCGCGTCCATGATCTCCTCGTCGCTCACCGCCAGCGCCACGCCGTGGCTGGCGCGCACGGCCTGGAGCACCAGAAAATCGCCCAGCGGCTTGGGAACGCGCAGGCCCGCTGCCAAAGTGTGGGCATCCTCCCAGAAGCGGCTGCGCGGCTCGTTTTCCTGGAAAGCGCGCACCACCGGCTGGCAGCCATCGGCCTGCACCGCGATCATCTTGGGCCGCCGCGAGCCGATCCAACCCAGCTTCTCCATCTCGTCGAAGGCCTTCCACATGCCGATCATGCCGACGCCGCCGCCGGTGGGGTAGAAGATGGCGTCCGGCAGCTCCCAGTCCATCTGCTCGGCCACTTCGTAGCCCATGGTCTTCTTGCCTTCAATGCGGTAGGGCTCCTTGAGCGTGCCGAGGTCGAACCAGCCTTCCGCCGCGCAGAGCTCGGCCGAGAGGCGGCCGCAGTCGCCGATAAGGCCGTCCACCAGCGTGACGTCCGCGCCGTAGGCCCGACACTCCAGATAATTGGATTGGGGCACGTCGCGCGGCATGAAAATGCGCGAGGCGATTCCCGCCGCCGCCGCGTATGCCGCCAGGGCGCTGGCCGCATTGCCGGCCGAGGGGATCGCCACCTTGCGGATTCCCAGCTCCACGCACATCGAAATGGCGCACGCCAGGCCGCGCGCCTTGAAGGAACCGGTCGGGTTGACGCCTTCGTCCTTCACCCACAGCGATTCGGCGCCGAGCCGGGCCCCCAGCCGGCGCGCCCGGAGGAGCGGCGTCCAGCCTTCGCCGAGCGATACCACCGATTCCTCCGCGGGCGGCAGGACCGGCGCATAACGCCACATGCTTGCGGGGCCCTTGCCAACTTCCCGTCTTCTCCAGCGATGCCGGATCGTATCCAGGTCGTACCGCACCAGCAGCGGGCCGCCGCATTCGCAAAGGTTGGCAACCCGCCCGGCCTCAAGCCTCCGATTACACAGACTACACTCCAAGTGCGTCGCTTTGGACATTGATAAGGAAAGTCTAGCATCGGGCGTGGAGTGGCCGGGGTATTCGTGACGGGCGCGTGGTTGAGGACTCGCCGATGGTAGGGCTATTCGCCCGCGCCCTTGAACGCCGCGTTGGGCGACTTCTCCGACAACACATATCGTTCCCGTTGCCGATGTACTTCGAATTACGATATATTGTAAGTCGTAATATGGCGCGCAAGACGGCATCTGGGCCGGCAACGGATCCCGAACTTCTGATTCTCTCCAGCTTGGCGGGCGGACCCAAGCACGGGTACGCGGTAATGCAGGACGTCTCCACCTTTGCCGGCGTCCAACTCGGCCCGGGCACGTTGTACACTGCCATCACGCGTTTGGTGGATGAGAACTGGGTCGAGCCCATGGAAACGAGCGGCCGCCAGCGTCCTTACCGCATCACCTCCGCTGGGCTTGGCTACCTGCGCGTTCAGCTTGAAAAGATGCGGCGATTGTCGAGCTTCGGCTTAAGGAGGATACGAGCTGTATGACTTTGCGGGATCTCTTGCTGCGAAGTTACCCGCGCGCCTGGCGCGACGAGTATGGCCCTGAACTCGGCGGCATTCTCGCGCACAAGCGGCTGACACCGGCCCTGATCGCCGACATTCTCGCCAGTAGCGCACGGCAGCATCTCCGTCGCGATCCGTGGAAAAGTTGCTCCCTATGCCTGGCGTTGTGGACAGCCGGCCTGCTATTAGTTGCCGGTAAAGGGCTTGTCACTTATCCGGAATTCTTGGGCGGTTATATCGCCGGCCAACTGTTTCTCTTCGCGGCCGGAGCGTGGACCGTCCTGCGTGAGAATTCCGGAATCCGGGGGGCGACGGCCGCTTCCGTCAAAGCGGCGCTGGTTCCAGATGCGGTATGCATTCTCGTCTCCAGCGTCAATATTCTCCGTTACTGGGGCGCGTCGACTGCGCTTTACGGACACAGCGTCTATTATTGGATCTCGAAAAACTTCGTGATCACTGTCTTCGTCTCCGTAGTCTTCGGCCTGGCCGGGGCCTCGCTGGCCCGCCTCGTCAGCCGTTTCCGCAGGTTCGCGCAATAGAGTCCTCAACCTTTGAAGGACGTCGGATCCTGCGTACTCCAACTCGGACGCATTCCGGCCGATAACGGGGTTCATGGAAACTACACGCACGATATTGACGGAAGTCTTGTCTCCGGGTCGGGCGCCTCGTAACGTGCGTTCCCATCTCGGTTGCGGTGAGCTTCGCCTCGCGGGCCGGGTCGCACGGAATTTGCGACCCTGGCGGCGTCCCGTCGAAACAGGATGTTGGCGGCGGCAAGGGCACAATGCCCTTGCCGCGCAGCCTGTGCGAAAACGAGCGAGTTCAACCGGGCGACAGGCAGCACCAAGCGGCGACCGCCGAATTCCCGGCGGCCGCCAACAGGGTCGCAAACGGGCACAGCCCCAGGAGGAGCGTCAGCACGCAAAAAGCTGCTGGGCCCGGCTCAACCGCGCCGCCACGTGCACTCCGTTGGGGCAGTGAACGGCGCAGGTCTCGCAGTCGCGGCAACGAACATTCTGCCGCTCGGCGGACATGCGCAGGTAATGCTCCCGGCCTAAGGGGAACTGGCCGTATCCGTCGGCGTACATGACGAAACGCACCATGTCGCCTACCGGCAGACCCTTCGGGCACTGTCCAGCGCACTGGCCGCACATGCGGCAGAAGTACGGCCCGATTTCATCCAGGCGGGCAGACAGGATCTGGGCGTCGGCGTCGGTGAAGCGCTCGGCCATCGCTCTGAAGTTCTGCTCGAGCTGGTCGATATCCGTCATGCTGGGAACCGTGGTGGCGACGGCGGGATTGTTGATTGCCCATTTCAGCGCCGCGGGAGCAAAAGCGGGAGGCCGCGCCGTCCGGGCGCCGCGTCCGCCGGCCCGGGCCATCACTTTCATAGCGATCACGCCCACGCCGGCCGCGCCCAGCTTCTCGATGGCGGGGCCGTAGCTCTGAGCCGAAGCGAAACTGTACTGCGGCTGTACGACTTCGATTTTCGCTTCCAGCACGCGGTCGACGATCGCCGGCAGATTGTGCGTGCTCACTCCCACGACACGGATCTTGCCCTGCGCCTTCGCCTTGAACGCGGCCTGGACCAACTCATCGGTAATCTCCGCCGGGTTGCTGAGGCCATGAAGATGCCAGACGTCCAGGTGGTCGGTGTTGAGTTCTTTGAGGCTGGTTTCGATTTCCGCCAGGATGCCCAGCCCAGTACTGGGATTGTCACTGGACTTGCTCGCCAGCAGGATGTCCTTCCGCCTGGCTCCCAACGCGGCGCCCACCATGCGCTCGTTCTGGCCGTTCTGGTAGTTGCGGGAGGTATCGAAGTAATTGATTCCCATATCCACGGCGCGCGCGATCACGGTGGGGTCGGAGGTGATCATGCAGCCGTAGCCCACGGTGGTGACTCGCAAGCCGGTCTTTCCAAGAATCCTGTACTGCAGCGCCGCGCCGGAAGACGACCGGACAGGCGGTTGGGTCTGCGATTGTCCGGCTCCCGAGGAACGGGATGCCGACGCGGCAGCGGGCAAAGCCAAGCCGGCCGCCAGAAAATTGCGACGAGACGGAGCGTTTTCCATGGATATCTCCTGGGATAAAACGATCCTAACATCTTGCTCTGGGGATGTGTGGCGAGATGGCTCCGGCCTTCGGCCGGTGGACTGGCAGGGACGCCGGTCCGCGGGCGGGACGCCCGCCCCACGGGGCAGACGCGTCTTCATCACCTTTGGGGGGGATTTCTGAAACAATACTGTAGGGGCCGGGCATGCCCGGTCCGGCCGCCGTCTTTTTGCGGGCGAATCGCGTCTAGTCACAAGGAGCCAGAGTTTGATCTTTCGGGCGGTTGAAGATACCGACCTGATCCGGCAGGCCGCGCGGGGCGGTGTGGAGGCCTATAACCTCCTCGTGTCCCGGTGGGAGAAGCGCGTCTATAACTACCTGCTGCGGATCACCGGGAACCGCGAGGACGCTCTGGACTTGGCGCAGGACGTGTTTTTGAAAGCCTATCAGAACCTTCGCAAACTGGACGACCCGGAGCGGTTCGCTCCCTGGCTGTACCGCATCGCGCACAACGAAGCTTATTCCATGTTTCGCAAGCGCAAGCCCGAAAGCGATGTGGAAGGGTTGGAGCCGCAGGGTACGGGAACCGGAATCACGGTGGGCGGAAGCTCCGTTTTTCCCATCGAACTGAGCCTGGCCGTCGCCAGCGCGCTCGGCCGGCTCTCGCCGGACCAGCGCGAGGCGGTGGTGCTCAAGATTTATCAGGGCTTCAAGTTCGAGGAAATGGCGGAGATTCTTTCCTGCCCGGTTTCCACCGTCAAGTCTCGTCTGTACACCGCGATCGAACTCCTCAAGGCCGAGCTGGCTCCCATAGGAACACGAGGCGTATCATGAGTTGCTCGCCATTCGATTTAAACGACTATTTCTTGAAGGAATTGCCGGACTCGGAACGGCGCCAGGTGGAGGGGCATGTTCGCGAATGCCGCCAGTGCCGCGAAGAACTGGAGCGGCTGCGGCACACCGAAGCGTCCCTGTTCGCGCTGCGCGAGGAAGAGATTCCGCAGCGCATCGCATTCGTCTCCGACAAGGTATTCGAACCGGCGCCCTGGCGGCGCTGGTGGGCCGCCTTCTGGGGTTCCGCCGCGCGGCTGGGATTTGCCTCGGCGGCCATGCTTTCCATAGCGATTCTGGTGTCCGCGCTGACCCGGCCGGCGGGACAGCCTCAGGGGCTTCCCTCGCCGGTTTCTACGGCATCAGTTGCCACCGCGGATGTGCGGGCCCAGATCCGGACCGCCGTCGAAAAGGCCGTGCAGGAGAGCGAAGCGCGCCAGTCGGCGAGAACGGAGAAATTGGTGGTCGATTTCCTCAACCGCGAACGGGAAGACAGTAGAATGCTTGCGTCGGCCGCGGACTATATTCAATACCAGGACCGGCGCCTGAGGAGCGTGGCCGTGGCGGCGTACCGGGAGAGTTCCGGTGCGGGAGGACCCCAATGAGAACCGCCGTAGTTTTGCCGGTTCTGGCCCTGGCAATGGCCTGCTCCGCACAGGAACCGCCCAGCCAAGTCAGTCCAGTGGCGGTAGCGGCCCCCGTTCAGCCGCCCCCCGCCCCTGCCATGAAGCGCCTCGACTTCAACGCGGTCGCGAAGATCGAGAGCGACTTCGAACGGAAGTTGGAACATCTCGATTCAGCCGATCCCTTCGAGGCAATGGGCGCTTGTTCCGGGATCTATTTGAACGGCTACGGCCTGGTTTTCACAACCGCCGTCAGCCTCGCCAGCGCGCCGAAGTTCGGCCCGTTCACGGGCGCCTACACGAAGGAAAAGGCCGAAGCGGTCCACAAGCGCAAGCTGGCCCACCTTCCCGCTCTCAGGAAGGCGATGAGCGAGATGTTGATCGGAGCCGCCAAGTCGCTCAGTGCCTTGCCGCCCAACGAGAAGGTGGTGGTGGCGGTGCGCCTTTTCTATTTGGATTACGAAGACAGGACCGGATTGCCGAACCAGATCGTGATGACGGCGGACCGCGCCTCGGCGCTCGCCGGCAACATTCAGACGGAAGAGCAATAAGTGACCCCCACGGAAACCACCGCGGCGCAGTTTGAAACCGGCGTGCGCATTCCGCGCCTGGGGGAGATGCTTATCGAGCGCGGCCGCATCCAGGCGGAGGATCTGGAGCGCGCGCTCGAACTGCAGCGGGAGCGCGGCGATAAACTCGGCAAGATCCTGGTGGATATGGGGTTGATCGCGCAGCGCGACCTTCTGGCCGTGCTTTCGGCTCAGCTTGGTATCCCCGTGGTTGCGGTGGACCAGCCGCCGCCCGCGGCCCCCGAAATCGAAGGCCTCACGCACCGCTTTCTGCGGCAGTGCCGCTCCTATCCGGTGTCGCTGGCGGATTCCACGCTCACCATCGCCATGGCCGACCCGCTGGATTTCGAGACGGTGGCGGCGGTGCGCGCGTATTCGGGTCTCGAGGTGCAGACCGCGCTGGCGGCGGAGCAGGAGATCTTCGACGCAATTGAGAAGTACTACGGCGAAGCCGAGCGTCAGACGGTGGTTGGGGAGGGCGAGGACGAACAGGCCACGGCCGACCTGGAGCACCTGCGCGACATGGCCAGCGAGGCGCCGGTCATCCGCCTGGTGAACGCCATGATCGCGGACGCCCTCGAGAAGCGCGCCAGCGATATCCACATCGAGCCGTTCGAGAAGGAGTTCCGCATCCGCTTCCGCGTGGACGGCATCCTCTTTTCCCAGGAACCGCCGCCGCGCGAGCTCAAAGCCGCCATCACCTCCCGCCTGAAGCTGATGGCCAAGCTGAACATCGCCGAGCGCCGGTTGCCGCAGGACGGCCGCATCAAGATCAAGATCCTCGGCCGCGAAGTGGACCTGCGCGTTTCCACCCTGCCCACCCTCTATGGCGAAAGCGTGGTCATGCGCCTGCTCGACCGCTCGGCCGGCGATTTCTACGACCTCCAGATGCTGGGCTTCGACCGGCGCATGCTGGAGCGCATGGAGCACTTCACCAGCCTGCCGCACGGCATTTTCCTGGTGACCGGACCGACCGGCAGCGGCAAATCCACCACGCTCTACTCGGCGTTGAAGCGCATCAACCTGCCGGACAAGAAGATCATCACCATCGAGGACCCGGTGGAATACCAGATGGACGGCATCAACCAGATCCACGTGAATCCGCAGATCGGGCTGACGTTCGCCGCCGGGTTGCGCCACATCGTGCGCCAGGACCCGGACGTGATCATGGTGGGCGAAATCCGCGACCGCGAGACGGCCGATACCGCCATCCGCGCCGCGCTCACCGGCCACCTGGTGTTTTCGACGCTGCACACCAACGACGCTCCCAGCGCCATTACGCGCCTGACGGACATGGGGGTGGAGAACTACCTGATTACCTCGTCGCTGGTGGCCGTGCTGGCGCAGCGGCTGGTGCGCGTCATCTGCAAGCACTGCAAGCAGCCCGCCGGCCCGGCGCTTTCGCCCGAGGGCGAAACCGTCCAGTCGTTCCGCGGCGCGGGCTGCCCGGAATGTAACGGCACGGGCTACTCGTCGCGCGTCGGCATCTTCGAGATGATGGACCTGGACGACGAGATGCGCAAGCTCATCATGCGCAACGCGGACGCCAGCATACTCACCGAAGCCGCGCGCCGCAACGGCATGCAAAACCTGCGCGAGGACGGCTGGAAGAAGATCCGCGACGGCGTCACGACGGTGGACGAAGTGATGCGCGTGACGCAGGAGTTCTGAGGAGTGTGGGGCGATGCCAAAGACGACAAGATTCAGTGAACTTCGGGCGAAGATGCCGCCGGAAGACCGGGCCGAGGCGCGGCGCCTCGCCGACCAGGACCTCAACGAACTGAAGAGCCGTCCGCTCGGTGATTCGGGCCGCCAGGCCAGCCCAAAGGCCTACTCCTGTCGAAAGAAGCCCTGCAATGCCTGAAGCAACTCGTCTTTCTTCGCCGGCTTAAGACGGCATAATCGCTTTACGACCAGGGTCGAATGCAGCGTGAAGATCTTGGCGAGCCGCGCCGTCGACTCCTTCGGGAGAGCGCCATCGGTCACATCGCTTTGCGCCACGAGAACGGTTGCCGCATCCCGCGCGGCTCGCGAAGTCACCGCAACCAGGACGACATCTTCGTTGCGGACGTTAAAGCTGTTCGGCGAAACGACGACCGCCGGTCTGCGTTTCAACGAGGTCAGGTCGGTGAATGGAAACGAGACGAGGACGATATCGCCCTGCCTATAGGCGGTCGTAGACGGCATCGTCTTCGTTGTCCCAGAATTGGAAGCCGGGTTCCGCCGCCTTTAGCCATGAGATCTGGTTCTTCAAGCCGCGCAATTCCTCCTGCGAAAAAATGCGGTACACTCTGCCCTCTCGCGCTTCCTTCACTTCCCCCAGCGGCCTGAAGACCCCGTTTTCATACCGTGCGGCGATGCTCATACCTCAATGATAGTACCGCGGGAACGTTACATGTCAGCGCCGCGGCTCAGATAAACAGATCCGCCCGAACTTGGAAGAACTCGGCGAGCTTCTTTGCCTGTTCTTTGCTGATGGACCGCCTACCGGCCAGGATCTCCGAAACCCGGCCCTTGGATCCAATCACGGGCCACAGGTCCTTCGGCGCGAGTCCGCGCTGTTCCAGGAGAAACGCGACCATTTCGTGCGGACTCGACTCTTCCCGCCGCGGATACGCCATCGCTTCGTAATCGCGAATCAGGTTCGTGAGCAGATCGAGGAGCGCGTCTTCCTCGGGCGTCATGCTGCGTTCGCCCTTCTGCACCAGGGATTCCACGATGGCGATCGCGCGCCCGTTCTCTTCTTCCGTCGCGATGACGCGCGGCGCCGCTTTCGCCAGCAGCCGCCCGTAACGCTTCAGGTCGATCGTTGCGGTTAGAGATCCCATTTGTCGTACTCTTCGTGAGTGCCAATTTTCTTGATAAATACGATCTGCTTTCGATAGTGCACGAACGCGGCGATGCGGTACTTATTTCCGCCAACGTTGAAAACCGTGAGGTCGCCGACGAAGGATGCCGGCGCGAACATTGCCTTCAGATCGCCCGGATTGCGCCAAGTGGCGGATTCGATCGCATCGGCCCAACGCCACATCGCATCCGCGGCGTGAGGCGCCCGTTCTATGAAGTCGCGAATCCGTTTCACGGACACAATCCTCAGGGCTTCAGGTTCCCATATCGGGAACCGCACCGTCAAGCACCGAAAACGCCACACTCGCAGTTCGGCGTCAAGTCCCGACTACTCGACTACTCGTGTTTTTGACGTGGGCACGCCAGAAGCGTAGGCTGGTAGTGCGTGTGAGCCTGGAGGAGGCGTTCGAGAATGAGCAAGAAGATCACGGGACGTGCGCTCACTCGATTCGAGGCGGGCCGCGACATCTGGCAGGAGGTCCTGGACGGCGTGCGCGAAATCAAGGCCGGGCGCGGCAAGCGGATCTCGGTCGAGCCTGGTTCGCCGGTCGTTCGAGCACGCTTGAAGGCCGGCCTGACACAGGCGCAGTTCGCCGCTCTGCTCTGGGTGTCGAAGCGCACGCTGGAGCAATGGGAGCAGGGACGCCGGGAACCGAGCGGGGCGGCGAAGACGCTGATCCGCCTCGCGGAACTGCATCCCAAGGTGTTCCGGGAAATCGCGGCCTGAAGACCGGCTGAGTCTGGCGGCGCCGGCGTCCGACTTTCCGGCGCCGCGTCGCGTCTAATCTCAAGGAGCGGTGGACGTGTCAAACCTCGCATGTCGCGGAGCATCGGTTGTAGCGCCCGGCGCGGCGGCTCTCTGATGGCGACGTTCTTCTTCAGGGCGGTGGCGGCCGACGGCAAGGTGCGCAGCGGCAGCCTGGCCGGCGATAACGAGAAGTTCGTCGCACGCGAGCTGCGCACGCAAGGGCTCACGCCGATCTATGTCGGGACCGCGCCCAAAGGCGCCTCCTTCGAGATCAAGCTGCCGTCGTTCGGGAAGGGCCGGCGCCGCGACGTCCTCTTTTTCACGCAGGAGCTTTCCATCCTGCTCAACGCCGGGGTGCCGCTCGACCGCGCGCTGACCATCGGCGCCGAGTTGACCGAGAAGTCCGGCTTCCGGTTCATCGTGCTCGACGTGTTGCGCGTCCTCAAGGGCGGCAGGTCGCTGGCCGACAGCCTGGCCTCGCACCCGGAGTACTTCTCGGACCTCTACATCAACATGGTGCGGGCGGGCGAGGCTTCCGGTGCGCTGGCCACCATCTTCGAGCGGCTGGCGGATTTCGAGCGCTCGCGCGACGACCTGCGCGGCTACATCATTTCCTCGATGATCTACCCCGCGCTGCTGGCGACGGTGGGTCTGGCTTCCATTTCCATTCTGCTGGGTTTCGTGGTGCCGAAATTCGCCACGATCTTCGAAGGTTCCAGCATGCAGATGCCCCTGCCCACCGCGATCATGCTGGCGGCGAGCCAATATGTGCGAGCCTATTGGTGGGTGGCCGCGCTGGCGGTGGCCGCGGGCGTGGCGGGCTGGCGCGCGTACACGCGAACCCCCGCGGGGCAAGCGTGGTGGGACCGCGCGCGGCTGAAGATTCCCATGCTGGGCGACGCGCTTCTGAAAGCCGAAACGGCGCGTTTCGCGCGCGCCATGGCGACGCTGGTGGCGAACACGGTGCCGTTGGTGCAGTGCATCACCATCTCCGCGGCCACCTTGAACAACAAGACCATCGCGCGGGCGCTCGGGGGCGTAATCCAGGGCGTCAAGCGCGGAGAAGGCATCGCGGCGCCCATGCGCAAAGCGGCAATCTTTCCGCCGCTGGCTGCGCATTTGCTGGCGGTGGGCGAGGAGACCGGCCGGCTCGACCAGATGTTCGCCCGCATGGCCGATATCTACGAGAACGACACGCGCGCCGCCATCCGGCGCTTCACTTCGGTGTTCGAGCCGGCTGTGATTCTGGTGATGGGCGTGGTGGTAGGGGCGCTGATCTTAAGCATGCTGCTCGCAATTACGAGCATCAACGAAGTGGCGGGGTAAGCAATGAGCCAACGAAGAAGAAGCAGTGGGCAGGCGGGCGTTACCTTGATCGAAATGCTCGTGGTCGTTGTGATCATCGGGCTATTCGCGGCGCTGGTCGGACCAGCCCTGTGGAAGAATGCCGATAAGGCCAGAGTCACGGCGGCGCGGTCTCAAATCATTAACTTCATGACGGCGCTGGGATCCTACAAGCTGGATACGGGCACGTTCCCCAACACCGAGCAGGGGTTGCAGGCGCTGCGCGTCAAGCCGCAGGAAGCCAATCAGTGGGCCGGTCCGTACATGCCGCAAGACATCCCCAAAGATCCTTGGGGGCACGATTACGTCTACAAGTTCCCCGGCGAGCACGGCGACGA
>OCZT010004460.1_pt1 | contig 14099 bp, 8 predicted proteins | sample 1539031 | NCBI WGS metagenome assembly OCZT01 (sample SAMEA3539308, study PRJEB22396) | soil metagenome | biome: tundra; feature: field; material: soil | place: USA | collected 2010-05 | depth 0.15 m
ACCACTCCTTCGAATAGTTGACAAAGCCTTGCTGCGCCATCGCGGCAACCAGCATATTCCGCGATCGCCGCTGGGCCGGCGTGACGGACTTCGCCGCGGTGTGCGCCATCAAGTCGGAACAGTCATAGCCGGTTCCCATGTCGACGCTTGCTTCCGGTGCGCGCGCGCTCGCAGGCGCGGTGCAATCGGCGTATTCCTTGTTGGGATCGAACACGGCTGAATGATCGGCCTTCAGATCGACCAGGGTCAGATCGACGGCAGCACCGGTGGAATGGCCGGAACGCTCGGCGATATAACCCAGCCGGAACAGGTCTTTCTTGCTGAACGCCGGGTTATACCGCCGCTCGGCTGGCGTCTCTCGGCCGTTCTGCGCCCACTGCACCATGTCGTGCACCGCGCGTGCCGGCCGGTAGCAATCCAGCATTTTCAGCGACAGCTCTTGCGGCACGAGCGCTTGCTGGATGCTTTTCAGCGCCAAACCGACGTCGCGCTTCACCACGCATTCGGCGGCGTCATAGCCCGCGAGCGGCCGGCCGACGAAATTATTCGACCCGGCGTAGCGGATGTCCTGAATGATGGATGGATCGATGTCGCGCAGGAACACGAAGCCGCCAGGCAAGGTCTGCGCGCGAGCCGGCGCAATGCAAGCAGCCACGGAGAGAGCGATCACAGTTGCTTTCACGAAAGCCGCCCCACATCGTCATGGCCGGACTTGTTCCGGCCATCCACGTCTTGTTCCTTACAGTTAACAAACAAAGGAAGACGTGGATGCCCGGCATAAAGCCGGGCATGACGAGGATGGGAGATCGGGGGATAACTCGCCCGGCCCCTATTCGCGCTTGCCCCGCGTTCCATCTCTGCCTATAGCTCTCGTTTTAATGACCCCTGCATCGAAATCGACCTTCGTCCTCGGTCACCGGCACCTGCTGGGAATCGAGGGGCTTTCCGCTGCCGATATCACCGGCCTGCTCGACCTCTCCGAGGAATATGTCGAGCTCAACCGCCAGGTCGACAAGAAACGCACCTCCCTGCGCGGCCGCACCCAGATCAATCTGTTCTTCGAGGCCTCGACCCGGACCCAGTCCTCGTTCGAAATCGCCGGGAAAAGGCTCGGCGCCGACGTCATGAACATGTCGGTGTCCTCCTCCTCGATGCGCAAGGGAGAAACCCTGATCGATACCGCGGTGACGCTGAACGCCATGCACCCGGACATTCTGGTGGTCAGGCACCATGCCTCGGGCGGGGTCGAATTGCTGGCGCGCAAGGTCGACGGCTCCGTGATCAACGCCGGCGACGGCGCCCACGAACATCCCACGCAAGCGCTGCTCGATGCCCTCACCATCCGCCGCAACAAGGGCCGGCTCGAAGGTCTGGTGATCGCGATCTGCGGCGACGTGATGCATTCGCGCGTGGCGCGCTCCAATATCCTCTTGCTCAACACCATGGGCGCCCGCGTCCGCGTGGTCGCGCCCTCCACGCTGCTGCCGCGCGGCATCGAGCGGATGGGCGTCGAGGTTGCCCGCGATATGCGCGAGGGGCTCAACGGCGCGGATATCGTGATGATGCTGCGGCTGCAGCGCGAGCGCATGAACGGCTCGTTCGTGCCGTCGAGCCAGGAATACTTCCATTATTTCGGGCTCGACCAGAAGAAGCTGGCTTACGCCAAGCCCGACGCGCTGGTGATGCATCCAGGACCAATGAACCGCGGCGTCGAGATCGACTCGATCGTCGCGGACGGCGCGCAATCGCTGATCCGCGAACAGGTGGAAATGGGAGTGGCGGTGCGGATGGCGGTGCTCGAAGCGCTCGCCCGCAACCTGCCGAATGCGTGACATCATGCTGACCGATCGCCGCCCGATCCTGCTCGCCAACGCCCGCCTGATCGACCCCTCGCGCGATTTCGACGGTATCGGCGACGTGCTGATCGCCGACGGCATGATCCGCGACAGCAGGCGGGGCATCGGCGCCGCCGGCGTCCCCGAAGGCACCGACATCGTCAATTGCGCCGGCAAGATCGTCGCTCCCGGGCTGATCGACATGCGCGCCTTTGTCGGCGAGCCCGGCGCCAGCCACCGCGAAACCTTTGCCTCCGCAAGCCAGGCCGCGGCGACCGGCGGCATCACCACCATCATCTGCCAGCCGGATACCTCGCCGGTGATCGACAATTCGGCGACGGTGGATTTTGTCTTACGCCGCGCGCGCGACACCGCGATCGTCAATATCCACCCGATGGCGGCTTTGACAAAAGGCATGCGCGGCGAGGAGATGACCGAGATCGGCCTGTTGAGAGCCGCGGGCGCGGTGGCTTTCACCGACGGCGACCGGAGCGTCACCAATGCGCAGGTGATGCGCAGGACGCTGACCTATGCGCGCGATTTCGACGCGCTGATCGTGCACCACACCGAAGACCCCAACCTGGTCGGCGAAGGCGTCATGAACGAAGGCGAGTTCGCCACGCGGCTGGGGCTGGTCGGCATCCCCAATGCCGCCGAAGCCGTCATGCTGGAGCGCGACATGCGCCTGGTCGCACTGACCGGCGGGCGCTATCACGCGGCCTCGCTGAGCTGCATTGAATCGCTGGAAATCCTCAAGCGCGCCCGCGATGCCGGGCTTGCGGTCTCAGCCTCGGTTTCGATCAATCATGTGACGCTGAACGAAAACGACATCGGCCCATACCGGACCTTCCTGAAACTGTCGCCGCCGCTGCGCACCGAGGACGACCGCCTCGCGCTGGTCGCCGCGGTCGCCTCCGGATTGATCGACGTGGTGATGTCCGACCACAATCCGCAGGACGTCGAGGTCAAGCGGCTGCCGTTCGCGGAAGCAGCCTCAGGCGCGATCGGCCTGCAGACCATGCTGCCGGCGGCGCTGCGGCTGATCCACAATGGCGAGATGGATTTCAAGACGCTGATCCGCGCGATGTCGACCCGCCCCGCCGAGCTGCTGGGCCTGCCGGGCGGATCGCTGCGCGCCGGCTCCCCCGCCGACGTGATCGTGATCGATGCCGACACGCCATGGGTGCTCGATCCCGCCGATCTCAAATCGCAATGCAAGAACACGCCGTTCGACGAAGCGCGGTTCTCCGGCCGCGTGGTGCGCACCATCGTCGGCGGCCGAACGGTCTATGAGCATGTCTGATGCGTGCGGGATAAACCATCAAGGGAGCAACAGCGATGTCACCTGAAGCATTTCTGCCGGTGGCGTTCGTGCTGGGCTATCTGCTCGGCTCGATTCCGTTCGGGATGATCCTGACCAAGCTGGCGGGAACCCAGGATCTTCGCTCGATCGGCTCCGGCAATATCGGCGCCACCAACGTGCTGCGCACCGGCCACGAGGGCCTCGCCGCGGCGACGCTGATCTGCGACATGCTCAAGGGCACGATCGCAGTGCTGATCTCGGGCTATTACGGCGGACCCAACGCCGCGATGCTGGCGGCGCTCGGCGCCTTTCTCGGCCATTTGTTTCCGGTCTGGCTCGGTTTCAAGGGCGGCAAGGGCGTCGCGGTCTATATCGGCGTACTGCTCGGGCTGTTCTGGCCGGCTGCGGTGGTGTTTTGCGTCCTGTGGCTCGCCACCGCCGCAAGTTCGCGCTACTCCTCGCTCTCGGCGCTGGTCGCGAGCTTTGTCACGCCGATTTTCCTGTGGTGGTTCGGCCATCCCGCACTGGCCTCATTGTTCGCCGTGCTGACTCTACTGCTGTTCTACATGCACCGCGAAAACATCAAGCGATTGCAGGCGGGGACTGAAGGCAGGATCGGAGAGAAGAAATAGGATCGTCATTCCGGGGCGATGCCAACGGGTCCGCGCAAAGCGCGGCCCGATGACAGGCTCCGCATCGAACCCGGAATCTCGTGCCAACAACTTCTAGATTCCGGGTCCACGCGAAGACGCGTGTCCTCCGATGTGCAATTGCACATCGGGGAATGACGGGGAGTTAGTCCAAGCGGGGTCATCCTTCATCACCGCGCCAGCGCTTCTTCAACAAAGCGTGCGGCCTTGAGCGCTCCGGCATCGTCGCCAAACCGCGCGATCACCTGCACGCCCACCGGTAACCCACCGTCCGCGATGGTGGCGGGAATGTTGACGCAGGGCACGCCCATCAGGGTCCAGAGCTTGTTGAAACGGATGTCGCCGGTCGAGGCCAGTCCCTTCGGGGCGGCGCCCGGCGCGGAGAACGTCAGCAAGACGTCGATGTCATCGAAGATTTTGGCCAATGCCTTGCGGCCCTGGTTTGCAATCCGGCGCGCCGCGTCGTAGTCGGCGGGCGGGATGCCCCTGCTCTCGTCGAGCTTGGCGCGCAGCAGCGGCGGCATGGCGTCGTACTGAGTCAGGTATTCCCAGGCCAGTGCCTGATGCGCCTCGAATTCCTGCACCGTCTCATGGGCGCGCCACGCCTCCGCAACGACCTCCGGCAAAGCGAGCGTGCGAACGGAGGCGCCGGCACCTCCCGCCGCGTCAGCCGCGATCCGCAGCGCCTCCGCGCTCGCTGCCTCCGGCAAGCCCGCGAAATCCTGCGTCACGATGCCGATACGCGGTGTCCGCATCGCGGCGCCCGGCAGCAGTTCGGGCCGGTTGGTCATCGCCGAAAGCCCGCGCGCCAGGTCTTCGACTCCGGCCGCGAACAGCCCGACCGTGTCCAGCGTCCACGAATAACACTTCACCCCGACCGTCGGCAGCAGCCGGAACGACGGTTTTATCGCGGCCACGCCGCAGAACGAGGCCGGCCGGATCACCGAGCCGCCGGTCTGCGTTCCCAGCGCCAGCGGAATCATTCCGGCGGCCACCGCCGCGGCCGAGCCCGATGACGATCCGCCCGGCGTGTGATTTTGGTTGCGCGGATTGAGCGTCGCGGTCGGATCGCGCGATGCGAACGCCGTGGTCGTGGTCTTGCCGACGATGCTCGCGCCCGCCTGCTTCAGCATCATCACCACAGGCGCATCCGCGCGCGGCCGCCAACCCCGGTAGATCGACGAGCCCATTTCAGTCGGAAGATCCGAGGTATCGATGATGTCCTTGATGCCCACCGCGATGCCGCGCAGCGGACCTGCGCTTGCCGCGCGCACATTTTCAGTACGGCAGACGAAGGCGCCGATGGTCTTGTCATGCGCCTCGATCGCTTCACGCGACTGGGCGATCGCCGCATCGGCCGAAAGCTCGCCAGAATCGATCTGGCGCTGGAGTTCGGCGAGCGAGATCATTGGCATCGTTCCCTGCTGAGACCGGACCGCTTTTACGGACCGGGCCGGGATGGGGCAAGCGTCCCTCTGGTCACTCCGAGGCGATGCCAACGGGTCCGCGCAAAGCGCGGCCCGATGACAGGCTCCGCATCGAGCCCGGAATCCATTATGACGACAGGGAGTATGGATTCCAGGCCTGCGCCAAGGGACGCATCCTCAGCTGTGCAGTTGCACATCGGGGCATGACGGGAGTTGATGCTGAGCTCACAAGTTCAAAACGAGTTGATCACACCCTCCGGTTGGGCGAAGCTGCGCGCGGGGGGCCGCATGGACACCAAGACGCCCAGCACGACACACCTGACCGACGCGCAGCGGATCGACTGGCTGCGGCTGATCCGTTCCGACAATGTCGGCCCGCGCACGTTTCGTTCGCTCATCAATCATTTCGGCAGCGCGCGGACGGCGCTGGAGCGGCTGCCCGACCTGGCGCGGCGCGGCGGCTCGGCACGCCCGGGGCGGATCTGCAGCGAGGACGACGCGCGAGCCGAACTCGCCGTCGGCAAGAAGATCGGTGTCAGCCTGGTCGCGCCGGGTGAAGCCGGCTATCCGCCGCGGCTGGCGGTGCTGGACGATGCGCCGCCTTTGCTCGGCGTACGCGGCGCACACGATGTGTTGATGCGGCCTGTCATCGCCATCGTCGGCTCGCGCAACGCCTCCGGCGCCGGCCTCAAATTCGCAGGCACCCTGGCGCGCGATCTCGGCGACGCCGGGTTCGTCATCGCCTCGGGATTGGCGCGCGGCATCGATCAGGCGGCGCACCGCGCCAGCCTCGCTGGTGGTACCGTGGCGGTGCTGGCCGGCGGTCATGACAAGGTCTATCCGCCCGAGCACGAGGATCCGCTGGCAGAGATGATCGAAACCGGCGGGGCTGCGATCTCCGAAATGCCGCTCGGGCACGTGCCGCGTGCCCGCGATTTTCCGCGGCGCAATCGGCTGATCTCAGGCGTAGCGCTCGGCGTCGTCGTGGTGGAAGCGGCGCACCGCTCGGGATCGCTGATCACGGCACGGATCGCCGCCGAACAGGGCCGCGAGGTGTTCGCAGTGCCGGGCTCGCCGCTCGATCCGCGCGCTGCCGGCACCAACGATCTCATAAAACAGGGCGCGACGCTGACCACGGAGGCATCAGACGTCATCAACGCCGTCGAGCCGATCATGGGGCGGCCGATCGAGTTGCGCGAGCCTGATGATGAGCCCTTGGCATATGAACCCGATGCGAACGATCGCGCGCGCATCGTCGGTTTGCTCGGACCAAGCCCGATCGGTCTCGACGATCTGATCCGGATGGCCGGAACCTCGCCGGCCGTGGTGCGCACCGTGCTGCTCGAGCTTGAGCTCGCGGGACGGCTCGAGCGCCACGGCGGCGGGTTGGTGTCGTTAATTTGAAATGCAGTCGAACGGGGTTAGTACCACCCCCCGGGCGCGCCCATGATAATCGCGATCAGGGACGCCAGCAGGCCGATTCCGGAAAATATGGCGACTGGGACAAGCGGGTGACTATTGGAATTCTCCAATGAAGCTGTTGATGCGGGAATCGGTGCAGCGATGCGAACGGCTTTCGGCATTTAGTCTCTCCAAATATAAGTGGTCAAAATCCCTGCCCATGGAGTTGTCTCTGCACCCACGACGAAGGTTCAATGAAATTTCGTACGTCGTCATTCCGGGGCGATCGTTCAGCGCCAGAATTGGCGCTGAGCCATCGAACCCGGAATCCATAACCATCGCTGAGAGTATGGATTCCGGGTCTGCGCCTTAAGAAGGCACATCCCGGAATGACGACAGTTGAGATCGTCCAAATTTATCCGCGATAGATCGGCGCACCGTGCCGCCTCACGATAAACTGCGCTTGCTACGAAGCCGGAGGTGTTCCTCCGCTTCCAGCTGCGCCATCCCGAGCAGGAAGCCGAGCATGTCGAGCCTGTGGCGCCGGGCCAGCCTCGCCAGGTCGGCGGCGGTCTCCGCAATGAAGGCCGAGGCCTCATCCGGCCCGCCTTCCCCTGACGGTTCATCGGTTCGCGAACGCCGATGCCTGCCCGAGGACGCGCGCGTCCGCCGGCGCCCTGTCTTGGTCAAAGAATTACATCCAAAATCGTGTCTTTTCGAAATATGCGCTCTTTAAGAGTGCAACTATGGGACGTATTTTGCAACCTTAGAGACGCCAACTCGCTGCCATCAGGGACGCCTTCAACATCTGTCGATTTGACAGAGGCCTCCGCTGCACCCATGTTCCCTGCGAAACGGCCGACGCGAATCTCGCGGAACCGGCCTTTATTTTTCCCGTAAGCCATTGGAATGACATGAATATCGTCATTGTCGAGTCGCCGGCGAAAGCCAAGACGATCAACAAATATTTGGGCTCGTCCTATGAGGTTCTGGCCTCATTCGGCCATGTCCGCGATCTCCCGGCCAAGAACGGATCGGTCGATCCGGACGCCAACTTCCAGATGATCTGGGAGATCGATCCCAAGGCGGCGGGCCGTCTCAACGACATCGCCAAAGCGCTCAAGGGCGCCGACAAGCTGATCCTCGCAACCGACCCGGATCGCGAGGGCGAAGCGATTTCCTGGCACGTGCTCGAGGTCCTGAAGGAAAAGCGCGCGATCAAGGACCACAAGATCGAACGCGTGGTGTTCAACGCCATCACCAAGCAGGCGGTGACGGACGCGATGAAGCATCCGCGCCAGATCGATGGGGCGCTGGTGGACGCCTATATGGCGCGCCGCGCGCTGGATTATCTGGTCGGCTTCACGCTGTCGCCGGTGCTGTGGCGCAAATTGCCCGGCGCGCGCTCCGCCGGCCGCGTGCAGTCGGTCGCGCTGCGGCTGGTGTGCGACCGCGAACTCGAGATCGAGAAATTCATTCCGCGCGAATACTGGTCGCTGGTGGCGACACTGACGACGCCGCGCGGCGACGCGTTCGAGGCGCGGCTGGTCGGGGCCGACGGCAAGAAAATCCAGCGGCTCGACATCGGCACCGGCGCCGAGGCGGAAGATTTCAAGAAGGCGATCGAGGCCGCCAACTTCACCATTTCGACCGTCGAAGCAAAACCGGCGCGCCGCAATCCGCAGGCGCCGTTCACCACCTCCACCCTGCAGCAGGAAGCCAGCCGCAAGATGGGCTTTGCGCCCGCGCATACGATGCGGATCGCGCAGCGCCTTTATGAGGGTATCGATATCGGCGGCGAGACCACCGGTCTCATTACCTATATGCGGACCGACGGCGTGCAGATCGACAATTCGGCGATCACGCAGGCGCGCAAGGTGATCGGCGAGGATTACGGCAACGCCTATGTGCCTGACGTACCGCGCCAGTACCAGACCAAGGCCAAGAACGCGCAGGAAGCGCACGAAGCCATCCGGCCGACCGATTTGTCGCGCCGCCCGTCCGAGATGCGCCGGCGCCTCGATACCGATCAGGCCCGGCTCTATGAACTGATCTGGATCCGCACCATCGCGAGCCAGATGGAGTCGGCCGAACTGGAACGCACCACCGTTGATATCGCTGCCAAGGCCGGCTCCCGCGTGCTGGAATTGCGCGCCACCGGGCAGGTCGTCAAGTTCGACGGCTTCCTTGCGCTCTATCAGGAAGGCCGCGACGACGACGGCGACGACGAGGACAGCCGCCGCCTTCCCGCCATGAGCGAAGGCGAAGCGCTGAAGCGCAAGGAACTGGCGGTCACCCAGCATTTTACCGAACCGCCGCCGCGCTTCTCCGAAGCCTCATTGGTCAAGCGCATGGAAGAGCTCGGCATCGGCCGTCCCTCGACCTATGCCTCGATCCTGCAGGTGCTGAAGGACCGCGGCTACGTCAAGCTCGAGAAGAAGCGCCTGCATGGCGAGGACAAGGGCCGCGTCGTGGTCGCGTTCCTGGAAAACTTCTTCGCGCGCTACGTCGAATATGATTTCACCGCTGATCTGGAAGAGCAGCTCGACCGCATCTCCAACAACGAGATTTCCTGGCAGCAGGTGCTGCGGGATTTCTGGGGCGATTTCATCGGCGCCGTCAACGAGATCAAGGATCTCCGCGTCACCCAGGTGCTGGATGCGCTCGACGACATGCTGGGGCCGCACATCTATGCGCCGCGCGAGGACGGCGGCGATCCCCGGCAGTGCCCGAGCTGCGGCACCGGCAAGCTTAATCTCAAGGCCGGAAAATTCGGCGCCTTCGTCGGCTGCACCAATTATCCGGAGTGCCGCTACACCCGTCCGCTCGCGGCCGATAGCGAGGCCAGCGCCGATCGCATCCTCGGCAAGCATCCGGTGTCGGATCTCGACGTGGTGGTGAAGGCCGGACGCTTCGGCCCCTATATCCAGCTCGGCGAGCCCAAGGATTACGCCGAAGGCGAAAAGCCGAAGCGCGCGGGCATTCCGAAGAACATGTCGCCCGCTGACATCGAACTCGATATGGCGTTGAAGCTGCTGTCGCTGCCGCGCGAAATCGGCAAGCATCCGGAGACCGGCGAGCCGATCACCGCGGGTCTCGGCCGTTTCGGCCCGTTTGTGCGCCACGAGAAGACCTATGCCAGCCTCGAGGCTGGTGACGAGGTGTTCGATATCGGGCTCAACCGTGCAGTCACGCTGATTGCCGAGAAGATCCTGAAAGGCCCGAGCGGCCGCCGTTTCGGCGCCGATCCCGGCAGGCCATTGGGCGATCATCCGACGCTTGGCGGCGTCGCGGTCAAGGGCGGACGCTACGGCGCCTATGTCACGGCCGGTGGCGTCAACGCCACGATCCCCAGCGACAAGACGCAGGAAACCATCACGCTCGAGGAAGCCATCGCGTTGATCGACGAGCGCGTGGCGAAGGGTGGCGGCAAGCCCAAACGTGGCGCCAAGAAAGCCAAGGCGGCAAAGCCCGCCAAGGTGGAAGTGACTGCGAAGGCACCCAAGCCCGTCAAGAAGGCGGTCGCGAAAAAATCCGCGGCAAAGCCGAAATCGGAAGCCGCCAGCAAGGCGCGCGCGCCGGTGACATCAGCCGCCAAGACCTCTCCCGCAAAGCCAGCGCCAGCGTCCAAAGCCGCCGCGAAGAAAAGCGCCGGCAAGGCCCGGGGGTAAAGTGGCGAAACAACGCGACAGCGGCTTTCCGCCCCGGGACGCCATCGTCGCCTTCATCCGCGCGCATCCGGGAAAAGTCGGAACCCGTGAGATCGCGCGGGAATTCGGCCTGAAGAACGCCGACCGCGTCGAGCTGAAGCGAATCCTGCGCGAACTGGCCGACGAAGGCGTGATCGCCAAGCGCGGCAAAGCCATTCAAGAGCCGACTGCGCTGCCGCCCACCATCATGGCCGACATCACCGGCCGCGACAGCGACGGCGAATTGATCGCGACGCCCACCGAATGGGATGAGGTGGAAAGCGGCGAGCCGCCGAAAATCCGCATCCATATTCCCAGACGTCCACCGCCGGGTACGGCGGCAGGCGTCGGCGACCGCGCGCTGCTGCGCGTCGAGAAGCCGGACGAAAGCGAAGGCGCCGTCTATCGCGGCCGCGTCATCAAGGTGGTCGATCACGCCAAAACCCGCGTGCTCGGAATCTTCCGCGCTTTGCCGGGCGGCGGCGGACGGCTGATCCCGGTCGACAAGAAGCAGGCCGGCCGCGAATTGAACATCGCCAAGGCCGACAGCAATGGCGCCGAGGATGGCGATCTCGTCAGCGTCGATCTGGTGCGCTCGCGCGGTTTCGGTCTCGCCTCCGGCAAGGTCAAGGAGCGGCTCGGCTCGCTGGCCTCGGAAAAAGCCGTCAGCCTGATCGCCATTCATTCCCACGAAATTCCGCAAGCCTTCTCGCCCGCCGCGTTGCGCGAGGCCGAAGACGCAAAACCTGCGACGCTTAGGGGACGCGAGGACTGGCGCGACGTGCCGCTGGTGACCATCGATCCGCCCGACGCCAAGGACCATGACGACGCGGTGCATGCCGAACTGGATTCCGATCCGAACAACAAGGGCGGCTATATCGTCAATGTCGCGATCGCCGATGTCGCGTTCTATGTGCGGCCGGGATCGGCGCTCGATCGCGACGCGCTGACCCGCGGCAATTCGGTGTATTTCCCGGATCGCGTGGTGCCGATGCTGCCGGAACGCATCTCCAACGATCTCTGCTCGCTGGTGCCGGGCGAGCCGCGTGGCGCGCTGGCGGTGCGGATGGTGATCGGCAATGACGGCCGCAAGCGTTCGCACAGCTTCCACCGCATTTTGATGCGCTCGGCCGCCAAGCTAAGCTACGCCCAGGCGCAGGCGGCGATCGACGGACGGCCCGACGATACCACCGGCCCCCTGCTCGATCCGATCTTAAGACCGCTCTACGACGCCTACGCGGTGGTGAAGCGCGCGCGCGACGAGCGCGATCCGCTCGATCTCGACATTCCCGAGCGCAAGATCCTGCTGAAATCAGACGGCACGGTGGATCGCGTCGTCGTGCCGGAGCGGCTCGACGCGCACAAGCTGATCGAAGAATTCATGATCCAGGCCAATGTCGCCGCGGCGGAAATGCTTGAAAAGAAGGCGCTGCCGCTTATCTACCGGGTGCACGATGAACCGACGCTCGAGAAGGTTCATAATCTGCAGGAATTTTTGAAAACGCTCAATCTGCCGTTTGCGAAGAGCGGCGCATTGCGCCCCTCGCTGTTCAATTACGTGCTGGCGCAGGTCAAGGGACACGATTCCGAACTGCTGGTGAACGAAGTGGTGTTGCGCTCGCAAGCTCAGGCCGAATACGCCGCCGAGAATTACGGCCATTTCGGCCTCAACCTGCGCCGCTATGCGCATTTTACCTCGCCGATCCGCCGTTACGCCGATCTCGTGGTGCATCGCGCGTTGATCCGCGGCCTGGGCCTTGGCGAAGGCGCGTTGCCGGAGACCGAAACGGTGGAAAGCTTAGGCGAGGTCGCCGCCCAAATTTCCGTCACCGAGCGGCGCGCCATGAAGGCCGAGCGCGAGACCGCCGATCGCCTGATCGCGCATTTTCTCGCCGACCGCATCGGGGCGACCTTTCAGGGCCGCATTTCCGGCGTCACCCGCGCCGGACTGTTCGTCAAACTCAGCGATACCGGCGCCGACGGCCTGATCCCGATCCGCACGCTTGGCACTGAATATTTCAACTATGACGAGGCGCGCCATGCGCTGGTCGGCACGCGCAGCGGAGCCATGCACCGGCTGGGTGACGTTGTCGACGTTCGTCTGGTAGAAGCGGCACCGGTGGCGGGCGCGTTGCGGTTTGAACTTTTGTCGGAAGGCCGCGTGATGCCGCGCGGCAGAAAACGCGAACCCGCGCGCGGCGACGGTGCGGAAATTCAGCCGAATGCGCAGGCCAAGCAACATTCGAAGGCCCATCCGGGCCGCAACCCACGCAAAAAAGTTCGCAAGCCGGGAAAGAGCAAGCCCGGCAAGTCGAAGAAGGGCCAATCATGGAAAGCGTGAGCACACACCCAATCGTCTGGACTCCGGATTCCGCGCCGGCAGCCAAGCGCGACGTCTGGAGCGCAATGAAGCGCGGCTTTCGTGGCCGTTGCCCGCGCTGCGGCGAAGGCAAACTGTTCCGCGCCTTCCTGAAAGTGGAAGATCACTGTTCGGTTTGCGGACAGGATTTCACGCCGCACCGTGCCGATGATCTTCCGGCCTATCTCGTCATCATCATCGTCGGCCACATCATGGTGCCGTTGGCGTTGATGATCGAAACCAACTATGCGCCCGCGGTGGCGTTGCAATTGGCGATCTATTTGCCGGCTACGCTGATCGCATCATTGCTTCTGCTGCAACCGGTGAAGGGCACCGTGGTCGGGGTGCAATGGGCGTTGCGCATGCACGGATTTGACGAACAAAATCCTGAACCGTAGATCAAGGTCATACAATCAAGAAATGTAACGGGGCGGCGGGAGCGAAATGAGCGTAACGGAAAAGATAGAACCCGGTCATCACCCCTATCGCCGCCCGGTAGACGCCGCCACGCTGATCCTGGTCGATCGTACCGCCACCACGCCCAAGGTTCTGGTCGGCAAGCGCCACGACAAGGTGGTGTTCCAGCCCGGCAAATTCGTCTTTCCCGGCGGCCGCGTCGACAAGACAGACAACCGCGTTCCGGTGGCAGCGCCGATTCCGAAAGCGCTTGAAGCCAACCTGCTGAAGGGCAGCCCCAGGATCACGCCGTCGCGCGCGCGCTCACTGGCGATCGCCGCGATCCGCGAGGCCTGCGAGGAAACCGGCCTTTGTCTTGGACGCAAGAGCAACGGCGCCGTGCCTGATCTCGAAGGCGCGTGGAAACCCTTCACCGAGGCCGGCCTGTTGCCCGACCCGTCCGGGCTGTTCCTGATCGCGCGTGCGATCACCCCGCCGGGCCGCGTGCGGCGCTTCGATACCAGGTTTTTCACTGCGGACGCTTCAACCATCGCCCATCACGTCGAGGGCGTGATCCATGCCGAGGCGGAACTGGTGGAGTTGGTCTGGGTCGAGATCGGATCGAAGCCGCTGGCCGATCTGCATCCCATGACCAGGAATGTTCTGAACGAACTCGAAAGGCGTCTCGCCGGCGGCCCGCTGAGCCACGATGCGGCGGTGCCGTTCTTCCATTTCTACGGCGGCAAGATGCAGAAGGATGTGTTGGGCGGCTGAAAGCAATAAACCGTCATTCCGGGGCGCGAGCAAAGCGAGCGAGCCCGGAATCCATAACCACGATCGGGAGTATGGATTCCGGGCCCGCGCCAAGAGGCGCGTCCCGGAATGACAACCACGGGATCATCAATGACAAAACGTCAGTTGCGGCTCGGCGCGTTCATGCGGCCGGTCAGCATGCATACCGGTGCGTGGCGTTATCCCGGCGCTTGGCCGGACGCCAATTTCAATTTTGGCCACATCAAGCGCCTGATCCGGAAACTCG
>OCZT010004461.1_pt1 | contig 14099 bp, 16 predicted proteins | sample 1539031 | NCBI WGS metagenome assembly OCZT01 (sample SAMEA3539308, study PRJEB22396) | soil metagenome | biome: tundra; feature: field; material: soil | place: USA | collected 2010-05 | depth 0.15 m
GGCATACGAGATATTGGCGTGACTGGAGTTCAGACGTGTGCTCTTCCGATCTACCGACAACTCGTGGCAGACCAACATCGTCCAGCAGATCTTCGTCTACATATTGCTGGCCATTGGTCTCAACGTGGTGACCGGCTTCGCCGGTCTACTTGACCTCGGGTACGTCGCCTTCTACGCCATCGGGGCCTATACGACGGCATGGGTCACTGGCGCTCTCCCGACACCGCCCCCGTTCCACATTATTTTCAACACGTTCTACGCGATCCCCTTCGCCATCGTGTTCGCGATGCTGTTCGGTGTGTTGTTGGGCATTCCGACCCTGCGACTGCGCGGTGACTACCTGGCGATTGTGACTTTGGGCTTCGGCGAGATCATCGCCCTCTTCGCGAACAATCTGTTCGGCATCACTGGTGGTGCCACCGGTACCGGCCAGATCCCCTACCTGTCGATCCACCTGGGTCCCCTCAAGTACCAATGGGGACTTAGTCCGGAGCCGTACTACTACCTGACGCTGGGTTTCGTCGTACTGTTCCTGATTGTCTTCTCTAGCCTCGAGCATTCACGCGTCGGTCGGACCTGGGTCGCCATCCGTGAGGACGAGGTGGCCGCCGAATCGTTGGGCATCAACCCGCTCAAATACAAGGTCATGGCCTTCGCGATCGGTGCGGCGAGCGCGGGGTTCGCCGGCGTCGTGACGGCGTCGCAGACGCTCTTCGTGCAGCCAGGGACCTTCAGCCTGGTGTTCTCCATCAACATCCTCGTGCTGGTTATCTTCGGTGGCATGGGATCGATCATGGGCGTCGTCCTTGGTGGACTGGTCATCCAGTTCTTCGTCGTGTACCTCGAACACTCGCCGCCCTCGGGCTATCAGTCCCAGGACCTGTACATGTATCTGGGCGCGTTGCTGGTCATCATGATGATCTTCCGTCCCGCGGGTCTTTTCCCGTCTCGACGACGACGTCGCGAGGTGAGTCAGATTGAGGCGGGGACGGCGCCGGATGCGATGATGGTCGACATCGGACTTCATAATCGTGTCCAAGAGGAGACGACGTGAGTTCAGTTCTCTTTGACGTCAAGGACGTGACGCTGCGCTTCGGCGGCGTCGTGTCCCTCAGCGACGTAAGCCTGCACCAGAACCGCGGTGAGATACTGGCCATCATTGGTCCCAACGGTGCGGGCAAGACGTCGTTGTTCAACTCACTGACCGGCGTGTACGCGCCGCAGGAGGGTTCCATCACCTTCACCAACGCCCATGGCAAGGACATCTCCATCATCGGCAAGAAGCCTTTTCGGGTGAGCTCCGCGGGCGTGGCGAGAACCTTCCAGGCATCGCGGATGTTCAGCGCGATGACCACCTTTGAGAACGTGAAGATCGGTGCGGAGTCCCATCGCGGTTTCGGCTTCGTGGGAGCCATGATCAAGGGGCCGGTGACACGCCGTGACGAGCACCGTTCCGACGTGCGCACCAAGGAACTTCTGGACTTCGTGGGCCTCACCAGTCAAGCCAACACGATTGCCGCGTCGTTGAGTTACGGCTCGCGCCGACGCCTCGAGATCGCGCGAGGTTTGGCCACGAATCCTGAGGTGCTACTGCTCGATGAGCCGGCGGCGGGTACGAACCCCTCGGAGAAACTGGAACTGGCGAATTTGATTCGAAAGGTCCGCGACGAGATGGGCGTCTCCATCCTCTTGATCGAACACGACATGAAGCTCGTGATGTCGCTCGCGGAGCGACTCTACGTCTTGAACTTCGGATCCGTCATCGCCGAAGGCACGCCCGACGAGATTCGAGCGAATCCCACCGTCATCGAGGCGTACCTGGGTTCCACCGACACGGGTCTGGCCGAGGAGGCGAAGTGATGCTGAGTGTCAAAGACGCCGTCGTTCGGTACGGATCCATCACGGCGCTGCACGGAGTCTCTTTTGAGGTGAACAAGGGTGAAGTGGTGACGCTGCTCGGCGCGAACGGGGCCGGAAAGTCGACGACGCTGCGCATGCTGTCGGGCCTGCATGCGCCGTCGTCCGGATCGGTCACCTTCGAGGGCATCGACGTGACGAATTTGAAAGCGCACATGTTCACGTCGATGGGCATCAGTCATGTCCCCGAGGGCCGTCGTATCTTTCCCCAGATGACCGTCCAGGAGAACCTCGAGATGGGGGCCTACGGTCGCAAGGACAACTACGACGACGACATGGAACGCGTCTACACGATGTTTCCCATCTTGAAGGACCGCCGCAAGCAATTGGGCGGTAACCTGTCCGGTGGCGAACAGCAGATGCTGGCGATTGGCCGCGCACTCATGTCGCGTCCGCGCTTATTGTTGCTGGACGAACCGTCGATGGGTCTGGCGCCCATGATTATCGACCAGATCTTTCGCATCATTGGAGAAATTCGCGAAAGCGGCACGACGGTGCTCGTGGTAGAGCAAAACGCCGCACAGGCCTTGAGATTGGCCGATCGTGGCTACGTCATGGAGAACGGTCGGATCGCTTTTACCGACGAAGCATCGGCCCTCTTGGATGACCCTCGCGTTCGCGCCGTGTACTTGGGCGAGACGATCGACTAATTCGAAGTCTTGTAGCTTCGTAGTACCGACACGACTCGACCGAAGAGGACCACGTCGGCGGCGTCGAATTCCAGTGGCTCCATAGCGGAATTTTCGGGCTTCAGTACCACCCTGGAACCCTGTGGGTAGTATCGCTTAATTGTTGCTTCATCGTCAGGAATACCCGCGACCACGATCTCGCCCTTTTGCGCGGTGGCATCTCGTTGTACGACGACGTAGTCGCCGGGGAGGATGCCCGCCTCGATCATCGATTCTCCGCGAACCTGCAGGACAAAACTCTCTCCTCGACCGGCGAACTGCTCGGGAAGCGACATGAACTCGTGATGGTTCTCGGCGGCGATGACCCCCGTACCCGCCGCTACGTCCCCCACGAAGGGAATCTGACGAATGGTCGTGACGCTCGCATCCGGAATTGAAGTGTCGGCGTCGAGGCGGACGGTGAGGGTTCGCGGCTGCTTCGGATTGCTTTCGATGTAGCCGGCCTTTTTGAGGACTTCGATGTGGTTGGCGACGGTCGCGGGGGCGTTGAGGCCGACGTGGGCCGCGATTTCTCTGATCGTGGGAGGAAAATTACGCTCGCGTTGGCAGGTGACGATGTACTCAAGGATCTTGCGTCGCATCGGGGTAAGTACTTCGGCCATCATTCCTCCATCACGAACAGTTGTTCGTATGTTAGGGCAGAATGCGTGCTCTGGCAAACACCTGTTCGTCTTTTTTTCAGATGATGCCCGACAGTTGGGACTCCCGAGGAGGCGCGATGACCGAGAAGGAAATGCCGATAGGGGAATGCTGGAGCGACGTGACTGACGTCTTGGCGGCGGGTGTTGGCCGAATCCTCCTCTACGGACCCCCAGGCACCGGCAAGACGTACGCAGCGCTCAAGCTCGGCCTCATCAAGGGGATCTCGGAGCGTCTGGTCTGCACCGAGGACCTGACAACGGGCGAGATTACTGGCACGTGGATGCCCGCGGGTGCCGGCAAATGGGAATGGCGCGAAGGTCCGGCCATTCGAGCGTGGAAGAGCAATGCCGGGCGCGGTGGACGACTGGTGGTGGACGAAGTCGACCGTGCGTCGGGTGACGCTCTCAGTACCTTGCTCGCAATCACGGATTCCGCCGACTCAGCGCGATGGCGCAATCCCGAGACGGGCCAGTGGGTGAAACCCGGACCCGATTTCTCGGTGGTGATGACCACGAACATCGAGGACCTGGAGGATATTCCCCTGGCGTTACGTGACCGATTTCCGGTGTCGATTCGCATCGATCGACCTCATCCCAACGCGGTGACTTCATTGAGCGACGACTTGAAGGAACCTGCGCTGCACGGGTCGGTCGGAGACTCCAACCGGCGAGTGTCGTTGCGAAGCTTCTACGCCTTTGATCAATTGCGCTCGCACTTAGGGGCACCTCGGGCGGCCCGTTTGCTCTTCGGCGAGACCGCCGGCCAAGCCATCCTTGACGCGCTGTCCATTGGGTCCCTGGAGTGACGCGGGCGGTGTACCCGGAACTCGTTCACGGTCGTCGCGACGGCTTCGAACAGGGTGCCTGGAGTGTCGAAGTTGGATCGGTCTTTCGCGGAGGGGCGAGCTGTAACTTGACCGAGCGCTCCCTTAAGGTGCCTGATGGCAGTGACGACGGGTCGCGCGTGGTGCGCGCGCACGAATTAGTGCATATTCGCGTCAGTCCCTTCAAGAGTGAACATGCGCCGACGGACCCTGAGACTTTCGAACGGGCCGTGGAGTGCGCCGAGGAGTACCGGGTAAACCTTCTGCTCTCGATGTTGGGATTCGACACCGGCCTGCTGTGCGACGGGACCGAGCGATTGGGTGGTCAGCGTATTGCCCAAATGGGTCAGTGGGGAGAAGCGGCATGTTTCTTCCTGGCGGTCCTCGGCACGGGAGCCGAGTCAGACTATCTGCGCGGAATTCGCTCCTCGCAACCGTCGTGGCCCGCCGGCTTGCGAGCCATCAAGAAACGAGTGTTCGCCATCGTGGCGGGACTCGACGCAGCCCAAATTGGCGACACCACCTTGAACGATGATGGCTTGCCCCGCGGATTTCACAGCGTTACCATTCCGATTGCCCGTCTCCTCAGCCGCTCGATGAGTGCCGCCGCGCCCGAGGGCCCCGACGCTCTTCGCGCCTTTCGCCGTTCACTCGAACCAGGGGGGCGTCGCGCCCCTAGCGCGGTATTTGCTCCCTTGGTCTTCGACGATTCGATGACCTACGTCACACGGCGCCGCCGTCGCGCACACCGTCGCGCCCGCCCGGCGGAGTGCGGCACCGTCATGCGTTATCCGAGCCGTCTCTTGATTGACCCAATGCAACGCGCTTTCGCCCGCAAGACCCCCGCCACGGGGGGAGTCATCGTGATTGATCAGTCCGGCTCGATGGATGTCACTGTCGAGGAGCTGGACGGACTCTTGCGCAATGCCCCCGACGCGCTCATTGTGGGTTACAGTCACCGGCCCGGCGACGCCGGCGAGACGCCGAATGTCTGGCTACTCGCCGCGCATGGTCGAGTGGTGAGTCAGGCACGTACCGGGAACATCGGCAACGGCGTCGACGGGCCGGTCCTGCGGTGGGCAGTGCGCACCGCCAATCCCTGTGAGCCGGTCATTTGGGTCACCGATGGACAGGTCACCGACTCTCACGATCACCCGTGTCACAGCCTCTCGGTACAGTGTGCCCAAATGGTTCAGCGACACCGAATTCGGCTGGTTCATAGCCTGAGCGAGGCGGAGTTGGCTCTACGAGGCCGTCGGGTCACGGAGGGTTCCTTTGGTCGGGTGGGACGTGAATTGCAGATAATCCGGCGAGGGTGAACTAGGAGAAATAGGTATTGCGAACGAACACCTGTTCGCTTATGCTTACGAACAAGTGTTCGCAATACTTTGAGAAGGAGAGTCCAATGGCTGCAGTGGAATTGTTCCCCAGCGAGTATGAGAACCGCGAGTCGTCACGTCCGACCCTTCGCCTGATGCCTGATGTCTGCGAAGTTCCCCGGTATCGCCGTGGTCCCTTGGTGGCAAACCGTCGGGCCGCGCGTGCGCGTATGAAGGTCCGCCGCCGCCGTAGTGCTCTCGCCGTGCTCGTACTAGCTAGCCTGGTGTTGCTGGCGTGGCCGGGACACGCCTTTGGTGGCACGAACGGCGTGGGGCTCTCAACGGATCTGGCCTCGAGTTCCACTCTGTCGTCGGGAATGGTCTACGTCGTCCAACCCGGTGACACCCTCGCGACGATTGCGCGAACGCTCAATCCGGTGAATCCCTCAGTGGCCCGATCAGCACTGGTCGCTGAGTTGCACGCCAGTGTCGTCATTAGTGGCGAACACGTCCTAATCCCTTAATTTTACAGGTATTTCGGTGTAGCCTGATGGCGTGCGTTGTCCATTTTGTTCCGCCGACGACGACCGGGTGGTCGATTCGCGTCTCGCGGAGGACGGCGTGGCAATTCGTCGACGACGCGAGTGTTCCGCCTGCAACCATCGGTATACGACCTTTGAGCGTATTGAAGAGGTTGGACTCTACGTGACCAAGCGATCTGGTGACCGTGAGCCTTTTGAGCGCTCCAAAATCCTTTCGGGGATCCGCTCCGCCTGCAAGAACCGTCCGGTTGATGAAGCGCGCCTCGACGCAATCGCCGAGTCGGTCGAAGAGGCGATGCGTCTGCTAAATCGTGACGTGACCAGTGAAGAGGTTGGGATGGCCACCCTGGATGCCCTGCGCGACGTGGATGACGTGGCGTATGTGCGCTTTGCGTCGGTCTACAAGGGATTTGAGGACGCCAACGACTTCGCTCGTGAAATTGGCATGCTGGTCAAGACGACGGCTCCCAAACTCCGGAGTTAACAAATGAGAAGTCTGACTCTGCACCCCCGGATTGCCATGGCGGTGTATGCCCATCCGGACGACGCCGACGTCGCCGCGGGCGGCGTCATGGCTCAGTGGGCCTCCGAGGGCTGTGATGTGCACCTGGTGGTCGTGTGCGACGGCTCCAAGGGTGCTCATGGCTCTCAGACCAAACCCGAGCGGTTGCGCGACGTGCGTCGCGCCGAGCTGGAATTGGCGGCTGATCTCCTGGGGGTGCGCGAAGTGCACGGCCTCGAAGTGCCCGACGGCGATGTGACCAATTCGGATCAATTGCGCTCGACGTTGGTGGGATTGATTCGTCGGGTGCGTCCCGACGTCGTCTTGGGACCCGATCCCACGGCCACTTTTTTCGGTGGCGTCTACGTCAATCATCGCGACCACCGCGAGACCGGGTGGGCGTTGCTTGACGCTGCGGCCCCGGCGTCGGCTATGGCCCTGTACTACCCCGAACAGGGTGAGGCCCACCAAGTGTCGTGGTTGCTGCTGAGCGGGACCCACGAGCCCGACGTGGCCATCGACGTCGCCTCGACAATCGACGTGAAGGTCAAGGCGGTGCTCGCGCACCATTCACAGACCGGCGACGACGCCGAGGGCGTCAGCGATGTCGTGCGCGGGCGCGCGTCGCAAGCCGGGCGCTCCCTGGGGCTTTCCTTCGCGGAGGCCTTTCGCAGTGTCGAACTCGCCGGCTGAATCGCCTTCGCTCGAGGGAGCGCCAATTCTTCACGTCGACCTCGACGCGTTCTTTGCGTCGGTCGAGATTCTCGACGAACCGAGTTTGCGTGGTAAGCCCGTCTGTGTGGGTGGCGCGGCCGCGCGAGGCGTCATTGCGAGTGCGAGTTACGAAGCGCGACGCCACGGTGTCAAGAGCGCTATGCCGTCGGTGGTCGCTCGTCGACTCTGCCCTGATCTGATTATTTTGCCGGGTCGTTTCGACCGCTACGAGGAGTATTCGCACCAATTTCACAGTGTGGTCAACGACCTCACCCCCGACTACGAGCCACTCGGCCTCGATGAGGTTTTCGCCGACCTGCGGAGTTTGCGCCGACTTGGCGTGCGGCCCCTGGATGCCGCGAGGGAGCTACGAGGCCGGATTCGAGAGGAACTCCAGCTCGAGTGCGGAGTGGGTCTCGGTCGCAACAAACTCTTCGCCAAACTCGCGTCCAAGCAGTCCAAACCTCACGTCGTCGACCACGAACTTGTGGTCGGTGAGGGGGTCGTGTGGGTCAGTCCCGAACTCGAGGAGAGGTGGATCGCGGAGCTCCCGGTGCGCGCGCTGTGGGGTGTGGGACCCCAAACGGCGACGAAACTGCACCAGTTGGGACTGCGCTGGGTGCGTGACCTCGCCAAGGTGGACGAGGAGACGCTGGCGCGCCACTTGGGCGCGGCGATGGCGGCCACGTTGGTGGCATACGCGCGAGGGGAGGATGAGCGCACGGTGACCGTGCATCGAGAGCTCAAGTCACTCGGACACGATCAGACGTTTGCGATCTCGCTCACCAGCCTCGAGGAGGTTCTGTCCCAGTGCCGACACCACGCGGGGGTGGTGGCGCGCGCACTGCGGGGCCAGGGGCGAGTAGCCCGCACCGTTAGCGTGGTCCTGCGTTTTGACGACCTGGAATCACTGTCGCGGTCTCAGACGCTGCCCTTTGGAATTGATGACGAGTCCGCTCTGACGTCGGTGGCGCAGGCACTGGTGCGCAGCGTTGACCTCAGTCGACCAGTTCGACTGCTCGGTCTCTACGCATCATCATTCCTGGAGCGTTCCGACAATCAGGTGCAACTCAGTTTCGACGTGGTCACTGAGGGCGATCAGCGTAACGAAGCCATTGAACAATCTCGCGAATATCAGGTGTCCTCGGCGTCATTGCGCGACGCCCTCGACGACATTCGTCGGCGATACGGTGCGAGTTCGGTGGGCGTCGCGTCAGATTTGGCGTCGCAGGGACTTCGCATTGAGCGACAGCGTGGCAGTCACGCCTTTGGTCCCGAGGGCCCGGTCAAGTAAGTCCGCCTAGGCGTGAACAGTGACCAGGGTGCCAATCGGAGTGTGGGGCCAGATTGTCGCCGCCGAGGCGAAGGGCATTTCGACGCAGCCGAGACTCTGGGGGTAACCGTAAGAGGCGCGGATGAAGCCGTGCAGCGCGTCGCCGCCGTTGAAGTACGAGACCCACGGGATGCCCGGATCGGAGTAGTGCGAGCCATCAGGGTTGGTGCCGGACATTGTCTGAGTCGTGTAGCGCAGGTAGACCGGATATGTTCCGAAGGACGTCGGGGCCACCGAAATGCCCGTGTTGACGAAGGTGCGGAACTTGCCGACACCGTTCACGTACATGACGAGGATTTCGGGCGACGACTCGATGACGTCAATGTAGTTGTAGCTCGAGGGATTCACCTGATGGGCGTTGGCGGCCTTGACGAGAGTGTTCCAGGTCGCCGGATTCATCACACCGGCGGTGGGGATGCCGTGGACATTTTGGAAGTTCATCAACGCGCCGGTGAGAATGACGTTGCTGACGCCCGGGCTCCACTGGGCGATGAAGGACTTGGGCAGCAACGGGAATCGCCACGAAAAGTATCCCGGCATCTCTCGTGACGGCTGCGAGGAATTCGTCAGCGGGGTGAACGACACGGGCAAGTAGTTGAGTTGGGCGAGCAATTGCTCTTCCCAGGTGATGTTGACATTGACCGAGGTGTGCACGACGTGCGCACTGGCGACCGTGCACTTCAGCGAACACTTGAAGATGGTGGGCAGGGTGATGGAGTAGGCGACCGAGGGTGTCGTGGCTCCGACGGTGACAGCTTGGACGTCGTGGGTGCCAATTTGCTGCCAGCGCGTGAGCAATGCGGGGCTCACCCTCAACGCAGGTAGCAACTTGGCGCTCAGGGGATGGTTGAAATGCAGTCGCAGCAGCGGCATGAACGCGACGATTGTCGTGGCGACCTGACTGCTGGCCTGCACGAAAAGGACCGTTTGGGACTGGCTCGCCGAGGCGGCCGGCGCCAAAAGAGTGACTGACAACGTGGTAATCGCCACCACCCGTGACACCATGCTCCTCATGGACCGTATCCTAATACTGGAAAGTTCGTCCTCGGCTTCTACGCTGAGAGGGCAAGACGAGACGAGGTGGAGAGTGGACAATACCAAAGGGACAATCGTCGGGGTAATCATCGTGGCGATTGTCGCCCTCGTGCTGGTGACTCTGCTGACGAGTGTGATTCGAACCATTATTGAAGTAGCCATTGTGGTGGGCGCGGTGTATCTGATCGCCCGGGTGATGAAGAAGAAGTAGGGCCGCAGAGTAGGATGGTCGTTCTGGCGGCGTGGCCGAGCGGTTAGGCAGGGGCCTGCAAAGCCCCGTACTCCGGTTCGAATCCGGACGCCGCCTCCAGAAACGGGGTAATGCTGCCTCTGCTTCTGCCCCTGAAATTCTTTAGGGACAGAAGCCAATGAAACATGGCCTTTTCGTGATCAGATTCGGGAGCGGTTCTCGAGGCAATGAACCTGATCTTGCGGTGGTTTGGCTCTTGTGTTTCCCATGACACATGAGTCAGGGGCTCTGCGGGCCCCGTCCAAAAGGGCGAGAAGCCTTGTGTAGATGGGCTTTTAGGATTTCTGCCCAGACCTGGCCCCTGGAAATTGACTTTAAGGCTACGTAGTGGGTCACCACTCACCCAGGTGAAGCAACACGCCATCGAATTTCGCTACGGTCCCTTGACCAGCCGCGTCTCTGGAGGCGGCCTATACACGCTGCACCGGGCGGAGCTCGGGCCCAAGATGCCGATCGCCGTCCTCGGGGTGAAATTCGCGAAGCGGGGCAGAGGAATCAGCGATGCCATCTCTGATTAGGCGAGAAGAACCATAGTTTCGAGCTGGGATCATGATTTGACTTTCTCAGCGTTGGGGTTCACGTCGGGCCAACGACAACGATTTGGCCCCTCCTGGTTTAAGCCGATAAATGATGAATGGACCGTTCCTGCGAGCCCCTCACACCGGCTTAGGTTCTCAGAACCACTGCTCAACAGATGACTCGTTTTTCCGACGGATTTCACGTTGGAATCTTGCAATTAGCCGTTGCCAACGGAGATGGTGACACGCTCGGTCGGCATGTGTGGCGACGAGACGGCAAAGGTGACCGACGTCGGTTTCACGACGATGATTCCACCGACAAAACCTGTGAAGTCCGGTCCACATACAGGCAGTCGAATTTGAGACTTCGATGCCTCAATCAACCCTCGTCCCTGATCGTTGTTAGAAAGAGTTCCGACATCGGTGGGGGAACCGTAATAAAGTCTTGCGGTTTGCGGACGCAAGACAGAAACGGTCGCGTTAGGTGCTGCTGCGGCAGACACGGCGAGAAATGCTTTTTAGACGAAATAGCGCTGACCGTTAGCACTTCGTAGGGGAGTCAGAGTGGCCCAGTTCCCCGAACCGGGGAGGACTAGACCCTCTACGCCGCCAACAACCCTCTCCCCACCGCGTCCTTGTTGACCAACCGAATCTGAACAATGGAGCGTGATCAATTTGGTCGACGGAGATGACCCACGTATGTTCATCAAGAGCGAGAAGCCCGAAACAATAACAACCGCGATCGCGACCAGTATGGCAAACTGCTTCATAGCCCTAGAGGGTATTCATTTACGGAAGCGATATCCCGTGGTGTTATTGACGACCTCAAGCCGCCAGTGCCAGGTTGCACTTCTGTCACGTCGGGCCTCCGACTAAACCCTTGTTCTCCAGGTCAAAGGTGCTCTTCACGTCGTACACTTTGGTCATGCCCGAAGCAGAAGCGGTTGGATCAAATGACCGACGACTTCCATGGGCGATTCGTCATCGGTATCCTCGTAACAGAATCGTCCGGTCGCTCTCTTGGATCTGGAGCAATCCGATCACGATTGCATTTCCAAGTCAGATTGACAATCGTCGGAATGATCTTCGCCGTCTTGCCGACCGACTTAAGACGCGTTTCTAGACGAATAGACGCCAGTGCAAGGTTGCACTCTTGTTGCTTTGGGCCTCCGACACGAGCGAGCTCAGCCCTTTGAGACAACAAAGACGCAGAATGGATGCCCATCGGGATCGACGTACACGCGAAGAGGCTCTTCAACGTCGCCCGAGCGGTCGAATTGCACCTCGCCACCGAGTGCGATAATCCGCGAGTGCACGGCATTGAGTTCTTCAAGATCATCCACTACGAGATCCAGATGCAGCTGTTGAGGCACACCGCTACCGGGCCAAGTTGACCTCGGCAGTTCATCGACCCGCTGAAAGGCAAGACAAGGACTGCCGGAGGGGGTCAGGAGATTCAGCCACTCGCGTCCTGTCGGATCATCCTCATCAAGACCCGGCGGCTCGTGTCCATCTCGGTAGACGAGCCCGAGTAACTGCCGCCAGAATTCAGCACTGGCGCGGGGGTTGGTCGTATCAAGAACCACCTGACGAAGTCGCGGTGCGACCGAGCCTTCCACGTCGCGAAGGTTATCCCAGGCGGCGCCGGAGCGTCTCCACGGGTGCTCGGCGAATGGTGCCGCATTGTCTCCAGTGCCCAACCGCCAACGTGAGGTGGCAATCCTGTCGCGTCGGGCCTCTGACACTTGGCACCTGATCTTGACTTTGATTCTGTGGTGAGGTACGCCGCCAGGAAGGCATCAGATCACGAGTGCGCTTCGCAAATTCACCCGTGAGCGGTCACTTCGAAGACTTCAAGACTCTCGATGGTTACTGGAGCTCCCGCGGGGACCTTCATAGAGGCGGCGAATGTCTCCGCCTGTTCCTTGGTTTCGAACACGTAGATCGACGCACCACGTGAGCCGTCGGCGCTGTGAGAGATATATGTTGCGACGTGACCCGCCTGAGCTGTCGCCATGGGAACAGCGACTGAATTCTGAAGTTGGATTATCTCGTCCATTCGGCTGGAATCCAGACTGGCTTTTCCGAAAACTGCAAACATCACTTGCCCTTCGTCAGTTGAGACCTTGGTCGAAGCATCGCACAGATGGGTCGAATGTGCAACGGTTGGTGATGCTCAAGATTTGGTGGGCATCGCACTTTTGCGTCGACGGTTCAGGGAGTTCGAGAATCGCCGAAGGTTCGCCGCAGTCAGTCGCTGATAGTTGGCGCCGTAATCCAGATTCAAGGGGCTTGGAACCATTCGACTATTCGGCGGTCAATCGCCAGTGCAGGGTGGCATTCCTAATGGGTCTGGGCCGCCGGATGGGTCACCGTAGGCTGTCGTCCTGTTGGCGATCGATGTTGCCGGGCGGGTTCGGTTCATCAACGATAATGGGTCCATGGTCGATCGAAACGTGATGGGTGAGGCATTGGAGCCGTGTGGCACCGATCCGGTCACGGGCTTCTACCGTGACGGGTGTTGCACGACTGGACCTGAGGACCACGGGAGCCACACGATCTGCGCCGTGGTCACCGCCGAGTTTCTCGAGCACCAAAGGACCATCGGCAACGACCTGACCACGCCAATGCCTCAATACGGGTTCCCGGGATTGACGCCCGGCGACCGGTGGTGTGTGACCGCCGCCAACTGGCTCCGTTCCCATCGCGACGGGGCGGCGGCTTACGTCGTTCTGGCCTCGACGCACGAGCGCGCCCTCGAAATCGTGCCTCTCGAAGCTCTTCGTGAGCACGCCGTCGACGTCCCGTTCGGACCGGGCAATCTCTAGGCTTGATCAGAGCCGACGCTAGCGGACGGCTCTCTTGGTCCTTTGGATTTCATCCGGGTGTGATGGTTGCGAAAATGCTCCAGTTGGGCGTCCCGGCGTAGAGCAGTTACTGGCGGCTAACTGATGCAACCGGGAGTTCGACACTGACTTGGTCTAGATGGCAAGCCGCCAACGCAAGGTTGCATTCCTGTCGCGTCGGGCCGGCATTACGACGAAAAGACCCCCGGCGCAGATGACTCAAAATACCCAATAGAGAAGGGCGTGGCCAAGACGGTCGATGTAGTAGTACTGAGCCGTACAAGCGTTGCAATTGGCTCGAACTCCCGCAGAGGTGAGGGGCACCACAAATATGACTTCGGTCTGCAAAACGAGGTCCTTGCCACAGGAAGAGGCGACGATCGTGGCGCCCGGCGCGCTCGGGACTCCCTTGAGGACCTCTTGGCGTGGGTACTGCGACGTTGACTTTGTGGTACTACGCGAATTGAGTGTCGCCAACGAAGACCAGAATGAGGGATCCGTCTCCAGCTCTGTGGCGGACCCTTCTCCCACCGTCATCTGGGATGTCTCACGCACGGCCAGGGCGATCGCCGTCGTCGTAAAAGCAACCAGTCCCTTGGGATTAGGGCACTGGGTAAGAGTAGAGGAAGGTTTAGCGGGTATTGGGCTCGGGTATACGACCGGAGAAAATGAAGTGGACCCAGAACTTAGGACGATGTAAAGAGTCGCGCCACTACCTATCAGGACCAGTGAAAGAAGCCCGGCTAACCACACTGGGAGTCGATTTGATTCTTTGGATCCCCGCATCATCCTTCCTCTCCGCAGAGAGTATCGCCAGCTAACGGAAGCCGAGTTAGGAAAGCCGGCAGGGCAGCCATTGGGGGCAATTCATACAATTACAATTGCTTCGTACTCACGCTCTCCAGGACTTTACACGCCAGTCGGAGACACCCCTTGGTCGTAAATGTCAAGCGGCACGTTCCTGACGGC
>OCZT010004462.1_pt1 | contig 14097 bp, 12 predicted proteins | sample 1539031 | NCBI WGS metagenome assembly OCZT01 (sample SAMEA3539308, study PRJEB22396) | soil metagenome | biome: tundra; feature: field; material: soil | place: USA | collected 2010-05 | depth 0.15 m
CCGATACAAAAGCTCGCGAAAGCCGGTCCCGTGGGCGTTATTAAGCTGCGTTGTACAACGACATCAGAACGCATCGGTCACTGGACAAAGACGCGCCGGTCTCTCGCCCGGTTCAGCGGACTGGAATCCTCAGTTCACACGCGATACTCGGCGGACTTCATCATCACTACGTCAGGGTTTAGGTTTTCGGTACACACAGGAGGTCAATCAAAACACCTCCATTGTGGGGCTTTTTGCCTGTTATCGCTTTGTCACGAAGAACAATTAGCGTGACGTGCTCTGAGGTCGCCGCACGCTGTTTTCGTGCTCTAAGCGGGAGCTGCAATCATGAACCGGCTTGTTTCCAGATCGCCCCTTTTCATACTGTGGTTCTTGGGTTCAGCCGCCTACTTTTGCTTTGCGTATATTTCAGAAAAAGACACCCCGTGGTGGCTCTTGCTTTTCGGAGTAATCGCACTTGGCTTGGACTGGCGCGCAAGGAATGGAGGTTGGATTTCAGATTAGCAACCGATAAAGGGTGCCTGATCCAATCGATCAGCTCGTCGGTAGATCTGATCGGGTGTACATTTTTGGGCTGTTGTCGGGATACGCATAACGTCCGAGATGGGTTGTCAAATCCAGACGTCGCGAGAGATGTAGGTCTCAAAGAAACACTGCTCCGAAGGCGGCTCTTCGCGCATTGAATTGCTCGAAGTCAGAGTGGTCGGAAATGTTGAAGCTAGGCCCTCCATGGCCATCTTTTCTTCGTTCAATCGCCGTTCGATGAACTCGCGCTCAAGGTCAGAAAGATTAGTTCTAAGCAACCTCCGATATCGGCTTATGTTGTTGCCATGCGAGCGCAAACTGGCGATTTTCAGGTCGATCATTGGCCGTCCTCCTCATAGACGCAAGGAAACGTAGCGATACCCTTCAACGCATATATGAAGCTGTTGTGAACAGATTATTCTGCATAAAATGTTCGCAGCTTCGACAGTTTGGCTGGGGGTTGTCGGATCGAGTACTGGGCTATCAAATTGTCCCACTCTTCGGCCTCTTTAGTCCAAAATGAAGTATCCTCATTCTCAAACTGGGCACGCTGACGGCAGAAGGCCGCCATGGCACGGCAATGTGCAATCACATTCATTTCGGCAAGCTCTCTAATCGGAGGAGCGCTGAATGTTACGGAAACAATGTGCCAGTTTGATTACAGGCAGCGCATCCGGCGATTTACAGTAAAATCTGAACAGTCGTTTGCCTCGGCGACATTCGGCCACGCGGCTCTTCCGCAGCGCCTGAGCGATTTATGAAGCAGCGGTCCTGATACATCTGGAAGACGCCCAGGGTCCTGTCGGAATAAAATATTTGGCGGTCACCGTCATTGCAACCCGGTTCCTGTATCGGAACCAAAATGCCCCATCAAATTAAGTTAGATGTACGGTAGTTATCCTTTTTGGCTCGGAATTGAGGTATACTTTTGGAGTAAGAAATTATGGAAGATTTATTGCGTTATCGATCGTTGGAAGAGTTCTGCCGACAGCGCGCACGAATCGAAGAAAAGGATTCTGGCGTCTGGCTAGAAAAAGCTGGGATTTTTGCGCGGCTGGCTGCGGCCGAGAGCCGATCAAAAATCGCTGAAACAAGCGATGAAGAAAAAAGCCTCCGAAGAGGGCTGAGTTCATGACCATTTCTTATTCGGATGTCACCGCCGTCGCCTCGGGTCTGTTGGGGTATCCCGCGGACATCGCACGATCCGCCGCGTCCCCGAATCCGTCACCGAGACTACGTTGGCTCGGTTGACGACAGCGAGCCATTAAGGTGGGAGATAACATCTAGCTGGCGAGCCTTTCGGACTAACATCTCCCGCTCATTACCTTCCGCGTGAGACCGACTTCAATCTGACTTGGTTGGGCGAGTGTTGGTTGCGGGGCCTGGCTTGTCCCGGACCGATCCCACGCTGTCGGCCCGTTACCCCGGCACCATCCCGCAAGCACCCCGCACAGCCATATTTTTGTCGTGAGCGGCCGCGATTTGTGACAGGATCACTACAATCAAGTGTCAGTTCGGTAACGCGCGGAGCGGTCGATGAGTTTGGAATGGCGGGTGCGGTCAAGTTCCCTGGCCTGGTCAAATCCCTTGGCCTGGTGGTGGGGTTCGTTGACCTTGGTCAGCGGCGTGAATATCGCTATTTGGTTCTTGCTGTACCGCGAGCTCCACCGACAGCCGACCGGCGGGCTCGGCAGCGCGTCAGGCATCGATCTCATGCTGCTGTTCTGTGCGGCCTATGTGTTCGGCTGCGCATTCAGGTCGTTCCTGCCCCGTGCGGATGTTCAGCGGATCTGCCTGTTTGACACGTGGCTGTCGAGCGTCGTCGTCGGCCGCTCGGTGGCAACCGTGGCCGAGGTCTGCTTCGCGGCGCAGTGGGCGATTATCCTGCACCAACTCGGCACGATGACGGGAGCGGACACCACCTTGAACGTCGCGTGGGTAATCGTGCCGTTGATTCTGATCGCCGAATGCTTCTCATGGCATGCGGTGCTGACCACCCACTATCTGGGCAACGCCATCGAAAACTCGATATGGGCGGTTGCCTTCTTCCTGGTCGGGATTGGTCTCTGCCGATTGCTGCCCGAGTTCCAGGATCCAGTTCGCGTGGTCCTCGTTATTTCGATCGTCGGGATCGCGGCCTATCTAGTGTTCCTCATGACCATCGACGTCCCGATGTACCTGAGCCGGTGGCGGGCCGACGTGGCTGATGGCAGCAGACTCCTGAGACCGCTCGAAGGTCTCCGTGACGTGAGCACACGCTGGATCGTGACGCACGACCTTGCCCATTGGAAGGGCGAAATCGCCTGGATGTCGCTTTATTTCAGCGCGGCGGTCTGGGCCAGCCTCGCGCTGTGCTTTTTCTACTCGCTCGAGGATCAACTCCCGCGGTATCGTACCGAAGCGTCGGTTGCAGCCTGGTCGTCGGACGTGCTGTTAGTAGTTAGCAAGTTGCCCCGATGACGGCGCGCCGCAGCGTTTAGGCGGCACGTGCCGCTGCTGAAACAGTTGGGGCCACGCGACGCAGCGGATCGGCCCAGGTGATAATCTCAAACTGGCCGTCGTCGTGTTCGGCGACCGCGGTGCAACTCTCCACCCAATCCCCGCAGTTCATGTAACGAACGCCATGCTCATCGCGGATCGTCGCGTAGTGGATATGGCCGCAGATCACCCCGTCGGCGCCATGACGCCGCGCCTCGGCTGCGAGCGTCTGTTCGAAGGCGCCGATATAATTCACGGCGTTCTTGACCTTCAGCTTCGCCCATTGCGAAAGCGACCAATAGGGCACGCCGAACCAACGTCTGAACATGTTGACGAAGCGATTCATCTGGATGGCAAAATCGTAGGCCTTATCGCCAAGACGCGCGAGCCAGCGCGCGTTCTGCACCACGAGGTCGAAGATATCGCCGTGAATCACTAGGTAGCGCCGTCCATTGGCACCGACATGAATGGTGTTTTCCACGACGTCGATGCCGCCGAAATGAGTGCCGTAGTAATTTCTCAGGAACTCGTCGTGATTGCCGGGCACATAAATGACCTTGGCCCCCTTGCGCGCCTTGCGCAGCATTTTCTGCGCGAAGTCGTTGTGCGATTGCGGCCAGTACCAGCTGGATTGCAGGGCCCAGCCGTCGACGATATCGCCGACGAGATAGATGGTATCGGCATCATAGCTGCGGAGAAAATCCAGCAAACGATCGGCTTGCGAGCCGCGCGCTCCGAGATGGACATCGGAGATAAATAAAGTGCGAAAGCGTCGTTCCGGACACTCGTCACCCATAGCGTGGCTTTCCCATGCGCGAGCGGCTAACAGACGCGTGCGTAGCAATGAAACCCGCCGTAGATTCCCGACCGGTCCTGCTCGAAGCCGACCGCGCTTCGTTCGTCGTCGCGACGCCAGATCTTCCGGAGCGGCGCCAGTTCGTCATTTTCCAGCGGAGATTCCTTGCCGGCGGTACGGAAGATCACCCGGACGTTTTCGCTGCCGGTGCGATCGATGGCATTCCAGAGCGCGCGAATCTCCTCGGATGCCATCCAGTCCTGCGAGTCCAGCAGCACCACGGCATCGACCTCGCGCGCCGGAAGACCTTCCAGAAACTGCCGGAGATTGGCGTGCACCGGAATGGTCAATCCGGCGCCGTCGCGCATGCGTTCGAACTGGCTGCGCTGCAGATAGGGCGGCAGGCACGTATCGCCCGGCCCGGGGTAACTGCGATGCAGCGCCTGCCATGCAAAATAGTTCGTCTCGTTCGGGTGACCGTTGATCAGGCGCAGCAACCGCTCGTGAAGCACTTCGTTGAGCGGCGCGGCGGCGCCGAGCAGCGCCCGCTGCTGGGGCGGAATGCCGAGACTGAACAGCAGCGCGGGGGTTCCGGTGATCAGGCGAGCCAGCGGCGAATGAAACAGGCGATGCAAACGATCCAGTGCCTGAATGCGTTCGGGAGAATCCACCTTCCCGTTAAGCAGCGCCGCAAGATCGATCCGCGCCAATTTCGCCAACAGGTGGGCAAGGCCAATGAATCGGCCGAGCATGCCGTGGCGGTAGAACCCGTCGGTGAAATAGGCATGCCGCGGGCGTCCGGTGATGTTGAGCTTATCCCAGTAGGCGCGCGTGTCCGCGTCCAGCACCGGCCGCAGCTGCTCGAGATAGAGCCCGGCGTTGGCGATCGAGGCGGCCTCGCCGAAGAACTGCCAGAATTGGGCGTAGTTGGAAAACGCACGAAGCCCCGCGATCTTGAGCTGGAGCAGCGAGAGATGCGCCTCGTTGAGATCGACCGCGTACACCTGCGCCGGTCGCGCCGTGAGATAGGACAGCGCGTTGCATCCACCCGATGAAATCGTAACGATGGTTGATCCCAACGGTAGCCGTAGTGCCGCAAGATCGGCTTCCGGATCCTCCCATATCTGGGTGTAGACCAGACGCCGAAACCAGAACGAGAAAAGCCTGTCCCAAATGGTCGCTTCGTCCTGCCCCCTGCTGTTGCGGACCGCGTCAGCGATAAGTTGCGTATTCATCCATCCTCCGAATCAGCAATTTCAGAGGGTATCGGCCGCACACTGCAGTTTTGCGACAGCCGGCAGGATGCGATGTCCGGTGAGGAATCGCTCTCGTCGGCCGAAATTTCGGGATCATTCGCGGCCTGTCATATCCCTGTCGCGCGAACATCGCATGGGAGTTAGCTACTAACCCGACATGAGGTGCAGGGATGTCCGCGTATTCCTCCGATATTGGCGCAGATGCCTCGTGGCCTGTCGAAGCAACCCGCCGCATGAACCGGATGTATCGCAGGCAACGGCACATCTACGATGCGACCCGGCGTTATTACCTTCTCGGTCGCGACCAGCTGATCGCCAACCTGCGGCCTGACGCGGGCGCAACCGTTATGGAAATCGGGTGCGGAACCGGGAGGAACCTGGTGTTAGCCGCCGGTCTACATCCCGAGGCGCGATTTTTCGGCATCGATGTTTCGACCGGGATGCTGACGTCCGCGATATCGAATATTTCGCGGCACGGCCTGGAAAATCGAATTCGCGTCGCGCACGGCGATGCTACGGCATTTGATCCGCAGGCCCTGTTTGGTATCCAGCGCTTCGACCACGTATTGGTTTCCTACAGCCTGTCGATGATCCCGAACTGGCGTCGGGTACTTAAGGGCGCCGCAAGCCGCCTGAAGCCCGGCGGGCGTTTGCACGTTGTCGATTTCGGCAGCCAGGAACAAATGCCGGCGATGGCCCGCGCGCTGCTACGGCGATGGCTTAGCCTGTTCGATGTGACACCGCGCGACGAACTGGAGAGCGTACTGTCTGCGATGGCCGACAGTACCGGCGCCCATCTGCAATTTGAACGTCTGCTCCGTGACTATACCCAATACGCCGTACTGACGCTTCCGCAGGAACCACGGAAGCCGTGAGGGCATGGCTTGCACTTGTTGCGGCGGGGCTGTTTGAGATCGCGTGGGCATTCGGCCTGAAATATTCCGACGGCCTGACTCGGTTCTGGCCGACCGCTGCCACACTCATTGCGATCGCGCTCAGCTTCAGGTTGATGGCCATCGCTCTTAAATCGCTACCGTTCGGTACGGCATATGCGGTGTGGACGGGGATCGGAGCTGTCGGAAGCATCCTTGTCGGAATGTTGATCTACAGCGAGCCGTCCGACCCGGTAACGGCCGGAGGCAGAACTGGCTGAAATCGCCAACTGGCGGTCTCTGGCCTACGAGAAGAGCCATGGGAAAGCCAATTCATCTCATAGTCGGTCGGCCCCAACGCGGGCCAAGCAGAAGAAAACGAGGCATATCGATAAGATCTGATTTGCCCCACTTGCACAGCGGCCGGAGATGGAATCGTCCCCCGATAGCGCTCCTGTAATTCGGCCGTCACACAACCTTCCTAGGTCTGTTGGCACGTTTGTGCATTCCAACGGCAGGGAGGCTTTCATGAAACTTAGAATTTCGCGCCGACGCTTTCTTTCGACCGCTGCGGCGACCGCTGCGGCGACCGGCGCTGGCGCCCTTGGCGGCGGCTTGGCGATGCCATGTCTCAGCCGCGCCGCCGACCGGCCGCAGATCACCCACGGCGTGCAGTCCGGTGACGTCGGCAGCGACGGCGGCGTGGTATGGGCGCGGGCGGACCGGCCGTCGCAGATGATGGTCGAGGTTGCCACCACTGAATCATTCAAGAATGCGCGGGCCTTGCCGCCGATCGCCGCGCTGCCGGAAAGCGATTTCACTGCGAAAATGCTGCTGGACAACCTGCCCGCCGGACAAGATATTTTCTATCGGGTCCGATTTCGCGACCTGTCGCATACCGACGTGCAGAGCGAGCCGTTGGTCGGCCGCTTCCGAACTGCGCCCGCGGGCAGGCGCGATGTCAGTTTCGTCTGGGGCGGCGATGTCGCCGGACAGGGCTGGGGCATCAATCCCGACGATGGTGGCATGTTTACCTTCGCCACCATGCGCAAGCACAAGCCGGATTTCCTGCTTCATTCCGGCGACACCATCTATGCCGACGGCATTATTTCCGGCGAGGTGAAGTTGCCAGACGGCAAGGTCTGGAAGAACGTCACCATTCCGGAAAAGGCCAAGGTCGCCGAAACGCTCGACGAATTTCGCGCCGCGCATAAATACAATTTCCTCGACGACAACGTCCGCGCCTTCAACGCCGAGGTACCGATCTTCGTGCAGTGGGATGATCACGAGGTCACCAACAACTGGTCGGCGTCAAAGCAGCTGCCCGCGGCTTACAAGGAACGCGACATCATGTTGCTCGCCGCGCGCTCCGCCCGGGCGTTCCACGAGATGTATCCGATACGAGAAAGCATCATTGAGCCCGGCCGGGTCTATCGCACTCTCAGCTACGGGCCGCACCTCGACGTCTTCATGCTGGATGAGCGCAGCTATCGCGGTCCCAATGGCCCGAACCAGCAAACTGCTTACGGACCGGACAGCTACTTCCTCGGACCCGATCAAATGTTGTGGCTGAAACGCGCATTGTTGAACTCGCGCGCCACATGGAAAGTGATCGCGTCCGACATGCCGCTCAGCATCATCGTCTATGACGACGCGCCGAACAAGACCGGCTCGGAAGCCTTCGCGCAGGGCGACGGCCCGCCGCGCGGCCGCGAGCTCGAAATCGCCGATCTCCTGCGTTTTATCAAGACCTCCGGCGTCACCAACACCGTATGGCTGACGGCGGATGTGCATTACACCGCCGCCCATTACTACAATCCCGACAAGGCACAATTTCAGGATTTCGAGCCATTTTGGGAGTTCGTCTCCGGGCCGTTGCATGCCGGAACGTTTGGACCGAACGAACTCGACAATACGTTTGGACCGGAAGTAAAGTTCATCAAGGCGCCAGGTCTGGACAAGCAGAACTTGCCTCCGTCGGCCGGAATGCAGTTCTTCGGTCACGTCAGGATCGAGGGCGCAACCGGACAGATGATCGTGACCCTGCGGGATCGTGCCGACGTGGCGCTGTGGTCAGTTATGCTCGATCCGAAGCTCGGATAGGCGGCGTGGACGAGCAACTGAAAGCGCTTAGCGCGGGCGGCGTCGGGCTGAGGAAGGTCGCAAGCTCGGCCGGCTGTCATGGAATCTCGCCCGGCCTTCAGTGCGGGGTCAGCTGTGCGCCCACCGTCATGATCGCCAGCGACGCGACTGTACCGAATAAAGCCGCAACCCGGCTGTGAATGACCGGAAACTGCAGTGGGTCAACCACCGAAGTGGTAGACAGCAAAAATGAAAAGAAACCGACGATGGCAGTCAGGAAACCGATTGCGGCCATTTCGAATGCCTCCCTCAAAGGGCTGATAGCTATATACAGGAATCCGTGCCCAACCGTTTCGATTTACAGTCAAATTTTATCTTCGCGCTTCTCTCGACCCGATTGCGTGAGCCTGCGACGCTGACGGGCTGCCGATATACTTCCAGATTCTTCTTACTATTGTGCGAACCGCTCCGAGTATGTGCAATACTGTTTTGGGCGTCTTGCGTGTCATCAAACTGTCACAAATTCCCAGACAGGCTGACGAAAAGCCCGGCATTTCAATTGTTTTTGGTTTACCTTTAGACCGGCGTGCCTCTGCTTGCGCGCGTTGCGGTCGCTGGAGCCAATCCGGCCTAGAGCGTCTGGAAGACAGGTGCCTGAGGTTGCTATTGTGTGATAGATTTGTGACGCTAGGCGTGAAACAGATAGCGCCACGGGACAGCAAGGCATTCTTTTTGATCGGTAACGCGTAGTGGTCGGCGAGCCAACCGAGATCGAAATAAAGCTTTGGGTTTCACCCGAAGACATCGTTGCGCTCCAAAATCATCCAAGTTTTGCGGGCACGCTCCATAGTCCCACCAGTGAAACGCTGAAATCAGTCTATTTTGATTCCGATAGTAGATTGCTGCGCGATCACGGATTCACCTTGCGGGTGCGCCACAACGGCGACAGGCGTATCCAGACGGTCAAGGCCGCCAACAATGGCGCCGGCTACTTCGAGCGGTCCGAGTGGGAGCAGGTGATCAATGGAAATCGACCGGATCTCACCCTGGTGAAGGATACGGCTCTCGGCGCAATTCTCGTCAACGAAGCGGATAAAGCACTGCAGCCGGTTTTTGAGACCCGGATCAAGCGCACGGCCTACCACCTGAATGGAAATGGCGCCGACGTGGTCATGGCGATCGACCAGGGGAAGATTGTCGCTACCGGCTCCGCGCTTCCAGTTTCGGAGATTGAACTTGAACTGAAGCGCGGCAACCCCGCCGACCTTTTCAAGATCGCGCGCGACATACTAAACATCATTCCGGCTCATCTCGACTTCAAAAGCAAGTCCGAACGCGGTTATGACCTGATCGAGAAGACCGCGATCACCGCCGAAACAGCGCGTGATCCGAAGTTAAGTCCGGGAATGACTGCTGGTCGCGCCTTCACACTGGTTGGCCGGGCTTGCTTGCGCCATCTGGTCGCCAACGTGCCGGCAATGATGGAACGGGATGGCAATGCGTTGCATCAGATGCGCGTCGCTCTGCGACGGCTGCGCGCCGCCATTTCTCTCTTTTCGGCTGTGGTGGGCGACGATCGAGCGGGCGCAATAAAGTCCGAGCTAAGATGGCTGGCGCAGGAATTTGGCCCGGCGCGGAACCTGGATACGCTCCTTGTCGAAGTGATCAGGCCGCTGCAGAAGCGGCATCCAAATGAGCCCGGGCTGGTTAGTATCGGCAATATGTTCGCGCGCAAGCGTCTAAAGAGCTATCGTCAAGCGCTTGAGGCAGTTCAGTCGGCACGCTTCCGAAGATTTGTTCTCGATACAGTGGAATGGGTCGAGATTGGTCCATGGAGCACTTCGGAAGATGCGCTTTTGCGTGTACGCCGCGAATTGCCGGTCGAGATTTACGCTGCCGAGCAGCTTTCGCAACGTCGCAAGAGGATCAGGCGGCGGGGCGCAAGGATCGAAAGCTTTAATCCGGAGCAGTTGCACAGGCTGCGCATTCAAGTCAAAAAAGCCCGGTATGCGACCGAATTCTTTTCCGGCCTATTTCACGGCAAGAAGTGCGCGAAGCGGTGCAAGACAATCAAATCATCCCTGATGCAATTGCAGAACAGTCTGGGGAAGCTCAACGACATTGTAACGCACAAGACCTTGTTCGCCGATATCATCGCTCGTCCCACGAAAGGCTTGACCGGCGAGCAAAATCATCACCGCGCGTTTGCGGCGGGTCTCATCATTGGAGACCAACAAGCTCAGGTTCAAAAATCGCTTGATCGCGCGCGCAAGGCGTATTCGCGCTTTGATGGCGCCAAAGCATTCTGGAAGTTACCGATCCGGAACAGCATTGTGCAGGTATCCGCGGCTCAAGAGTCCGCTGAAAAATAGTCCCACCTCCCAAGTCGTCTTAGAGATAGCCATCATGCTAAGTCACGCGGTTCGACGGGTCGAACGTTGCCGCATTAATCCAGCTTTAATGACAGCGGATTTCGCCTTCCGTCCTTTGCGGCGTCTGTGCCGAAGCACCGCATAACGGCCGACGTTGGTCAGGAATAACCGTTCCAGTGGATGGCTAAGTCGCTTGACCGCCGCGGCGAGCGATAGCCACTCGACCGTCACGATGTCTTTCGTTACGTCATAGCTCGGTCGGGCAGCCGCCTGCATCAGCCAGAATTGCACTACCTTTAGCCGGCCGCCGCCAACCGGCGCGCCAAGGCCACGCCCAGCACCGAGCCCGCGAGCCGCGTTCGTGTCGCCTTCTACAAATCGGTGTTTCCCAATGCCAACCTGAGCGATCCCGATCGCAAAAAGGCCGATCGCGCCATGCAGGCCATGATGAAGATGCAAAAGATCGTCATCGCCGACCTCGACAAGGCATATTCCGGCTGATCGCTGCCTTCGGGCCAAAGAGGACTTCGCATCCGGCTCTAACGACCGCGAAAAGAGCTTGGTCTTGAAATTCCGTCCAGCATCCTCACTCGCGCCGACAAGGTGGTTGAATGAAGCGCTGACTTCCGAGTTTGGCACGAAACGGAAATGCCGCCGCAGTCGCTACATGTCCGCTATCGGGAGCAAAGCCAGGGGGGCACTGACGCCATTGTCCGTTCCTCGGTCGCTAAGGCCGGATCGAGCGTTACGCTGCCTGGATATCCACAAGGAAATGGTCAACCTCGGCACGCAGGCTCGCTGTCTGTTTGTTGAGCTCTTCGGTCGCGGCGAGAACGCGGGTGGCCGCCGTCTCGGTCGCCGCGATGCCCCGGCTGACACCGCCGATGTTGGTGCTCACCTCGGCGGTTCCATTTGCGACCTCCTCGGTATGGCGAACGATTTCCTGAGTTGCCGCTCCTTGCTGCTCGATGGCCGAAGCAATCGACACCGAGATCTCGTTCACCTGGCCGATCGTGCCACCGATCCCTTTGATGGCTTCGACAACATTGTTGGTCGCGGTTTGAATTGCCGTAATCTGGCCGGTGATCTCCTGAGTCGCTTTCGCCGTCTGGCTGGCGAGGCTCTTCACCTCCGAAGCGACCACGGAAAAGCCCCTGCCCGCTTCGCCGGCACGCGCCGCCTCGATCGTGGCGTTGAGGGCCAGCAGATTGGTCTGGCTCGCGATGTTGTTGATGAGCTGGACTGATTCACCGATGCGGGTTGCCGCATCGACGAGCTCGCGCACGCTGCCATCGGTGCGTTGCGCCTCGCCGACGGATCGGCCGGCCATCTCGCTGGCGTGCGTGACCTGACGAGCGATTTCCTCGATCGAGGCGGACAGCTCCTGCGATGCGGCGGCAACCGTGCGCACATTGCCCGTTGCTTGCTCCGAGGCGCTTGAGACCGCGATCGCCTGGAGGTTCGTTTCAAGCGCCGTGCTCGATACCGTTTCGGAGGCGCCGCGCAACTCGGTTGCGGCATCCGCCAGCGCCTGCAATGAAGCGCTCACTGCGCGATTGAATTTGTGCACGGATTGCTCGACATGTTGCTGGCGCTGCTCCTTGCGAACCTGTTCGCCGCGCTGCCCGGTCTCGAGTCGCCGCGCCTCGATCATATTGTCCTTGAAGACCTGCAGGGCCCGGGCCATTTCGCCTATCTCGTCACGGTCATTGGCTGCGGCGACCTCGACCTCCATGTCGCCGCCCGAAAGCGCCGCCATTGCCGCGGTAATGCGGCGCAGCCGGCGCGCCAGGCCGCGCGCCAGAAAAATGCCGAACCCGTCGACAATCACCAGGCCGATCAGGCTGACGGCGGCAATCGCCATGATCTGAAAGTCACGCGCGGCGGACAGCTCGACCACTTGTCCATCGGCAGTGTTGCGTACGGAGCTCAGCAGCGCGGTGAGCGTGGCCTCAACCTGCTTGTTGGTCTCGGAGAATGGGCCGTTGAGCACTTCGATCGCCTTGTCCTGGACGAAGCTCTCGGAGAGGTCGAAAACCGCGACCGCCTGCTTGCGAAGCGTCTGGAACAGCGCGGCGAGTTGCGGCACCTTGTCCTGGGCCGCGGCGACCACCAGCGGCGCCAGCCGCGCAAGGGTGGCATCGATCTCGGCGTTCAAGGCAACGAAGCCTGCACGATACTTTTTTTGTCGATCGAGTTCGGTCTCGGCCGGCGCGCGGCTGACAAATCCGCGCTGCCGCTCGAACAGCAGGGCAAGGTGCGAGGCCTCCTCGATACCCAACGCGCCCCGGTCATGGAGAAGCCGGCCCGCCTCCGCCATGCGGCCGGAGCCGACGACGGAGGCGCCGATCACGAGAAACAGCGCAAAGGTGGCGAGACCCAGCAGAAGATAGAGCCTCGCGACGATGCTCAGGCGGGCGAGGATCACTGACTCTCTCCAAAATGTCGCGCGGTGCGGCTACAAGGATTTGCCGGCTGTTGCTGCGGCTTCGAGGACCTGCTTGATCTCCGCTGTCTCGTCACCCATGGTGACGAGGATGAGCGGCTGGACGATCGGCGCGTCGCCGCGCAGCTCGACAACCGAGCTGTCGATGGCGCTCGGGGCGAGGATGCCGATCGCGCCAGGCAGCTGCGACACGATCTTGGCCACCTGGTTGGCGTTCGACATAGCACGCGTATCCCCAGGCAGCGAACCGCCCTTGATCAGCGTGGCCTCGACCATCGAGCGCAGGCCGTCGCCGGATTGCGCCGCAACGATGACAATCGGCTGATCGGCGCCGCCGATTTCTTTCCAGTTCTTGATCTTTCCGGTGAAGACATCGCTGAGCTGCGCATTTGTCAGCGACTTCACCGTGTTGCTCGGATGAACGGCGAACGCGACGCGAGTTTCGCCAATCTGGTGCGCCTTGAGGCGAGCACCATCGACGGAGCCCGGCGTTTTCTCGTTGAGCTTCTTCACCTCGTCTTCGAGTGGCGCCGAGATCATCGCGATCTGCGCCTTTCCAGCAACCAGGTCGGCGATGCCGCGCCCTGAGCCGTTGCCGATGACGTCAAGCTGCTGTCCTGACGCCTTTTCGATCTCCGCCTTCTTCGGCGTAAGTATCGCGTTGTTGACTGTCGTCGATCCGTGCAGGCTGACCTGCCCGGCCGCGGCCATGTTCATCGTTGCGACAAGTAAAGAGAGAACAAGGAAAGGAAGTTTCCGCATTTTGGCTCCCGGACTGAACGTCTGTTAAGTTATTATTACTCGCGTGTACGGCATTCCGATTCGTGAGCGGTTAATCGCTACTAATTCAACATTTTTCGGATCGACTCTGGAACGGCGCAGACGATGGCAGACCGCGCGCTTCCCCCGAAGCCGATGTTCAAATGCAAAAATGCCACGGCGAAGTCCCCCCAAGGCAAGCAGGCGACAGGAATGCTCTGCGGCACGCTGTCCGTTAGTCATTAAGATTGGGACAACATTTGACTCGTAGTAGTACGAGGTTTCTAACCGCAGGGCGCTGGCGCCTCGCGCATTGAGAGAGCGCTTGTCTCCGACGTTACAAGGCGCCAAACATCAATTTTCCACAAACTGCCGAGCAGCAATTGAGTCTGTAGGGATGTCCGGAAGTGGCACTTTTGAGACCTGCCGCCCCTCATGATGAATGTCGGTTTTCGAGGGTAAAGCGGAAGTAGCGCGGACATCGCCAAACCGTCGCTTTTGATCCGAAGCG
>OCZT010004463.1_pt1 | contig 14094 bp, 8 predicted proteins | sample 1539031 | NCBI WGS metagenome assembly OCZT01 (sample SAMEA3539308, study PRJEB22396) | soil metagenome | biome: tundra; feature: field; material: soil | place: USA | collected 2010-05 | depth 0.15 m
CGCCGTGACCTCCTCCGCCGCCGCCGCCGTGACCTCCTCCGCCACCGCCACCGTGAAAGGCGCCGCCACCACCGAACGATCCCCCGCGAAAGCCGCCCCCAGATGAGTGGAAGGATGATCCTCCGCTAAAACCACCACCGAAAGAGCGTGACGCCGGAGCCGAGTAGGCCGGCGCGGATCTGCTCCAGCCACCGCCGAAAGACGGGGCTGAGCGGTAACTGTGGAAGGAGCCAATACTCGGGGCGGCATAGCGCGGCGCAGAGTACGCAGGCGCACGGTAAGCCGGGGCGGCATAGGTGTTGCGCATCGCTGGCGCGGCGGGATAACCCCTGAACGATCCGCTCCACGAGTGGGTGGCGGTCGCCGTTGCGGCGGTCGCCCGCGAGCCGGCGCTTGGCATCGCAGCGGTGGAAGGCGCCGCACTCCACGCTCCCTGCCGCGAACCGCCGGAAGAAATGGACGCGCGTGAACCCGCCGTGCCGGACCAGGTTGAGCGAGCGGCCGGGCTGGCCGTAGAAGCGGAGTTGCGTTGGCCGCTGCCACTCCACCAATGGGTAGCTGTGCCCGACGTAGCCGCCAGGCTGCCCCGGCCCGCACCGCCTGCCCAATGCGTGCTCGTGCCCGCCGACGTGAAGGCTGAGCCTCCATGAAATCCCTGCTGATTCCACTGCGTCAGCGAGGAGTTGGCCCGCGCGGGTGTACCGAAGAAACTGGTCGTGCCATGAGCGTCATGGTGCCAGAAGGCCGAGTTGTTCCCGTGGCCGAAGCCATTGTGATGGCCGAAGTCGCCGCCGTGGTCGAAGCCACGGCCATGATGGAAACGATCGAAACCGCCAAACCCACCGAATACAACCGCCCCGCCAAACGGGTAAAAGCCACAGCCTCCCCAGAACCCGCAAGGCTGCCACCAACACCACGGTGTGGGCGCAATCCAGTCCGGGCCCCCGTCGTAATAATAATCGGGAGCCATATCGTAAGATGAGGGATAGTAGTCAGGCGCGTAATCGGGCCCAGCCGGCGGCACGGCGTAAGTTGGGGACGTAACCTCGTCATAGGGCAATAAAGCCTGAGGCGGCGCCATGGCCTGTGGGGCGTAGGCCGCCTGCGGCGTTGACGAGGTTGAAGGGGTCGCCGAGGCGGAGGCGTCCGTTCCGGCAGCAGGTTCTTGCGTCGGCGGTTGAGAGGTACTGGCTTGGGTCGTGTAGGCCTTTCGCGCCGTCTCGTAAGCCTCAGTGAAGGCCGGTTGTTTTTCCACCAGGCCACGGAGGCGGGCTAAGCCGTCTTTCGTGTAATCGGGAAGCTTGGCCTTATCGGCCTTCAAGTCGTACCAGGCGAGAATCTCACCGGCGGTATGGACGACGAACTTGTTGCTGGAAGCGAATTGGCCCGCCAGATTGATGGCCGAGATCGCGTCCGGCATCTGGCCGCGGCGGGCGTCCACGTAGGCTACGACGCCCCACGCCAGGCCGTTGTTGGGTTGGAGGGTCGTGAGGGTTTGGGCCTGGTGATAGGCCATTTCGGGCAGGCCCATGTCCACCATGCGGACAACGTAGGCCTCGTGCAATTTCGGGTCATTGGCGGTCAGGGCCAGACCACTGCCGTAAGCCGCGACCGCCGCCGAGGGGTCACCGGCTTGCTGGATGGCTTGGATCGCCGCGGCAACGGTGGCAGGCTGGCTGGTGACCGATTGGGAGCAGCCGCTTCCCAGCGCACTCCCCCAGACCAACAGCCCCAGAGAAACTTTGAGCCAGGTATTCATGGCCGTAAACCTTTCGTATTCTCATCATATCTATTCGCACATATGTCCCTTAGGGCGCATCCTGATTCTTCTACATAGGTTAGACTCTGACGGCGGGGAACTAATTCAAAGTTACGATGAGACCGATTGAGGAAGTTCACAGTTGAATAGCGGGCGCAATTGGCTGTATAAATGGGCTGGTATGAGTCACTTGGACCATCCGGGCAACCCCGGCACAGAAGGCGAGGCACGCCAGTGTGAGCTCCCATTGCGCGTCGCTGTGTGCGCGTGGTGCAAGCCCAGGGAGCTCGGGGCGGGCTTGGGCGACCTGTCGCATGGGATCTGCCCACGTCATTTTCGTGAGATGAAGACCAAGCTGCAAAAGAGCCGCTCTGGCAGAGCAGGTGAGCCGGTCAGCCCGCGGGCACGTCGGTCGCGCAAACTCACCCGGCCCAACGAAAACATCGCGCAACTCGGATTGCTATTCCCGGCTCCCTTCGTCGGTGCTTCATTCCTCAGCGCCTGACCATTCCCCCACGGTCCTCGCGCGGCACCCACGCATCACGCTTTACGCTTCCCTGTGGCGGGCTCGCCTCGGTCCTGGCTGGCTCAGTCCTGTTTGGGAGAATTCAGGGGAGGCGCGTTGGTCCGGCTGGAGCTAAAGTCCTCCGGCAAAAGGCCCTTGAGCGTGCGGAAAGGGTGGAACGAGAACTGGAAGGGAAGGAGCATGACTTTCGAGATCGTGAAAACCGGCTCGGCCTTCGGTTCGCCCAGCGAGCCGGTCACCTTGTATTCGAACAGCTTGGTGAATGGCCACAAGGCAAGGCTGAAGACCTGACCGAAGAGCGGCATGTCGCGCAGGGGCCAGGCTTCGACACGCGCGTTGACCTGGCCCTGGAAAGACACCGTGCCTTGGTATTCCAGGCGCATTCCGGTGGACCGGATGTCCAAATCTTCGGAGCGGATGACCCCATTGGTGATGATGAAGGAGCAGGTGCCGGCGTTGGCCCGGCTGCTGCCCAGGCCGGGCATCATGCCGTTGAGCACGCCCGAAAACATGCCGAAGATGGGGATGTCCCAGATCAGGCCGTCTCGCAGGCCGAGGTTGCCGTAGCCGTTCCAGGACTGCATGTCGGCCGTGGAAGCGTTGGTGACCACCAAGGTGGCATTGAGTTTGCCTTCGAGGTGATTGGTTCGGAGGAATAAATCGGCGGTGAGCGGCTGGAGGAGGGCGTCGGTGGCGAAGAGCGCGAACTGGTAGTCCGTTTTCTCATGGGGACTGAAGTCAAAATGGGCGGAACCAGTGGCTTGTCCTCCATAAAACTCGAACTGGACGTTGGTGAGGGTTAAATGCTGGCCTTGCCAATGCACGTGGCCGGCGACTTCGAGCATGTGGAAGCGCCACCACTCGAACGGGCCACCTTTCAGGTCAAAATGCAAGTCGGCATCTTCCTCGTCATGCATCGGGATGGTGCCATGGACATGGGCGAGCGGGGGCTGCGTGAAGTGGTACGGTTCGACTGCGCGGGCGACATGGGCGCCAATAGCGCGCGCAACGACCATGGGATCGGTGGTGCTGACGCCATTGGTGACGTAGATCTTCTGGGCGCGAAAGTCCGCGCCGAGGCCGTCCGCGCTGATTTGCTGCTTGCCGCGCTGGAGCCGGGGGTGGAAAACCTGGAGCAAGCGGTTGGTGTAATGAAGCGCGGCTTGGAAGCCAGTGGCGGTTTCGCCGCGGAAGGTGAAATTGGTCAGCGCCACGCGTCCTTTGAATCCAGTCCGCTCAAGGTCATGCCAGCGGCCCCAAATCTCAGCGTCAATCACCGGCGGGTCGGTGTAGGTGAAATAGTCGAAGCCCTTCTGTTGCTCGGGCCCCAACAGCGGGCGCAAGGCTCGCAAATCGAGCGTGCTGCCAATATGGAAGTGGAAGTCTTTGGTGCGGTCGCTGGCGTCGAGTACGGCTTCAAGGCTTCCTTCCTGCCGCGCGACCGTCAAATCGGGCAGGCGCCAGACCATATTCGAGTAGTGGATATGCGATTGGGCGGCTGTAAAGGCCACCTCGCGGTAAACGCCGCCGTGTTCGAGTTTGACGTCACCGTGGAACTGAAGCGTGGGCTGCACTTCAGCGCGCCAGTCAGGCTCGCTATTCGTCCAGGCCGGCAACACCAGCGACACATCACCTTTCAGTTCGGGCGGCTTCTCCCACGCAAACGGCGCCAGCCAGCGCTGGGCCCCCGCAGTGAGGAGGGGCGCGAGCCGGTGCGGATCGACATCCGAAGAGAGGCTCAGTTGGAGCGCGCGCGTCGCCACATCCAGGCCGGCGCGGACATCGAGCTGCCGTTGGTAAAGCCCGGCGTGCAGGTTGGTAATTGTGAGCTGAGGCGCGCGCCAGTCTCCGCCGCACGTGACCGCGTCGGCTTCAACTCCGGAGCGCTGCAAGCCGCTGATATGGCAATCCCAGCCGAGGGCGTAAGGCGCGAGCGTCGCCCACCACGCCCACGATTCATCGGCGCCCGGCGGAACAACGGCAGCGGGCGTGGCGAGCCGGGCGTTGAACCGCAACTCCCGCGCGGTGCACCATCGGGTGGTAGCCTGGGCGCAATGGAATTGGCCCTGGCCGGACAGCGGAATCGCATTGGTCAGGGCGTGAACCCATTGGGCATCGAGCTGGGCGTTGGTGGCGCCGCCCCATTTGGTTTCGACGCGCCCGGCCAGGAAGGTCAGGTCGGCGTTGACCAGATTTGTGCTGCCCTGGATCGAGGCAAGGTGGAGCGTGAGTTGCACGTTCGTGGCGCTGCCCCATTCGGTCTCGACATGGCCAGCAGTGAGAGTCAGATCGCCATTGCCCAGGTTTGTCTGCCGCTCGAAGTAGGCGAGGTGAGCGGCAAGCTGCAGGTTTGCAGTCGTCGCCCAGCGCGTTAGCGCGTGGTCCGCTTCCAAGTTCACCTCGGCACGGGACGGGCCGTTGGTGGCGGCGGGAAAGAGCCGAGCATTAATGCGCCCTCTGGCGACCGAGCCCCAGGGTGTCTCCGCACCGGGGGTATTCAGCAATACCCGGACGCCAAAGCTCGCGAGGTCGCGGGCATCGCCCCGGACATCGAGCTTAAGCTCCGGCGGAGCCTGGAACCGGATGCGTTCCAGGGTGTTCGCAAGCTGGCGGAGACGGTTTTGCCACGTGTTGCCGGGCGCAGGCTGCGCAGGCTGTAGAAGTTTCCACTCGCGGCAGGCCGAGGCATTGGAGACGATGCCGGATAATTGGAGCCTGGCGCCAGCAAAGCGGGCGGTGAAATGATCGAGCGCCCATTGGTCGCCCGGCAAGAAGCGGAGGTCGGTCTGGATGTTCTCCATCACCAGTTGGCGCGGGGCCTGATTGGTTTCGGCGATGGGCCAAACCAATCGCCCCTGGCGCAGCCTGAGCGCGTCAATTTGAAACTTAAGCCGGCCAAGGGCGGCGTAATTGAAGCGCAGCCGCACTTCCGCAAGCGTCAGATGTGGGCTGAACGGTTCGTCGGTCCGCCCGAAGCGGACGTTCTCCGCCACGATGCCGTGATTCCAACTCAGGCGCAAGCGGGTGAACTGAAGCTCGAGGCCCCTAACCCGGAGGTTTTCCAGCAACGGCTTCTTGGCGAAGTCCGGCAGGCCGATTTGATTGAGGTAAACAAGACCCCCGAGCAGGAGGAGAATCAGCAGCCAAACGGTGATGCGGAACCGGCGGAAGCAGATTCGAGCAGTCCGCCAAAACCGGCCTTTCTGGCACGTCCCCATATCAAGCTGGAACACGGGGGTTCAAGGATTGGGCGGCACGGAAAGGAAGCGTTGCGCGTAAACGTACAACCAGGCCGGGCATTCAAAAACCCACGGTGCTCCGTCCAAAGTGATAAGCGCGTAGGGCACATCGCCGGGAGCTTCGCTGCCGAGTTCAACGGAAACCTTGTCGCCGCTCTTCAGTTCGAGCGTGATCTGGAGGTCGTTGTCGGTGAGGCCAAAGCGAGCGCGGTCTGTCGCTCCGTGAGCAACCCAGGTGACAGCGGTCAGTTGGCAGAACCCGCTCACCGTCTCCTCGACCGCCAAGTCGTTGGTGATGCCCGGGACAAGCGTCCAGTCGTGCGGTCCGTTCCGGACGATCTTACGCACCCTGCCTTGCTGCCGGAGGGTCGCGCCCGCCACGTCATTCGTAGAAAAGTTCCATATCTGGCGTTCACGCATCTGCCAGCTCGCCACCGGCAATCGCCGAAAGTCAGCAAGCCTCACGGCATAAACGAAGCCAGGTTCGTCCGCGCGCTGGGCGAAGACTTTGTCCGCCTGGTTCGTCCCGAAGTTCAACTCTGTAAGAATGACATTGGTTGAGCCGCCCGGAGCAGTGGTCGCCGCCGATTTCAAGATATATTGCCGCGCAGGGGGGGCAAGGGCGTAAGCCGCCAGATCCGGCGCGGTGACGACATCGTTGGTAAATGCCACGATTCGGAAGGCACTCAAAGCGGAGAGCAAGTATTTAACCAGCCCGGCATCGGCGGGAAAACCTTGGGGCAGGACGCGCCACGCCCCATTCGTTTGCTGCTGCAACGAAAACCTGTCTTGGGCACGCACGTCAACGATCCCCACCGGAGCGGTCACTACGGCGAGCATTGGATCCCGGAAATCGTTGACCGGCGCGTACCACGGCGCCAGCAGATCTTTGGGCACGGCAACGACTGAATTCAGGCCGGGCCCCCGGGCGTAGGCGAGCCGGGTGTCGTTGGTCGGGCTTCTGCCGAATTGCAGACGGACGGCGGGGTTGGTGCCCTGGCTCAGTGCCAACTCGAGTTCAGGGGGCTGCAGGCCGAATGGCTCCAGATCCGCCTTTGGATCATCCGTCACGAACCGGAGAATTCTGACGCCCTGAAGTAATTGCAGCGACTCCTCCACCTTGGCATTGTTTGCGCGAGCCTGTAACGGATACACCATGCGCCACAGCTTGTTGGTGGCCTCACGGCGCAACTCGAAGACCTTGGCCCCGTTGGTCACCGCCAGCCGGTCGAAGGTGAGATTCCTCAAATCGACAAGCGTCGTATCCCGCCAATCTTCAGCGGTGCGTGGTATATATTTGAGGAAATCAGCGTCCACCATAAAGACACCGTCCATGCCGACCACTTGCAGGAAGACCTGGTCGCCGGGGGGTGTCCTCGCGCCAATCAGCAGGTGAGCGGTGTGCTCAGGTTGCTCGATAGCGATAGTGGCTTGGGGGTTGGAGAAGCCATACGCTTCATCCAACTTTAGTCGGTCCCGCAGTTCCCGGGCGGTAATGTATGGCGCCGGGGTTAACCGCTCGAGTGCGGCGAGAAATGTCTCGATGCTGGTGGCCTGGGCGGGGTAAACGAGAGACTCGGCGACAAGCTGCCACACGCCATTGGTGCGGTCGGCGCGGATTGGAGCGCGCGCTCCGGGCCGGATCTGCACGCTGGTAACCGCCGCGGCTTTCAGGTTGGGAAGGACCCGGGCCGGTTGGCTGCCGTTCCTGCCCACGCGCCGCTGGTAGAAAAAAATGAAGGCACAGAGCACCGCCGCCACGGCAATCCACCGCCAAGTGTTCCTGGGATTCATGCAGAATGGTTATTTTCTGCGCCGCAGCCAGACCAGGCCGCCGAGGAAAAGCACGGAGCCGGGCAGCCCCGCGAGCAGCACCCACTGCGCCTGATGAAATTGAGTTCTGGTCATCACGATCTTATACTGGCTGATGGGACGCGGGCCCAGACCGGTCAGCAATTGCGTGCGCTCGAGCAGCCAGTTGACGGCATTGCCGGCGAAATCCCTATTGGCCGCCGACTCGATTTGCGCGTTGCCCAGGAAATAGGAATCGCCGACGACGATCATGCGAGTTGAGCCACGCTCCGTGATGACGCCCTTGATCGCTCCTTTCTCCACGGCGACCATGAGCGGGATGGGCGGTTCGCGGGCCGGGCCCCCGGCCGCAGTCGCCCTGGGGCCGGTGAAAGCGATTTCTTCCACTCGTGGCGCATCCGCCGCCTCGGCATGCAACTTCAATTGGCCCACGGAACGAGGCAAGCTTAGATGGAGCTGCGACTGGAGCAGGGAATTGACGACGGGATGTTTGCCGCTGCCAAAATTGCGGACGATGACATCCGTCCCTTTCATCGTGTTATCTGGATCGGTGACGACATTGTGGCCAACGTCCACCCCCCACTTGGCTAGAATGCGTTCAATGCCCGTGTCCTTGGCAAACGAGCCAAAAGCAAACAAGGCCAGCAACCGGCCGCCCTGATTGAGGTATTGATCGATTTTATCCAGCTCCGTGTCGGGAATGAGGTCTCTTGGACCGGCTATTACCAGCAGATTGCAGTCAAGCGGCACGGTATTGGTGCCGACCAGCGAAAGCGGCTCCGGCTTGATGCAGTTTTGCTGGAGGATGGATGCAAATTTAAGATAACCGGCCAAGGCGTCCCCGCTGTCGAATTGGTGTTCGCCGTGGCCCTGGAGGAAACAGGCCTTGAGCGACCGCGTACTGGTAACGTCCAGCAGGGCCGCAGTAAAGACCATCTCCCCCAGGAAGGCCGCGGGCTTGCGGCGGAAGAACAGTTGCTTGCCCTCGGGCGCCGGGTCAGGCACTTGCTCGTCCACGTAGCTGGCCAGCGCTTTGCCGTCTCTAACGACTACCTTGCCCCCGCAATCGAAGATGACGAGATTCTTGTCGGTCAACGCGAAGAGGTTGTATTTGGCCTTAGTCTTCTGAGCCTTCCCGGGGTCGAGCCTATAATCGATGGTTTGAACCGTGATCCTGGGATTCACCCGCCGATATTCACCGAGCAGGTCCGCCACGATGCTATAGAGCGCTTGGTTGTCCTCGTCCTCGGTATCGTAATAAAGCGTCACATTCACCTGGTTGGTGAGCGAGCGAAGGAAGCCGAGCGTGCGCGGGGAAAGTTCAATCCCCGACCGCGTGCTAGTAGAGAAGCGGAGGGAAAAGTCTCGGCTGACGTAGTTCACCAAGACATTCACCATGACAACCACCGAGAGGACGACGAGCACCAGCAGGATGACATGGAGGCCAATGCCCCACCTGCGATAGGGTGAGAAGCTGGGCTTGGAATGGGGTTCGGTCGCCATGCTACTTCCAGCGGCGGCTTTCCACGACCCGCAACGTCAGGAACAAGAAGAACAGCGTCAGGCTCACGAGCAGCACCACCGGCCGGATGTCCACCACCCCGCGGGCGAAATCGTGCATCTGCTCGAACAGGGCGAAGTAACCGAGCACCTGCCCCTGCCAGGTTTCCTGAGCCGGGAGTTGGCTGGCCAGGTAGCCCAGCAGAAACACGCTTGCGCCAAACACCAGGCTGATCATGGCCGCAATAACCTGGCTGCGGGTCAGCGCCGACGCGCAGCAACCCACGGAAACAAATAGTCCGCCGAGCAATAATATGCCCAGGAATGTGCTGCCGACTACCCCGCCATCCAGCGCCGCCATATCATTCGTGAAATGCCGCACGACCATGAGACAGCCCAACAGCGGCAACCACATCAGGACATAGAATACTAGCGCTGCGGTGAATTTAGCCGCCACCACCTGCAAATCGCTCACCGGGGTAGTCATCAGCGTCTCGAACGTGCCGGAGAACTTCTCCAGCGCGAACAGCCGCATCGTGATGACCGGGGTCGTCAGCAGCAGGATCAGCCAGAAAAACGGCGTGATGTAGAACAGCTCGGTCACCGGTATGATAGTTGGCTTCTGCAACTTCTCGAGGATGACGACGAAGCTTAAGCCCATCAAGACCAAGGCCGCGGCGATGATAACGTAGCCGCTCAGAGAAAGGAAGAAGCCCGCCAATTCCCGCCGAACGAGAGTCCAGTAGGCCCGCATCAACCTTCATCCTCCTCGTCTGGCCGGGTTACCTGGACATAAATGTCCTCCAGAGAGTGCCGGCTGCGGGTGAGTTCGCGTAGCGACCAGCCTCGCTCCCGAGCCAGCGCAAAGATGTGGGGCCGCAAATCCAGCCCATCCCTCGGCGTCAACGCGCACCGGAAATACTTGCCCTCGCACGGCGACACGTCGAATTGGTCGATTTCCGCCATCTGTGACCAGCAGGCGCGCAGGTCGCCCGGCGGGGCGGCGATCTCCGCGATGATCTGGCCGTTGCTGCTCATGAGCCGCTGCAGATTCTCCGGCGTGTCGGCGGCCAGGATTCTCCCTTCAAGCATAATGACCACGCGATGGCAGGTCATTTCCGCTTCCGACAGGATGTGCGTCGAAATCAGCACTGTGTGAGTGCCGCCCAATCCCTTGATGAGCTGGCGCACCGAGCGAATCTGATTCGGGTCCAGGCCGATCGTGGGCTCGTCCAGGATGATCAATTCCGGCTCGTGCACCAGCGCATCCGCCAGGCCGACGCGTTGACGATAGCCCTTGGAAAGCTGTCCGATAATCCTCCGGCCAACCTCGGTCAGGCCGCATTGCTCCATTACCACATCCACGCGCTGGCGGGAACGCTTGCGGCCCAATCCTTTCAAACGCGCGCGAAACTTCAGGTACTCCCGCACCCGCATGTCCGGGTGCATCGGGTTGTTCTCGGGCATATAACCGATGCGCCGCCGCACCTCATCCGATTGCTGGTACACATCCAGCCCCGCCACGCGCACCGTGCCAGAGCTGGCCGGAAGGTAGCAGGCCAGAATGCGCATAGTCGTGCTCTTGCCGGCGCCATTCTCGCCCAGCAATCCGACAATCTCGCCCCGCTTGACTGTAAACGATATGTCCGAGACCGCGGTATTGCCCGCGTAGCGTTTCGTCAGGTTGGCGACTTCTATCATCAAATCTTCGCTCATGAATGCAGCGTAAGGCCGAGTTTAGTCGAGAGGCGGCGGGTGGAGCCAACAAAATCTCGGCCTAGCGCACCGCCAGCTCGACCACCCCTTGGCTCCGGATGTTGAAATTGCCCATGCGCTGCAGTATGGGAATTCCAAGCTGGACGAGGTCGCCTTTCTTCTTGGAATACAACAGCTTGGCTGCGGCACAAAGGTCGGCTGGCAATCGCCCGTCAATGGCAGTCACCAAAATCCCCCGCTCCAAACCTACCGCCGCGGCCGGACTATGCTCCTCCACCCCGACAATGAGAAAACCGTCGGAGACCCCCACCCCGTACCGGGCGGCCAGTTGCGGCGTCAGCTCCTCAAGGTTCAGCCCCAGCTTGTCGCGGATAATCCCGGCGTTGAACACCGACTTCTCGGACACCAGCCGGACCGCGATGTCCTTCTTTGCCGCGCCACGCCGGATAGCCAGTGTGACCTCGGAACCCGCACCGGCGGCCAGCAGGTCGGTGAAATCAATGAAACTCCTGGGCGGCTTGCCGTTCACCTGGAGAATCGCGTCCCCAATTCTCAAACCGGCCCGACCGGCGGGGCTCTGCGCCTGCACGCTCGTGATGACCAGCGGCGCCGTGCCCACTTTCACCCGCGCGCCGAACCAATACGCCTTCACAAACTCAGTCGGGAAGATGTCCGACAGCGCCTCCAGCACGCGCCGGATGGGAATGGCAAACCCGATGCCCTGCGCGCGTTGCCCCTCGACCTCGTTCAAGACGGCGACGTTAATGCCGATCAACTCCCCGCGCAGGTTGACCAGCGGTCCCCCGCTGTTGCCCAAATTGATCGGCGCGTCGGTCTGCAGCCAGTTCGGAATGTCCAGCGGCGCGCCTTCTTTGGGCACAATCCGGCTCTTGGAGCTTAAGATGCCCCGGCTGACCGAGCCGCCGAGGCCGAAGGGATTGCCTAACGCCAGCACCGTTTCGCCCAGCAGCAAGTCGTCCTCGCGCGCGAGTTGGATCGCCCTGAACTTTTCTCCGGGCCGGGCATTGAGCTTGAGCAACGCAACGTCGCTCTTCGGGTCACTGGCAACGACCGTGGCCGAATAGAGATTCGTCCCATTGCAGAACTTGACCGCAATCTTGTCCGCCCGCCGCACCACATGGTCGTTGGTGAGCAGGTAGCCCTCCTCGTCGATGACCACTCCCGAACCGAGGCTGTATTGCGAATTGGGCGGCTGACGCCGGTGATAAGGACCCCAGAATAGGCTAAAGAACTCGTCGAAGTCGTCCCGCACGTGGATGATCGTCTCCGTGGCAATGTTTACCACGCTGGGCATCACCTTCTCAACCGCCACCACCGTTGCGTCACGGCGGATATCGGTTTCCGCCGTTTGACCACGGGCTATGGTGGCCCCATCCAGCAAACAACCCAACAGCAGGAAAACTGGCAGGAACTGGCCTTGCGATTCTCTCATTCCGATATTCATACTCATAATAACAGTCAACCCCGCCCTTAGATGCGTTCAATCTTCCGAGGCTTGACATTGCGAGTCCAAAAGCGCAAAAGCAATGGCACGGTGCCTCCGGTCGTGGCCAGCTTTTATGCCCTTTGGCGCGTGCGGTGCGGCGCGGTCTCGGTTCTCCACGATGACCACGACTCGCCGCCCGAATGCCTGCTGCAATCCATTTGGCAGCACCAGCGCTTGATCCGCGAGCAACTCAAGACCTTGGACGATCAACCAGTCCGTATCCTTCATCCTGGTTTTCGCAGCGTCGAGGGCGGGCCGGACTTTCGCAGTGCGATCGTGCAGATTGGGGACGGGCCGCCGCGGGCTGGCGACGTGGAGGTGGACCTTCGTTCCAGCGGTTGGCACGCCCACGGCCATGACCGCAACCCCGCCTTTCAGAACGTCATCCTGCATGTGATCTGGGAGAGCGAACGCCCGGCCAGCGGGGCGCCGCCCACTCTCTTGCTGCGTCACGCGCTGGATGCCCCGCTCGGAGAACTCAGCCTGTGGCTGGGCGGCGAGTCGGCCCAAGCGCTGCCGGAAAACCTGCGCGGCAAATGCTGCGCCCCGTTACGCGGCTTGCCGCAGGCCCAGTTGCTGGACCTGCTCCACCAGGCGGCGCAGGTGCGGTTGCACAGTAAGGCTGCGCAATTCCAGGCCCGCGCCCGGCAGGTCGGCTGGGAGCAATCGCTTTGGGAGGGACTCTTTCGTGCCTTGGGTTACAAACACAACGTCTGGCCCATGCAACGCCTCGCCGAACTGCGCTCGCGCTGGCAGACGCCGCGAAGCCAGCCGCTCGCGTTGCAGGCACGCCTATTCGGCATCAGCGGCCTGCTGCCCGTGGAATTGACCCGCTCGCAGGCGGGTTCAGACGAGTACACGCGCCGGGTCTGGGACCAATGGTGGCGGGAGCGCGACGAATTCTCCGATTGCATCTTGCCTCGGGCGCTCTGGCGTCTCCACGGGTCGCGGCCCGCCAATCACCCGCAGCGCCGCCTCGCGCTCGCCTCGCGCTGGACGATGGCAGACAACTTGGCGGCAAAGCTGGAACAGTGGTGCGCGCGCGAGGTGCCGGATTCGGCCCTCGCCGGTTCTCTGCTGCAGGCGTTGCAGGTCGAGCCGGACGACTATTGGTCCTGGCACTGCACCTTCCATTCACCCCGGCTCAAAAAGGCCCAGCCACTCCTGGGCGCCACACGAGTGACTGACTTGGCGGTGAACGTGGTTCTGCCCTGGCTCTGGATTCGGGTCGTCGAAGGCAAGAATGCCTCCACGCAAGGTGCCCTTGAGCACCGCTATTTCGCCTGGCCGGCGGCGGAAGACAACTCGCTGCTCCGCCTGGCCCGGCAGCGCTTGCTCGGCAGTACTTCGCGTCGTGCCCTGCCCGGCGCCGCCGCCCAGCAAGGGCTAATCCAGATGGTGCGCGACTTCTGCGACCACTCGAATGCGATTTGCGACCACTGCAAACTCCCGGAGCTGGTGAAGGACTGGACCGCGCAGCGAAGCGAAGGCGTGGATGGAGCGTAAAAGGTTAGCCGCTTCCGGAAGGCCAGCACCATCTCCCGCAACAACCACTGCGGCTCCTTCATCTATCCGGCCAGCTCGTGCAGCGTGTTCGGGAAGCGGCGGATAATGCCTTCAGCCGCGTGCATCTGCTTTGCAAACTGCTCGCGGCCCTTCGTTGCGGGCGTCACGTGCAAACCGCCTTCCGGCGCGTCCGTCAACGTGACGGTGTCGCCCTCGCCCACATTCAGCCGGGCGAGCGCTTCCTTCGGCAGCACCAAGCCAAGGGACTTGCCGATTTTGCGTAACTTCAATTCCAGGACCACAGGCGCAGCGTAACCACAGAAGTTATAACACCCAAGGCCGATCTTCTGCGGCCTGGCCCGGCGCCCGCCGCCCATCAGGGACTCATCCAGATGGTGCGGGGCAGCCAGTGCCCGAACCAGACCGACGCCGCAATTTGAGTTGGATTCGTCCCGAGTTCTGTTAAGCTAAGAGCGTGACGTTCGAAGACATGCCCGATGAATGGCAGGAGTGGCTGGAGCTGACTCCC
>OCZT010004464.1_pt1 | contig 14094 bp, 12 predicted proteins | sample 1539031 | NCBI WGS metagenome assembly OCZT01 (sample SAMEA3539308, study PRJEB22396) | soil metagenome | biome: tundra; feature: field; material: soil | place: USA | collected 2010-05 | depth 0.15 m
TCAAGCGCAAAGGCGACGTGCGCCGCGCCAAGCTCTATTACCTGCGCGACCGTTCCGGAAAGTCGGCGCGGATCCGCGAGAAGCTCACCAAGCGCGTGGTGACAGAGACTGCTGCCGAAGAGGTCGTTGCCGAATAGGTCTTCGCTTCCGCATCAAAGTAGGACGGGACGCTGCGGCGTCCCGTTTGTTTTGCGGGGTGCGCATGCGCACCCCGCGCTCGGCACTACCCCGCGCACATCTGTTCGAGCAGTCGTTCCATGAAGGACTCGCACAGCGCCACCTGCTCCAGCGTCACGTATTCGTCGGGCTTGTGCGCCTGCTCGATCGAGCCCGGGCCGCAGATGATGGCGGGGATGCCCGCCTGCTGGAACAACCCTCCCTCGGTAAGATAGGCCACCTTGGTGGTAGATGGGTTGCGCGACAGCGCCTGAGCCAGATGGGTGATCTCGTCTTTTTCGCTCGTGCTGAGACCGGGGTTGTCGGATTTGGTGTCGATGCTGATGGAGGTACTGGGATCGGTCCTTTGCATCTCCGGCAGAATCACGCGCTCGGCATAATCCTTGATCTCGCGCTCCAGTGCGTCCGGGTCGGCGCCGGGCAGGTAGCGGAACTCGAACTGAAAAATGCACTCGCGCGGCACGATGTTGCCGGCGGTGCCGCCGGATATCAGGCCGGTCTGCAACGTGGTGAAGGGCACGTCGAAGCCATAGTCGCGCGGTTCGCACGCCTGCAGGCGCTCGGCCATGTGGCGGATGTAGGTGATGATCCTGGCGGCGTATTCGATGGCATTGACGCCTTGCGGCGTGAGCGCCGAATGCGCCTCCTTGCCGCGCACGCAGCACTTGTAGGCGCGCTTGCCCTTGTGCGCGATCACCGGCTGCATGCTGGTGGGTTCGCCGATGATGGCGCCCGCGGGGCGGATGTTGTTGCGCGCCAGGTCCTCGAGCAGGCCGCGCGCGCCGATGCAGCCCACTTCCTCGTCGTAGGACAGGGCGAAATGAATCGGCGCCTTGAGATTCGCTGCGGCGAAGCGCGGCGCCATAGCCAGGACCACGGCGAGATAGCTTTTCATGTCGCAGGCGCCGCGGCCGTAGAGCTTGTCGCCCTTCACTGTCGCCTTGAACGGATCGCTGGCCCAGTTCTGGCCGTCCACCGGCACCACGTCGGTGTGGCCGGAGAGCACGATGCCGGGCTTGTTTCCCTTCTGCACGGTGGCGAACAGATTCGCCTTGTTGCCGGCGGCGTCGTAGGTGAGGCGCGACTCTATGCCGTGACCCTTGAGGTAATCTCGCGTCCACTCGATCAGGCCGAGATTGGAGTCGCGGCTGGTGGTGTCGAAGCCGATCAGGCGCTCGATCATGGTCAAAGTTTCGGGCTTGATGGGCGGCATTTGTGCTCGGTTCACATTGGTGCTCGGTTCATGATGAGGCTCCGTCGTTCAGATGGCAGGCGGAGAAATGCAGCGGCGCGATCTCGCGCAAATGGGGTTGCTCGATTCTACACCGGGGCATGGCGTGCGGGCAGCGCGGGTGGAAATGGCAGCCCGGCGGCGGGTCGAGCGGCGAGGGGATTTCGCCTTTGATCGAAACGAAACTCTTTCTGCGCAAATCCAGGCGCGGCACTTCGGCCAGGAGCGCCTGGGTATAGGGGTGGTTGGCCCTGGCGTAGATCTCCACGGTCGGCGCGGCCTCGACCACCCGCCCCAGGTACATGATCACCACGCGGTCCGAAAGGTGCTGTACCACGCCGAGGTCGTGGCTGATGAAAAGATAGGTTAGGTTGAACTCCTCGCGCAGCTTGATGAACAGATTGAGCACTTGCGCCTGGATCGAAACATCAAGGGCCGCCACTGCCTCGTCGCATACCAGGAACTCGGGCTTCACCGCCAGCGCCCGGGCAATGCCGATGCGTGCGCGCTGGCCGCCGGAGAACTGGTGCGGAAAGCGGCCGACTAGCGAGGCATCGAGGCCGACGCGCTGAAGCAACTGTGCCACGTATTCCTGTTGCGCGCGCGCTTCGATCAGGCCATGCACCACCGGCGCCTCGCCGACGATATCGGCCACCCGCATGCGCGGATTGAGCGAGGCGTAGGGATCCTGGAAAATCATCTGGATCTTGAGCTGGATCTTGCGCTGCTTCTCGGCGGGCAGCTGCGCGATCTCCTCGCCGCGCCACAGGCGGGTGCCGGCGGAGGGCTCGAGCAAACCGACGGCGAGGCGCCCGAGCGTGGACTTGCCGCAGCCGGATTCGCCCACCAGGCCCACCACTTCGCCTGCCTGTACCGCAAGATCGACCTGGTCCACGGCGTGCACGATTTCTTCTCTTGCATGCGCGCCCAGCAGGTTGGCGAGCCTGGCGGCGGTATCCAGGGTCTTGACGAAGCGTTTGGACACCCGGCGCAGCTCCAGCAGCGCGCTCACGCGGTCACGCTTTGCGTCAGTGGATGGAAGCAGCGCACCTGCCTGCCGGCGACCGGGGTGGACAACGCAGGATCCTCCCCGCAGGCGCCGTCGGCGCGGGAACAGCGCTCGCGGAAGGCGCAGCCGGGGGCGAGATCGAGCAGCGACGGCGTCATCCCCGGAATCTGCCGCAGCGGCTCGCCCCTGCGGCTGCGGCTGGGCACGGAGTCGATGAGTCCGTGCGTATAGGGATGCAGCGGGGCATCGAGCACCTGATCGACGCTGCCATGTTCGACGATGCGCCCGGCGTACATGACGCAGATTTCGTCGGCCAGACCGGCAATCACCGACAGGTCGTGGGTGATCCAGATGAGGGCGGTGCCGGACTCGCGCGCGAGCTTCTGCATCTCGAACAGGATCTGTCCCTGGATGGTGACGTCCAGCGCCGTGGTCGGCTCGTCGGCGATGATCAGATCGGGTTTGTTCAGGAGCGCGATGGCGATCGCCACGCGCTGGCGCATGCCGCCCGAGAACTGGTGCGGGTAGGCGGAGAGGCGTTCCTGCGGCGAAGGGATGCCGACGCGCGCGAGCGCGTCGCGCGCGCGTTCCAGCGCTGCTGCGTGACTCACGTCGGCATGCGCGCGGATCGCCTCGATCATCTGCGTGTCCACGCGCAGCACCGGGTTCAGCGTCATCATCGGATCCTGGAAGATCATGGCGATGCGGTTGCCGCGGACGTGGCGCATCTCGTTTGGCGCAAGCGTGCGCAGGTCCTTGCCGCGCAGCAGGATGCGGCCGGCGACCACGCGCCCAGGCGGATCGATCAGGCCCATGATGGAATAGCCGGTCATGGATTTTCCCGAGCCGGATTCGCCCACCAGGCCGAGGATTTTTCCCGGCCCGACCGAGAAGCTGACGTCCTCCACCGCCTTCACCACGCCCTGGCGGGTGAAGAAGTGGGTGTGCAGGTTTTCGACGCGCAGTGTTGGTTCGGTCATTTCTGCAGCCGCGGATTGAGCACGTCGCGCAGCTGATCGGCGACCAGGTTGATGCTGACGATGGTCAGGAGCAGGGCAATCCCGGGGAAGAAACTGATCCAGTACTTGCCCGAGAGCATGTAATCGAAGCCGTTCTTGATCAACAGGCCGAGCGAGGGCTCGGTGATGGGGACGCCGATGCCGAGATAGGACAGGGTAGCCTCCAGCGCGATCGCCGCCGCCACCTGCACCGTGGCGATGACAATCAGCGGCGGCAGGCAATTCGGCAGCAGGTGGCGGAAGACGATGCGCGCGGGCGGCAGCGCCAGGCACACGGCCGCTTCGATGTATTCCTTCCGCCGCTCGACCAGCGCCGTGCTGCGCACGGTGCGCGCATAGTAGGCCCATTGCACCGTGATCAGCGCGAAGATCGTTTTGCCGATCCCCTGCCCCAAGAGGGCGAGCAGGATGAGGGCGATCAGGATCGCGGGAAAGGACAGCTGGATGTCGACGAAGCGCATGATGATGCCATCGGTGCGCCCGCCGAAATAGGCGGCGCAAAGGCCCATGGTCAGGCCGATGATCACCGCGCACAGCGTGCTTGCCACGCCGACTCCGAGGCTGATGCGCAGGCCGTAGAATATGCCGGACAGGATATCGCGTCCCTGGTCGTCGCTGCCGAGCCAGAAGGTCAGGCCGTCGCCCGACTTGGACCCGGGCGGCAGGCGGCTGTCGAGCACGTCGAGCTGCGCCAGGTCGTAGGGGTTTTGCGGCGAGATTAGCGGCGCGAACACGGCGACGAGCAGGATCAGCGCGAGCACCGCCAGCCCGGAGAGCGCGAGCTTGCTCTGGGCGAAGTCGGCGACGATGCGCTGCAAAGGAGTTTGTTCGCGCTGCATTCCTAACCCTTCGCCTCGCTGATCCGCACCCGCGGATCGAGCAGCGAGTAGACGATGTCCACGGTCAGATTGATGAGGATGAACAGGCTCACGATGATCAGCAGGTAGGCGACGATCACCGGTCGGTCGAGCACGTTGATCGAGTCGATGATCAGCTTGCCCATGCCCGGCCAGGCGAATATCGACTCGGTGACGATGGCAAACGCAATCACCGAGCCGAACTCCAGGCCGATCACCGTGACGATGGGGATCATGATGTTCTTGAGCACGTGCACCCCGACCACGCGCGCGTTGGACAGGCCTTTGGCGCGGGCGAATTTGACGTAGTCCTGCAGCAGCGCCTCGCGCGTGCCGGCGCGCGTCAGCCGGATGATGAGCGAGAGCTTGAACAGCGCCAGGTTGGTGGCCGGCAGAATGAGGTGCCTCACACCCTCCCAGGAGAGAAAACTTACCGAAACCCCGAGGAGCTCGGTGGTCGGACCGCGGCCGTTGGAAGGCAGCCAGCCGAGCTCGACTGCGAACAGCATGATCAGCATCAGGCCCACCCAGAAAGTGGGCAGGGAGAAGCCGAGGATGGAGCCGGTCATGATCAGTTTGCCCGGCCACGATTCAGGCGCAAGGCCCGCCCACAGGCCGAGCGGAATGCCGAGCAGCACCGCCATGCCGGTGGCGGCCAGCGCCAGCTCCAGCGTGGCCGGCATGCGCTCGAGAATCAGCTGTATCGCCGGGATGTTGTAAGCGAAGGATTTGCCGAGGTCGCCCGCCAGCGCCTGCTTGAGGAAAATCAGGTACTGCTCCGCGAGCGGCTTGTCCAGCCCGAGCGCGGCGATGGCGCGCTCGATGTCGGCCTGGTCGGCTTGCGGATTGATCAGGATGTCCACCGGATTGCCGATGGCATACACTCCGACGAACACCAGCAGCGACATGAAGTACAGCACCAGCACGCTTTGCATCAGACGCCGGATGATGAATACGGGCATGAGTTCTGCGCTTATTTCGGTCGGAAGTCGTGGGCGAAGGTGTACTCGTCGGTGCGCGGGCTGTAAGCGATGCCTTTTTTCATCGCCCATGAGGCAAGTTGGTGGTGCAAGAGTATCACCGGCACGTCTTTGAGCGCGAGGGTCGCGGCTTCGCGCGCCAGCGCCTCGCGTTTCTTTTCATCCAGCGTGGCGAAGCCCTGCTCGAGCAGGACATCCACCTTCGGATTCGAGTAACGGCCCCAGTTCCAGGCGCCATAGCCCTTCTTGGCATTGGGCGTGGCGGCAAGCGCGCGCAGCGCCAGGTCGCCCGAGAACGAACCCCAGCCCAGCAGGGCGAAGGAAAATTCGCCTGCGCGCGCCTTGGCGAAATACACGCTCGCGGGCATGGTCTCCACTTTGGTCTGAATGCCGATCCGCGCCAGCATCTGCGCCACCGCCTGCGCCACCTGTTCGTCGTTGACGTAGCGGTCGTTGGGTGCGTGCAGGGTGAGCGCGAAGCCGTCGGGATAACCGGCTTCGGCGAGCAGTTTTTTCGCCGTTTCCGGGTCGTAGATTTCAGGCTTGAGCGCATCTACATAGCCGAACACGGGTGGTGACACCAGGTTTCCCGCCGCGATGGCATAGCCTTCCATCACCCGCTCAACGATGGCCCGGCGGTTGATGGCCTTGGACACGGCGAGCCTTACGCGCGCATCCTTGAACGGGTTTTTCGGCAGCGGCTTGCCGGACTTGTCGCTCAAGTGAGGCGGATGGTCGCGGTACTGATCCATGTGCAATAGCATGGTGCGCCAGGAAACTTTCTGCTCCAGCCGGAAATTTGCGTTAGCCTTGAGACGGATGAGATCGGCGGTGGGAATGTTCTCGATCGCGTCCAGGTCGCCTGCGAGCAGCGCGGCGATGCGCGTCGTATCGGCGGGCAGGATGCGCAGCGTCACCTTGTCCCAGGCGGCGAGTTTTCCATTTTGCCCCCCCCAGTAAGCGTCGTTGCGGGCGAGTTCGATGCGGTCGCCGCGGGCAAAGCGCACGAGTTTGTACGGGCCGGTGCCGACGGCCGCCCTGCCGCTGTTGAAATCCTCGGTGCTCGCGCCGGTGGCTGCCTTCTTCGACACGATGAATATCGAGTTCAGGTCATAGGGCAGCATGGCGTAGGGCGCCGCAGTCTTGAACCGTATCGTCCAGGGATCGACGATTTTCTTGGCGGTGATGGGTTTGACGAAGCTGGCGAACGGCCCCGGGCTCGCGGCCAGCGTCGCCGCGCGCTCCAGCGAAAAGATCACGTCTTCGGCTGTGAAGTCCGAGCCGTCGTGGAACTTCACGCCCTTGCGCAGCTTGAATTCCCAGGTGGTCGGATCGATGGCGCGCCAGGAGACGGCCAGGCCGGGAACGAGGCGCGCATTCGCATCCACGTGCACCAGGGCATCGAATACATGCCAGGCGGCGTTGTTGTTGGGTGCGACGTTGAGGTAATGCGGATCAAGCGAGGTCACGTCGGCAGCCAGGCCGATGCGCAACTCGGCGGCGTGGGCGGTGATCGCGAACGCGACTATGACTGCAAACAGAAAGCGCCTGAGCGGCATGTCTTGGTCCTTTTTCCCACCTGCCAAGGTGGGCCTGGCGGCGCAGCAGTAGAGCTGGTTTGCTTGCCCCGATTATAGCGGACAGGCTCTGCGCGGGTGACTGGGTATAAGCCGCACGAACAAGGGGGCGCGCCCCTTCTACATACGGTGTGGCAAATACAGTCGCATGCCAAGAGCGAACTTGCGCGCTGCGCGCGCCAGCCGTGTATTTGGTACGGATAAAAGCCATCCGTACCAAATACACGGTTATGGATAAAAGCAACAGCGGCTTTGGGTTGGTTTTATACAAGATCGTCGATTACGCACGGATGGCTTTTTCATCCGTGCGTAATCGGCGATCCGCGCGGGCGGGTTTTCGTCCGCGCAACATCGCAATTCTCGCGGCGCGTTACTTTCCGGCAGCTTTTCGGTATTCTAGGCCGGGCATTGCCCACAGTTCGCCCGGAGCTCACCATGTTAAGACGATGCCTGTTTGCGCTGTTGTTCTATGTGCTTGCGCAAGCGGGCGCCGCCGCCAACCTCGACATCGGCCTGAGCGCGGACATCACCTCCATGGATCCACACTATCACAACGTCGCGCCGAACAACGGCATGGCGAAGCACGTATTCGACACCCTGATACGCAACGACCCCAGGCAGAAGCTGCTACCGGGGCTGGCGACTTCGTGGAAGGCGATCGACGACACCACCTGGGAAGTGCAGCTGCGGAAGGGCGTGAAATGGCACGACGGCTCGGAATTCACCGCGGAGGATGTGGCTTTCACCTTCCAGCGCGCGGTCAATGTGCCCAACAGTCCGTCCTCGTTCTCGATTTATGTGCCGAGGAACGCCGTGGTCGAAATCAAAGGCCCATACCTGGTGCACATCAAGACTCCCAAGCCGGCACCCACCTTTCCCAACGACATCACAGCGGTCGCCATTGTTTCGAAGAAGCACGGCGAGAAGGCGACCACCGAGGACTACAATTCGGGCAAGGCCATGATAGGCACGGGGCCGTACAAATTCGTCGAGTTTGCCAAGGGCGACCGCATCGTTCTCGCCGCCAACGACAGATACTGGGGCGGGAAGGAACCCTGGGACAAGGTCACGTTCAGGATCATCAACACCCCGGCGACGCGGGTGGCGGCGCTGTTGTCCGGCAGCGTGCAATTCATCGAAGGCGTGCCGACAGCCGACGCCGCGCAACTGGAGAAGAACAAGAGTCTCAATGTTGTCAGCGGCATTTCCAACCGGCTGATCTATCTGCACATAGACACCGGGCGCGAGAAGAACTCGCCTTTCGTCACCGACAACACGGGGCGGCCGCTGGAAGCCAATCCGCTGCGCGACCTGCGCGTGCGCAAGGCGATTTCGATAGCGCTCAGCCGCGAGGCCATCGTGGCGCGGGTGATGGAAGGCAAGGCGGTGCCGGCGAGCCAGCTCCTTCCGGATGGGTTTTTCGGCACCAGCAGGAAGCTCAAGGTGGAGAAGTACGACGCCGAGGCGGCGAGAAAGCTCATGGCCGAGGCGGGCTATCCCAACGGTTTCGGCCTGACCATCCACGGTCCCAACAACCGCTACATCAACGACGACAAGATCGTGCAGACCGTCGCCCAATTGCTGCGCCGGATCAATATCGACGCCAAGGTCGAAACCATGCCCTCGAGCGTGTTTTTCACCCGCGCGACCAAGCTGGAATTCAGCCTGATGCTGTTGGGCTGGGGTGCGGAGTCGGGCGAAGCCTCATCGCCGCTGAAGGCGTTGCTGCACACCTACAACCGCGAGTTGGGCCTGGGCAATACCAACCGCGGGCGCTATTCCAATTCCCGCGTGGACCAGCTCACCGAGCAGGCGATCGTCACCATCGACGACAACAAACGCGAGAAGCTGCTGCAGGAAGCGACCGAGATCGCGATCGGCGATCTGGGCATCATCCCGATCCACTACGAGGTCAGCACCTGGGGCATGCAGAAGAACCTGGGCTACAAGGCGCGCACCGACCAGTACACGCTTGCGATGGACATTCGCCCGCGATGAAATAATAGCCGTCGATCCGGCTATCGATCCTTGTCCAAGCTGGCTGATCGTTGCTGCGCGTCAGAACTCGTATTCGACCTGTAACCGCAGGTTATGGCTGGGCGCGTTGGTAGAGGCACCCACGAGCCAGGCGGCGTTGTACCGAATTGCCTGACGATTGCCGAGCGCAAGCTTGCCGAATATCGCCGGTCCGATTCGATGCGAGCGCTCCTCCGCGGGATCCCAATGATTCCATTGGCCGAGTTCGCCAAATCCCTGAAAACCCAATTCGAGCTTCGGCTGCCACCGGTACTTGACCTGCCATTGATAGCCGAACTGCAGCGGCGGCGCTGCATCAGTTCGGTAATGCCGCTCGAACAGAAGGTTCCCGTTCAGCTGTACTTTGCCCATCTCCGTTTGAAATAGCGGCCCAAAGCGGACCTCGTAGCCTTCGCTGCGATCCTTTGGCCGCTCCAGCTCGACTATCAGCCCGGCGTCGACGGGATATTCGCCCGTCTCCGTCAACTGAAACTTGTTCTCCCACTCCCAAGCGTCGAAATGCGTGGTCTCGCCTCCCGGGTGTTCGTACTTGCTGTAGAACTCGGTAAACCAGCGCTGGGTTATGCCATAGCCGTATCCAATCGATGATGCGCTCAACGGGTTCTCCCCGGATTTTTGCTTCCATGCGCCGGATTTGAAATCGATCTCATGTTCGCCATAGGTGACGCTGGGCAGGTATACGTAATCAGAGGGACCCAAAGCCGCGCCACAAAGCGGGAACGCAGCGAGCACAACGGCGAATGCCACACGGGGGTTCATCATAAAAGACTCTCTATGTTTGGTTAGCCGGACTGATCCGCGATGCGGCGTCGGGGTGTGGCGCGAGCGATGACGATCGCCGCGCCACGTTGTCGTGGCTACTCGGCGATGATCACGCCGGTCGCCGTTTGCTGGTGGAAGTCGCCGTAGAACGGATACCGGCCAGGCGCCAAGGGCCCTATGAAAACAGGAAGCTTCGACTTTCCCGGAACGACTTTTTCGCGATTCAGTTCATGGCTTTCGAACTCTTCAGCCGTCGCGTCCTGGTTATCGACCAGCAACTTGATCTTCTTCCCGGCGGGAATTCGAATCTCCGTCGGTTCGAAGTGGTGATCGCGGATGATAAGCGTGTATTCGAGATCGGCTGCGAAAGCGAGACTTGGCAACAAGGCGAGACACAGAAGCAGGCGATGCATGGGAATCCCCTAGGAAAGCTTCTATAATGATAATGATTCCCATTTGTAAATGCAAGCAGTTTGCTTAAATGACCCGGCCGGACCACCTTTTGGCGAGCCCTGATCGCGCGCGCAGGGGCGTCAGATGCGCCCGCGTGCGCTTCTTATGGCACTATGCGCATCCGCGAAGCCGTGGCAGGGAAACCATGCCCGTACGGTTGGCGCAGGCGATCTGCGCTTACGCGCGCTCGGCCTCCGGCTGAGGCGCGCATGAACGCGATTTGCAATCGCCGTCTCTTGGCTACGGCCGGGGCTGGCGTGTGCACGTTCGGCGGCCACGTCGGCTACAATTCGGGGATCAAGGGTGGGGAGGACAATGGGAACAGTCGTTGCGTTGGCTGGTCAGGTCGGCGGCGCAAAGCTCGCCGACGGGTTCCGGCGCCTGCGTGGCAAGGATTTCGCCGTCATCGTCAATACCGGGGACGACCATGAGGTCTTCGGTCTCGCGTTCTCGCCCGACATCGACACCATGCTGTACACGCTCGCCGGGGTCGCAAGTCCCGCAGCCGGCTGGGAGCCGGCCGGCGAGACTTACGCGCTGCACGACATGCTGCACCGTCTCGGCTCGGAGCATCGCGTCCGTGTTGGTGATCGCTCGCTCGCGCTGCCGCTGCTGCGCACCGAGGCGATGCGGGCGGAGTGCTCGCTCAGTCAGATCACGCTCGGTTTCTGCAAGACGCTGGGCATCGAGGCGCGCGTGCTGCCGATGAGCAACGACCCCGTGCGCACGGTGGTGGTCACCGAGGACGGGCATGTGAGTTACCACGAGTACCTGACCGAACTGGAGTGCGAGCCCGTAGTGAAGGGCTTTCTGTATGCCGGCGCGGACGTGGCGCGCATTCCGGACGAGGTTCTGGAAGCGCTGTACGCGCCCGACCTTGAAGCGATCGTGCTGTGCCCTGCCAACCCCTACCACACGATTCAGCCGATCCTGGCGGTGCAAGGCATGCGCGAGCTGCTGCGCGAGCGCGGCGTGCCGGTGATTGCCGTGAGCCCCATCGTCGGCGATCGGGCGCTGAGGGGCGCGGCGGGCAAGATGATGCGGGAACTGGGCCATGAGGTGTCGGCACGCAGGGCGGCGCTCGAGTATTACCGGCTCATCGACGGATTCGTGGTCGACAGTGTGGACGACGCGGCTGCCGATGGCATCCGCGCCTGCGGCATCGAAGTTGCGGTCGCGCCGACGATCATGCGTTCGGAGGAGGACCGGGTCGCGCTGGCGCAGGTGGTGCTCGATCTCGCCCAGGTGGTGCGCGCGCGCAAGGAAGCAGAACGCAGCGGCTAGCGGCGAGCGCGCGCGTGTCTACCCTGGACAGGCGAGCGCTCGCGGCGCTTGCCCTGGCTCTGCTGCTGTGGGCAGTCTCGTTTCCGGTGACGCGTATCGCGCTCGCGGCTTATCCGCCGGAGCATCTGGCGCTGGCCCGCTATGGCCTGGCCACGCTGGTGCTGCTGGTCTACTGCATCCTGGTGCGCGCGCCGCTGCCGCGTTGCGCCGATCTTCCGGCGCTGGCCCTCACCGGACTGCTGTGCGGCACGGTCTATCAGCTCGGCTTCAACTACGGTATGCGCACGGTGGCCTCGGGGCCGGCCGCGGTGCTGGTCGATACCGTGCCTATCTTCGCCGCGCTGTTCGGTTTTCTCTTCTTGCACGAGCGTCTCGGCGTCTGGGCTGTGGGCGGCATCGCTTTGGGGTTCATCGGCACGGTACTGATCGCCTCGGGCGAGGCGGGTACCGCCGGCTTCGCCTTCGAACCCGGTTCGGGGTATCTGTTGCTGGCGGCCCTTGCCTTCAGCCTGGGCTCGGTGGTGCAAAAGCCGCTGCTCTCACGCCTGCCTGCCGTTCCGGTGACTGCCTATTATTTCGTCGCGGCGACCTTAGGTCTGGCGGGGTTCGCGCCCGGATTGCCGGCGAGCATCGCCGCCGCGCCGGCGCTGGCGAATTGGGCACTGCTGTTTCTGGCCTTGTTCCCGGCGGCGCTGTCTTTCGCGCTCTGGTCTTATGCGCTGGCGCGTCTGCCTGTGGCGCAGGTGTCGAGTTCGCTCTACCTGGTGCCGGTATTCACGTTCCCGATCGCCTGGATCTGGCTGGGCGAAGTGCCGGGCGCGCTGTCGTTCATCGGCGGCGCGATCACGCTTGCCGGCGTGCTGCTGGTGCAGATGAAGGCACGTTAGGGAAGCTCTGATCAAGTCCGTGACGCAAGCAGAGTTTCCTCCGACTTGGGGGATTTATAAGGGACCGGGTGGGAAGGGTCCCACCCTTCCCCAGGCGCCCCCTTGTTCACGCTATCCTTGGTATTGTGGTTGCGCAATCCTGCGCGATTGAGGCAGAGTCGCAAAAACGGCTCCCGCGAGAGATGAACCTTATGCAACAGCAAAACCAAATTCCGCCTCGCCTCGGCTTCATCGGCGCGGGGCGCGTAGCCAAAGCCCTGGCTTGGGGCCTGGCCGGGAGCAAGCACAGCGTCGTCGCCGCCGCCAGCCGCAGCATGGGCTCGGCCGAACAACTGGCGGCGAGGATTGCGGGTTGCCGGCCGGTGGCGAACGCGCAGGATGTCGTCGATGGTACCGATCTGGTTTTCCTCACCGTCCCGGACGATGCGATCGCCGCCGTCGTCGCAAGCCTCAAATGGCGCCAAGGCGTGGCTGTGGTCCACTGCAGCGGCGCGACCGAAGTAGCGGTGCTTGCGCCTGCCGCGCGCGCCGGCGCCCGGATCGGCGGTTTTCATCCATTGCAACTGTTTGCCGATCCGGACGTGGCGCTCGCCGGACTGCGAGGTTGCACCATCGCCATCGAAGCCGAAGCGCCGCTATTGTCGCAACTGGAACTGCTCGCGACGGATCTGCGGTGCCGGACCATATGCCTGCCGCCCGGCTGCCGCGTGCGCTATCACGTCGCCGCTCATTACGCCGCGGGCTTCGTCATCACCTTGTTGAAACAGGCGGCTGACCTATGGCAAAGCTTCGGCATCGGGCGCGAGGACACGATACGCGCGCTGCTGCCGCTCCTGCGCGGCACCGCGGACTCGGTGGAACGCTCGGGCCTCGCGCAGGGCCTGGCAGGCACGTATTCGCGCGGCGACATCGGCACGCTGGAGAAGCATCTCGCCGAACTCGGGCGCGTCGGCCCCGACGCCTTGCACCTGTACTGCGAGCTGGCGCTGCGCTCGATTCCCCTGGGGCTGGAGCGCGGGGGCTACGACGAGAAACGTGCCGAGGCAATGCGCGTGCTGTTGCGGCGCGCATTGAAGCCGTAGCTACCGCGCATTGGTCAAACTGGAAGGGCGCTGGTCAACGCGGTACCGTGGCAGTATGTTTCGAACGGGTTGCGCGCTTCAATTCGCCGCTCGCGGCGAGTATTTCCTCCAGCGCGCTCTCCCGGACGCGGCGCGAGAAGGGCATGCTGATATGCCCCATGCCGGACAGGTGCACGATCTTCGCGCCTGCGAGCACCGCGCTATCTTGCGGCGAGACGATGTTGTCCTGATGGCTGAACACCGAAACCGCGGGCACGCCTAGCGCTGTCCCGTTCAGTTGCTCTAGCCAAGCGTTGCCGGGCACCATCTGACGTCCATTTTCTCCCGCGCCCAGGCGTGCCAGCACCGTGCCGTGATGCGGCGTGCCCAGCGTAATCAGCTTGGCCACGCGCCGCGCGCCGTGCTTGCGCAGACAAGCGCGCGCGGCGAGCCCGCCCATGCTGTGGGCAAGAATGACGAGCTTGTCCGCGCCGGTCGCGGCGCAAATGTCCTCGATGCGCCGCGCCAGCCCATCGGCGTAGCTGTCGATGTCAGCGTACACCGGTTCCAGATTGTGGCTGTAGGCGCTGACGCCGTGTGCGCCCAGGTAACGCCTGAGAGGCAGCATAAAGCCGCGATTGCAGACATAGCCGTGTACCAGCAGTACCGGCAGCGGTCCCGGCGGCAATGGCTGCAGTCTCTCCTCGCCCATGAGCAGCGGCTCGAACGGCTGGTACAGGTTGTAGATCAGGACATAGGC
>OCZT010004467.1_pt1 | contig 14089 bp, 9 predicted proteins | sample 1539031 | NCBI WGS metagenome assembly OCZT01 (sample SAMEA3539308, study PRJEB22396) | soil metagenome | biome: tundra; feature: field; material: soil | place: USA | collected 2010-05 | depth 0.15 m
ATCCGCGGCATAGCGCTCCCGCTGGCGCTCGCGCGCCGCAACGACCCGCGCGCGCACGGCCGCCGACGGCTCACCCGCAGCCGTCTCGCCCAGCGCGTCGGGCGGCAGCGCCGGCACTTCGACGGTGAGGTCGAGGCGGTCGCGCAGCGGGCCGGACAAACGGTCGCGATACCGCGCGATCTGCTGCGGCGTGCACCGGCACTCGCGCATGACGTCGCCGAGAAATCCGCACGGGCACGGGTTCATCGCGCCGACGAGCATGAATCGGGCGGGGAAGACCGCCGTGCGCGCCGCACGCGCGATGGTGACCGCGCCTTCCTCGAGCGGTTGCCGCAGCACCTCGAGCACGTGCCGGCTGAATTCGAGCATCTCGTCGAGAAACAGCACACCGTGATGCGCCAGGCTCACTTCGCCTGGCCGCGGCTGGGATCCGCCGCCGACGAGCGCGGCGTCGGAAATCGTATGGTGAGGCGCCCGAAACGGCCGCGCGGCGAGCAGGCCCGCGCCGGCCGGCAGGAGCCCGGCGACCGAGTGCACCGCCGTCGCCTCGAGCGCTTCATCGAAGGTGAATGGTGGCAGGATCCCCGCCACCCGTCTCGCCATCATCGTCTTTCCGGCGCCTGGCGGGCCGACGAGCAGCAGGTTGTGCGCCCCGGCTGACGCGATCTCGAGCGCGCGGCGCGCCAGCAGTTGCCCGCGGACGTCGGCGAGATCCAGAATATCGCCCAGCGTCTTTGTGTCCGGGAACGACAGCGGCGCCGGAATGCCCCGTGCCGCACCCGGCTCGTTCAGCGCGCGGACGGCATCGGCAAGCGACGACACGGGAAAGACGTCGAGGCCGGCCACGATCGCCGCTTCGCCCGCGTTGGCCGCCGGCAGCAGGATGCCGGCGAGCCCTTCGCGCCTGGCGGCGGCGGCAATGGGCAGCACGCCGTGCGTCGCATGAATGGATCCGTCCAGCGAGAGCTCACCGAGGATCACGAGATCGGCGATCTGGCGCCGCTGGACGCTGCCTTGCGCGGCGAGAACGCCGAGGGCGATCGGCAAATCGAACGCCGCACCCGCCTTGCGGACGTCGGCCGGCGCGAGGTTGACGACGATCCGGTGGGCGGGGAACTCGAAACCGGAGTTGCGGATGGCGCTCCTGACGCGATCGCGGCTCTCGCGGACGCTGGCGTCGGGCAGGCCGACCATCGTGAAGCCGGGCAAGCCGAACGACACGTCGACTTCGACGTGGACAGGGCAGGCCTCCACGCCGAAGAGGGCAGCGGTCCGGAGCCGGGCAAGCACGGCAAAGCGGGTGCAAGACGCGCCGCCGGATCGACTTGCGGGGTTTCCTCAGGTTTTCGCGGCATCGGCGCGGCAAGGTGGCCGATTCTGCCACGCAGACGGTGCACACGTATGCAACACTGGACAAGGTCACCGTCGACGCCGATACGGTAACTACACTATTCTTAGCGCCTTGGCCGGACCACAGTCCTGCCATGCTTTACGGAGAATCCCATGCTGGACGCCTTCAAGAACATCACCGGCGGCAAGAGCAAGCTCGTGCAGCAGCAGCGCGCTGAACTCGAGCTGCTCATCGCCACGGCGCGCGAGGAACGGGGCGCGCTGAGCGCCATGCTCACCGCCCTGACGGCGCGCAGCGCGAAGCTGACGCCCATCGGCAAATCGTTGGAGCAGGTCAGCGACAAGGCGGCCAGCGTCGCGACGCGTCTCGACGACATCACCAAGCGGCTCGGCACGCTCGACGATCGGACGCGCGACCTCGACGAGGTCGACAAGCGCATCGGCATGCTGAAGGATGCCGCCAGCCAGGCGGAGCAGATGACGCAGAAGGCGATCGGGCAGGACGGGGAGCTGCAGAAGCACCGCGAAGCCGTGCAGCAGCTCTCGTCGCAGGCGCTGCAGACGCAGGCGAGCCTCGACACGCTCAAGAAAGAGCGCGCGGCGCTCGAAGAGCTGCGCGGCCAGCTGCGCGAGGCGCAGAACGACGTCAAGCAGTCGCTCGGCCAGGCGGCGGCGCTCAAGGGCGAGTTCGATCAAATCCGATCGATCGGGACCGCGCTGACGCAGGACTACACCAAGATCCGCGACACCTCACGCGAAGCGCGCGAGGACACGGACGCGGCGATGGCGACGATTAAGGACGTGGAAAAGAAGCTCGGCCCGCTCGCGCAGCTCCACGAGCTCAGCCAGAGCACCGAGGAGCGGCTGACGTCGCTCAATGCCCTCGCCGAACACGTGTCGCACAAGGCGAAGGCGCTCGAAAGCCAGCAGCAATCGGTCGAACACGCCGTCGTCCAGGCCAACCGCGTCAACGAGATGGTGTGGTCGATGGACGTGCAGATCGCGAAGCTCAACGAGGGCATGAAGCAGGCCGCGAAGGCCGAAGACACGATCGGCCGGATCGAGAAGCTCTCGCAGGACACCACGATCCACCTCGACGCCGCCACCAAGACGCGCCAGGAAGCGGAGCGCGCGACCGGCAAGCTCACCAAGGACGCCGGCGCGCTGCTCGATGCGGTGCGGAACCAGGTGGATACGCTCACGATCAGGAAGAAGGAGTTCGAGGCGTTCGACGAGCGCGTCCGCGCGCTGACCGCGGCGGTCCGCGACGGCGAAACGCGCATGGACACCCTGTCGGCGAAGGACAAGAACCTCATCGCGCTGACGCAGAAGGTCGACGCGCTCTCCAAACGCTTCGAGACGCTCTTTGCGCAGTCCGACGATCTGACGAAGAAGCAGCTCTCGCTCGAGACGCTGCACGAACGTCTGACACAGGTCGACGATCTGGCGAAGAAGACGTCCTGGCAGATGGACTCGCTCAAGCAGAGCCGGGCGGATCTCGACGTGCTCCGCAAGGAAGTGCAGGAGTTCTACAAGTCGCACGCCGAGATTGCGCAGCTGCGCGATCGCCTCGGCTCGGATCGCCTGGCGCTCGAGGCCTTTGGCGAGCGGATGACGGCGCTGTCGACGCGCGCGCCCGAGCTCGAAGCCAAGATGGACGCGATCCTCGGCAAGATGACGCTGGTCGAAGAGGGCACGCAGAAGGCGACCCGGCTGCACGAATCGGTGGCCGAGCTGGATGCCCAGATCTCGCGCGTCAGCGCGCGGGTGCCGTTCGTCGAGAAGCTCGAAGGGCGACTGGACGGTCTCAACCAGTTGAACGCCGACGTCGACCAGAAGCTCGCGCAGCAGCTCGCGCGGCGCGCCGAGCTCGACACGCTCAAGGCGTCCTGCGATGGCCTGGCCGAGCAGATGGTGGACGCGCAGCACAAGCTCGAGTCGGTCCGTCAGCTGCAGCAGCGGCTCGTGCCGCTCGTCGCCGAGCTGAATGCGCTGCGGACCGCGATCGGCACGGCGCACGAGCGGATCAACGGCGTCAAGTTCGACGAGGCCACCGTCGCCGATCAGGAGAAGCGCTTCGCCGAGCTCGTCGTCGCCAGCAAGATCGTGGCGACCGAGGTCGCGGAACGCACGCGGCAGATGCAGGCGCTATCCGAAGAGCTGGCGCGTTCGACCGGCCTCAAGGACGAGATGCTCGCCGAGCTCGATCGCGTGCACAGCCGGCAGCGCGACACCGTGGGCCAGATCCAGGCGTTGGACGATCAGCTCGGGCGCGCCGAGAAGATGTTCAAGCAGCTCGAGCAGCGGCGGGCGCAGGTCGCGTTCGGCGAGAAGAAGCTGGCTGCCGTCGAGACGCGGCTCGCCGACATCAAGCAGGTCGCCGACGAGCTGGACAAGAGCATTCAGGCCATCGCGAGCCGCGAACAGCTCGTCAACGCCGTGAAGGCCGAAGTCCAGACCGTGCACGAGATCAGCGCCCGCAGCAAGGCGGACCTGGCGCACGTCACGGAGCACCGCGGCGAGGTCGCCGCGCTCAAGACCCGCGTCGACGAGCTGCTGTCGCTCATCGGCCAGACCGACGACCGCATCGCCTCAATCGATGCGCGGCGCAAGGTGGTCGACGAAGTGCAGAACAAGGCGAACGCGATCGTCCATCTCCTGGACGACGTGCGGATCAATCTCGAGTCGCTGGGCGAGCAGAAGGTCGTCGTCGATCACGTGGCCGAGAAGGTCGCCCAGCTCGAGTTCATGCTGCAGGAGGCGCGGAACACGCTGCGCACGCTGCAGCAGGAGCGCGAAATCGCCGAGCGGATCGAGCAGAACATCAAGCAGCTGCGCGCGAAGACCGGGCCGTCCGACGAGAGCAAGAAGAGCGCGTAGGAGTACGGGACTATCGCGGACTCAGCTTCAGACTGACCGATACCTTTTGACCCTCGGTCAGCGTCACCCTCGTCGCGTCGCGCGAGAGGGACTCGAGCAGCGCGGGATCCTGCCAGCCTCCCACAAGATCACCGGGCTGCAGCCAATCGATCGCCGCGATGAAATAATCTCCCGGCGGCATCCCTTGCACGGTGAAGAGCCCGCCCGGCCGCAGGCGCCACAGCGAAAAGAACCGCGACCCCTCGTACCAGCGATCCCGATCAGAAGAGAAGATCAGCGCGGCGCCGCTTGTGACCGACCGGCCGGCCGCGTCGGTCACGGTGCCGTCAAGCGTGGTCACCTGATTCGTGAGAGTGACATCGACGTCCTTCAGTGATTGCTCCCTGGTGCCGAACGGCAGCGGCGTGTCGGCGACGTCGACGCCGTTCGCGATCACCGATTTCATCGCCCAGCCGGCGGGCACGCCTAACGCCCGCAGACGGCCGAGGCCATTCGCGTACTTGATCTCGAACGTCCCGTCCCGTCGGACGTCGGTCTGCGGCGGCTGTCCCTTGAACGGCACGAGATCGGGATCGGCGGGGACGAACGCGATGCCGACGCTCGTTTGCTCCGGCGGATTCGCCCCTTCGAAGCTGACGCGTCCGCTGATTGTCGACCCTGCCGTGGTCTGGACGGTGAGGCCGGCCACGTCCGCGCCGTTCACCTCGACCATCTGCCAGCCGATTTCCTGACCCCTGAACCCGTTCAGCACGTACTCGCCTGGCGGGATGTGCTGGAACTCGAACGTGCCGTCGCGTTCCGTGCGCGCGCCGAAAGAATCCGACGCCACGGCGCTCGAACGGCGGCTGACGCGCATCTCGATGCCGCCCTGAAACGGCTGGCCGTCGGCGTCGATGGTCCTGCCGGACACGCTCGCCGTTCGCACCGGCGTCAGCGCGAAGTCGACGTTCGTCACCTCCTGCGAGACACCGACCGTCACGGGTTGTGCCTCGCCAGGATTCAACGTGCCCGGAAAATACGTTGCTGCGTAGCCGGGGAGGTCCTGACTACCGGCGTGGCCGACATCCGCGCTCACGATATAGCTGCCCGGCTGCAGGCCATAGATGCGGAAGCGCCCCTGATCGTTCGTTTTTGGCGACACCGAACCCGCGCCCACGAGTTGTCGGCGCCCTGCGGTGAACGCGATCTTCAAGGCGCGGACGTTGACGCCCTCGACTGGATCCCCGTTCTCGTCGACGATGTGGCCGACGATGGCGCCGTGGCGGGGGAGGGTGATGTCGACGTGCTCCTTGGTTTCTCCTTGGCCGAGCGTGAACACCTGGTCGGGGCCGATCGCCATGGCGGCGGCGATGCCTGTGTCGGTCTGCGGGTAATTGCCTTGCCGCCCGTAAACAAACGTGACGAACCCATTGTGGCTGGCGATCACCATATAGACGCCCGCGCGGACGTCGGCGAACTGATAGCTCCCATCATCGTCGGTGTCCACGTTGCGCAGCATGCCTCCTCCGCCGGTCAAGTTCAGGAGACGCACCTGCGCCCGCTGCAGCGGCCGCCCGTCGGCGGTGAAGATGTGTCCTCGGATGACACCGGTGGCTGCCGTCGCCGCAGACTGCTGAAGAGGCGTTTGTGCTGGCGGCGTCAGCATCGCCGTCGCCAGGGCGGCGGCGAAGAAGCGCGTCATGGCGCGCCGCCGATCTGCAGCGCGATGGTTTTCGTTTCGCCCTCGCCAAGCGTGACGCGCGTGGCGCCGGCACGGAGGGCGGCGACGTAGTCGGCCATCGGCCATCGCGCCTCGTCGATATCGGTAACGGCGATGACGAGATATGCCCCCGGCAGAAGCGCCTCCGCCACGAATTCTCCGGTCTGATTGGGCCTCACCGCGCGCGTCCGCGACGCCGAATGGCCAGGCGCTCCCGAGTCCTCGGGAAACAAGAGAACCGAAAAGTTCTTGACGGGAACCTTGGCCACATCGAGGGCCGTGCCTTTCAGCGTCGCCACCCGGCTCGTCAAAACCAGCTGCACACCGGTCAGATCCTGGCCGTCTTTGAAGTCAATCGGCGTGTCGATCAGATTCCGGCTTTCGAACATGATGGCTTTCAGCGGCCATCCGGCGGGCGCACCGCGCACCTGCAGGTCGCGCGCGCCGAGCAGGCCCAGGATTTCGAACGTCCCGTCGCGGTTCGTTCGGCTGAACCCGGCCGTCATCGATAGATCGAGGGGAACCGCGTCGACTTGGAGAAGCGTGCCAGGCGGCAGCGGCGCGCCCTCGACGACGATGCTTCCGGCGATGCTTCCGCCGGGGCCCAGCGTCACCGTGACGACAGCATCATCGGTCCCGACAAAGAATCGCGCCGTCCCAGCGCCGCCGCGATCTCCGCGCGCCTGCACCACCCACTCGCCGGGCTCGAGCGCGGCAACGGCTGCGGGAGTGTGAACAGGTCCGGATCGTGGACCGTTCAGGCTCGACCCGACCATGCTGAACGTGGCTACGGCGTCCGTCGGCTTTCCATTCGCATCAACGATGGCGAGCGAGACCTTGGCCAGCGTGACAGGCGACACGGCGAAGTCAATCGACGGTGCTTCGTCTCCGGCGTGCACGTTCAGGGACTGGGCTTGGGAAAGACCGGGGACGCCGGGATAGTAGGTGGGCGCCGATGGCTGAATGTCGCTCGCCATCATGGCAACGCCGTTCATGATCATGCCATTCCGAAGGCCGTTCATGATCATGCCATTCCGAAGATTCGGCATCGCGGCACTGACGAGATAGCTCCCGGCGGGCAGTCCGCCGAGCCGATACTCGCCGAGGTCATCGGTGAGGTTGGTGGCTTGCGGAACCGTGGTCGTGCGGCCGCCGGACGGCACAATCCGCATGGCCGACACGATCGCGAGCTCCACGGGGTCGCCGAATTGATCGGTGATGCGTCCGGAAATCGCCGCGCCCTTCGGGACCCGCACCTCGATACCGCCGACCGTCGCGCCGGCTGCCACCTCGATCGAAATCGGCGGCGAGCTGGCCCGGATCGCGCCGAAGGTCGTCGCGGCATAGCCGGCCTTGCGCACCGACAGCGTGTAGCGGCCCGCCGGCAGATTCGTGAACGCGAAGCGGCCCTCGTTGTCCGTGAAGACGGGATCGGCTCTCGAGGAGAGGCTGACGCGAGCCTTCCGAAGCGGCTCGCCGTTGGCGGCGGACACGATGCGCCCGCGGATGACGCTCGTGCCGGTCTGCGAAGCGGAATTATCGCGAGGTATGAACCGATCCTGTGCGGCGAGCCCCGTCGAGGCGATCAGCGCGAAGGCCAGCAGGCCGCGCAGCATGGGCGGATTGTAATCCGCCTCGAGGCGGACACGACTAGTTAGACGTCGAGCGGGCGGCGTGAGTCGTATAGACGGTCAGCTGGTCGCCGGCCTTCAAGTGCGCGGTCGGCACCCGCGGATTCCAGGTGCGAATCGCGGAGACGGTCGTCTTGAAGAGCCGCGCCACCGAGGCGAGCGTGTCGCCGCGCTGGACCTTGTAGGTCGCCTTCACGCGGTTCGACATCGCGGCGGCGCGCGCCAGCTGCGTCGATTGCCCGATCGCGGCGTGCGCTTCGGCCACGGGCACGGTGCGCTCGGTGCGCGCGGCCATCAGCACGGTCGCTTCGTGCGGCACGATGAGCTTCTGGCCCGCGGCCACGCGGGCGGTCGCCGGCATGTAGTTCGCGTCCGCGAGGTCGGCCTTGCTGACGCTCAGCTTCCGGGCGATGGCCGGCAGCGTCTCGCCGCTCTTCACCGTGTACCACTTCAGCGACGCCAGGCCGGCCGCCGGCGCGTCGGCCATCCGCGCCTGTACCTGTTCGGCGCTGCCGGACGGCACGCGCAGCTCGTACTGCGCGTCCTTCAGCGGCGTCGTCCAGCGGCGCAGCGCGGGGTTGAGCGCCTGAATCTCGTCGATCGTCGTCCCGGCCCATTCGGCGATGCGCCGCAGGTCCACCGGGCGCGTCAGCGTGATCTTGTCGTACAGCGCCGGTGTGCCGGTTTCGAAGCTGAAGCCGTACTGCGCCGGATTCCGGGCGATGACGATCGCCGCCAGAATCATCGGAACGTATTCGCGCGTCTCGCGCGGCAACGCCTTGGGGTTGTCGGCCAGCTTCCAGAAGTCGTCCACGCCGACGCGCTTGATCGCCTTCTGGAGACGCCCCGGGCCGCCGTTGTACGAGGCGAGCGCGAGGTGCCAGTCGCCCTTGAAAATCTTGTTCAGCGTGAGCAGGTACTTCGCCGCCGCGGCGGTGGCCTTCTCCGGGTCGGACCGCTCGTCGATGTACCAGTCGCGCCGCAGCCCGTTCTCGACCGCCGTGGCGCCCATGAACTGCCAGACGCCCTTGGCCTTGACCCGCGAGACCGCGTTCGGCTTGAAGGCGCTCTCGATGAGCGGCACATACGCCAGATCGAGCGGCAGCCCTTCGGCGCGGAAGACGTTCTGAATCATCGGCAGATACTTGCTGCCGCGCTTCATGCCGTCCTCGATGAATTCGTGCAGCCGTCCCTGGAAAAGCTCGATGTAGGCGAGGACGCGCTGGTTGAGCGGAATGGGGATGTCGTGGCCGGTCGACTGCAGATCCAACTTGACGACGTCCTTCAGCTCCGGCGTCGGCGCGGGCGCCCCAACGGTCATCGAGACGGCGAGCAGCTCATCAATCGACGCCTGGTCGTATTTCTTCTCGGTGAAGCCATCGCCCTCGGCGAGCGCCTTCACTTCGTACGCGCTGATGCGGTCGACCAGGCGATCGAAATGCTCGCGCACGCGCGGCTCGGTGCGCGCGCCGTACGACGACTCGAGGAGCACGTCAACCGCGAGGTTGAATTCCCGCTTCGCCGCTTCGAAATGCCCTTGTTCGAGCTCTTTCTGCCCGGCCTTGAAATGGCGGTCGGAGTCCGCGATCAGCGTGAGGACGGGATCTTCGACCGGTTTCGGCGCCGGGGCCCGATTGACGGCGACGGCTGGCGCCGCCACGGTGGTGCGAAGCTGAACCGGGATGGTGGCGGCAAACGACGCGCGGGGCGCCATGGCGCGAACGCTCGACCCGCAGGCCGCGACGCCAAGTGTAAAGGTGAGCAGTGCGACGAACAACCGCGACTGCTGGTCTGGCTGACGCATCCTGGGCGCTCCGCGATGTCGGCCGCTTGTCACGTCGGCGCATCGTAAGTCGCCCCCACTAGCGGGGGCTCCGTGTTTTCACGCGGGGCGGAAGGGCTGGGGCCCCCGCACCTATGGTCGAGTCAGTCTAACACCGCCCAAAGGGTAGGTCAACAGTAAGTCCAACTGGCTCAGCAATAAAGCCATTTTTCAGCCGCGCCACGGGGCCACCGTGAAGACGCGATGCTGCTCGCCGAGATCGCGCGCGGCGGGGGTGACGATCGCCCGCTCGGAGACCACCAGCTTCTGCCCAGCCTTGATCGCCCTCCGGACGTCGTCTTCACAGACGAAATCGAGCGGCGTCTGGTCCTTCGGCGGCTGTGGGTCCCGGGGCGCGGCGCCCTTGGCCCCGCCATCACCGGCTCGATACCCCCGCGATCCCAGGAAGTCGTCCACCCGCCGCGCCAGGACGTCGGCGCTGATCCCGCCCGGCGCCGGCGGACGGGCCGGCGCCGACGGCAAGTTGGCGCGGCTCGGTGAGGCGGCTTGCTCGAACCGGTTCGCGACGGGATGGATCTCGTAGGCGACCCGTTTGATGTTCAGCAGGTGCCGCGGCGAGATGTTGTCCGAGGTGATGTTCCGGCCATACCCGCCGCAGCCGAGCGTCATTGCGGGATCGAGCCCCGTTGTGAGCCCAATCGACCCGAACGTCGTCGGCGAGTTGACAATGATGCGGAAGGCCGGCTTCTTGAGCCCGAACTCGAGAATGATCTCGTCGTTCTGCGAATGGATGGACATCGTGTGGCCCATCCCTCCGTACTCCAGGATCTGCTTGCAGCGCTCGCAGCCTTCCCGCCAGTCTTTCACGACGTAGAAGGAGAGGACCGGGCAGAGCTTCTCGATTGAGAGGGGGTAATCGCGCCCGACGCCGTCGAGCGGCGCGATGAGGACGCGCGTCTCGGCCGGCACCGTGATGCCGCATTTGTCCGCGATGACGGTCGCCGCCTGGCCGACCAGGGCCGGGTTGGGCAGCCGCTGAGGCGTCACGAGCACCCGCGCCACGGCGTCCATCTCGGCCTTGTTCATGAAGTAGGCGCCCTGCGCGACGAACTCGCGCTTGGCGTCCTCGGCAATCGCCTCGTCGATCACGACCGAGTTTTCCGACGAGCACAACACGCCGTTGTCGAAGGTCTTGCCGGTGACGACGTCGCGCACGGCCTTCTTCACATTGGCGGTGCGTTCGATGTACGCCGGCGCGTTGCCAGGGCCGACGCCGTAGGCCGGCTTGCCCGCGCTGTAGGCGGCACGGACGAGCCCCATGCCGCCGGTCGCCAGAATCACGGCGACGTCGCGATGCTTCATCAGCTCCTGCGTCCCCTCGAGCGTCACCGTCGTCATCCAGTTGATCGCCCCGTGGGGCGCGCCGGCACGAAGCGCGGCCTCGTTCATCACCTCGGCGACACGCGTGATGCACTTCACGGCCGACGGATGCGGACTCAACACGATGGAGCAGCGCGCCTTGATCGAGATCAGGATCTTGTAAATGGCGGTCGAGGTGGGATTGGTCGACGGGACGATGGCGGCCACGACGCCGAACGGCTCGGCAATCTCGATGACGCGCGTCTCCTCGTGCCGCGCGACGACGCCCACGGTCTTCATCGGCTTGATGAACTCGTAAACCTTCTGCGAGGCGAAGAGGTTCTTCTGAATCTTGTCGACCACGACGCCGTAGCCGGTTTCCTCGACGGCGAGCCGGGCGAAGGCTTCGGCCTGCGGCGTGGCCGCGGCGGCCATGGCGTCAACGATGGCGTCGATTTTTTCCTGGCTGAACTCGGCCAGCTCGCGCCACGCCTGCTTGGCGCGGCGCGCGAGCGCCCGCGCTTCCGCGATGGAGGCGAGGTCGCGGTCAGTCTGGGTTGAAGCGAGGGGTTCTACCATCGATGACTAACCGTTGGTTTAACCCCGTGCTAAACCCCTTTGGGGAGTATTTTCTCGACCTCGGAATGTGGCCGCGGGATGACATGCACGGAGACGAGCTCGCCGACGCGGCGCGCGGCGGCGGCGCCGGCGTCGGTCGCTGCTTTGACGGCGCCCACGTCGCCGCGCACCATCACGGTGACGTAGCCGGCGCCGATGTACTCCTTACCAACCAGAATGACGTTGGCGGCCTTCACCATCGCATCGGCCGCTTCGACCGCTCCGATGAGACCTTTGGTTTCAATCATCCCCAACGCTTCGAGTGACATGGCGCGAACTCTAACAGATTGCCGGAGATGCGGCAACTGAACTATGCTCTTGTTCCACCATGCGCTTCCCAACGTGCTCTCGTTCATTCCTCGCGGCGCCGTTCCTGCTGATGACGCTTGCCGGCCTGGCTGCCGGCTGCCGTTCGAAAGTGTCGACGCCTTCGGTCGCCACGCCGACCGTCACGCTGGGGCGGTCGCGTGTGGCGCTTGGGAGTCCACTCGACGTCACTTACAAGTTCGTCGTCGCGCCGGATGCGCATTTCGATCAGGATTATCGCGTGATGGTCCACATCCTGGACAACGAGGACGAACTGCTTTGGACCGACGATCACATGCCGCCGACGCCAACCACGCAGTGGAAGCCGGGCCAGACCGTCGAATATACGCGGACGATCTTCGTGCCGATTCGACCCTACGTCGGCGAGGCGACGATGCAGATCGGTCTGTATACGACGACCAATCAAAAGCGCCTGCCGCTGACGGGTGAAGCCACGGCGCAGCGCGCGTACACGGTCGCGAAGCTGCAGTTGCTGCCGCAGACCGAGAACGTGCTGCTCGTGTTCAAGGAGGGCTGGCATCCGGCGGAAGGCGCGGATCACGACGCGTCGGTCGAGTGGCAGTGGACCAAGAAAGACGCGACGCTGACGTTCAAGAATCCCAGAAAGGACTCCACGCTATATCTCGATATCGACAACCCGGGCAGCGTCTTCCACGAGAGTCAGGTCGTCCAACTCAGCATCGGCGGCCAGCCGATCGCGCAGTTCACGATCACGCCCGGCCAGCAGGTCCTCAAGAAGATTTCCCTGACGGCGGCGCAGCTGGGCGGCGGCGACAACGTGGAACTGCAGATCAGCGTGGACAAGACGTTCGTGCCCGCGCTGATGCCGGGGGCGACCAGCAAGGATCCGCGGGAACTGGGCATCCGCGTGTTTCACGCCTTCGTGCAGCCGGCCCCGTAAGTGCCGTCGCGCGGATTCTGGTAAAATACGGCTTCATCTCCATGCGAACTCGATTGCTCGCCGTTGCACTCGGCTTGCTGGGCATCGCCGCGCCGGCGCGCGCGGAGCTCGTGTTTTTCGCGACCGGCCGCAGCATGTCGGTGAAGAGCCACCGGGTCGACGGCGACTCGCTCGTCATCGCGCTCCGAGGCGGCGGAGAGGTCGTGCTCGACCGTTCGCTGGTCACGCGCATCGAAGCTGACGAGGTGCCGTACCCCGAGCCGGAGGCCGCCGTCGCGCCTGTGCCGCCCGGCGCGAGCCAGACATCGGACGCAGGGCCAGCGCAGTACACCGAGCTCATCGACAAGCTCGCCGCGGCGCAGGGGGTCGACGCCAAGCTGGTGAAGGCGCTGATTCAAGTGGAATCGGCCTACAAACCGCGCGCGACGTCGCGCAAGGGCGCGATGGGGCTGATGCAGCTGATGCCCGACACCGCGCGGCAGTACGCGGTGTCCGACCCGTACGACGTGCGCGCCAACATCGAGGCCGGCATCAAGCACCTCAAGTCGCTGCTGGACCGCTTCCCCAAGCCCCTGGCGCTGGCGGCCTACAACGCCGGCGAGGCGGCCGTCCTGCGCTTCGGCGGCGTGCCGCCGTATGCCGAAACGATCAATTACGTGTCCCGGATTCTCACGATCGCCGGCCGCTGACACATTCCGCGCCGCGCCACCCAGCTTTTCCCGCTCCCACACGGTCTAACCTTTCTAAACTGGTATAATTTTCATCCCGATAATGTCCATGCTGCCAATCCCTTGCGGACGGCCGCCCGCGCGCCAAGGGCGCGCCTGAACCGTGGAATTCCGCTGCCGCCTGGCGTCGCCCAACGGCGAGATCGTCGAAGGTGTGTACGTCGCGGACAACGAGCTGCGGCTGCGCCACGAGTTCGAAGAGAAGGGTCTGTATGTCCTCGCGCTGCACCCCAGGGGGTCGATCGCGGGCCTGTCGTTCCGGCTGCCTCAGCGACACAGCGTCCCGACACGGGAGTTTCTGGTCTTCAACCAGGAGCTGGCAACGCTGCTCAAGGCCGGGATGCCGCTCGTCCAGTCGCTCGATCTGTTGAGGCGCCGCGTCGAATCGCCCGCCTTTCGTTCGGTGCTCGACGACGTGCACGAGCGCGTGCGATCGGGCACGGCGCTGTCGGACGCGTTTGGCGCGCACGCGGATCTGTTTCCGCGCGTCTACATGGCGTCGCTCCTGGCGGGGGAGCGCAGCGGCAGCCTCGACGCGGTGCTGCGGCGCTACGTCGAGTACACGAAGATCATCGCGACCGTGAAGCGCAAGACGATTTCGGCGCTCGTGTATCCGGTGATTCTCGTCACGCTCGCGCTGGTGCTGGTCGCGATCATCGTCCTCAAGGTGGTGCCGGCGTTTTCCGACTTCTACGAGAGCTTCGGCGCGCAGCTGCCGTTCGCGACGCGCCTGATCCTCCGCGTGTCGAACGTCCTGCGGGAGGACTAGATCGGAAGAGCACACGTCTGAACTCCAGTCACGCCAATATCTCG
>OCZT010004468.1_pt1 | contig 14086 bp, 7 predicted proteins | sample 1539031 | NCBI WGS metagenome assembly OCZT01 (sample SAMEA3539308, study PRJEB22396) | soil metagenome | biome: tundra; feature: field; material: soil | place: USA | collected 2010-05 | depth 0.15 m
GTGAATCTGGGGTTGGTTTTGCTCTACTCCTCGCCCTGCCTCATGCGGCGATTGATTTCCAGGCGCAGCTCGCGGGCCTCGGGGCCGGACATGCCTTTGAGGGCTTGCAATAGGTGATTGAAGTCCGGGCGGCCTTTGGAGCTGGCGGTAATCTGCTTGAGGTGAGGCACGTACTTGGAGTCACGGCTCATGGCGACCGCGGCCAGCAACACGCTGCCAACCTCGCTTTGCTCCTCGTTCTCCCGGACCACGGATGGCAGCAAATGGTCCAAGCCGCTGTAGTCGCCATACTGCGCCAGCAACAGCGCCTGGAGCGCGGCCTCCGGCGGGGTGCTCTCAGCCACCCGCCGCCGCGCTTGCTCCAGAAAGGCCGGGTTGCCCGAGAGCGGCGCCAGGGGACGCTGCTCGCCGCTCGGGGAACGGTAGTTTGGCCAGGCGTGGACCTTCTCGAATTGGAAGAATTCAAAGCTGTAGTCCAGGCCCGCCGCGGACCGGGTTTCCGGTTCCAGCAGACCAATGGCCGCCTTGGCCGCGACGGCCTTGTCAGGGTCCGCCAGCAGAGGGCCGAGCCGCTGCTCAAGGGTCGCCCGGTCTTTGGCAGTGCGCGCCAGGCCGGGGATCGCCGCCGCCCGCACCCAGCCGTTCGTGTCCTTGACGGCGCGCTCAAGCTGGGGCAGGCCCTTGTCGTCCTCGCGCGTGCCGACGACATAAACTGCCGCCGCCCGCCACGCGGCGTTAGTCGCATCCAGAAGCGCCGTGAGCAGTGCTTCCTTGCCCGGCGCGCCGGACAATGGGGTCGCTTGCTTTTGCCCGGAACCCAGCCACTGCGGCAGGACAGTCTCCAACTCCTCCGGCGTGGCGGGTTCAACCGCCGCCCGGAAATGGACCGGCTCCAGCACGAACTCGCGCAGCCCCGGCGCGGCATTGGTTGAATGATCGATCATTCGCAGGAATACCGCCGGGGACCGGCAGAACCTCTCGACCACCGGCTTGCCCTCCGGCCAGGGCAACCGCGGCATGATGGCGGCCAGCGCCGCTGACTGGCTGAGCTTCGCGAGCGCGGCCTTGTCCGCTCGATCCAACGCGCCCTGAAGCACCGGCAGGTCCGCGTTGCTCTGGCCGGTGACATAGATGGCGGCGGCAGTCAGCACGTCGGGCGTTGCGCCGCCTTTTTGCTGGAGCACAGTATGCCAAGCTGCGACCTGCTTGGGCGTCGCTGGCGGCTCGTTGGTCACCCCGGCTTTCTTCCGGGCAGCAGGGGTCTCCATGTCAAAGCTGTCCAGCATGACGCTTGGATACCCATGGCGATTGTGCGCGACGGCGCGTTCCTCGCCAATCACGCTCAAGACCACACCGGCGGCATTGGCGCGGGTCTCGGCATCCTCGTCGGACAGCAAGGGGCCCACCACTGCGGCGGCCACCTTGGCGGGTTGCACCCCCAGGGCTTCCGCCACCGCGCGCCGCAGGCGCGGGTCGGTCTCCGTGACCGCCTGGGTCAGGAGCGGCTGCCACACGACGGTCCCTGGCTGTTCGCCAAGGTCGGACTTCAGGCTGCCCAGTATGGTCAGCCGCCCTTCGACGTTGCCGGACTTGTAGAGATCCGTAACCGCCTGAACGGCGGATTCGCTTCCCGAATTGACCAGCATCTCCACCGTCTCGCCGCGGAGACCCGCGTGGCGCTGAGCAATGGCCAGCAGCTTCTCCGGCTCGGGCGTTGAGCTCATCTTGCGCAATGCTTCCAACGCGTTCTTGATTACGAATCCGTCGGCGTCCTCCAGCAGTGTCTTCAAGTCCTGGATCAACTCCTTGGCCTCCAGTTTGCCGGCGATCTCCGCCGCCGCCGCGCGCACCCGCCAGCGCGGGTCGGCAAAGCAGCCCTTCAAGGCGCGGTTGACCTCCGGCGGCTGGGCTTTCCTGGTCCCGGAATCGTTGCGGCCCGCGCTGATCTCCTCCAAGGCGGAGAGGGCGGTGCAGGCCACCACTTCGTTCGGGTCGTCAAATACCGTCAATAGGTCTTTGACGGCGGCGCTGTTCTTGGTGTGCCCGAGGGCCTGGGCGGCGGTCATGCGCAGGTTGCTGTCCTGAGCCTTGAGCAAGGCGGCCATCGCGGGAATCGCATCCTTCTCACCAATGCCCGACAGCGCCCGCACCGCCGTCTCGACCACCAGCGGGTCGGTGTCGTTGAGCAACTCGGCCAGCGCCGGGATGGCCGCGCGGCCCCCGCGACCCAGCCGCGTGGCCGCCGACTGCCGTTCCGTTCCCTTCCCGCGCGCCAGCACGGCGCGGACGCCTGACGCTCGCTGCTCCACCGCGTCCGGGATCAAGATGGCCCAGCGCACGTCCTCGAGCAGCGCCAGGCTGCGCTGGTCGCCGCTTTTCTCGCTGGCCTTGATCGTGTCGCGCACCGCCGGCAAGGCGCCAGCTCCGCAGGCGACCAGCGTGGACATGGCCGCGGTGCGCCGAGCCGGATCATCGCCTCGCAACGCCTCCAGCGCACCGCCGAACGCCGCGGCGCTGGCCGGGTCAATCTTCTGCGCCGCCTCTTGAGCCGGCAACCGTCCAGTCTTCGCCCACCACTGCCTCAAGGCGGTGACAGTTTCGGCCAGAGCGGCCGGCGCTTGCCAGGCGTCCACCCCCGAAGCCGCCGGGGCCAGGGTGTGCAGCAGCTCACCCGCGGCAATCCGGACGCCCAGGTAGGAGTTGGTGACCGCTTCGATGAGCGGCGCGACCGCGTCCTCGCGCTGTGCGCCGAGCAGGTTGGCGGCGGCGTCCCGGTCGGCGGGTTCGGCCTCGCCTAGCATGATCACCAGGCGGGCGAGGTCATTGGTGTCCAGGCCACCCGCCGCGGCCTTGTCAATGAACCCGGCCAGCTTTGGAGTCGGGGCGGTGCCTTCCCATTTCCCCTCTTTGGCGCGTGCGCGCGCCTCACGCAGCCAAAGCATTAGCTCGGCGGTGTACAGGAAGCCGGTGCGCCGGCCTAACAGCTTGCTGTCCGCCGTCATCAGGACCAGCGTGGGCAAGGCGGTCACGCCGAAGTCACGGGCCATGCCGGTCTCCGCATCCACGTCCACCTCCGCGATGTGGAGGGCGCCGGCCTGCTCGTTGAACTCGCGCGAGTCGAGGGTCCTGGACTTCAGCTCCTTGGAGGGTTCATTCGAGTCGGCGCGGAAGACGATCAGCACCAGCGATTGGTCCGCCGCCGCCGCGTCGCTGGCGGCCTTGACACTGCTTTGGAAGACGGGAGACACGGCGTTGGTGTCCGCGCCGATGGCGGCTTGCGTGAACAGGAGCAGGAGCAGAAGCAATGGGCCGACGAGACCATTTATATCCAGCGGAACTCGCAATCCGTTGGACGTCGTCTTCCCCCTCACCGCTGCCCTCTCCCTCAGGGAGAGGGAGAAACTTCGGCAGCGTGTCGGCCAGCCTGGCGCGTCAGGTATTTTCGAGCGACGGGCGGCGATGCTCCCTCTCCCTGAGGGAGAGGGCAGGGGTGAGGGGGAACAGGCCGCCCCTTGTGCCAGACCATTCGACCTAACGGAATGTCCTGGCCGCCCTAGTGGTAGCGTTGCCGGGACCGCCGGAGGTGCCTTCCCTAAGAATTTACTGCAATAGCGCATAGACCAGAATGTTGGCGTTCACTTTCTGGCTGTTCTTGATCTCGTTGCCGCCGCAGCAGCAGCAGCCATGCATGGTGGCGGTGTCGTTCAGGCCATCGGGGGAATAGATCACCACGATCTTGCCCGCAATCGTTAGGCCAAACAGCTTCGCGTCCTCCGCCTTGGTGTCGAGGCGGGGGATGTCAAAGATCGTGCGGAAGATGGAATGGGTGAGCGGCACGTCCTCCAGCTTGCGCTCGGGGAAGATGGCCTTCATCTCCCGCGTGAAGGAGTCGCCCCATTCCTTGCTGCTGCAGCCGGCGCTGGCCAACAGGAACCCGCCTTTCTCCAGGTAAAGCTTGAGGTTCTTGCGCTCGTCGTCGGTGAGCGTGAAAGCGCCCTCGCCGGTCATCACCGCAAACGGGAACCGGAAGACCTCGCGCTCGCCCAGCTTGACGGCCTTGAACTTGCGGGAGGTGTTAATGCTGGTTTCGCTCGCGACCGTGGAGAGGAACTCCTCGCTGAAGCAGACCGAACTCTTTGTGCCCGAGTAGATGAGGTTGGCGCATTCAACCGCATCGCCGGTGCTGTCCGCCGCGCGGAGGGTGGTGGCCAGGAGCAGGAGGAGATAGAGCGCCAGCAGGGGCTTGGACGTCGCCCATGGAAGCCGCACGTGAAATCCGAAGACCGAAGACCGAAGGCCGAAAGAAGGCCGAAATCCGAAATCCGAGGAGGCCAAGCTGCGGTTCGAGAGCGCGGTCCTTTCGGGAGCAAGGGCTGACGGGCCAGGGAACTCCGGGCAAATCGGTTTTCTGCGGGGCGAGGGGGTTGGTGGTTTCGGGCCTCGGATTTCGGGCTTCCTTCGGTTTTCGGTCTTCGGATTTCGGCTTTCCCCCATCGCGGGCGTGCCCATAGAAAATGTCCAACAACTTATTCTCATAACGTCACTCCTTTCGCTTCTTCTCCGATTCGCCAATGACCCTGAAGTATTCGCCCACCAGGTCGCGGTAGCGCAGGGGGAACTTGGCATCCGGTTGCAGACGCACGCGCCCGGGGGTGGCGGTTTGTTTTAGCGCCGGATCGCGAGCCTGGCCCGGCACGCGCTCGGCCCGCCGGCTCGCCGCTTGCCCGCTCTCCCTGCGGCCGCCGCCCTGCTCGCCGGCCAGCTCAACATTCGGGCCGTAGAGCGCGACGTCGTCATTGAACATGGCATATCCGTCCTGGCCGCCCTGGCCGTTGCCGGGCTTGGTGCCGCCCATCGCGGCGAGGATTTGCGCCAGCGTGTTGCCCATCGCCTGTTGCACGCTGGGCTTGAAGCGCATACAGGACTTGGCGTCTTCCGGCATGCCCTGGCATTTGCTGATCAGCCGGTCCATCTTCTCCGCGGCCTGCTGGGCCAGCGTGTAGCCGGACTTCCCATCCAGCGCCGCCAGGTTCCGCGTGTTGTTCTGCAAGTCCTCCTCGATCCCCGCGTCGGCCACGGCTTTGACGAACTTGTCCACGTCGTCGCGCAACGGCTCATACTGCGGTTCGTCCGGGATGTCGGCCAGCAGTTGCGGCAGGGACTCGAGCATTGCGCGCAGGCCCTCCTTGATTCGGCGTTGCTGGTAGGCCAGTTCCTGCATCTCCATTTGCTCGACAGGCGTCAGCCCTGCGCCCTTGTCCGCAAAACGCCGCAGCATCTGCGCCAGCGTCGCCTGTTGCCGGGCCAGCTTCACGAACGTGTCCGCGCGGGCCAGCAGGTGGGCCACGGCGGCGATTCGCTGGGCCGGCTGGTCCACGTTTTCCTCCTCCTCTTGCGCCAGTTGGCTTAGGTCGGCAGCGGCTTCACTGAGCTTCTTGGGATCGAGCTGCCCGCTGCCCAGCCCTTGCTTCATCTTTTTGCGCGCCTGCCCAATCGCGGTGTGTTGCTCGACCAGCGCATTCCGGAATGCCTGTTCCACATCGAACAACACCGCCTCCTGCAACAGCTTGCCCAGCTCGCCTTCATACTTGGTTAGATCGTCGGCCAGGGCAGCGGCGTCTTTGGCGGCGGCTTCTTTCTCGGCTTCGGAGCCGCCTTCAGCCTGCTTGGCGACATTGCGCGCTTTCTCAGCCAGCCGGCGCAGCCAAGCGCCCATTTTGAAGTAAGGCTCGAACAGCGCCTTGCGCGCCGCAGCCATGCGCAGGATCGCCTCATACTGTTCCTTGGAAATAATCTCCAGGCGGTAGAGCTTGCTCAGCGTAATGTTCGGTCCCTTGGGATAATTATCCGCCGCCTCGAAGTAATACTCGATCACGTCGCCGGGCCGGACGCCAAGCTTGTCGAACTCAAAGGCGCCCGCGGCCTCGACGGCTTGCGGCCCGGACTTGAGGGTGAGCTTCATGTTGAACGGGCGCTCGATCGAGCGGTTGAGCCCGCGCAGCCAGACCACGCGCGTGACGCCGTAGTCGTCCGTGGCTTCCACGCGCACCGGCACGCGGATGGACGGCGTCGCCACCGCGTCCCGGCCCGGCTCCAGCACGAACAGTTGGGGCCGCTCATCCGGCAGCAGGTTGAAACGGCCCTGCCGCGGCTCCACTGAATCCAGGCCGCTGGCATCTCGCACGGAGACCGAGAACACGACTGGCTCGGTCAGCGTGAATCCGCCGCTCACGATGTTCTTCTCCCCCTCGGGCTTCAAGGTGATCTGCGCCGGCTTGCCGCCCAATACCGGCGTCAGGGTCAGTTGGCCCGACTTGAGCGGGCGATTGCTTGCCACGCGGAAGGCCACCTTCGTGTCCTCCGGCAGAGCCTGGGGTTCTTCGCTCAGCTTGGCAGTGTGGGTAGCCTTGCCGGTGTACTGGGGGAAGGTCGTCGTCACTTCGACCAGCGTGATCTGCGGCGTATATCGGATGCGGATGGGGAAGCGGTGACTGCGCGCCCGGCCGTCCGTGACAAAGTACTCGGTGGGCTCGCGCAGGTTGGCCAGGGTCTGGAAGAAGGTCTTGTCGGGCGCCAGGAACATGATCGCGCGGAGCGCATTGGTCCCGGACGTGGCCATCAGCCAGAGCTTATCAGCGGGCCGCCCGGTGGCGTGGGCGCGCACTTCGACCTGTCCGCCGTAAAGCACCTGCGTCCCTGCCGGCGTCACTTCGATGCGCAGTTTGCTGTAAGGGGGATGGTCGCCGTATGGGTCGAGGAAGCGCGGCGCCACCGCGCGCAGAATGTCGCTTCCCATCAGAAGAAGGCAGAGCCACGCTGCCAGCGCAAGACCGGCTAAGCCGGCGGCCCATTTGACGCCCGCGCGCACCGCCGGCCACACGGCGACGCCCAACGCGGCTTTGCAGCCCAGTTCGACCGCCTCCCGCCGCAGGAGTTCTTGCACAGCCTCGGCGCTGGTGTGCCGGGCAAGCTGAACCGCGTTGATCAGGCGACTGCCCAGGGCGGGCTGAGTTCGCTCGAACAACCGCGCCACGCGCTGTTCCTCGAACCGGCGCCAGTGCCAGATGGCCCAGGCAATTACCAGCACGACGCACGCTGCCAGCACCCAAGGTGCCGCCGCCCGCGTCGGTTCCGGCAGGTCCAGCGCCGTGTCCAGCAGCACGGCCAGGAGAGCCGCGGTGCCGACAATGCCAAGCAACAACACCCCCGCCCGTAGGGCCAGCCAAGCGGCCAGACGGGAGCGGAGATGATGAAGAACGCCGCGGATCATGGAACCGCCTCCTTCTCTGCACTCAAACCGGACACTTCGCGGCGTGGCACAACAGACCCTAAAATGCGCGAAGCGTTTGGAGTGCGTCCAGCTTGCTGGCGCTGTCGTAAGCTGGGGGGCGGTGGGAAAGCGGGAGCAAGCTCCACGCACTCCAAACGCTTCGCGCCGCCGCTCACCCTCAACAGCCGTCGCTGCGTGAAGGTCCTTCCGACGATTGTGCAGCCAGACACCAGCCTTCGCACTTTGGACATTGGACATTGGACATTGGACTTCATACCAATCCCTCCCTTCTCCTCAGCCACCATTCCACTCCCAGCAGCGCGAGCATGGCCGCCATCCACCACCAGCGGTCCCAGACGGCCTGTTGCCGGTGGCCGATTTGCCGCGCCGCTTCCCAGCGACGCACAACCTCGGCCATGCGTGCCACGTCCTCCGCCTTCACCACCGCGCCGCCGCTGATCTCCGCCAGCTTCCGCATCGTCTCCGGGTCGGCGCTCAGCTCCCGCTTCTCGACGGACGCGCTTACCACCTCTACGTCCTGCGAGAGCTCAGCGGGCTTGCCGACATTATTGCGCAGTGTGATGTGATAGGTGCCGGCTGCGAATGGACCGGCCTCGGCTACAAAAGACTCCCCGCGCGGGCGCGGCTCCACTTCGACCTTCTGGCTCCCGCCGGTGATGGTCAGGTGCGGTTGATAGATGGCGCGGTCCAGGTTGCGCGTGGAGATGAGGAACTGCATTGGCTGCTCGCTGGAGTAGTAACGGCGCGCGCTCGTCAGGGCCACATCCGCGCCCGGAAGGAATTGGCTGCCGGACAACAGCCATTGCAGCATCGAAACCCAGAAGCGGCCATAGGCGACCTCGCTCTCCTCCTGCCCGGTCTCGCGAAACGACCAGCGCCACAGGCCGCTGGCATTGAGGCTCAGGGTCTTGCCTTGACCGTAACGCTGGTAAGCGAGCAGCACCGGCCCATCCTGGCTGGCAGCGGATGCGAGCACAATTGCCAGCGGCTTCTCGCCCAGCGTCATGCTGACCTTGTCCAGCGCCGGGAGACGCTCAAGCAGTTCATCCAACCGGCCTGCGGAGCCCAGGTCGAAGACGGGATTGTCCCGCCCCGCCTCCGTGGGCCGCATCTTCATCGACGGCGCGGCCCCGTTCCCCCACGCAACCGGCTCCAACTTGGCCAGCGGCTGAAAGCGTCCGCCATACGGTTTGCCCCGGGCGAAGACGAGGCTCCCGCCCCGCCGCGAAACAAACTCGCTCAGGAGCGTCTCAGTCTGGGCATCGAAGAAGCCCTCCGCGCCGCGCCCCAGCACGATGACGTCCCACTGATCCATCTGCACCTGGGTGCGAGGAAACATATCCAGTTGCACGCGCTCTTCACCGCCCAGGGTGGAAACCACGGTCAGGTTGCGCGTCGCGTTCAAGTGATAAACCGCGGTCAGGTCCACATTGGGGTCGCGTCTGAGCGCCTGGACGAGGAACTTGGTGTCCCAGTGCGGCTGGCCTTCGGCGACCAGCACCCGCACTTTCGCGCCCACCGACCGCAGGAAGACGGCGCGCTCGTTGTTCGCCGTGTCGGCTTCCTCGGGCTGAGGCGGCACGCGGAAGACATAACGCTGCTCGCCCGCCGCCGGCGCCGTGACGCGGACCGATACGCGGGCCGTGCCGTTGGTGTCCGGCAGAACCTCCTTGGTGTCAATCACCTGGTCGCCGCGCAGAATGTCCACCTTGAAGCTCCGGTTCGGATAGCCGACCTGGTGCAGCGTAGCCGCCAGTTCCACGTCCGCGCCGCTGAAAGCCAGGGCCTCCGCAGAGGCAGTCTCCACCCACAAATCATGGCGCGGCACCGGGCCGCCCAGCGTCCAGGTCCACAGCGGCACTGAGCGGGCCAGCGCGAGCTGCGCGGCTTCGAGTGTATCCGGGGTCGTGGCGCGCCCGTCGGAAATCACCAGCACCCCAGCCTGCGCCTTCGTCTCGCCCAGTTCCGCAGCCGCGCTCATCACGGCTTTGCCGAGGTCGGTCGCATCACCGGTTGGAGAGTTCGTGCCCAGTTGAGCCAGGTCGGTGGAATGGGCCTCGCGGTCGAACCGGCGGATGTCGAGCACGAAGTCCTTGTTCAACGCGGCGAGGGTGGCCGGGTTGGTCAGCGTGCGAAGGGCAGCGGCAAGACGTGAGTCGGCACCCAGGTCGCGCGTCGCCATGCTGGCCGAGGTGTCCAGCAGGATTGCCAGCTTCGGTTTCTCAGTCCGCTCGCGCGGGAGCACCGACTGCGGGTTGAGCATCACAAACACCAGCAACGCGATGATGCACGCCCGCACCGCCAGCAACGCTCCGCCCCGCCGCTCGCGCCACCAGCGCACTGCCGCCAGCAGCAGCAAAGCCAGGGCAATCCCGGCAATGAGCTTCGTGCTCCACGGTGGCAGATAGACGAGGTTCATGGCGGAGGGTGGGGCAGACCTCCAGTCTGCCGGTGACCCGGGCCTCCGGCCAGGGGTTCCAAGGCTGCTGCAATCACGGAGCCGGAGGCTCCTTGCACTGGCAGACCAGAGGTCTGCCCCACGCCTGAATCTGCGGCCCGCGGCGGCACACGGCGCCACACCGCTAATAGAATCATTTCCAGCGCCAGCAGGGCGGCTGCCGCCGCGGCAAGCTGCGGCCAGAGCGGACGCGCCTTGCCGGCCAGCAGGAGGTCTTCCTCGCCGCGCACCACCGTCACGGCGGCGCCGCTCGCAGCCTTGATTTGCTCCAATGGGATAGGCCGTGTGTCGCTCTCGCGCGTATCAACATTCACCGCCGCGGCGCCCACCAGTGCCCCGCCTTGCTTGACCGAATAGATGCCCGGCACCTTCGCCGCCGGCAAAGCCAGCCGTGAAGCGCGCCCGCTCGCAATCACTTGCGCCGGCAGCGACGCGCCATCCGGGTCGTTCACGCTCAGTGCGCCTTCGCCCGGTGTCGGCGCTTCCAGAACCCACGCCGTGCCGGGAGATACTTCGCGCGCCTCTGACCCGCGCCGCAACGCCCGCAGCAGCTCATGCAGAGTCGCCGGGAACATCGGGCTGCCGACAAAATCGCCCCCATCCGGCGTCAGCGGCAGGTTGGCAAAGACCGCGGCGCCTTTACCCACGCTGGACAGAGTCAGCGCCGCCGAGCCGTCCGCATACGCCAGCACAACGTCGCCGTTCCTGCCTTCCAGCACCTGGTTCTGATAGTGGCGGCGGAAGCGTGCTGCCAACCAGTCCCGCGCGTCCGCCTCCGCAAACAGCTTGCGCGGACCCGGCACGAGCGAGTCGCCCGTTTCCGAGACGACTGTGCGCAGCAATCGGAAGGGCGGGCTCAAACCCGCCGGTGCCAGCCCAGACGCGGTCGGGCCGTCCAGCACCGCCAGCAACCGGGCTCCTTCCTGCACGCGCCGGGTCATGATCTCAACCGCCTCACCGGTCAATGTGGCCGGCGGCACCAGGATGAACAGGTCCGCGGTTTCCAGGATGCCGCGGTCGGTATCTTGCCCGTGGCGCCGGACGAGGTTGAGGCCGGGAGCGGCTTGAGCCGACGGCACCAGCGCCCGGCTTACAAAGAACGCCGCGCTCCCAAGGTCATCCGCGTCCGCATCGCTCACGAACAAGATTTGCAGCGTCTTATGAACCCTCACGGCCAGGTAGCGCGTGTTGTCTTCCCGCAGTTCGTCGGGCTCCAGCCAGGCCTTGCCGGTGAAAGAGCCCGCCTGTGAAAACGTTACATTGAAGGCGCAATCCGCGGTTGCGAAGGGCGGCAGCTTGACCTGCCGTTCCTGGGTGAACTCTCCCAGTTGCAGGCGGACGGTTTCCTCGCGTGGCCGCGGGCTGCAATTGAAGGCCGTGCAGATGACTTCGGCGGCTTCGCCTGCGACCGGTTCTTCCGGCAGCAGCCGGGCGCCGACGAGCGCGACGTTGTTGATCGGCTCAGTCGTCACCGGACGCAAACGGCACAGTACACCGCCTGGAAGCTCGCCCGCGGTCTCCCAGTTCGACTTCTGGAAGTCGCTAAAGACATAGAGAGTCCCGGCCCCGCCCAGCAGCCGTTTCACCAGCGCCAGGGCGGCTTGAAAGTCTCCCGCTTCAAAGGTGGGCTCGGCTTTCACCAGGGCCTCGTGCAAGGCCGGCAGATTGCGCGACAGGGCGGGCAGGAGCGTTCGCGGCGTCGCCCCGACCAGGATCACCCCGACCTCGGCCCCGGAGTCCAGCCCGCGAAGCACGTCGGCTGCCTCGGCCTTGGCGCGCGCGAACAGCGGCACCCCACGCTGCACCGCGCGCATGGACAGCGACGCATCCACGATCAGCACCACGCGCTGGCTGGCCCCCGCGCTAGCCGCCGCGCCGGTGGGTTTCAAGAAGGGCCGGGCGAATAGCAGCACCAGCGCAAGGACTGCCAGGCAGCGAATCGTCAGCAGCAGGATGGTCCGCAGCCGGTGCACCGCCTGTTGTCCCGCGCAGGCTTCGAGCAGGAACTTAAATGGCGGGAAGGCCAGCCGCAGCGGCCTTGCGCGCGTGAGGTAATGGATGAGGACGGGCAAGCCCACCGCCGCCAGGCCGGCCAGCAGCCACGGGTTGGCGAAAGCGGGCCAGTTCATAATCTAAGCCTCGCGCTCCAGGAAGCAGTTGCGCAGGAAGCCATACGGCTCATCCGAGGTCTTCGCCAGGAACCAGTCGCAGCCCCGCGCCCGGCACCCGGCCTTGATCTCCTGCACAAACGCCTCGAACCGGCGCCGGTAAAGCCCCCGCACCGTGTCGGGCTCCGCGTTGAAATGCCCGTGCCCCCCTTCGGTCTCCAGGAACCGGGCGGCCGCCAGCGCTGGCAGTTCAACTTCCTCCGGATGCACAATATGGAACAGGATGACGTCGAACCGGGAGCGGCGGAACAGGTCAATCCTCTGCCAGAAAGCCGGGGCCACATCCAGAAAGTCACTGAATACCACGAGCACACCGCGGCGCCTGATCCGTGCGAAGACCTGTTCCAGGCAGGCGGCTAGGTCCGTCTGGCCGTCGGCGCGCGCGTGGTCGAGCGCATCGAGTATCCGATTCAAGTGCGCCCATGACGCCGCAGGCGGCAGATGCCGGTGCAACGCCGTATCGGCCAGCGACAGGCCGACCTCGTCCCCTTCACGGACCACTAGGTAGCCCAACGCGGCGGCGAGGCGCGAGGCGTATTCCAGCTTGCTCGCCGTGGTCGTGACCGTCCCGGCAAACTCCATGGACCCGCTCTTATCCACCACCAGGTAGGTCAGGAGATTCCGCTCCGCGTCGTAGAGCCGGACATAATGCCGGTCGCTGCGCGCAAAGACCTTCCAGTCCACCAGTCGAATATCGTCCCCCGGCGCGTATTCCCGGTAGTCGGCAAACTCGACCGCCGTCCCGCGGAAGTGTGACTTGTGCGGCCCGGCAAACGTCCCCTCCGCCTCCCCGCGAGGACGCAGCCGCACATGACGCAGCGCCTCCATGCTCGCCAGGTCCAGGTAACGATGTTTGAGCGCGGGCATTTAACTCACTTAACTCTTCTACTCATTTAGCCCATGAATCCCATAAATCCCATGTAACTCATGTAACTCCTTCACCGCTTCCCCCCATCCACGCTCTCCAGCAAATGCTTGATGATCGCGTCGGCCTCGATCCCTTCGCCCAGCGCGTTGTAGTTAGGGATAATGCGATGCCGCAGCACGGGCGCCGCTATGCGCTTCAAATCGCTTACCTCCGGCGTAGGCCGCCCATCCAGCAAGGCAGACGCCTTGGCGGCAGTGACCAGGTGTTGCGTGGCCCGGGGACCAGCGCCCCAGGCGACATACTTGCGCACATAGTCATCCGCGGTGGCGTCTTTGGGACGGCTGGCCGTCGTGATCGCTACGGCCTGTTCGAGGACATGCTGGGAGATAGGGGTTTGATCGATGATCTCGTTGAAGCGCTGGAAGTCCTCCTTCTTGGCCAGCGGGGCGAGGTTGCTCGCCTTGCTGCGGATGGGCCGCGCGGCGATGGACAACTCATCCGCGCGCGCCGGGTAATCCACCTGGATGCTGAGCATGAACCGGTCAAGCTGCGCCTCCGGCAACGGGTAAGTCCCCTCCTGCTCGATGGGGTTCTGCGTGGCCACGACGATGAACGGCGGCTCCAGGCGATAGGTCTTGCCGTTGACCGTCACCGCCAGTTCCTGCATGGCCTCGAGCAAGGCGGCCTGTGTCTTGGGCGGCGTGCGGTTGATCTCGTCCGCCAGGATCAGGTTCGCGAACACCGGGCCGCGGTGGAAGATCAAGTCGCGCCGGCGCCCGCTCTCATCGCTCTGCAAGATCTCCGTGCCCGTGATGTCCGCCGGCATGAGGTCCGGCGTGAATTGGATGCGCCGGAAGTCCCAGCCCAGCAGGTCGGCCAGGGCTTTGACCATCATGGTCTTGGCCAGGCCGGGCACGCCGATCACCAGCATGTGCCCGCCAGCCATCAGGCCCGTCACCAGCAGACGCACCACCTCGCTCTGGCCGATCAGCACCGAGCCCATTTGAGTCTGGAGCGCGCCGCAGCAGTTGCGCATCCGCGTGACACTCTCTTCCGCCACCTTGATTTCGTCTGAGTTCATATTCATTGCTCCAATTGCAACTATCCACTATCGAGCCGGTTGTAACCCCAGCGGCAACTGGTGTCAATGGAATCTCCCCAGGGCTGAGCATTCCCCACAACTCGAAGCGGGCAGGCGAATCCCAACGGGATTCCGGCTCAAAGCCCAGGGTTGCGAGCAGCGAGCTACCCTGGGAAAAGGCACCCGAGCGCGGTCAACCCCAACGGGGTTGCGACGGTTG
>OCZT010004469.1_pt1 | contig 14084 bp, 11 predicted proteins | sample 1539031 | NCBI WGS metagenome assembly OCZT01 (sample SAMEA3539308, study PRJEB22396) | soil metagenome | biome: tundra; feature: field; material: soil | place: USA | collected 2010-05 | depth 0.15 m
CCACGCCCTCTATTGGGCGAAAGATTCATGCACAGCTCGGGCGCATCGCGCCGCGGGATCGCGAAGCTGTGTCGGCAAATAATGCGGCTGTTTGAAAATTCGAATCCTTGGCAATTCATTGTGTACGAACGCGGCACACTCCCAGTCGTCAGCGGCTCTTGGTGGAGCTGCGCCTTTGCCCACCCTACGAGCGACCTCAGAACGCCGTATAGCCACCATCGATGACAAAACAGTCGGCGGTGTGATAGGACGACGCCTTGCTCATGAGATAGACGGCGATGCCGCCGAAATCGGAGGGTTCGCCGAACCGCCGCATCGGAATCCGCGGCATCACATTGGCCACGAATTTTTCATTGGCCATGATGTTGGCGGTCATGTCGCTCTTGATCCAGCCCGGCAGGATGGCGTTGGAAGTGACGCCCTGACGCGCCAGCTCGACTGCGAGCGCGCGGACCAGCGCGTTGATGGCGGCCTTGGTCGCGGCGTAGTGCTCGTTGCGCGCGGTGCCGAAAATCGATGCCAGGCTCGAGGTCGCGACCAGGCGGCCGAAGGCGTCGCCTGATGTGGCGCGTTCGGTCATGTGCCGCGCCGCGACCTGAAACACGTGGAAGACGCCGTCGAGATTGGTGGCGAACATGCTGCGCCATTGCTCTTCGGTCCGGTCGATGAAGGCGTGCCGTCCGCCGCCGCCAATGCCGGCATTGGCGAAGCAGCCATCGACCCGGCCGAATGTCTCCAGCGTGGCGGCCATCGCTGCCTTGACCGAGGCGGGATCGCTGACATCGCAGATGCGGGTGTCGACCTTGCCGGCGCAGCCAGCCATGGTCGCGGCGGCGTTTCTGTTCTTGTCGGCGTTGCGGCCCCAGATCGAGACGTTGCACCCGGCAGCGGCCAGCGCCTGCGCGATGCCGAGACCGATGCCGCCATTGCCGCCGGTGACGATGGCCACGCGGCCAGACAGATCGAAAATGCTCATGAACGTTTCCAGTTCGGTTTGGCACGCGTTAGCCGCGCGTCCGATGGCGGGCAGATGTTCCTGTCACAACCATGGACAAGCTCGCCCGGAAAATCAAATATGGCTTCGAGATCGAAACCCCTTGCACCGCGGACGAAATAACGCGGAACACAACCCACGAGGAAACAGATGCGGTTCAAGCACGTCACGCTCGATATCGACGGCCCGGTGGCCGTCCTGAAGCTCGACCACCAGGAGGTGATGAATGCGGTGTCGATCGACATGCTGGGCGGTCTCGGCGAGGCGCTCGACGCCATCGACGAGAAGAAGGCCGAAGTCCGTTGCCTCGTCATATCGGGCACCGGGCGCGCGTTCTGCACCGGCGCCAACCTGCAGGGCCGCAACGACCAGAAGCCGGGCAAGAACAATGCCGGCGCGGCACTGGAAACCGCGTTCCATCCGTTCCTGCGGCGGCTGCGCAACCTGCACTGCCCGATCGTCACCGCCGTCAACGGACCGGCCGCAGGCGCCGGCATGAGCTTCGCACTGATGGGCGACATGATCCTGTGCGCGCGCTCGGCGTATTTCCTGCAGGCGTTCCGCCGCATCGGGCTGGTGCCGGACTGCGGATCGACCTGGCTGCTGCCGCGGCTGATCGGCAAGGCGCGCTCGGTCGAACTGTCATTGATGGGCGAAAGACTCCCGGCCGAGAAGGCGCTGGAGTGGGGTCTCGTCAATCGCGTTTATGACGACGCCGTGCTGATGGATGAGACCATGAAGCTCGCGCACGAGCTGGCAAATGGCCCGACCATCGCGCTGTCGCTGATCCGCAAGCTGTATTGGGACAGTCCCGACAATTCGTTCGAGGATCAGCTCAACCTTGAATTCGAGTCGCAGCGGATCGCGGGCGCGGCGGCAGATTTCAAGGAGGGCGTCACCGCGTTCCTCGAGAAGCGTCCAGCCAAGTTCAAGGGCAAATGATGGAGACGCTGCTCGGACGCTGCGTCGTCTCGTGGTGCCCGGGCGCGACCGGCGTGGTCGGCGCTGTCAGACTCTCCGGCGGCGCCAGCCAGGAGACCTGGTCGTTCGATATCGTGCGCCCCGATGGCAACATCGGCGCGATCCTGCGGCGCGCGCCGCAGGGGTACGGCGCCGCGCCGGCGCGCGCGGCCGGGCTGAATGCCGAGGCTGACCTGATGCAGCTTGCCCATGACGCCGGCGTGCCGTCGCCGCTTGTGCTGCATGTGCTGCAACCGCAGGACGATCTCGGCACCGGCTTTATCATGGAGCGGGTCGACGGCGAAACCATTGCGCGCAAGATTCTGCGCGACGAGAAGTTTGCGAAGGCGCGTCCAATATTGGCGTGCCAGCTCGGCAAGGTCGCAGCCGGTATCCACGGACTGCCCCTGGCGCAACTGCCTGAACTTCGCCACATGACGGCCGCGAAGGAAATTGCCGAGCTCGAGCGCGACTACCGCAATTTCGGCTGGCCGCGGCCGGTGTTCGAACTGGCGCTGCGCTGGCTGCGCGAGCGCGACCCCGGTCCACCCGAACAGGTGACGCTGGTGCACGGCGATTTCCGCCACGGCAATTTCATCATCGGTCCCGACGGCGTGCGCGCGGTGCTGGACTGGGAGCTCGCGCACTTCGGTGATCCGATGGAGGATCTCGGATGGATCTGCGTCAATTCGTGGCGCTTCGGCGAGATTGACAAGCCGGTCGGCGGCCTTGGATCGCGCGAGGAGCTGTTTGCCGGATATCAAGAGGCCGGCCGCCGCGTCGACCCCGCGCGCGTCATGTTCTGGGAAGTGATGGGCACGCTGCGCTGGGGCGTGATGTGCTGCGGCATGATGCAGCGTTTCCGCATCGGACCCGAGCACTCCCTCGAACGTGCCATGATCGGCCGCCGCTCGTCGGAAACCGAAATCGATCTGTTGCGGCTGCTGGCGCCGCGAGGGAGGTAACATGCAGGATGAACCGAAACCCACCGAATTAATCAAGGCAGTCGCGGATTTCCTGCGCAACGACATCGCGCCTGTGATCAGCGGGCATAATGCGTTCAAGCTGCGGGTCTCGATCAACGCACTCGATCTGGTAACGCGCCAGCTGGCGCTGGAAAGCCACAGCGATGCCGCGGAAGCCGCCCGGCTGTCCCGATTGCTGGGCAAGCAGGGCTCGCTCGGCGAACTCAACCGCACGCTCGCCGATCGCATCGCGAAAGGCGAGGTCGATCTGCAAACGCCGGGCCTTGCCGATCATCTGTGGCAGACCACGATGGACAAGCTCGCGGTCGATCAGCCGAATTATGCGTCGTACCGAAGGGAGATTGGTAACAAAAGCGGCTAGCGACTGCCTAACCACCTTCGTCATTCCGGGATGCGCCTTTAGGCGCAGACCCGGAATCCAACCTCCTGATGGTGGTTATGGATTCCGGGTTCATCGCTGCGCGATGCCCCGGAATGACGAAACATTACTTCCCCGCCCACTTCGGCAGGCGCTTTTCCGAGAACGCCTTGGGCCCCTCGATGTAGTCCTGCGACGCCGCCATCGCCTTCACGGCGGGATAGTCGCGCTGCTCGGCGATCGCCTGCTCCAGCGAGACCGCAAGGCCTCTCTGGATCGTTTGCTTGGAGGCGCGGATCGACATCGGGCTGTTCTTGCAGATGGTCTCGGCCCAGCGCTCCGCCGCCGCCAGCGCTTCGCCCTGCGGCACCACTTCGTTGACGAAGCCGAGCTCGTGACTTTCGCGCGCGGTGACGTGGCGAGCGGTGAGGATCATGCCCATGGCGCGCTTGAGACCGATCTGCCGCGGCAGCCGGTGCAATCCGCCGGCCAGCGCCGCGAGGCCGACGCGCGGCTCGGGCAACGCGAAGACAGCATTCTCCGAGGCAATGATGAGGTCGCAGGCCAGCGCGATCTCGAAGCCGCCGCCCATGGCGACGCCGTTGACGGCGGCGATGATCGGCTTGGCGCAGTCGAAGCGCGAGGTCAGCCCGGCAAAGCCGCCGGTGTCCCAGCCGCGCTTGCCGCCCGCCGCCTGCCATTTCAGATCGTTGCCGGCGCAGAACGCCTTGTCGCCGGCGCCGGTGACGATCGCGACCCATTGTTCCGGGTCGGCGGAGAAGTCGTCGAACACCCTATTCAGTTCGAAATGTGCATCCGTATGCAGCGCGTTGTAAACCTCCGGGCGCGACAGCGTCACGATCGTGATCGGGCCCTTGCGCGTGACTACCGAAAATTTCAAGTCCATGTTTGCTCCCGTGGTCTTTTCAGTGGCGAGGAAAATTCGCTCCGATATTAGCTTGCTGCCGCCGTCCAATGCCATCCAATTGCGCAGGTAACCTCCGCGTCGCAGGCCGTATTCCATTGCTTGACTTGGTTTGGAGTTCTCACCTTAATCGATTGCGCAGGTCCAGCTCGCGCGGCCTCGCGACAGCGACAAGAAACCGATATCGGGGAGAACTGCCTTGGATTTTGCATTGCCGGCCGACCTGGTCGCCTATCTCAGCGAACTCGACCAGTTCATCGCGCGCGAGATCAAGCCGATCGAAGATGCGGACGATAACATCCGTTTCTTCGATCACCGCCGCGAATGGGCGCGCACCGATTTCGACAATGGCGGGCTGCCGCGGCATGAGTGGGAAGCGCTGCTGCGAAGAGTGAAAGATATCGCCGACAGCGCCGGGCATCTGCGCTTCGCGATACCGAAACGTTACGGCGGCAAGGATGGCTCCAACCTGTGGATGGCCGTGATTCGCGAGCATTTCGCGTCCAAGGGACTTGGCCTGCACAACGATCTGCAGAACGAACATTCGATCGTCGGCAATCTGCCGCTGGTCACCATGCTCGACCGCTACGGCCGCGACGACCAGAAGGCGATGATCGAGGGCTCGATATCAGGAAGATACCGCATCACCTTTGGCCTCACCGAACCCGAGCACGGCTCGGATGCGACCCACATGGAAACCCGCGCCGTGCAGGCGACCCGCGACGGCGCCTCGGGCTGGGTCATCAACGGCGAGAAGATGTGGACCACCGGCATGCATGTCGCGACCCATTGCGCGCTGTTCGCCCGCACCTCGGGCAATGACGGCGACGCGCGCGGCATCACCTGTTTCCTGGTGCCGGCGAAGGCCAGGGGGGTGAAGGTCGAGGAATATATGTGGACCTTCAACATGCCGACCGATCACCCGCGCGTCAGTTTCACCGACGTGTTCGTGCCTGACGACGCGCTGTTCGGCGAGGTTGGCCGCGGATTGTCGCTGGCGCAATGCTTCGTGCATGAGAACCGGATCCGGCAGGCCGCGAGTTCGCTGGGTGCCGCGGTATATTGCATCGAGGAAAGCGTGAAATACGCCCGCGAGCGCAAACCGTTCGGCCGCGCGCTGGCCGAGAACCAGGCGATCCAGTGGCCGCTGGTCGAGCTTGCGACGCAGGCGGAGATGCTGCGGCTGTTGATTCGCAAGACGGCCTGGGAAATGGACAGGCTGACGCAGGCGCAGGTCGAGCACACCCTCTCCGACAAGGTTTCCATGTGCAATTTCTGGGCGAACCGGTTGTGCTGCGAGGCCGCTGACCGCGCCATGCAGGTGCATGGCGGCATGGGTTACTCGCGCCACAAGCCGTTCGAACACATCTACCGGCATCACCGCCGCTACCGCATCACCGAAGGCAGCGAGGAAATCCAGAAGCGCAAGGTCGCGGGATTTCTGTTCGGCTATATGGGGGCCGGGAAGCACTGAGGGGAGTGGGGCGCGTCGCGTCACCTCACCGAATGCGTCGTCCCCGCGCACGCGGGGACCCATAATCACCAGTGCTCAACGTAGCAGGAAACTGCCGCTTCCCGTATCATCGGCGCGTATGGGTCCCCGCGTGCGCGGGGACGACGCTGAGGATGAGTACCGCCTCGCGCCCCTCAATTCACCTGCCGCTCCTTGCCGGCCCAATAGGGATCGCGCAGGTGGCGTCGTAAAATCTTGCCGGAGGCGTTGCGCGGCAGCGCCGCGATGAACTCCACCGTCTTCGGCGTCTTGAAGCCGGCGATACGTTCGCGGGTGAAGTTGATGATATCCGACGCCGTCGCCTGCTTGCCGGGCTTCATCACCACGATAGCCTTGACCGCTTCGCCCCATTTCTCGTCGGGCACGCCGACCACGGCGACCTCGGCGACATCGGGATGGTCGCAGATCGCACTTTCGACCTCGGCGGGATAGATGTTCTCGCCGCCCGAGATGATCATGTCCTTGATGCGGTCGTGGATATAGAGATAGCCGTCATTGTCCATGTAGCCGGCGTCGCCGGTGCGCAGCCAGCCCTCGCTGTCGAGCGTCCTCGCGGTGGCCTCCGGCAGATTCCAGTAGCCGGCCATGTTCGAGCCGGAACGCGTCGCGATCTCGCCGACTTCGCCCGGCGGCAACCTGTTGCCGTTGACATCGAGGATTGCGAGTTCAACGCCCGGCAGCGCCTTGCCGGCCGAGCGCATTCGGTCCAGTCCCTCGACATGATCCTCCGGCGGAAGTGCGACGATGGTGCCGGTGGTCTCGGTCATGCCGTACATCTGCACGAAGCCGCAGCCGAATACCTCGATGCATTCCTTCAGCAGCGCCGCGGGAATGGGCGAAGCGCCATAGAGCATGTAGCGCAGCTTTGAGAAATCCACTTCGCGCGCGCGCGGTTGCCGAACCACGAACTGCATCGCGGCCGGCACCATGAACAGTTTTGTAATTCCGGAGCGTTCGAAGAAATCCAGCACCTTGGTGGGATCGAATTCCCTGGCGATCACGCCCTTGGCGCCGTGGTAGAGGCCCATCACGCCCCAGCCGGAGCCGCCGATGTGGAAGATCGGCATCGCCACAAGCGAGACGTCGTCTTCGCTCCATTTGTTCCAGTCGGGCTTTACGTCCCGGCCGGTCTCCACCAGATTGAGAAAATTGGCATGCGACAGCATCGCGCCCTTTGGTTTGCCTGTCGTGCCGGAGGTATAAAGCTGGATCGCGATGTCCTGCCGGCCGATGTCGACCTTCGGATCGTCGCCGCTCTGCGCGTCGCGCCACGCCGAATAGTCCTGCCAGCCCGGTGCGCCGCCTTCGGTGGCGATGAAGTTGCGCACATCAGGCAGTTGCGATTGGATGTTGCCGATCTGCTCGATGAACTCAGGCCCGACGAACAGCACGGGCGCCTTGCAATCCGCGACGATGAAGGCGATCTCGGGTCCGGCCAGCCGCCAGTTTACCGGCGCCATCACCACGTTGACCTTCATTGCGCCCAGCAGCAGCTCGAAATAGATGTCGCTGTTCTTGCCGAGATAGGCGATGCGCTCGCCGGCTTTGACGCCGAGCGCTTTCAGCCCGTTGGCGACGCGATTGGTCTTGATATCCAGCTCAGTGAAGCTGGTCTGGCGGCCTTCGAATTCGAACGCAATGGCATTGCCGCGGGTCTTCGCCCGCGCGCGCACCATGTCGGCAAGGTTCGACGGTTCTTCTGAGACGGACATGTTGCTCCCGTAAGTTTATTTTTTTTGTTGTTTCAGTGTCGTCCCGGCGTTCGCCGGGACTCACCCCCGCGCGGCGCGGTCCTTTTCGTTCTGCGCCTTGATCGACTCGCGCGCCTGGGTCCAGTCGGCGTCGGACCAGTCGCGCAACTGATAGAAGTTACCGCCCATCGCCAGCGCCTGGCCGCCGTCCATCGCGATGGTCTCGCCATTGATCCAGTCGCAGCCGCCGGAAATCAGGAATACCGCGAGGTTCTGCAGTTCTTCCATTTTTCCGACCCGGCCCATGGGGTTCACGGCGATGGTGCGCGCGCCGGCCTCGTCGCCGGGCTTGATGCGCTTGCTCATGCCTTCGGTCGGAATTTCGCCGGGCGCGATGGTGTTGAGTCTTATGCCGTAGCGTCCCCATTCCGTCGCCAGCGACATGGTCATGGCATGGATCGCGGATTTGCTCATCGCCGAGGGCACCACATAGGGGCTGCCATTGCGGACCCATGTCACCGTGATCGACACCACGTTGCCGCGATGCTTGCCGGCGATCCAGCGCCGGCCTACCGCGTGGGTCACATAGAACGTGCCGTGCATGACGATGTTGGCGACCGCGTCGAAGCCGCGCGGGGTGAGGTCCTCGGTGCGCGAGATGAAATTGCCGGCGGCGTTGTTGATGAGGTCGGTGAGCGGCCCTTCGGTGAAAATCGTCTCGATCATCTCATCGACCGCGAGCGGGTTCCTGATATCGACGCCGTGGCTGGTCACCCTGCCGCCATACAGGTCCATCAGTTCGGTCGCGGTTTCGTCGCAGACGCCCTTGCGGCGGCCACAGATATGAACCTCGGCGCCCAGCTCGAGAAAGCGCGCCGCCATCGACTTGCCGAGCCCGGTGCCGCCGCCGGTGACAAGAATGCGCCGGCCGGCGAGAAGCTGTTCGTTGAACATGAGAGGTTTCCGCCCAAAAAGGATTGTCTGTTAATTGGTTGATTGACTAAATCCGGACAACGCCTTTCTGTAAAGCGGCAACAACGAAGAAGAGCAGGGGAGAACTCTCATGAACGATCGCGTCTCGGTATCGATTTCGGGTGGTATCGCCGACGTCCGTTTGGTACGGGCGGACAAAATGAATGCGCTCGATGCCGCGATGTTCGATGCGCTGGTTGCCACCTGCGACCGGCTCGGCCAAGAAAAAGGCCTGCGGGCGGTAGTATTGTCCGGCGAGGGCCGCTCGTTCTGCGCCGGCCTCGACATGGGCCGTTTCGCCGCGATGAAGGAGAAGGGTGGTAACGGGATAGCGGGCGGCGAAAAACGCGACCTGACCGCGCGCACCCACGGCCTCGCCAATTTCCCGCAGCAGGCGGTGTGGGGATGGCGGCAGCTTCCGGTGCCGGTGATTGCCGCGATCCAGGGGGTGGCGTTCGGCGGCGGCTTTCAGCTCGCGCTCGGCGCCGACATGCGGTTCCTCGCAGCCGACGCGCGGATGTCGATTATGGAGATCAAATGGGGGTTAGTGCCTGATATGGCGGGGACGCCGATCCTGGCCAGCCTGGTGCGCGACGACATCCTGCGTGAGCTGACCTTTACGGGGCGGATTTTCACGGCGCAGGAAGCCCTGAGTTACGGCCTCGCGACGCGGATCTGCGACGACCCGCGCGCCACAGCCTTCGAGGTCGCGCGCGAGATCGCGGGCAAGAGCCCGGAGGCGATCCGCGCCGCCAAGCGCATGCTGAACAATCTGGCCGTCGATCCTGGCCCGGCGCTATTAGCCGAATCCGTCGAGCAGATGAAACTGATGGGCGCGGCCAACCAGCTCGAGGCGGTGCGCGCCAATATGGAAAAGCGTGCGCCGCGCTTCGCCGACGTTTAATTGTGGTGCAGCACGTGCAGGCAGCGTCAGTGCCGGTTTCCGGTTCGCTCTTCCTCGGCATCATCAGCGGTCAGCGAAGGCGTAGCCATGCCGAAGTCGCCGATCGCGCCGCCCGCGTCGCCGGTGGCTTGCAGAGGCTTGGCGTCAGGCAGGGCGACAGCGTCTGCATCCTGATGCGCAACGACATCGCCTTCATCGAGGCGGCCTATGCGGCGATGCGGCTCGGAGCCTATGCGGTGCCGGTGAACTGGCATTTCAAGCCGGAGGAAATCAGCTACGTCCTGAAGGATTCCGGAACATCGGTCCTGATCGGTCATGCCGACATGCTGCACCAGCTGCGCGACACGGTTCCCGCAGGGGTTACCGTGCTCAGCGCCGCGACGCCGCCGGAAATTCTCGCAAATTACAGGATCGACCCCGATCATCTCGCCACGCCCTATTTTGCTGATGATCTTGAAGCCTGGCTCGAACAGCAGCGGCCTTACGACGGCCCGGCGCTGCCGCAGCCGCAGAACATGATCTACACCTCTGGCACGACGGGGTATCCCAAGGGCGTGCGGCGCAGCGCGCCGACACCGGAGCAGACCGGCGCGTCGGAGCGCTTGCGCGCGCTGATCTATGGCCTGAAGCCGGGTGTGCGGGCGCTGTTGCCGGGGCCGCTGTACCATTCGGCGCCGAATTCATTCGGCCTGCGCTCCGGCCGCCTCGGCGGCGCGCTGGTATTGATGCCGCGGTTCGATCCGGAGGAATGTCTGCGGCTGATTCAGGATCAGAGGATCGACACCATCTTCATGGTGCCGACCATGTTCGTCCGGCTGATGAAACTGCCGGAGGCGGTGCGCAGGAAATATGACACCTCGTCGCTGCGCCACGTGGTCCATGCCGCCGCACCCTGTCCCGCCGATGTCAAGCGCGCGATGATCCAATGGTGGGGACCGGTGATCTATGAATATTATGGCAGCACCGAATCCAGCGCACTCACCTTCGCCAATTCCGACGATGCGCTGAAGAAACCGGGCACGGTCGGCAAGATCCTGAGCGGGGTCGAACTGCGCTTTCTCGGCGAGAATGGTGACCCGCTGCCGCAGGGCGAGATCGGCGAGATCTATTCGCGGACCGCGGACAGTCCGGATTTCACCTATCACAACAAGCCGGAGAAGCGCGCCGAGATCGAGCGGGACGGCTTCATCACCTCAGGCGATGTCGGCTATATCGACGAGGACGGCTACGTCTTCATCTGCGACCGCAAGCGCGACATGGTGATCTCGGGCGGCGTCAACATCTATCCCGCCGAAATCGAGGCCGCGCTGCACGCGGTTCCCGGGGTGCACGATTGCGCGGTGTTCGGCATCCCCGACGATGAATTCGGCGAGGCGCTGATGGCGGTGGTGGAACCGCAAGCAGGGGTGACGCTCGACATCGCTGACATCCGCGCCCAGCTCAAGACCTCGCTGGCCGATTATAAGGTGCCGAAGCACGTCGAAATCCTTAGCCATCTGCCGCGCGAGGATTCCGGCAAGATTTTCAAGCGGCGCTTACGCGATCCCTATTGGGAGAGGGCGGGGCGGAAAATTTAGAACCCGGCTGGGATGATTGGCTGTTCCTCATGGTGAGGAGGCGCTCTTGCGCCGTCTCGAACCATGAGGCCGATCACCATCCTTCGAGACGCGGCCTGGCGGCCGCTCCTCAGGATGCGGACACCACCCGAATGGCCGTCGCCTTTTTCTTGGTCTTGCGCTGGGCCTGAAAAATTGCGACTCAAGGGATTGCCGGGCAGTTTCTGGAGCAGTCAGCCATGTCCCCCCAGATCATGCCATCCGACACCGACCTGCGGTCCAATCGCGCCGACGAAGCCCTGGCGCTTGAAGAGGATGCCCGGCTGCGGACGGACATCCGGCTGCTCGGACGCATCCTCGGCGACACCGTGCGCGATCAGGAAGGCGCCGACGTGTTCGACCTGGTCGAGCGCATCCGGCAGACCTCGATCCGGTTCCACCGGGATGACGACAAGCCGGCCCGGCGCGAGCTCGAAATCATCCTCGACAGCATGTCGACCAGCCAAACCGTGCGCATCGTGCGCGCCTTCAGTTATTTTTCGCACCTTGCCAACATCGCCGAAGACCAGAACAACATCCGGCAGATCCGGGCGCGCTCTACCGCCGGCGGGGCGCCGCGTTCGGGAACGCTGGCGCTGACGCTCTCGCATGCGCGTGCGGCCGGCTTCAGCGCGGCCGATCTGCGCCGTTTTTTCGCGGAGGCGCTGGTCGGTCCGGTTCTGACCGCGCACCCCACCGAAGTTCGCCGCAAGAGCACCATCGACCGCGAAATGGAGATCGCGGCGCTATTGGACCGGCGCGAACGCGTTCAGCTCACGCCGGAAGAAATCGAGGCCAGCGACGAGCAGTTGCGCCGCGCGGTGCTGACGCTGTGGCAGACCAATCTGCTGCGCCGTACCAAGCTCACCGTGCTCGACGAGGTCGCCAACGGCCTTTCGTTTTACGATTACACCTTCCTGCACGAGGTGCCGCGGCTGCATTGCGCGCTGGAGGATCGATTGAACGAGGGCGATGGCGCCGCACGCGGAGAGCTGGCATCGTTCCTGCGGATGGGAAGCTGGATTGGCGGCGATCGCGACGGCAATCCGTTCGTGACGGCGGAAGTGATGCGCGGAACGCTGCGCCTGCAGAGTAGCCGCGTGCTGCGCTTTTATCTCGAGGAACTGCACGTTCTCGGCTCCGAACTGTCGCTCGCGGCGCATCTTGCCGATGTCTCGAAGGATTTGCGTGCGCTCGCCGAGCGCTCGCCCGATACCTCGCCGCATCGAAGCGGCGAGCCTTACCGGCTGGCGGTGTCCGGCATCTACGCGCGGCTCACCGCGACCGCGCTGAAGCTGGATGTGGAAACCACCCGGCCGCCGGTCGGAGAGGCGGCGCCCTATGCCGATGTCGGGGAGTTCAAGGCCGATCTCGATATTCTCTATCGCTCGCTGATATCGAACAATTCGGGCGTGATCGCGCGCGGGCGGCTGCGGCTGTTGCGCCGGGCAGCCGACTGTTTCGGCTTTCATCTGGCAAGTCTCGACATGCGGCAGAATTCCGCCGTGCACGAGCGCACCGTCGCCGAATTGCTGGACGCGGTTACGCCGGGCACGTCCTATCTGGCATTGAATGAAGACGCGCGGATCGCGCGGCTCGCGAGCGAATTGCGCAATGCGCGGCCGCTGACGTCGGCATTCGTGAAATACGGCGAGGAGACGCTCGGCGAACTCGCCGTTTTCCATGCGGCCGCCGAAGCGCACGCCAGATTCGGCGCCGATGTGATCCCCCAATGCATCATTTCCATGAGCGAGGGCGTCTCCGATCTGCTGGAAGTCGCTTTGCTGCTCAAGGAAGCGGGCCTCGTCGATCCCTCTGGCCGCAGCGCGATCAACATCGTGCCGCTGTTCGAGACCATCGAGGATCTGCAAGCCTGCGCCGCCATCATGGACCGGCTGCTGTCGCTGCCGGAATATCGTCGCTTCGTGGACAGCCGCGGCGGGGTGCAGGAGGTGATGCTCGGCTATTCCGACAGCAACAAGGATGGCGGCTTCGTCACCTCGGGCTGGGAGCTCTACAAGGCCGAGATCGGCCTGATCGAAGTGTTCGAACGCCACCATGTCCGGCTGCGGCTGTTCCACGGCCGCGGCGGCTCGGTCGGCCGCGGCGGCGGGCCGAGCTATGACGCCATTATTGCGCAACCGGGCGGCGCGGTGAACGGCCAGATCCGGATCACCGAGCAGGGCGAAATCATCTCCAGCAAATACTCCAACGCCGAAGTCGGCCGCAACAATCTGGAAATTCTCGCAGCCGCAACGCTCGAAGCAAGCCTGCTTCAGCCAAAGCACAGCGCGCCGCGCAGCGAATATCTCGAGGCGATGGAACAATTGTCGGCGCTGGCTTACGCGGCCTATCGCGGACTGGTCTACGAGACCGAGGGCTTTGTCGAATATTTCTGGGCTTCGACGGTCATCACCGAAATCTCGACGCTCAATATCGGCAGCCGGCCGGCGTCGCGCAAGAAAACCCGCGCCATCGAGGATCTCCGCGCCATTCCCTGGGTGTTCAGCTGGGCGCAATGCCGGCTGATGCTGCCGGGATGGTATGGCTTCGGCAGCGCGGTCGAGGCCTGGATATCGCAGCATCCCGACAAGGGCATGCCGTTCCTCAGGGAACTCTATCGCGAATGGCCGTTCTTCCGCACCTTATTGTCGAACATGGACATGGTGCTGGCCAAGAGCTCGATTGCGATCGCCTCGCGCTATGCCGAACTGGTGCCGGATGCGGGCTTGCGCGAAAATATCTTCGGGCGGATCCGGCGCGAATGGCACGCGTCGATCGAGACGCTATTGGACATCATGGGGCAGGAGCGCTTGCTGCAGGGCAACCCGCTGCTGGAGCGCTCGATCCGCAACCGCTTTCCCTATCTCGATCCGCTCAACCATGTGCAGGTGGAACTCTTGAAGGAGCATCGCGCACAGAATCCCGACGAACAGGTGCTGCGCGGCATCCAGCTCACCATCAACGGCATTTCGGCGGGGTTGCGGAACAGCGGCTAGGGAGGCCAGCCCCTCGCGAGTCGTCCCCGCCTAGTGCGCAATTGCGCACATGGCGCGGGGACCCATGACCACCGGCGTTGGAATTGAAGAAGGCCGTTTGCTTCGAGTCAAAACGAGAGCCCACGGAGTATAGGTCCCGGCTCGCGCGAAGGCGCTTGGCCGGGACGACTCATAGTGTCGGCCTTCA
>OCZT010004470.1_pt1 | contig 14081 bp, 11 predicted proteins | sample 1539031 | NCBI WGS metagenome assembly OCZT01 (sample SAMEA3539308, study PRJEB22396) | soil metagenome | biome: tundra; feature: field; material: soil | place: USA | collected 2010-05 | depth 0.15 m
GACGGTCGAAAAGGACCCGCGCCTCTGGCCGCTCCTCAAGGAACGGCTGAAGGCTTTTCCCAACGTGGAACTCATCTGCGGCGACATCATGAAGGTGGACCACGAAGCCTTGTTCCGGTCGGGGATCAGCAAGGTCGTGGCCAACCTGCCCTACTCCGTGGGCAGCGCGATCCTGGTCAACCTGGTCCAGGCCGAAACGCCGCCGGCGCAACTCACGGTGACGCTCCAGCAGGAAGTGGCCGCACGGCTGACCGCCAAACCAGGTCATAAGGATTTTGGCCTGCTGACGCTCCGCGGCATGTAGACCGCGCTGCGCGTCCGATCGACGCGGTACGGGCCGGGCCGAAGCGCGTTGCCGGCGCCGTGGCCGTCGCGCAGCACGAAATCGGTCGCATCCACGAGCACGTGGCCGTCGCTTTCGCCCGCCACCGTGAAGCCCCAGAGGATCGACTTGGCAAAGGAGTCCTCGACCGATTTGCGCTCGGCCGGATTCGCGCTCGTCGATCGAAACGACTCATTCCCCTGAATCATCATCACCTTCGGCCCCACGCGCTGGAACGACACGACCCGTCCCTGGCCGCCCTGGCCGCGATCGAGGCCGATGTCGTTGGATCCCAGGCCGGCGGCGAGGCCGGTGGAGTAGAGGAAGTCGCTGTCGAATCGTGGAATCTCGAGAAACAGCGTGCCAGCGTGCTCGTCCCAGTAGAGCGGGAAGTAGCCGTCGAGCTTCTGCATGCCCGCGGTTCGTTCTTCGATGCTGGGCGTACGGCCAGCCGGCGCGGCCTGGCCGCCGCCGCCGCGCCCTTGTCCGCCGCCGGCTGAAGGAGCCTGCGCGTCGAAGCGCGTGCCGCCGGCGATGACGAACGAAAGGACCGCCGCACAGATAGTGACTGCTCGGGACATAGGAAGATGACCTCGCGCCGATTATAGCGGCTGACGTGCAGCGGAGTGCATCTTGCATTCTCAAACCGGCGTCTGGAGGCAACATGGGTGCGTTGTTCGCGTTCGGTCGGGCGGTGTTCGGAGGGTTCTTCGTTTGGAACGGTCTCAACCATCTCGTCGAGCGGAAACAGATGAGTCAGTACGCGGCCGCCAAGGGCGTGCCGATGGCCGAGGTGGCGGTCCCGGCTTCGGGACTACTCGTTCTGGCGGGCGGGCTGAGCGTGATGGCGGGTGTGAAACCACGTGAAGGCCTCGCGGCGATCATCGGCTTCCTGATTCCCGTGACGCTGCAGATGCACCGCTTCTGGGAGGTCCAGGATCCGCAGCAGCGCCAGGGCGAGTTGATCAACTTCACCAAGAACATGGCGCTCGTCGGCGCCGCGCTGATGATGATGGAGCTCGCAGAGCCCTGGGCGGTCAGCATCGATCACGCGCTGTCCGACGATGAAGACATGTTCGTGCACCTCGGCGACCGCGATTTCCGCGCGCCGCCGGCGTAGTCGCGGGCTGGCGAGGTTCGTGCAATGCCTCGGGCTGAGTGCAACGCATGATCAATCAGCCCCTCGCCGGCCGCCACAACCACAAGGCCACCACCGTCGTCCTCGTGGGCCTGATCGTTCGATCTTTCGGCCTTGCCGCTGGGGTCGGCCTCGGAATTCTCCTCGCCAGCGCGCTCTTCACCGGCTAGGCCGGCAGCCTTCCTCGCGCCACCGTCACTCCAAATTCGTCACAGGTGTTCCGACCTGGAGCACGCCGGACCTGGAGATGTGAATGGGTTACGCCTGACCGTGCAATTCTGACTCGCCGGTCGCGCGTATGATCGTGCGGCATGCCCCAACTCGACTTCTTCCTGGTTGATGTGTTCACGAGCGAGCCGCTCGCCGGCAACCCGCTCGCCGTCGTTGCCGGCGCCGACCGTCTTGATGAGCCGACGATGCGGGGCCTGGCGCGCGAGTTCAATCAATCGGAGACGACCTTCGTCATGCGGCCGACGCGGCCGGACGCCGACTGGAGGCTGCGGTTCTTCACGACCACGGGCGCCGAGGTCTACGGCGCCGGCCACAACGCGCTCGGCGCCTGGTGGTGGCTGGCGGCGTCCGGGCGGCTCACGCTTGGCGCCGAGCTGACGACGTTCAGACAAGAGATCGGCGATCACGTGCTGCCGGTGGAGATCATGTCTGAAGGTGGGCATCTGCGCGCCGTGGGGATGATTCAGTCGCCGCCGGTCCTCGGCGCCGTGGCGCATGATCTGGCCGCGTTGGCGGCAGCGCTGGGGATTCGTGAAGGCGATCTCGCCGGCGGAGTGCTTGTGCCGCAGGTTGTCTCGACCGGCGCGGCGCACCTGCTCGTCGGCGTCCGCGATCGCGCCGCCGTGGCACGCGTGGCGCCTGCGGTCGAGCCGCTCGTCGCCATCCTCCGCGGCCTGGGCGGACAGGGCTGTTACGTGTTCTGCCTCGATCCCATCGATCCATCGGCAACCGCGCATGCGCGGTTTTTCAATCCGTCGGTCGGCATTTCCGAGGACGCGGCGACCGGCAGTGCCGCCGGTCCGCTCGGCTGCTACCTGACGGCGCGCGGGCTCGTCGCACCGGGCGCGACCTTGGTGGTGGAGCAGGGATACACCATGGAGCGGCCGAGTCGGATCGAGGTGGCCGTGAGCGGCGATCGCGTCCGCGTTTCGGGCAGTGCCGTGGTGGTCGCCGAGGGCGTGATCCGCTGCCAGCGCGCGTAGCCCCGGCGCGCGCGGACGTCGCCTTTTTTGTCCGTGAGCTTGACCTCGAGGGGATGCCACCCTGACGGCGGCACATTCTGCGGCGAGTAGGTGAGGACGTAGCGCGTCTTGAACTCCGAGACGATCTTCACGAAGACCGCCCGCAGATCGCCGCTGTCGCTGGCGACGATGAGACCGCGAGCGGATCGAGCCAGCTCGAGGTGTCGAGCCCGTCGGTGAAGAGCAGCACCAACATGCGGCCGTCCACGCCTTCGCGCAGCGCGAGCGCCGCGAACGCGGCGTCGGTAAGCGAGGTCGATCCACCCGCCTCGAGGCTGTCGATCGCGAGAACGGTGCGGCGCTCGGCGGATCCCGGCGCGTGGCCGAGCGCCGGCGCGTCGGCGATGCCGAGGAGGCTGCCGGCCAACAACGCGTGAAACGTGAAGTCGGCGGGACGCTCGGCCGTCAGTGCGGCGTCCGCGTGCAGCATGCCCGCCGCGAGCAGCGTCTGCCGACCCCAGGCGAAGAGGGCGTCGGTCTTGTCCGAGGTTCGCTGCTGGGACGAACGGATCATCTCCAGCCGACGCGCGATGAGCGTCAGTTGCTCGTGATCCAGGCTGCTCAGCGCGGCGACGGCACCGTCGGTCCGCTTCGCGCGATAGTCTTCAATCGCGGCCCGGTAGGCGCGAAGGCACTCCAGTGTTTGCGCGGAGGGATCCCGTTGCCCGCCGCGCAGCGGGCCGAATTGGCGTCTAATATCTTCATGATGGAAGTGCGCAGATTCGTTCTTGCCGCCGGAATCGTCCTGAGCGCCTCGGCCGCTGGCGCCCAAGCGCCTCAGCAACCGGCACGCGATCGTCCCCAGCCGCCACCACAAGTCGGCACCGGCGCGATCAAGGGACGCGTCGTCGACGGCCAGTCGGGCGCGGCCGTGGCGCGGGCGCGCGTCAGACTGGTCGGTGTGCAAAGCCAAGGTGCCCAGCGTCCGTCGATCCTGACCGACGATTTGGGAACATTCGCGTTCACGACATTGCCGGCCGGCATGTATTCGATCCAGGTCGACAAATCGACGTTTCTCGCGGGCCGGTATCCTGAAGGCGGCCAGACGCTGCGGACCGCTCTTCGCACGCTGACGCTCGCCGATGGGCAGGTGCTCGACGGGATCGCGGTATCGCTCCTTCACGGCAGCGCGATCGCCGGACGCGTGATCGACTCGCACGGCGATCCGCTCGAGAACGTCGAGGTGCGTGCCATGGCGCTGCCCAGGTCGGGCCGTGGCCGCCCGCAGATGCGCAGCAGCACGAGCACGAACGACATCGGCGAATTCCGCGTCGCGCACCTGCCTGCGGGCCGCTATCTGTTGATGGTCGTGCCTCGCCGCTTCGATTTCAATCCCACCGAGCAACTCGTCGCCGATCTGCAGCCGGTGCCGACCTACTATCCGGGCGTGCTGTCGATCGAGCAGGCGCAGCCGATCACGGTCGAACGGGGCATGTCGCTCACGGGCCTGGACGTGATGGCGCTCGAGGGCGTCAGCTCGGTCGTCAGCGGCACGGCGATCGATCCGTCGGGCCAGCCGGTGCGAGGCAACGGCTCGATCATGGCTCGCACGGTGACCGAGACGACCGGCTTCAATGGCGGCCCGGTCGGCAACGGGCTGATCAAGGCCGACGGCACGTTCCAGATCAAGCTGCCGCCGGGCGAGTATCAGCTCGAGGCGCGGGGATCACGGCCCCAGCCGCAGCCGGGCGATGCGCCGCTCGTCGGCAGCGCGAGGGTGTCGGTGACGGGCGACATCTCGGGCCTCGCGATCGTCATGGGCGGCGGCGCCAGGATTTCCGGGCGGCTGGTCTTCGAAGGAGCGAACGAGCCGCCGCCGTTTCCGACGGCCAACGCCGGGGCGATGCGCGTGACGTTCGGGTCGCCAGACGGATCGCTCTGTCAGGCCGGACGCAGCACGCTGGCGCCCGACTGGACGTTCACCGTCGAGAGCGTCACGGGCACGTGCCGCACGCAGTTTGCCGGCAACATTCCGAAGTGGACCGTCAAGGCGATCATGCACGACGGCAAGGATCTCTTCGATCGGCCGATGACGTTCGACTCGCAGCAGTGGAAGGACGTCGAGATCGTCTTGACCGACAAACGCACCGAGCTGACGCTGCAGGTCGCCGACGAGCAGGGCGCGCCGACGCGCGACTACGTGGCGCTGGTGTTTTCCACCGACAAGACGCGCTGGGAACTGAACCCCTCGCGGTACGTCCGGCCGTACGTGCCGCTTGTCTCTTCGGCGGGATCGGCGGGTCTGGGCAGCACGACGACAAGCTTCAGCGTCATCGGGGGAGTGGCCGGTAGCACGTTCACCACCTCCGCCACGACGGTGGTCCCTTCGTCTGGCGGATCGGCGGCGAAGCCAGACACCCTCGTCGGCATGCCGGCCGGCGAGTATTACGTCGTGGCGCTCGACGACATCGACGGTGAGAGCCTGCGCGATCCGGATCTCCTCGAACAGCTGTCGCGCGGCGCGTCGCGCGTCACGCTGAACGAAGCGATGCCGACGCAGGTCAGCCTCCGGCGCGTAAAGCTCGCGAGCGTCGTCGGGGCTCGCTGATTCAGCGATCGGGAGTCGGGGGAACGAGTTTTGGCGCTCGGGCGGCGATCGACTGGAGCAGCGATCGCGCGTGAGCCGCGACGCCCGTGTCGTCTGAGATGGCCGCGAGCGGCGTCAGCAGCCGCACCGCTTCGGTGAGGTCGTTCTGGCGCAGGTTGATCTCGGCGAGGCGAAGGCGATAGTCGAGACGTCCGGGCGCGAGCGACACGGCGCGCGTCAGCACGGTACGCGCCTCGTCGAGTGCCGTGCCCGCCACCAGGTCGGCGTAGCCGAGCCACGCCAGCGCATCGGTCGAATCCGCATTCAGGTCGACCGCTTTTCTCAACGCCGCGGCTGCGGCATTCACCGCCTCCACGTCCGGATGATTCGGATCGTCGGCGCGATAGCGCAGCACCGAGAGCGCGTACGAGTACTGCGCGAAGAAGCTCGCCGGATCGATCGCGACGGCGCGCTCGAGATGCGGCCACGCGTCGGCGCCGCGGCGCTGCCGCAGGAGGAGCAGGCCGAGCGAGAGGTGCGCGGGCGCGAGATCCGGGTCGAGCCGGAGCGCCTCCTGCAGCCGTGTCGCGGCTTCGTCGAGCCGGTTGATGTGCAGCAACAGATCGCCGAGCCGCGCGTCGGCCTCGGCGGCCGTCAGCGTGCGCCCGCGCGCGCTTGCTGCCGTCTCCACCGGTTCGTGAAACGTGTACTGGAACGAGTGATAGATGCTCCGGCCGGCGTAGCGCCGCACCTGTTGCTCGAGGTCTGACGGCTCCATGCGAAACGCGCTCCGGAACGCGTCCGCGGCTGGTGCGCCGCTCGCCACCGCCGTGAGGTAGTGAGCGATCGCCGTCTCTCCGCCTGGGTACTCTATCAACAGATAGTGCACGATCGCCCACGACTCGGCGTAGAAGATCGTTCTCTTGTCGACTTCGTTGTACAACGGCGATCGGCGGGTGACATCGAGGATGTCCGCCAGCGGGACGAAATGCTCCCGCAGGAGCGCGACGTGGTGAGGAATGATGCCGCCGATCGTCGCGCTCTTGCCGTTCGCGCTGAGCGCAAAGGTGCTGTAGTACTCCGCCAGCCCTTCGCCGAGCCACGCCGGCACGGACGCGATCGAGTTCGCCAGCAGCAGATGCGTGTACTCGTGGCACACGATCCCGAACCCATCGTCGGCGCCGTCCACGGACAACGTGAGGTAGTTGACGTCGGGGCCGCTCTGAAAGAAGCCGCCGACCGGCACCGTCTTGCCCTGAAAGCGCGGCCTGAACGGTTCATAGCTTCGCTGCGATCCGAAGACGACCACGATGGTCGGGACCGGCGTGGAGATCGTGGCGTTCGGAAGAAGCCGCCCGAGCACGGCGCGGAACTGCTCGAGGCGCGCGGCAATCTCGTGCAGCCGTTTTTCGCCGGTGTCGCCGACGAGCGTGAAGTGCGGCGCCTGGAGCGTGGTCCACGCAGGCGCGGCGTCGGCGACATGGGCCACGGAGGCACAGAGAAGACTCAGCCACAGAGCCACGGAGGCACAGAGCCGTTTTGGTTTTGTTTCTCTGTGTCTTTGTGTCTCTGTGGCCATGTTCTTCGTGGCTCAGTGTCTCTGTGGCGCCTGCTCTGCGTCTTTCGCTATCGCTCGTCGTACGCTTTGAGTGCCGTCATGGACGTGCCACTTGCCGCCGGGCAGCATCGGCGTGTCGGAACCCGAGCGATTTCGGCTCCTGGCCGTGTGCGACAGCAAGCACGGCCAACAGCAAGACGAGACTGATGACTGGTGACTGCCGACTGACGACTTGCGGCCTGCGACTGTCATCGGGCAGTAATACTGCAATCGTTTATCATCTGTCCATGCGAAAGCTCATCCCCGCCGCGGCCAAAACCGTCATCACGCTTTGTGTTCTGCTGCTGACGAGCGGCGTCGTCTTCACCCAGCAGGTCGATCCCGCCATGTTCAACGGCATGCGCTGGCGTCTCATCGGGCCGTTCCGGGCCGGGCGCGTGTCGGCCGGCGCGATCGACCCGGATCCGAACACCTACTACATCGGCCTACCAGGCGGCGGCGTGTGGAAGACGACCGACGCCGGACAGGTCTGGTGGCCGATCTTCGACGCCGTGCACGTGGCGTCGATCGGAGCGATCGCGGTGTCGCCGTCGAATTCGAAGATCGTCTACGTCGGCACAGGCGAACAGACCCCCGGCAATGGCGTGTACAAATCCACCGACGCCGGCGCGACCTGGACCAACGTCGGCCTGCACGACACGCACTTCATCGGCGAGATCCTGCTGGACCCGGCGAACCCCGATGTCGTGCTCGTCGCGGCGATCGGCGACCGCAACTCCGGCGCCGAGCGCGGCGTCTTCAAATCGAGCGACGGCGGCCGGACGTGGGCGAAGGTCCTGTTCAAAGAGGATGCCGGTGGCTCGGCCTCGATGGTGGCCGCGCTCGACAATCCGAAGATCGTCTACGCGACGCTAGCGCCGGCCGCGGGCGGACGGGGCGCGGGCGCGGGACGCGGACCCGCGGGCGGCGGACTGCTGATCTACAGATCGACCGATCAGGGAAGCACCTGGACGCCGATCGGCGGCAAGGGCCTGCCAGCATCCACCGCGGGGCGACAGGCGATCGCCATCGCGGCTGGCACCGGCGGGCGGCGCATCTACACCAACCTGCGCGAGGGCCTCTTCAGATCCGACGATGGCGGCGACACGTGGGAGAGGTGGACGACAGATCCGCGCATCGCGGGCATCGGCGTCATCGCCGATCCGAAGAATCCCGACGTGCTCTATGTGACGCAAACCTCGATGTATCGCACGACCGACGGCGGCCGGACGTGGGCGTCATACGTCGGCGCGCCGAGCGGCGACGACTTCCGGCTGCTCTGGATCGATCCGCGCAATTCGAACCGGCTCCTCGCCGGCGTCGACCAGGGTGGCATCGTCAGCGTCGATGCGGGGAAGACGTGGAGCAACTGGTACACGCAGCCGACGGCGCAGCTCTATCACGTGTCCACCGACAACGCGTTTCCGTATCGCGTCTACGCGACGCAGCAGGACAGCGGCAGCGTGGCGGTCCCGAGCCGCAGCGATTTCGGCGAGATCAGCTTTCGCGACTGGTATTCACCGGGCGCCTTCGAATGGGGCTTCATCGCCGTCGATCCGACCGATTCGAACATCGCGTACGGCGAGGGGTGGTACAACGCCATCGTGCGCTTCGACAAACGGACCGAGCAGTTGTCGCACGTGTTCGTGCCCGGCTCGAAGTACCGCTCGGCGCAGATGACGCCGCTGGCGTTTTCGCCGCAGGATCCCCACACGCTGTACCTCGGCACGCAATTCGTGATGAAGACGACCGACGAGGGAATGCACTGGACGGAGATCAGTCCGGATCTCACCGTGTCGAAATCCAGGCCGGCTCCGGCCGCGCCAGCGCCGGGCGCGCCCGCGCCGCGAACGGCGATCTTCACGTTCTCGCCATCGACGTTGAAACGCGGCGCGATGTGGATCGGCACCAACAACGGGATCGTGCAGGCGACAGATGATGGCGCATCCTGGCGAGACGTGACGCCGCCTGACGTGCCGCCGACGGCGACGGTCAACACCATCGAGGCGGGCCATCATGATGCAGGCACGGCGTACGCCGCCGTCGCCGTCCCCGCCGACCTGCATCCGTACATCTACCGCACGCACGACGGCGGTAAAACGTGGCAGAAGATTGTCAACGGGTTGGACGATTCGGTGTTCGTGCGCGTCGTGCGTGAGGACCCGGTCCGCAAGGGGCTGTTGTATGCGGGCACGGAGACGAGCGTGTACGTGTCGTTCGACGACGGCGACAACTGGCAGTCGCTGCAGTTGAACCTGCCGACTTCGTCGATGCGCGATCTGGACGTCCACGGCGACGATCTGATCGTCGCGACGTACGGCCGATCGATCTGGATTCTCGACAATCTGACGCCGCTCCGGCAGGCCGACGCGTCGATCGCCACGTCGGACGTGCATTTCTTCAAGCCGCAGACGGCCATGCGCTGGCGCTGGGACATGAATCAGGACACGCCGCTGCCGATCGAGACGCCGGTTGGGCAGAATCCACCCGACGGCGCAATTCTCGATTACTACCTGAAGTCGGCGCCCGCGGGCGAGATCACGCTGACGATGACCGATGCGCGAGGCGCGATCGTGCGGCGCTACACGAGCACGGCGCCGCCGGCGCCGACGCTCGCGTCGAACGTCCCCGAGTATTGGTTCGCGCCGCCCGTGGCGCTGCCGAAAGCGGCGGGGCTGAACCGCTTCGCGTGGAATCTGCGGTATCCAAATCCCAAGGTGCTGCCGTTCGGCTATTTCGGGGGCTTCCTCAAGTACGTCGAATACACGCTGGCCGATCACGCGATTCCCGGCCAGACGCCGCGCGAGCAGCCCGAGGGCGCGCTCGTGGCGCCGGGCGAGTATGTCGCGACGCTCGAAGCCGGCGGCAAAACGTACCGGCAGCCGCTGGCGGTGAAGCCGGATCCGCGCGTCCGCGCGTCGCAGGCGGATCTCGTCGCGCAGGAGGCGTTGGCGAGACAGATCGGGGACGGCCTCGTGGCCAGCTACGACGCGTACTACCAGCTGACGGCGCATGACGAGAAGTCGAAGATCGCCGACGCGATTGGCGTGGCGAACCGGGATCTCGCTCGCTATCTGGCGATGCTCGAGAGCGGCGATTCCCGGCCGGCGGAGACGTTGCGGGCGGCTGTGGCCGACACGTGCGAGACGCTCGTCAAAGCGCTCGGCGAGGCGCGGAGCGTGCCGGGCGCGACGATCCCAGCCGCGCCCGCGTGCGGCGGGCGCTAATCACGATGACGCACGCCAGCGATCGAGCGACGCGGCGGCGAGGAGTACCGCGCCCTTGACGATCATCTGATCGTAGGTGCTGACGCGGAACAGGTTCAGGCCGTTGTTGAGGATGCCGATGAAGAACGCGCCCGCGAGCGTGCCCCAGATCGAGCCGCGTCCGCCAAACAGGCTCGTCCCGCCGACGACGACCGCCGCAATCGCATCCAGCTCGTAGAATTCGCCGGCGCGCGGGTAACCGGCGCTGAGCCGCGAGGCGACCAGCACACCCGCGAGTCCGGCCGTCGCGCCGCACAGCGCGTAGACCGCGAACAGCAGACGCTTCACGCGAATGCCCGACAGCCACGCCGCCTCGGGATTGCCGCCCGTCGCGTAGACGTGGCGGCCGAACGGGGTCCGCGTGAGCACGAGCCACGCGAGCACGAACGCCGCGGCCGTGATCCCAAACGTCGGCAGGCTCTCGCTGAGCATGGCGAACGACACGGGCAGTCCAGAAATCGTTCGCGCGTCGGTGTACTTGAACGCCGCGCCGCGGACGACCTGCATCATCGCCAGCGTGACGATGAACGGCGGGATCTTCACCTTCGTGATCACCAGGCCGTTGACGACGCCGATGCCGAGGCCAACGAGCAGGCCGACGGCCACGCCGGCGGCGAGCCCGTGCCCGCGCACCAGCACGTCGGCGCAGATCATCCCCGACAACCCGACGATCGAGCCGACCGACAGGTCGATGCCCGCCGTGAGGATCACGAACGTCATGCCGGCTGCGAGAATCGCGGTGAACGCGTTCTGGCGCAGGACGTTCGAGAGGTTGTCCAACGTGAAGAAGGCGTCGGTCGCGACGGCGAGGACGAGGCACTCGACGGCGAGCGCGACGAAGATCGCGTTTTTCGAGAGCCAGGAACGCACGCGGTGGCTCGGGACTGGTGGCTGGTGGCTGGACGTCATTTATCCGGCCATGGCGAGCGCCATCACGCGCTCGGGCGTCGCCTCCGCACGTGTCAGCTCGCCGGTCGTGCGTCCTTCGCGCATGACGATCACGCGGTCGGACATCCCCAGCACTTCGGGCAAGTCGGACGAGATCATGACGATCGCCAACCCTTCGGCGGTGAGCCGATTCATGAGGCCATAGATTTCCGCGCGCGCGCCGACGTCCACGCCGCGCGTCGGTTCGTCCAGCACGACGAGGGTCGGACGCTTCAGCATGTAGCGCGCCAGCAGCACTTTCTGCTGATTGCCGCCGGACAAGGTCGCGACCGGCTGCGTCAGCGTGGCCGCGCGGACGTCATACTCGCGCGCCGCGGCGGCCGCCGCCGTGCGCTCGCGCGCGAGCGACAACACGCCGGCCCGCGCGAACATCGACAGATATGTGACCGTGATGTTCGCGTCGACGCCCATCAACGGAAAGAGACCCTGCGCCTTGCGATCCTCGGTGACGTAGACGACGCCATGAGCGATCGCGTCGGCCGGCGAGGTGAAATGCGCCGGCCGTCCGTTGACCCGCACGTCGCCCTTCGCGGGCAGCGCGCCGGCCAGGGCGAGCGCCGTGGATGTCCGGCCGGCGCCCACCAGGCCCGCGAGGCCGACGATCTCGCCCTCGCGCACCGTCAAGGAAACGTCGGAGAAGCGCGGCGGCGCGGCAAGGCCGCGCGCCTCGAGCACCACGGCCCCTGGCGATTGATGCCGCGCGGGAAACTCCTCCGACACGTCGCGCCCCACCATCCAGCGGATGAGCGCGGTCCGGTCGAGTCCGGCGGCCGGCGCCGACGCGACCGTCCGTCCGTCGCGCAGCACCGTGACGCGATCGGCGAGCGCGAAGATCTCCTCGAGCCGGTGGCTGATGTAGACGATGCCGAGGCCGCGGTCGCGCAGCCGCCGCAGGACCGCGAACAGCCGGTCAACTTCAACATGCGACAGCGTCGCCGACGGCTCGTCGAGCACCAGCAGCTTCGCGTCGCTGACGAGCGCGCGCGCAATCTCGACCATTTGCTGGTGCGCGACGCTCAACCCGCGCACGATCGTCGTGGCGGCGACGTGGATGCCGAGCTCGTCGAGCACGGCCTGCGCCGCGCGGTTCATCTCGGCCCTGTGCAGGAAGGGCAGAACGTGCAGAAAGATGCCCGCCCGCTCGCGGCCGAGAAATACGTTCTCGGCCACGGTCAACTCCGGCGCGAGCGTGAATTCCTGGTAGACGACGCTCAGGCCGGCGCGCCGGACGGCGAGCGGATCGCCGATCGGCAGCCGCCCGGCGTCCAGCGTGACGTCGCCGGTGTCGGGCACCACCGCGCCAGCGAGGATCTTGATGAGCGTCGATTTCCCGGCGCCGTTTTCGCCGAGGAGCGCGTGGATTTCGCCCGCGCGCACGTCGAAGTCGACCGCGTCGAGGACCCGCACGCCGGCGTACGACTTCGAGAGATTCGTCGCGGCGAGCAGCGTCACTGGCGTCCGAGGCCCGCCGCGTCCACGACGCCAACGCCGACGGCGACGAGCGGCTCGACCTTCTCGCCGTTCAAATAGCGCGCGATGATGTCGATCGCCGTCTTGCCGATCTTGCGCGGATACTGCACGACGTCCGCCTTGAGCGGGCTCCCGCGCGCGATCGCGGCCTGCGCTTCGGGCGTCGCGTCGTAGCCGACGACGACGACGTCTTTGCGGCCGGCCGATTCGAGCACCGCGGCCGCGCCGAGCGCCGAGTCGTCGTTGATCCCGAAGACGCCGTTCAGATCGCGGTGGGCCTGCAGCATGTCCTCCATTACCGCCATCGCCTTCGCGCGCTGGCCGCTGCCCGACGGCCGGCCGACGATGGTGATCTGGGGATGGTTCCGCATCTCCTCGACGAAGCCGCGCACGCGGTCCTGCACCGACGCCACCTCGGGCTGATCGATCACGAGCACGCGCCCCCTGTCGCTCAGGAGCCTCGCCAGCGTCCGCGCGGCGAGGCGTCCGCCCTGCACGTTGTCGCTCGCGACGTGCGACACGACGTGCCCGGTGCGCACGGCGATGTCGGCGCTGAAGACCGGAATGTGTGCGCGCTCGGGCCCCGCCAGGTCCGCCCCGATCGCGTTCGAGTCGCACGGCGCGACGAGAATCGCGCTGACGCGCTGGGCGACGAAGTCCTCGATCTGCGCCGCCTGCTTGGCGGGATCCATCTCGCACGCGACGACGACGAGATCGAGATGGCGCACGGCGGCTTCCTCCCGCAGGCCGTCTTCGAGCTCTTTATAGAAGGCGTGCGTCTGAGTCAGCAGCGAGACGCCGACAAGCGGCCGCTTCGCCGCGCCGCCTTCCGGCGCCGCGCGCCGACACCCCGCCGCGCCAACCGCGCAGCAGATCGCGACCAGCACGCCGATCTGCAATCTGCGCTCTGCAATCTGCAATCGCCGGATCGTCATTTACGTGATTATATAGACGCGCATGCGGATCGGCATCGATTTGGGGGGCACCAAGATCGAGGGCATCGCCCTCGGCGACGACGCGGGCGTCCTGCTGCGGCGCCGGATCCTCGCGCCGCGCGACGACTATCAGCAGACGATCTCCACGATCGTGACGCTCGTCGCCGAAATCGAGCGGGAGGTGGGTCGAACCGGCACGGTTGGCGTCGGGATTCCCGGCGCGATCTCGCAGGCGACGGGCCTCGTCAAGAATTCGAATTCGACGTGGATGAACGGGCGGAGGCTCGCCGACGATCTGCCGCGCATGCTCGGCCGGCCCGTGCGCTTCGCCAACGACGCCAACTGCTTCGCGCTGTCGGAAGCGACCGACGGCGGGGCGGCCGGCGCGAAAGTAGTCTTCGGCGTGATCATCGGCACCGGCACCGGCGGCGGCATCGTCGTCAACGGTCGGGTGTTGACGGGACCCAACGCGATTGCCGGCGAGTGGGGGCACAACCCGCTGCCAGGCCCGCGGCCTGGCGAGTGGCCCGGGCCGCCGTGCTACTGCGGCCGGACCGGCTGCATCGAGACGTTCTTGTCGGGGCCGGGATTGGCGCGCGATCTCGCTCGAATAAAACGCCTCGCG
>OCZT010004472.1_pt1 | contig 14080 bp, 12 predicted proteins | sample 1539031 | NCBI WGS metagenome assembly OCZT01 (sample SAMEA3539308, study PRJEB22396) | soil metagenome | biome: tundra; feature: field; material: soil | place: USA | collected 2010-05 | depth 0.15 m
CACAAGGGGAAGATGGTCTGGGTGAATCGCGCGGCGGGCGTGCTCCTGATCGGCGTCGGCGTCCTCATGGTCACCAACAGGTTCGCCCTGCTCGCGACCAAGCTACAGCAGTGGACTCCCGAGTTCCTCCTGCGCCGACTCTGATCAGAGCCGCATTCCGAAGCGCAGCGGCACGTACATGATGGTCGGGCCGGGCGCGAACAACTTGGCCGCGCTGAGCTCCAGGAAGCCCTCCCAGCGAAATACGGGAATGTTCACCCCGAGCGCGGCCTGCGCGCCGAGGTAGGTGCGCTGTTCGGTGACGTTATGGCCGGAAATCTGTGTCTTCACCGTCGACTGGTAGTAGCCCGGGCCAACCGCCCAATAGAACATTGATCCGACGTCTCCCATGAGGCTGACGGACTGGCCCGAGATCGCGGTGCTCGAAAGCGCTCCCTTGCCCGAGAGAAAGTCATAGCTGATGTCGATGCGAAGCGGCAGCGGCCCGATGATCGGTTCGGTGCGGGCCTGAAGCACGACGTCCACGCCATTGCCAGCCGAATTCGACAGGTCCCCCACCGGCAGCGCCGCGCCGGCCGCCAGGCTTGCTCGCTGCGCACGAGCGGTGCCGGCCAGCGCGCACAATGCGACTGCCGCGAGCATAAGAGTACAGCGTCGGGTCATCGAGCCTCCGCAGGGCCTGGCGCAACCTGCCGCCATTTCGGTGGTACTACATTTCGGGCAGCGATTCCAACCACGAGCAATCCATGCGATCACAATACACCTCTCGATCCGCGACGTTGCTTGCGAGCGTATGTCTCGCGGCCGTCACCGCGTGCGGCGACAAGGGTTCGCAGCAAAGCAACGGCACCCCGGCCCGCGAGATACAGTTGGCGCCGAGTGCTCCAGCGCAGCCCCAGCTGAACGACGCGCCCGCTTCGGCGGCAGCGTCCACACCGCCTGCGACCAAGAGGGCCGCACCGAAACCGGCACTCGCGGCAAGGTCCGAGCCCCCAAGGCCGAACGAAGTCGCGCAGCCGCAGGTGGTTGTCAGGCCGCTGAATGCGCAGGACAACGCGTCTCCGGCCGGGAACTCGCCGTCATCGGCAGCCGCCACCGGCGCGGGTGCGCCTACTTCAAACGTGCCTCCCGCGCCGGCGATGGGAGCGGTCAGCGCCGGCACCTCGTTCGGCGTCCGCCCGGTCGCGCGCGTGTGCACCAACACCTTCAAGCCGGGCGACCGCTTCACGGCTGTCCTCGACGGTTCGGTGTCAGGATCGGACGGGGCGATGATCCCTGCCGGAAGCAGCGTCGTGCTCAAGGTTGACGAGTCCACGCGGAGCGAAAACTCGAAGGACAGCCTGCGGCTCACGTTCAGCGCGGTCTCGCTGCGGATCGGCCAGCGATCGTACGAAGTGACCGGGCATGTCTCGCAGACCACGCCGCTCGAGAAGGTCCGCGTCCAGAGCACGACCGACCAGGCAAAGAAGGTCGGCGCGGGCGCGCTCATCGGCGCGCTGGCGGGTCAGCTGCTCGGGAAGAACACCAGGTCGACCGTGATGGGTGGGGCGGTGGGCGCGGCCGCAGGCGCGGCGGTGGCTGCGGGAACGGCCGACTATGATGGCTGCGTGCCGACCACGGCAACGCTCATGGTCAACCTGGATGCGCCCCTTCGCATCCGCCTGCTGCCGGACTAGTACCCGACCGCTCCTCCCGCACTCCGCGGCTCGTTCACCCCGTGCCATCCACCGGGCACGCGCAGGATGGAATTGACGTTCGCCAATCCGCCCCGGTTGGGCGCGACCGCGTGGCCCATCGCCCGGAGCGAGTCCACCGTCGCCGCGCTCATGCCGTTGGCTTCGTAGCGCAGCGTGTCGGGGAGCGACTGATGGTGCAACCGCGGGGCGCGCATCGCGTCGGCCAGCATCATGTGGTGCTCGATCACGTCGAGAATCACCTCGGTCGTCGCGGTAATGATGGTGGGTCCGCCCGCGGCTCCCGTGACCATCAGCAGCTTGCCCTGTGGATCGAGCACGATCGTTGGATCCATGGCCGAGAGCATGCGCTTCCCCGGGCGGATCGAATTCGCCTCGCCCTGCACCAGCCCGAACATGTTCGGCGTGCCCGGTTGCGCGGCGAAGTCATCCATCTCGTTGTTCATGAAGAACCCGCCGCCGCGCACCCACACGCCCGAGCCGTATCCGCCGTTGAGCGTGGTCGTTGTCGCGACGGCGTTGCCCGAGGCGTCCACCACCGAGTAGTGCGTCGTCTCCATTCCCTCGGCCTTCATGTCGAACGCCGGCGTCTTCGACGCGTGGTTGACGTCGATCTGTGCCGCGAGCCTCTTCGCGTAGTCCTTGCTCGTCAGCTCATTGAGCGGATTCTTCACGAACGCCGGATCTCCCAGCTTCGTGTTCCGGTCGATGAACGCGCGCCGGCAACTCTCGGCGAGCAGGTGCGCGTACTTCACGCTTCCCGCGGGCGGAAGCGGCGCGAAATTCTCGAGGATGTTCAGCGTCTCGGTCATCGTGATGCCGCCCGATGACGACGGCGGCATCGCCAGCAGGGTGTAGCCGCGATACGTGGCCTTGATCGGCGTGCGCCACTCGGGCTTGTAGCGGCGCAGGTCTTCCTTCGTGATGATGCCGCCGCCGCGTTGCTCGGCCGCGACGAGCGAATCCGCGATCGGCCCTTCGTAGAACGCCTTCGGCCCGCTCTCCGCGATCAGCCTCAGCGTGCGCGCGAGATCGCTCTGCACCAAGCGCGAACCCGCTTGCACCGCGGTGCCGCCCGGATAGAACAGCGTCCCACCATCGAACGACGTGAGGCGCGCGCGGAGCGTGTCGTTCCTGAGCCCTCGCGCGAAGCCGCTGTCCACCTCGAATCCCTCGGCGGCAAAACGAATCGCCGGAGCCATGACCTGCGCCAGCGACATCGTGCCGTACTTCTTCAGCGCTTCGGCCATCCCTGCCACGGATCCCGGCACGCCGCTGGCGAGATATCCCACGACGCTCTTCTTCGTGAGCTTGCCGCTTGCGTCCACGTACATGTCGCGCGTCGCCGCGAGCGGCGCCGTCTCGCGATAGTCCAGCGTCATCGAGCGGCCGTCGGCCATGCGGATGTTCATGAACCCGCCACCGCCGATGTTGCCCGCGGTCGGGTGCGTCACGGCGAGCGCGAATCCTGTGGCGACCGCGGCATCCACCGCGTTGCCGCCCGCCTTGAGGATCTCGACGCCCGCCTCGCTCGCGAGCCGCGAATTGCTGACGACCATCCCGTGCTCGGCCTGCGTTGCCGGTGCGCCGACCTGGAAGCGCCAGCCGGTAGGGAAGGCCGCGTTCGCGGCGGCCATCGCCACGCGAGTTGCGTCACGCGCCTCGACGATGGCTGTGGGGCCGGCAGACGGCGCCGGCGCCGCCGAAGGCTGCGGGTGGCACGCGGCGACGACGAAGAGCGCTGCCAGCAACGCGGCGCGCGAACGATGCAAGGAATCACGCATGAGAACTCTCCTGGCCGACCGGCGCCCCGCGAGGTTGGCCCGCAGGCGCGCGATTCGTAACTTAGCGTAGGGACGCGATGTCCCACACCAGACTCTACGTCCCGTCAGCCTTTCACGCTGGATGTCACCTTGGGCGCGTTGACCGAACGCCGGAATCCCAAAACCGCGGAGATCGACCTCGCCAGCGCGCTCGAGATCGTCGATCTGATCAACGCGGAAGACCGGACCGTCGCGGACGCGGTCCACGATCAGCGCGAATCGATCGCCGAGGCGCTCACGACCGCTGAGCGTGCGTTGCGTTCGGGAGGGCGGCTCTTCTATGCGGGCGCCGGCACATCGGGCCGGCTCGGCGTGCTCGACGCGAGTGAAGTCCCGCCCACCTTCGGCGCGCCGCCGGAGCTCGTCCAAGGGATAATCGCGGGAGGCGCGGCCGCACTCACGCGCTCGCAGGAGGGAGCCGAGGACCGGCCGGAGGGCGCGCGCGACGACCTCGACACGGCCGGTGTTCGCGCGGGCGACTTCGTCATCGGGATTGCCGCGAGCGGCACCACGCCCTACGTGCGCGCCGCGCTGCAGCACGCGAAGCGGCTCGGGGCGCGCACGGCGATCATCGCCTGCTCGCCGCCCCCGGCCGATACGCTCGCCGCCGCCGATATCGCAATCGTCGTGCTCACGGGGCCCGAGGCGGTTACGGGCTCCACGCGCATGAAGGCCGGCACCGCCACGAAGCTCGTCCTGAACACGATCTCCACGGGCGCGATGATCCGGCTCGGCAAGACCTACGGCAACCTGATGGTGGACCTGCAGGCGTCGAACGCGAAGCTTCGAGATCGCGCGGAGCGCATCATCTGTGAAGTCTGCGGTGTGACCGGCGACGAGGCGCGCGACCTGCTCCGTGCCGCCGACGGCAGCGTGAAGCTCGCGATCGTGATGAAGAAGCTGAACGTGGACGCCGCCCCGGCGCGAATGGCGCTGGAACGAGAAGACGGTTTCATCCGGCGCGTGGTGAAGCGACCGCCCCCAACCGTCGGGCCGGCGTGACCGTTCTCGTCGGCCTGATGTCCGGCACCAGCCTCGATGGCATCTCGGCGGCGGTCGTCCGGTTCACCGAATCTGACGGCGCAATCGGCACCGAGTTGCTCGCGTTCATGAACCGGGCGTACGCCGCGGAACAGCGGCGACGCATCGAGATCGGTCTCATCGCCGGAACGGCGCAGCAATACGCGCGACTTGATTTCGATCTCGGCGCGTGGCTCGGGGACGCGGCGGTCGCGGTGATGGCGGAGGCGGGCGTCGCGCGCGGCGACATCGCGGCTATCGCGTCGCATGGGCATACGATGTGGCACGATGCGCCGCGTGCGACGTGGCAGCTGGGAAACGCGGCCGTCATCGCCGAGCGCACCGGCGTGCCGGTGATCTCCGACTTTCGGTCACGCGACGTCGCGGCGGGCGGGCAGGGCGCGCCGCTCGTCACGATCGCCGATGCGACGCTGTTCAACTCGCCGGGCACATGGCGGGCGACGCTGAACCTCGGCGGCATAGCCAACGTGCAGCTCATTCCACCGGGTGGCGTGCTGGAAAGTGTTCGCGCGTTCGATACGGGGCCCGGGGTCGGAGTCCTGGACGCGACGGTCCGTGCGCTGGTGCCGAACATCCCTTACGATGTCGGTGGCGAGCTTGCGCGGAGCGGCACGCCGATACCGCAAGTCGTGCACGATCTGCTTCAGGCGCCGTTCTTTGGCGCGCCACCACCGAAATCAACGGGGCGCGAGCTCTTTTCTCCCGTGTACGCTGCGCAACTGATCGACCATTGCCGCTCGGCAAAGCCGGGGTGTTCGAACGAAGACATCATCGCGACGACCACGTTCTTCACGGCGCGCAGCATCGCGCTTGCGTTCGAGAAGTTCATCCCGGAGCCGGTCGAGGAGGTGCTCGTTTCCGGCGGCGGCGCAAAGAACCCTGCGCTGTTCGATGCGATACGTCTGGAGCTCGGACGGACGGCGCGCGAGTTGAAATCCCGCGCCGTGGCGATCCTCCCGTTCGAGGATTTGTACTTCGACGGCGAGGCGAAGGAAGCCGTCGCCTTCGCGTTTCTCGGGTGGCTTTACCTGCAGGGACGCGCGGCGAACGTCCCGAATGCGACGGGAGCGCGCGGCCCGCGCGTGCTCGGCTCGTTCACCCCGGCGTGACGCTTGCCCCGCTCCTGGTTCCGGCGCTGCGCTGGGACACCGAACACGGCTTCTCGCATCTTCGTCGCACGATCGACGACGCGCTGAGCGCGCGCGTCGGCGGGTTTCTGTTCTTCGGCGGCCCTCGCGAGGCGGCCGCCGCGCTCGCCGCGGAGCTGCACGCTCGATCTTCGATCCCGCTGTTGCTTGCCGCCGACGCGGAGCGCGGCGCGGGCCAGCAGTTCGACGGGTGCGTCGCCTTGCCTCCACTTGGCGCGCTGGGTTACCTCGACGACCCCGCCGGCATGCGCCGCGCCGGCCAGGTCACCGCGCGCGATCTCAGGCGGACCGGTCTCAACTGGGCGCTCGCTCCCGTGTGCGATCTCGATGCGGTACCGGGCAACACGATCGTCGGAACGCGAGCCGCGGGCGGCGACCCAATCCGCGTCGGTGCGCAGATCGCCGAATGGATCGACGGGTGCCAGTCCGAGGGCGTCATGGCGTGCGCAAAACATTTTCCGGGGCACGGACGCGCCGACGCGGACTCGCACGCAACCCTGCCGTCGGTGAGCCTCGATGCCAGCGGGCTCAAGCGGGACGATCTCTTGCCGTTCCGCGACGCGCTCGACGCCGGTGTCGCGTCCGTGATGACCGCACACGTCGCGTATCCTGCGCTCGATCCATCCGGCGCGCCCGCAACGCTCTCCGCGCCGATTCTCACGGCGTTGCTGCGGGGCGCGATGGAGTTCAACGGTCTCATCGTGAGTGACGCACTGGAAATGCATGGCGTGCGCGCGGCGGGAACCGAACGCGAGATCGCGACGCGCGCGATCGCCGCGGGATGCGACCTCCTGCTCGCACCGGCCGACGTCTCCGGGCTCGCGCGCGCTCTCGACGCCGCCGCGCATCGCGGCGAGCTGGACGAGGAGCGAGTCCGCAGCGCCCTGGAGCGGCGCGATCGCTGGGCGCTGTGGGCGCGTCCCGGAGCGGGTCGCGAGCCTTCGCTCGGCGACGAGATGTGGTCGCGGCAGACGGCTGATGCGACCGTCCACCTCGTGCGCGGCTCGATCCCGCGGGTCGGAGACGCCGTGGAAATCGTTCTCGTGGACGACGACTCCTGCGGTCCCTGGCCGCTCCCGAGTCGCGCCTTCTTCGCGGAAGCGCTCGGCGCCCTGGAGGTCGAGGCGAACGTCATCGACGCGAGCTCGACGGCAACCCGCGTTCCCGTCCTGATAGCGGTATTCGCCGATCCGGTCGCCGGGAGGATCGAACCGGGCCTTTCGCGCGCCAGCCGTGATCGCATCCAGGGCGCGACTGCTGTGGCGCACGAGCACAATCGCGAATCGCTGGTCGTCCTGTTCTCACATCCGCGGCACGCGGCGCAGCTGCCCGGCGCCCCGAACGTGCTCTGTGCGTGGGGCGGCGACAAGCCGATGCAGGCCGCCGCGGCGAGGGTGATCGCCCGGAATTCGTCGAGCGGCGGTCGCCGATAGACCGCTACTCGCCGCGCGACGACCGGCCTGGACCTACTGCGCGATCGCCGAAGACAAGGGGACCGGCGCGACCGCTCGGCGTGCCTCGCTAGCGAACGCGGCGATCCTCGCGCTGGCCTCGGGCGTCCCGAGTTCGCGTTCCCGCACGGATAGCGTCGCGACGGGAGCGCGGCCGATCATCGCCGTCAGTGAGGCGAGCACTCGATCACGCGCCGTACCGCCGTGCGTCAGGAAGAACGCGACTGCGCGCAGCTCGCTGGCGTGCATTCGCAGCCAAGTGCGCACCGGACTCGATGGCGCGCCCACCCACACTGGCCCGCCGACGATCACGAGGTCGTAGCCGCTCACGTCTCGTCCGGGCGTCGCGAGCCTCGTCGTTCGCTTCCTCATTCCGTCACGGAACGACCGCAAATAGCCCATGAGCCCCCTTCGGTCGACCAAGTCGCGGATCTCTTCGACGTCGGCTCCACCGAGCGAACGCGCGATCTCCTCCGCCACTGACCGCGAGTTTCCGCTTCGCGTGTAGTAGGTCACGAGCGTGCGATGCTCAGCCATCCATGCCTCCGCGTGGATCGTGTGGACGGGCATACTTCACGGACAATTTGGCGCGGGTTGTCTTCGAACGGTGCCCGCACTGTTGCGTCAGCGCAGTCGGGAGAACGCGTACATCGGTATCGTCCGCGAAGTCCCTACGGGAATGGACACGCCGCCCGACAGACTCACGCCGCGCACGCCGGCAGGATTCGGCATGACAAAGCCACCGGAGATTCTGGAACCACTCAACGGGAATAGCCAGTTCACGGAAGTCCTCTACCGTCGGCGCGCGGTTCGGTCCTACACGGCCGACGTCATAGGCGGGGATCGCTTGGAGCCTCTGCTCGACGCCGCTGTCCACGCGCCGACAGCCAGGCATCAGGAGCCGTGGCAGTTCGTCGTCGTGCAGAACCGCGAACTCCTGAAACGGATCTCCGACCGGGGCAAGGAACTGGCGCGCGCGAGCGCGGCCCATCACGGAAGCGTGTTGAAACCGCCTGGGGCGCCCGGTGACGGCGTGGCGTCACAGCTCGCCGATCCCGACTACAACATCTTCTACGATGCGGGGACCCTCGTTGTCATCTGCGCACGTCTGACGCCCGAGTTCTTCACGCCCGATTCGTGGCCGGCGCATTCGTTCGTCGTCGCCGATTGCTGGCTGGCGGCGGAGAACTTCATGCTGGCCGCGTGCGCGGACGGACTCGGCACCTGCTGCATCGGGTTCGCGGTTCCGGCGCTCAATGATCCAGTCATCAAGGCGGAGCTCGGGATACCTCCCGCTGTGGAGGCGTTCGCGCCCATCATCGTCGGCGTTCCTGCGGGCGTGACCGCGTTGGTGCCCCGCAAACCGCCGGTCCTGCTTCGCTGGATTCGCTAGAGCTACCGGACGATCGCGATTCCTTCCGGCGGCATCTGCGCGGCGAGTCTGTCGCTCGGCACAGCGTAGAGGATGCGGCCGTTGCTCTCGGGCTGACCGCCGAAGAGCACGCCCACCACGAATCCTCGCGCGTCGAACACCGCGCTGCCGCTCGATCCCGGCGCCGCGAACGCGTCGAACTGCAGCGTGTCGGCGAGGATCTTGCTCACGGTGCCGAGGCCGAGCGTGCTCTTTGGCCGCAGCGTGTTGATGTCGCCGCCCATGCCGGCCGTGCTGGTGCCGAGCGGGTAGCCCATGAGCGCGACGGGTGTGCCGACCCGCAGCGCGGATTGCCGCGCGACTCCGGCGACCGACGGGTAGTTGCCCGCGTCGTCGATCTTGAGGAAGGCGAGCTCGTCCGTGGGGCTGACCTTCACCACGTGAGCCGACTTCCACGCGCCGGGCGTGTTGTCGAAGATGACCTTCACCCGCCTCGCAGGATGGCCCTGCGCATCCTGCACGACGTGGCGGTTGGTGACGACCAGCCCCGACGGTGACACGTTGAAGCCGGAACCGCTGGAAAACGCGCCGCCGGCTTCCTCGATGGCGATGAAGACGATCGCAGCTCCGTCCTTCGCGGCGATCGACTCGTAGTCCACGCTGCCGGCCGACACCAGCGAGCGCTGCCGGCTCTCGGCCTTGTCGAGGCGCGCCGACAGCTCCTGGACGTTCGCGGCGCCGCCCGCCCGCGCCGCATTCATGAGGTGCGATCGGATCTGGTCGGTCTCTCGCCTCGAGGCCGCGAGCGCCGAATCGAGCCCCGCGACGCGGCCGCGCATGGAGCCGGCGATCGCCTCGAATGCCGCGCTCAACGAATCGTTGCGCTTGAGCAGCACGTCCACACGCGCCTGCGTTTCCGCGGAGTCGCGGCGCACGATCCAGAACGCGATTCCGGCGCCGACCACGACGAGTGCCCCAAGCGCGATCACCATCCGGCGCAACGTTCCGGTCTGTTGCTTCACCGCGTGGGCTATTCGCGCCACGGTATCGTGACGCGGTGGTGCGAACGGTGCCGGCGGCGCGGCTGCGGTCGCCGGCGCTGTCGCGGCCGCATTTACCGGGGCTGGCGCGGCGGCCGCCATGCGGAACTCCACCATCGGTCCTTCGAGTCCGAACGACAACACGTCGGCGTCGAACAGCGCGCGCTCACCGGCGACGCGCTGCCCGTTGACGAACGTGCCGTTGGTGCTTTGCAGATCGCGCAGCGTCGCCTTGTCGTCGAGGATCCGGATTTCCGCGTGGCGAGACGACGCGTCGGGGTCCCGCTCCGGATCGAATCGCAGGTCATTGAGCGGGTGACGGCCGATGCTGATGACCGACTTGTCGAACTGCTCGCGCTGGCCGGCACGCGATCCGCGCGTGATGCGCAGCTCGACGCGCATCAGCGGCGCATCGTGAGGTAGAGCCAGCCGATGATGAAGAGGGCGATCGCGCCGAAGATCAGGCGCAGCACGTTCCTGGGAACGCGTCCGTCCGCGGGCGGCGCGCTCCGGACGGGTTCCACCGGCAGCGTGGCGCGGGACTCGGGCTGGCTCGTGTACGCCTGATGGCCCACGCCCTCGTGCGATGACGCGACGCCGAGTCCCGCGCCGTCGAAGCGTACCGCGATCACCGTGATGTTGTCCGGGCCGCCGGCCTCGTTCGCGAGGTCGATCAGCGTCTTGCAGACGTTCACGAGGTCGGATTCCCCGGCGACAACGCGCGCGATGTCCGTCGTGCGGACGGGTCCCGACAGGCCGTCGCTGCACAGGACGAGGACGTCGCCGCGCCGCACCTGCTGATGCGTGAGGTCCACCTTCACGAGCGGTTCGGGGCCGAGCGCCTGCAGAATGATGTTGCGGCGTTCGCTGACCTCCGCTTCCTCGACCGTCAGCTCGCCGGCCTCAACGAGTTTCTGCATCAGCGACTGGTCCTTCGTGATCTGCTGTACTACGCCATCGCGTACGAGGTAGGCGCGGCTGTCGCCCACCTGCGCGAGATAGAGCGTGTCCCCGAGCAGCCCGGCGATCGTGGCCGTCGTGCCCATGCCGCGATTCTCGGGATGCTCCGTGGCGTAGCGATGAATGCGTGCGTTCGCCGTCTCGGCCGCGGCCTTGATGGCCCGCGCAAACGTCTCAGCGTCGTGCTGCGGGGTGTTGCGCCAGCGATCGTCGAGCTCCTGGAGCACGACCTCCGTTGCCATCGCGCTCGCGATTTCGCCGGCCGCGGCCCCGCCCATCCCGTCGGCGACCATGAACAGCGACCCCAACTTCCCCGGTGTGTGAGTGCGCACTTCGGGTTGGAGCGTCGCGTTCATGGTATTGAGGTCGGCGACGACGAAGGAGTCCTCGTTGTGGTCGCGCATGCGCCCCACGTCGGTCTTTCCAAAAACGTGGACGATGATCTCGCCGGAATTGGGGGAGCCGTTGGCAGTCACGGAGGCGAGGTCACCTGGCGGGCTGGTCATTGCAACGTGGAACCTAACGAGACACTCGGACGGTGCGCGAGGAGCGGGCGGCGGCTGCGCGGACCGGAACGTGACGTGGGTCACCGACCCGGTCGAACGCAAGAAGGCGTGTCGTGGTCACTTGCAGTTTCGGCCCTGTTGAAGCATCGCTGCGGTCTTCAAGTGATTGGTGTTTCCGTCACTCCGGAGAACTTCCACATAAGCTCTGCAAAAGAGCACGTCGCTGTCATCCATCACGCCGTACGCGAGCATCTCCACATACACCGCATTACTGCGGATCTGACCGCTGAGTTTCTCGATGAGGGGGTTCAGGGCGGCTATCGCCTGCTTGCCTTGCACGTCTCCTGCGGGGTGATCCGTGTCCTCGAACACCTTCTGCCAGTGGGCAATCGTCACTGACGCCTCTTCCGTGTTCGTACCGGGACTCGCAGTTGAAATCGGCTGCGGGCCTTTCCCGGGCGCGCTCTTCATTTCGCCGCTCATCGACTTGATGCCACCCGCCGACCGCGCCGGCGCGCCTGGCGACGGTGTTCCCGGCGTCGACTGCGGCTGCGCGGACCCGGGAACCGTCGAAGCCGTGTCGTTGGCGGGGCGCCCGAGCGTGGGCGATCCGCCCGCTGGAGGGGTCGACGAGTTCGCCTTGCCCCTTAGCATCACTGCGCCCCCGATTGCCGCGACCACGACCAGCGCCGCGACGATCATCATCACCGGACTCTTCTTTGTCCGCCCGGGCGCACCGGCCGCGGAAGAACCCGGCGCGGCGGCCTCGGTCGCTGCGCCGCCGTTCGGCGCCATGCGCGTCTTCGGAATCGCCCCTCCCGGCGCCGCGCCCATCGCCACCGTCCCGGCCGCACGAGCATCGGCCGGCATGTGTTCCACCGCCTTCGCCATGTCCCGGCCGAACTCGGCCGACTTCTGATACCGATCGTTCGCGTCCACCGCGAGCGCCTTGTCCATCACCGCCTGTAGTTCTGCCGGCCACTCGACGTCGGGCTTCATCTCGGCAAGCGTCTTCGGCTTGTCGGTGAGGCGCATGATCATCGCTTCCTGCGCGGACTCGCTGGGGAAGGGCAATCGCCCCGTGAGGCAGTTGAACGCGACGAGCCCGAGCGAATAAATGTCGCTGCGCCCATCGAGCTTGTCGCCCGCGAGCTGCTCGGGGCTCATATACTCGGGGGTGCCGACGATGAGCCCCGTCCTGGTCACCTTCTGCGCATCGCTCGTGCTCGCCTTGGCGATGCCGAAATCCACCACCTTCACGAGGTCGCCGCCATCGCGACTCTTTGCGATCATGATGTTGTCCGGCTTCAGGTCGCGATGGACGATCCCGTAGTCGTGCGCCACCGCGAGTGCGTCGGCGGCTTGATGGATGATCGCTGCCGCGCGCGGCGCCGCCAGCGATCCGTTCTTGGCGATGAGGCTCGTCAGCGACTCGCCTTCGACGAATTCCATCGCGAGATAGATGAGTCCTTCGGGCGTTTCCCCGAAATCGTAGATGCCGCAGACGTTCGGGTGATTGAGCCGGCTCGCGTTCGCGGCTTCCCGGTTGAACCGGGCGATCGCGTCGGGATCGGAGTTCATCCCCGGATTCATCACCTTGAGGGCCGCCTTGCGCCCCATCTTCACGTGCTCGGCGAGATACACCGTCCCCATGCCGCCCTCACCAAGCTTCTTGAGGACGTGATAGCGCTCGGCGACGATCGAACCGACCAGGTCGCCCTCGGTGTTCGAGCTGCGCAGCGCCGTGCCGTCCCTCGGGCAGAAGCGCTCGGACAGCGGATATTCGGTGCCGCACATCGGGCAGGTCTTCTGGTCGCTCACAAGCTCTCCACACGCAGGGTCTGGTCGCCGATCAGAAACCGCTGGCCCGCCGTCACGGCCTTCTCGCCCCGCACGGCCACCGCGATGCCGTTTCGGCTCGAGGCATCGACCACGATGAACTCGAGATCCTCATTGCGCACTTCGGCATGCTTGCCGCTCATCGTCTGGTCGTACGGGAAGACCCAGTCGCCCTGGTCGCGACCGATGGTGATGCCGCGCGCCGGAGAGAGGTGCATCGTATCGCGCGCGCTTCCGTCCGCGCGCAGCTGCTCGAGCACCGCGATGTCCGCGCTCGGGATGAACGATCCGAGGCGGCGCGTCTGGTTCGGCTCCGGCGGGTGCGGGCCCGGGTAGCCGAGCCGCCGGAACCGGATCAACTGTGAGCCGATGAGGAGCGTATCGCTGTCCTGCAGGCGGTATGGCGCGTCGGTGTAGACCCATGTGCCGTTGCGGGAACCGAGGTCGCGCACGAGGAGCACGCCGTCGCGAATTGCGATCTGCGCGTGCACCGGGCTGAGGAACGCATCGTCCGGAAAACGTATGTCACCATCGAGCCGGCCGATCGAGACTTCGCCGCGATCGATCGTGAACGACTTCGTCACGCCGCCCGCGCGGTCGAGGAGCGAGAGACGCGGCCCGTCACCGGCTTCGCGCGCGGTGAACGTCGACGTGCCCGCTCCCTTCGCGCCGGCTTCGCCTGCCCTCGACCCGTCCACGCGCGAGCCGCAGTGCGGACAGAACGGCAACGTGGCATCAACCGCCTGCCCGCATTTTGCGCAGGCGCTTGTCGCGCGTCCTTTCGGCGCCCCAGCCGATGAGACTCGGGTATCCGGAATTCCTTTCGGAGGGCGCACGGATTTGGAACCGGAACGACGCTTCCCGTGCGCACCCGACGGCTTCAGGATGGCGGGCAAGGGGATGACGCGGGCCCCACCTTGGGCCATGGGCTTGCCGCAGTCGATGCAGAAGCTGGAAAGCTCCTCATTGTCACGGCCACAGAAGCCGCAGCGATTCACTCGATCGTCTCCGATGGCGTCCGGCGGACCGACGCAGGATGGTCATCCTGCCCGGGCGCGGCGAATATAGGCCGGGGTTCGGGTAGCGGCCAGTCGCACGCCGCAATATGGTTGTCGATAATGCGTCCGGGATCGTATCGCCGAGCCACTGCGCTCGTATTTCTGGCTGCCTGTTCGCGCGCGCCAGCGCCCGCGCCGGCTCCCGCAC
>OCZT010004473.1_pt1 | contig 14079 bp, 22 predicted proteins | sample 1539031 | NCBI WGS metagenome assembly OCZT01 (sample SAMEA3539308, study PRJEB22396) | soil metagenome | biome: tundra; feature: field; material: soil | place: USA | collected 2010-05 | depth 0.15 m
GGAGTTCAGTATCGGTAACTAAGCTCGGCACGCGGAGCGATACGAGTCAGTTCCCGGTGGGCGTTTGAGAGTTGTTGGGCCGACCCGGATCGATGCGGGCGCGCGCGCTCGACGATCCGGGTGGTGATTCAGTGCTGCGAGGATTTCGCTGACCGGAACCCTCACCTACCTCGCTGCGCTCGGCCGCCTCTCCCGTGAATCTGCACCCTCACCCGCGCCAGGGGCGCGGCCTCTCCTGCAACAAAGGGGGCGAGGCGGGTTTTTCACTGGTCTCCCCCAAGGGGGAGAAGTCGCGCGGAACGCAATATCCTAACTTGGGCGAGGTAAAAGAGTCCCCCTACGCCGCGACGCTTTTCGCTCTGGCTTCCGTTCGGCGGATTTTGACCTTTACGTCCACCCGCGAGCCGAGCCGATTGATCATCACCATCAGGCGTTCGACGCTGATGCGCCGGAAATCCGCATTGCGCACGCGCGAGAAGTCTCCCGCATCGATTCCCGTAAGGCGCTGCGCGATCCGGACGCTGAGACCTCTTCGATCGAGCGTTTTAATAATCGCAGCCGCCAGGATGGCCTTTAATTGACGAACGTCCGCGTTCGGGAGATTGAAATCCCGATAGATATTCCCGCTCCCGCGGATAGTCTCAGGCTCGAGCTTTTTCATCGCAATATCTCCTTCAGCCGCTTGATTCGGTCTCTAATCAGATCGACCTCGCGCTTAGGCGTCTTGATGCCATCGGTCGATTTCTTTTGAAACGCATGCACCACCCACAGGTCATCGCCAACCTGCACCGCGTACACCACTCGAAAAGCATTTCCGCGGTACGGCAGCGCAATCTCAAAAACACCCGACCCAAGCCCTTTCATCGGCTTGGCTAGCCCCGCCTTGCCGCCCTCGGCGGCAACGCTCAACGCGTCGAAAATCGTTTCGCGCGCGCCCTCTGGAAATCCGTCGAAAGCTTTCCGCGCAGGCGTGAGCCAGGATACCGGCCGTGTCGGTCTCATCGTTGCTTCCGCTGCCTATCCACCATGTTGGCATAAGTGCCAACACCGGTCAAAGCGCCGTAGAATCATGCTGGTTCATAGCGAGGGGACGGAATTGGTGCCCCCTGAGGGATTCGAACCCACGGCCCCAGGATTAGGAATACCGCGCCGCAACTTATCTCCGCTCACGTCGGCTGACTTGTCCTTAGAAAGTCGCGACTCTTCTCCCGACGAGCTTACGCCGAATGATGCTCGCTTGGCTGGGCTTGGACACTTCGTGGACACTACCCCGGAAGCCCCCGAGGCCTCAAACGCCCCTGAAATCACTGATACGAAGGACCAGCCCCAGGATTTAATATCCCGTGGCGGTCAAAAGGCTCAATGAACATGGGCCTTTTTTCGTACAAGTGTCCACGGAGTGTCCACCGCTTCACCCGTTCAATAACCGCATCAGGCTCGGCATCGGGACGGGATCAATGAATGACGAAAACAAGGCGGTAGCTGCGGCGCCGAGCTCGGGCCTGTACGTGCGTGCGCGTCCGGGCTTACAACTTCGCGATGCCAAGGTCGCGCGCCTCAAGCGCAAGCTCTACGCGCAAGCGCACTGGTTGACGGAAGCTGACGATACGATCGCGCGCCGATTCTGTGAACTCCAGGTACTGATCGAGCAGGTCTATGCGTTCATCCGCGCCACTGGCGTCATGAGCACGACCGGCGAGGTTAAGAACGCGGTTGAGGCGCATCGGCGTATGACGCTCGCGCAGAACACGCTGGCGACGCAACTGGGCCTCAGTCCGGCCGGAAGAATGGCGATCAAGGCGAACGGCACCAGGGCGGCGTTCGATCTTCCAAGTGAGATGCTCAAGAACGTCACAGAGATAGGTGAGAGCCGCGCGGCAGAGCGGGCGGAGCGCGCCAAAGGAACGCAGGACGATGGATGACACGACGACCAGCCCGATCGCGCGTTATGAACGGCCAGAATCGCGGCGCGCTGGCAAAATGGGCCACCTGGGCGGCGCAGCTAGGCGCGCACGATCAACGAGTTGGCCGGCTGAAGTCTCAAGCGGCGCTCGGGGCGTCTTTACGTCGTACCGGACGCTGACCGGGCTTCGGGCGTTTGGCTTGAAGGTCGATCAGGTTCGGTTCGAGGTTCGCTCGCGTCGCGGTTTCGGCGTCTGGGCGATGGCGCGCGGGCTCGGCAGCCCGATCGCGCATGGCCGCACACTGAGCGAAGCAACTGCTGCGCTGGTTCGGATGCTCGCGCCGGATGTTGAAGAGATCGGGGACATGAACGGCAAGCGCCTGGCATGAACGTCGAGAGCAAGGCGCGCGAGATGAAGCGACGCGCGAAACAGGAAGTGAAGCGCAAGCGGCGAGCAGCGCGAAGGCAGGAAAAGCGGGCGCCGGCAACTGCGGCGGAGATGCCCCCGCGACGTGCTGGTTGCGCCGAGTTAACGGCCGGAGGGCGTCCGCTTATCGAACGGCTTCGCGGGGTGAGCCGATTTGAATCACCCCGCATTAGTTAGGAGGTGCGATGCGGTGGAAGTTGTTGTAGTGCGAGGTTCGATTGATCGGGCGCTGTTGATGCTCAAGCGGAAATGCATGCGGGAAGGGATTTTTGCGGCGCTGAGCCAGCATGTCGCGGCGCTGTCGCCGGGCGAGAAGCTGCGGCGCAAGCGAGATTTGCACCGAGCCCGGATGGCGCGCTCGGGGAAGCGCCAGCATATCGCCGAGGCGCGGCGGTCATGAAGGCGGTTAAAGCGGTCAACAATCCCGGTTCTATGGACGGCGCAGTCGCGCTCGCGCGGACTGACCTGGCCTGCTTTTGCGCGATGAGTTACCCGAAGTTTGAATTGGCGCACCATCACCGGCTCATCGTGGACAAGCTCGAGGCGATCGAGCGCGGCGAAATTGACCGGCTGATGATCTTTATGCCGCCGAGGCACGGAAAATCACTCATCGCCTCGCAACTGTTCCCGGCTTGGTATCTAGGCCGCCATCCCGACCGATCAATCATCGCGTCGAGCTATGGCTCCGAACTGGCAACAGATTTTGGCAGGCGCGTTCGCAACTTGATTAGCGACGGTCTATTTCAGTCGATCTTCCCAGGCGCGAAGTTGGCCGGCGATTCCACTGCGGCTCATCGATTCAGCCTGAGTAAGGGCGGCAACTATTACGCGGTAGGTGCGGGCGGGCCTATCACTGGCCGTGGCGCAGACCTGTTGCTGATCGACGACCCGATCAAAAACCGAGAGGATGCGAACAGCGAGTCTTACCGGCGCTCACTTCATCAATGGTTCGAAAGCACCGCTTACACCCGCCTGCAGCCCGAGGGCGCGGTCGTGATCATCAGCACGCGATGGCATCAAGACGACCTGTGCGGATGGCTGCTTCGCGAGCACGGCGAGGAAGGGTGGACGGTTCTCAACTTGCCTGCAGTTGCCGAAGAGGACGAAGGCTGGCGCAATGAGGGCGACGCGCTGTGGCCTAAGAAGTTTCCGGTAAAGACTCTCGCGAAGATTCGTGAACAGGTCGGCGGCGCTACATGGGCGGCCTTGTATCAGCAACGTCCGGCAGCGGCCGAGGGCGCGATATTCCGGCGCGAATGGTGGAAGACGTTCACGCCTGCGACGCTGCCTGCGCGTTTCGAGCAGATCGTGGTTTCATTGGATACCGCGTTCAAAAGTGGCTCAAGCAACGATTACTCGGTCGGCCTCGTGCTAGGCGTCGGCGAGACGGGATATTTTGTCTTGGACATCTGGCGCGACCGGGTGGAGTTTCCGGCGTTGCTGCGCGCGGTCGAAATGCTGGCGCTGAAATGGCGGCCGGATCGCGTGTTGATCGAAGATAAGGCGTCTGGCCAGTCATTGATTCAAGAGTTGCAGACCAGCTCGCGGCTGGCGATTGAGCCCGTCAAGGTCGACAGTGATAAGGTCACGCGAGCCACCGCGTGCACGCCGTTGGTCGAGGCCGGGAAGGTGTACTTGCCCGAGGACGCAGACTGGCTGGCCGACTTCCTTGAAGAGGTCTCGAGCTTCCCGAGCGCACCGCACGATGACATGGTCGACGCTTTTTCGCAGGCGCTCAACTACGTCAGGGAAAGTCACAGCGGCATTTTTGAGTACGTAAAAGATCTTGCGATGCGCACCGCGCGCGGCGAGAAGCCCGAGCGCGACGAAACAATGAGCAACATTTACCTCGAAGCGCAAGAAGAGCTGCGCGCGGTTTCGAATACCTGCCAGTGCGGCCGCCCCGTCATTGGCGCCGGGATCGACTGGATGGGCAAGCGGTTCCATAAAGATTGCTTCGAGGATTTGCAGAAGAGCAAGACGGAGCCCGGGACACCAGAGCCGGCGGTGGATCACACCCGGCAGAAGATCTGCCAAGTGTGTGCGTTGCCCATTTTCGGTACAACTCGATCGGTTGGATCGAAGCACTGCCATCCCGAATGTTGGGGCAAGGGGTGGGCATGATCGAAGTTTTAAGCATCCGCAGCGAGCTCGATAGCCTGGACGAACTCAATAGGGAAACCTTCTGCGCCGACCATCAGGACGTCCCCGAGGCCAGGTGCTCGAGGTGGCGGCTCGCATTCGAGAAGGCGGCCGCGAAGGGCGACCGCAACGCACTTGTCTGCTCGAATTGCCGCGAGCGTTGGACACCCGGCACCGATATCGACGCAGCCGTTTTCGGTTGGATGATGCTCGTCGGCGAAGGGCGCTGGTACGCGACACTGTGTGCCGAGTGCGCGGCGGCGAATCCAGAGCCCATGCGCCTACCGTCGGTTCAGCGCGCAGTCCTGCAGAGAAGTCGGGGGCCGATGCAATGACGTTGGTCACGAAGCGCTGCGTCGATTGCTGCCGGCAAAGGGCGCTCGCGCTATTCGGCCGCAATCGTCATAGCGGGGACGGCCGCTCGGATACTTGTCGAGCGTGCGCCAGAAAACGACGGCCCCAGCCGCCACGGATGCCTTCGCCCGATCACCCGTGGCGCGGATGCGGTGGCTAACGCCAAATGGGTCGCTGACCGGCCGATTCGCTCGTTGCGCTTGAGTTCCTTCGCCTTGTTCGGCCGCAGGCGCGCAGCAATCGATAGGCGCGCGGAAGAATGTCTTCGCTGCCAGCGTGTTGGCGACCGCGTGCGAAAAAAAGCGAACTCTCACGCTATTTTACGCATAGCCGCAGATATCTGCTTGGGGCGTCCAAACGCGGGACGCTTCAGTGAGACCTAGTCACAACTCAGTCAAGCGTCGACCGTAGAACGCGGAAATGCTCGTAAAGCTTCTCGCTGGTGGCTTCACTCCAATCTGTCCAGCGCTTTCCATCCCATACCTGAACAGCGACCCACTTCTCGCGAGGAACTGGCTGAAACGAGACCAACCAATCGCCCGGATTGGCGCGTGGCCTTTCCCGAGCAGATGTCACCAAGCCGCGCGCCTCTCCTTGGGATACGCCGGATAGCCTTACATAAGCGGCGAAGTCGTGAAGTTGAACGAGTCCCAGATCCACTCCAAAGCGCACGAGACCGACATTTTCATGGTTCTCGCGCATCGACACTCGGTGACCGTCGATACCTATCGACGACGACGGTTCCCAATCCTGGCGCGTGGAAAACCAGACCACTGGTCGTTCGGGACTAAGGCCAAAAACTCCGGTTTGCCGCAGCACGCCCGATGACATTATTCTCTCGAGGTAGACTCCCTTGCTGTAATGCCAAACCAACTCCGTCTCCTTTTGAGCGTCACACTGCGCGGATTTCCCGATGAGGACAAATGTGGTCTCCGCTCTTATCCACAGGCAGTCAGGCCCGAGGATGGCAGCGGCGATACACCGCGCGCAGTTTCGAAGTCGCGACGTGGACGTAGATTTGCGTCGTGCCGATGTCGGCGTGCCCGAGCAACTCCCTGATCCCCATAGTGTCGGCGCCGCCGTCCAGTAGGCTCGTCGCATATGCGTGCCGCAGGGCGTGAGGATGCATCGGCGGCACGTGGGCCGCAGCACACCGCTCACGCAACACCTTGTTGAATGCTTGGCGGGTCATCAGCTTCCTGCGGCGCGTGGTGAAGAGGTGCCCGCCCTCCCTGCGATCGGCCGTCGCGGCGATCTTGCCCAGCTTGTCCGTCAGGTCCGGGTTGACCGGGACAATCCGTTCTTTGCCGCCCTTACCTCGGACATGCAGCACGCCGCGAGCCGGGTCGAGTTGTCCCGCCGTGAGGCTGACAAGCTCGCTCACCCGGAGGCCGCATTCAGAGGCTACCCGAATCATCAGGTAGTCCCGGGCCTCGCGGAGATTCCCGCTCTCCGGATTCATCGAGCGGATAAGTGCGTCAAGCGCCGCGCAACTCGGAACGCGCGGCAATGGTCGCTGTCCTGGCCGAAGTTTCAAAGCGCGCGCGCCGTTGCTTTTCAGGACGCCGAGCCGGACAAGGTGCGCCGAGAAATTTCTCACGACCGAATAGTAGAGGCGTCTGGTCGCATGGGACAATCCGCGGGCTAGGGTGCTTTCAAGCCATTCGACAACGACAGCGGGGTCGAGATCCGAGGGCTGATAGTACTTTGACTCACAGAATCGGCGAAGGTCTGCAATCGTCAGCCGATAGGTCACCAGCGTGCTCGCAGCTAGTCCTCGTTCTATCGCCTTCATTCTGAGAAACTCCGCCGAGATTTCTTCCCAACCCCGCTGTCGCGTCGAAGTGTTCATGCGGCCGACCTCGACCAGCCCCGGCCGTGCTTGGCCTGCGCCGCCAGGAATACCGAATCGAAATGCGCATAGAGCGTCGTGGCCGAAAGGTTGGCATGCCCGACCATCGCGCAAACCGATAGAGAATCAGCGCCGCGCTCGAGAAGATGCGTGACGAAGCAGTGGCGCATCGTATGAGGTGTGATCGGTAGCGTGATACCGGCCCGCTCGGCACGCTCGGCGACGATGCACTCGACTGCGCGCGATTTTCGCACGCCTATGTCAAGAACCTTCAGCAGGTACATTAAAGCCCCTCGGCCCCAAGGGTTTGGGCATTATCGCCAGTTGGACCGTACTTGCAGCAGGTTCCGTTTGCTTGCAGCGACTGCGATCCGGCGCTAAGCTAACCCTCATGCGGAAGACGACGATCAGTAAGGTGATGGGGGGATGGGGGAAGCTGCGCGGTAAGAAACTGCGCCCCAAGGCGCGGCAAAAATTGCTGCAAGAGATCGGCGCCAAGGGCGGCCGTGCATCCTGGGCCGGGATGACGGCTGCGGAGCGCAAGGCAGAGATGCGCCGGCGCCTCCGAAAGAAGAAGCCGGGTTAATCGCGCCGCCGATCGCGCTGTAGAAAATCCTTAAGACGCTCCTTCCGTTCCTTCACCGCCTGGTATTCGTCGCGCTTCCGTTTCTGCTCGGCCGCCTGGTTTTTGCTGTAGAACTTTCGCGACGACTGACGGTTCGAACAGGCGGCGACGCAGGTTTTCGCTAGGGCGTTTAGCGCCACGAATGGCTTGTCGCAAGCCTGACAGATCTGCACGCGATCAACATCCCGATCGCCGACCGCCTTTAGAAACGCGCCATACAAATCGAACGGACCGAGCTTCGTTAGCCGGTTTCCCGCCACTTGGAACCTTTCGGGCGGTAGAGGCGGAGCCTCGAAAATTTGCGGGCCCCTGAGGTAGCGGACGGAAGCCGCGGCGCGCCTTGCAAATTGATTGATGAAGTCGCGCGCCTGAGCGCGGAAATTAATCGCAATCAGCGGCACGCCCATAGGCGGGTCATCCCCATTTGCGAACGCAACCCATTCGATCAACGGACCATAAACCTCTTTCAGCGTCGGACGATGCCGTTTGGGCTTCTGCGATCGTCCGCGTGCTGCCCTTTTTCTCCTAAGCGGTTTTTGCCTCATCATCACTTTTGGCTTACGTTTTCCTCTCACAGAATCCACCTTGTTACTTGTGCTTTCTGTATTGTAGAGGACGTGGACCCTCTACGCAAACCCCTTGGGAGGATGAAATGATTGATATTGCAAGCCTGATTGGCCGTTCTGAGGCTGCGCGCCGACTGCGCGTTTCTGGCGAAATGGTCAGCATTTGGATGCGCCGCGGCAAGCTTCCCTCCATCGCCACGGCGAACGGCCGTCTCTTGGATCCTGCCGACGTCGAGAAACTCGGACGCGAGCGCGAGACGATGAAGGCCGAAAGCGCCAGGGGCGTCCGGGTTGAATGATCAGGAGAAGCGCCTCGAGTGTTTGCGCAAGGCCGTGGTCGTACTAGCGCGGGGGGTTCAGGCACTCGGTAAGAGACTCGATCGGGTCGAAGCCGCCATCGCCAAAAATAATTCTGGCGTAATAGTTGGTTTGGTTCACGCCGAAGCGCGTAATGGACGGTATGAAAACGGAAACCTTGGTGAATGAAAGGGCGGTAGCTGCGTTTCTCGGTGTCAGCATCCGCACCGTGCAGGGCTGGCGACAAAACCATCGCGGCCCAAGATACGTCAAGCTCGGCGCGGGTAAGACGGTACGGTATCGACACGAGGATCTTATCGCATGGACTAGGCGCTGCACGATGGGAACGGTTGATGATCGCATCGCGGCGATGGGCGGATAGACGAAAAAGAGGGTGCGGGGGCGGTGGGTAAGTTATCAAGTTTCCAATTTTACTCAGGTGATCGGGGATAAAGTCGTGCCATCGCGCAGCGCAGATTTCCGTCTTTCATCGGGCTTCAGGGATCATCTCAAAATCGTCAAGCTAGAACGGCGGCTCGGGCTGGCCGGCTTGGTGTCGTGGATCCAACTACTTGCGTACACGTCGCTCTATAAGTGCGACGGCCGACTCGACGGGATGGATGCCGAAGACGTCGCGATCGCGGCGCGGTGGACCAGGGACGCCAGCGAGTTCGTAGATGCGCTCATTGAGCTCAAGTTGCTCGAGAGGCGCGGCAAAACCTTGATGCTCCATGATTGGGCAGATCATAACGGATACGCAGCCGCATTTTCGCAGCGTTCAGAGCACGCGAAAAAGGCCGCACAAACACGATGGAATCGGAGGACAACACAGGATGCGGATACGATGCCCGAGCATTCCCCGAGCAATGCCCGAGCAATGCAGGCCGCATCGAATAGCGATGCCCCTTCTCCTGATCCTGATCCATCTCCAGATCCAGATCTCAAGAACAAGCGTCGCTCGAAGTCTGATGGTCTCAAGGAATGGTTCGACGCAACTTTCGTTGTCGCCTTTCCGCTCGAATGTCAGACACAAACGAGGTCCGCGCAGAACTATCTTCTCAAGGTTAAGCCCGACGACGCGGCACGCACCGCGTACCTCGCCCTCGCCGCGAAGTGGAGTCCGGTTTTTAAGAGCAAGGGGTATTTCCCGGGTCTACACACTTTCTTGACAGAACCAAAGTATCAGCGCGATCCCGGTCCGTCTGATCTATCGCAGCAAAACGGTCATCGACCCTCAAGCAGCGTGCCTCCACCGACAATCGACGAGCTTATCGCCAGCCAGGAGATTCAGAGATGAACGGCGACCTTTCGCGCGTTCCTCCACACGACGCACTCGCCGAGCAGGCGGTGTTATGCGGCGTACTGGTGCGGCCCGAAGTGATGGCTGACGTCATGACGGTCTGCGACGGCACCGACTTCTATCAGGTCAAGAATCAATGCGTCTTCGAAGCCATGATGCGTCTGTGGAGCGAGTCGAGCCCGATTGACGCGATCACGTTGATCGATGCGTTGCGGCGCGCCGGCGACTTCGACAAGGGCGCCGATGACAAGTACGTGCTCGAGATCGTCGCCTCCCACGTCGACGTGCCAGCGATGGCGCCGGTGCACGCGAGAATCGTGCATGAACTCGCGCTCAAGCGCAGTCTCGCCGCGGCGGCGACGAAAATAGCCTCAGCCATATTCGACGGTGATGGCGATTCGACGACGCTAATTTCTGAAGCTCAGCAGGCGCTCGATACCTTGCGCGATCGCCAGACGCGCACGCGCAAATCGACGGCGCACTATCTACGCGAAGCGGTCGACCAGCTCGACGATCTCGCGGCGGATGCCTTCTCCACCGGATTTCCTGGTCTTGATCGCGCACTCGCCGGCGGTTTCCGCCCGAGCCAGTTGATCACAGTAGCCGGGCCAACGAGCCGCGGAAAGTCCGCGTTCGCGTTAAATGTGGCGGCACACGTCGCGCGAAACGCAGGCGGCGCGCTCATATTCTCGCTAGAGATGAGCGAGCGCGAGCTCGCACGGCGCCTGCTGTTCAGCGAGGCGCAAGTTGCGCATCCGCTCACGGCCGAGAAGATTTCAGAAGGTGCGCGCGAGCGCATCCAGCACACGGCTGATCGGTTTGCAAATCTCAAGTTTGAGTTCCAGTACCGTCCGGGGCTGACTCCGTCGATCCTTCGCGCGGTCGCGCAACAATTCGCGCGAAAATGGGACGGCAATCTCAAATTGATCATTGCGGATTATATCGGCCTGATGCGACCGAACGGCCCGCAAGAACGACGCGAACGTGAGGTGGCCGCGATTACCCGCGAGCTGAAACTTATCGCTGGCGAATTGGGTTGCGCAGTCCTGGGCGTGGCGCAGCTCAATCGCGAAATCGCGCATCGTGAAGACGGCTTACCGCGGCTCTCGGATCTCCGCGATAGCGGCGCGGTCGAGCAAGATTCTGACATTGTCATGTTTCTGGCGGAGCGCGAGGGCACGACTTCATTGATCATCCAGAAATCGCGCAGCGGGCCATTGGCGACGGTGCCGCTGACCTTCCGCGCGAGTATGACTCGCTTCGAGGACGCAGCATGAAACTAACGGTGAGGACGACAAATGGCTGACGATCTTATTTCTGTAAAAATCGAAGCCGACGCTTCCGGCCTCGAATCTGGCGCCAAGCAAGCATCGGATTCTGCGGATCAGATTTCCGAAAAGCTCCAAGGAATACAAGGCGCTGCTGGCGCTGGTGCTGAGGGCATGGGCGCTCTTGAGGCAGCCTATTACAGCGTCTCAGGCCCGGCGCAAATTTTAGTCGGGCCCGAGCCGACGAGCTGGGGAATCCCAGACGGCCAGCTAAGGCAATAGGAGAGTAACTATGCGCGAAACTTTTAACGAGATGCTCGGGCGTCACAGGCGCGAAAGGGAAGCGCTCGAAGCCGAAGAGCGGGCGGCCGCACGCGAGGCGATGGTCCGGGAGCGCGAGGCCAATGCCGCAGCGGAGCTGCTGCGGAATCAACAGGTCGTGCGGGATCGCATTAACGCGGCAGCCAAGGATCCGGCGGCGATGCTCGCCGAGATTAAGAAGGCGGGGGTCGATTTGCGTGTTGACGACAACGACACGATCATCGCGACGCCGCCGGGTGGCGTCGGTGTGATATTTCGCCGCGCAATCGAGCAGGTTCGTCCGACCGTGGTCACCCTGCTTCGGCAGCGCCAAGTTGGGGAAAACTTATGAAATGCTTCGGAAAATTTAGACGGAGGAAAAAATCATGTTGAGCGAAAAAGCGCAGAAGATCCTCGAAAGGATCACCGGCAAACTCTCGGTGGGGAAAGGCAAAAAACTGGTCATAGGCGACGGCGCGCCGCACTTGGAAGCCGATACAATCGCGTTCGTCAAATCCCTGACGGAGGCGGTGAAGTCGGACCTGACCAAATCGATTCTCGCCGGTCGGCGAATAGCGACGGCCAAAAGGGCGCCTATGGTGCCGATTGATCCACTTGCGCCCGCGAAGCCGACACCGACCACGCCGACGGCGGGACTCAGCGACGCAGACCTAAGGGTGCTTGAACAGGAAATCACAGCCGGCTCTCCGGCACTGGCGCCGGCCGAGGCCACCAAGCTCTTCATGCAGAGCTATCGCGTTATCGCCGCGAACGGCGGACGCAGACTTACGGCGGAGGACTAGTCACATGGCATCAACTTTTTCAGCAGTAATGACGCCGCCGACTGGCGTTACGGCGACTGTCCTTCAAGCCAAGTCGGGCAAGGTGTACACGCCGACCGATGGCACCATCATCGTTACCGATGAAGGGGATGCTCGGGATTTGGCCTGGCAAGGATGGGTCACGACTTCGATAACGCGAGGGTGAATCGGGTTTCCTCCAGCTCGGTGGCCGGCCGGCCTTTCTTCTGGGCGATCCGATTCGCGCGGCTTCTCCCCGCGCGGATCGTGCCGGCCGCCGGGCGCCTTCTTCGAGGTGATTGAGCTCTGATTGCAATCGGTGCCGACCAGACAGCCGCTCGCGGCCGTGCCCGCGCTGGACGATGTAGCGTCCAACCCCCGCGTGTTGGCGGGACTATCGAAATCGGCGATCGCGTCTCTGCTGATGCGAAGCGCCGTCGTGCAATCGGCCCTTACAGCGGCGCTGGCGACCGAAGACGCGCCCGAGCAACCGGTCTCGACTCCCGCGAACGTTGATGTTCGGCTGCTAACCGCCAAACAGGTCGCGGAGTGCCTTGAAGTAAAGGAAAGCTGGGTCATGTCTGAGGCGCGGGCGGATCGGATCCCGAAACACATGGTTGGGCGCTATGTGCGGTTTGACTTGGGCGAGGTTCGGCGCGTTTTAGAGCAACGCCAGCCTTGACTATACGTGGCGTATTGATATACGCTGCGCATAGGTCACAAAATGAAGGCAAAAGAACTACGCGGGATCAGAAAACGGCTCGGCTGGAGCCAAAGGCAAGTCGCGGAAGCAGTCGGCGTGACTGCTAACTCGGTCGCCCGCTGGGAGCGTGGAGAAATGGCGATTGGCGAACCGTCCGCGCGCCTGCTGAAGTTCATCGCGGCCCACGAACTGAGCAAGGGGAAGTAACGATGCCGAACCCACGGAAGCTACCCAATGGTCGTTATCAGGTGCGCTTCCCGGCGCCCGATCGCCATCGGGAAACCTTTGACAATAAGAAGCTGGCAGAGAAGGCGCTCACCGACGCCAAGCACAAGCGCGATCAGGGCATCTACATTCCGCCGAAAGCTGTGCCGACCTTCAAGGAAGTCGCAGCGGACTGGCTGACCGGGAAGGCTGGGTGCAAGCCGAGCACCCTAGATTCTTGGCGCGTGCACCTCGACATTCATCTCCTGCCCTTGCACAGCCTGCGAGTGAACCAGATCTCGATCGGCAAGATCGAAACCCTCCGCGACGCCCTGCTCAAGGAAGTCTCGGAGAAGGACGCAACCCCTCAATCGCCGGCTCGCAAGAAGCTGGCCCCTCAAACCGTTAACAAAGTAATGACCACGGCTGCCGCAGTTTTTGCCCGCGCAAAACGCCATAGGTTCTGCGTCGAGAATCCCGCCGCTGACGCCGAACGCTCACGAATGGCACCGGCCGAAGTGCTCGAGGGCGAGGCGCAATCCCGAGATGCCAATCGTCCGGTGCGAGCGGACGAAGTGCTGAACCTTAACGAGATTCGCCGCCTGTTGGACGCCTCGGATCCCGGGTACTATCGCACGCTGTTCATGGCTGCCGCCCTCACCGGGATGCGCTCGGGGGAGTTGCTTGGACTCAGATGGTCCGACGTCGAACTTTACGAAAATCGCATCCAGGTTCGCCGCTCCCTGAGCTGGGAACGAGTACGGCGGGATGCAGATGACAAGCCGCCCGAACTATCGCAGCCGCGATTCTTTGAACCGAAGACGGCGACCAGCCGGCGCACGATCCCCCTATCGCCCGAACTCATTGCGGCTCTGAAGCGGTGGAAACTCCAATCTCCGAAAGGCAAAGACGACCTCGTATTCCCGGCGCCGTCAGGCGCGCCGGCGCATCGCAGCAATGTACTCAAACGCGGGCTCTACCCTGCCCTCGTCCGCGCTAAGCTCCGCCGCGTCGATATGCACTCGCTGCGTCATTCCTTTGCATCGATCCTGATTGCGGCCGGCACTCCAATCACTGAGGTTCAGGCCCTGCTCGGACACTCCAGCGCTCAAACGACCTTGAAAGTGTACAGTCACTGGTTCCGCTCCCTCAAAACCAGCTCGATCGACACCCTTTCCAAGGCGCTGCTCGGCACCGGTGGACACTTGGTGGACACTTCAGCCGATCAGCCTGCTCGCATAGCGGTCAACGCCGAGGAAATAGCTATTGATTCTGCGGAGAATTTGGTGCCCCCTGAGGGATTCGAACCCACGGCCCCAGGATTAGGAATCCTGTGCT
>OCZT010004474.1_pt1 | contig 14079 bp, 13 predicted proteins | sample 1539031 | NCBI WGS metagenome assembly OCZT01 (sample SAMEA3539308, study PRJEB22396) | soil metagenome | biome: tundra; feature: field; material: soil | place: USA | collected 2010-05 | depth 0.15 m
CAACTAAAAACCACCTGAACGAAAATGAGCAGACATTGGCCGGTTATGGCGATTTGGCGTAGACAAGGTTGGGATTCCGAACGAAGTTGAGGGTCAGGCTTCGCGCTATCCCAAGTCTCAAAATCGAGACCTGGGGCACCCTCGGCTTTTCATTGGTGAGGTTCCCCCGAGATGTGGGCCGTCCACCCACCGAAGCCGGGGATCGCGTTTCTACCCCATTTTCAGACTCGGACAATGCCGCACTTGCGGCCTCACCCGCGAACTGTGACACCGCCAAACAGGTCCAGAAACTCCTTCAACTGCTCCGGCGCGGGCGGCCAATCCTTCGGGAATTCCGCGAGGTGCTTTTCGGTCGTGGACCTAAGTAGGTCCTGCATTTGCTTGGCTGCGCCCGGGTTGCCCTTCCAGATGGGGAGAGATTCGAAGTTGCACGCCAGGACGTATAAGAAATACTGATCGTTGTCTCCCAGCGACGCGGCGATGTCGTAGACGGCCGCGAGTGCAACCAGCATCGATTCCGGGAGTACACCCTTGCCTGAACCTTTCGCGGGTTCCGGGCTGATCGCATTCCGCTGCCCTCGTAGGATCTTCCATCGCGTCTCATCCTCGATTCCGGGGCGCAGCCTCTGGCTTCATTGGGCACAGTCAGCGAGGGGACCGCTGCCGCAGCAGCGGGCCGGCCAGACTGCTGCACTGCCGTGCCGTTACCCGTCGTCGTCGCCGGGCCCCCGACCTGAACAGTGGGGAGACCGTCAGACGCCTGCCTGCGCCCGCCCATCAACATTCCCAACCGCGCCAGGGACAAGATGAGAAGCATCGAGACCAGCACCGGAAGGATAATCTTCAGGCCGCGCGAGGCGATCCGTTTGAGCAGTTCGGCGGGCTGCGCCAGACGCGCGTTCTCCAAAACCAGGTCTTCATAGCGTGCGGTCGAGGCTGGGCGCGCCGGAATCTCAATGTTGATCAGTTTGTCGAGATACTGGTGGGAGAAATCCCGGCGTTGGCTCTTGGCTTGGGCGTTCGCATCGGCTCCTGCGCTCACTTTCGACGGCGCGTTCTCGGCCATCTCGCCCGCAATCTGTTCGAAGCTAAGCCCGATGCCCGCCTCCACCGGCCGCCGCGCCATGCCCATGATGACGAAGCACTCGCCCGACGTGACGATGAAGTTCACCGCTTCCAGCACCACGCGGATGTTTTCCGGCATGCACCGGTCAAGGTCATCGATGAACATCACCATCCGCTGCCGCTTGCCCAGCGCATGGGTCACCTCCTTCAACTCCGCTCCAAAGCGCTGGCGCAGCGCGGTCTGCCTTCCAAGGTCCCGCAGGCTTGTCGCGCCGGACCTGCTGACGAGCAGGGCGGCGGGATCCACGCCAAAGGCCTTTAGCCCGTCGTAGAGCTGCTTTCCCGCATACAGCACGCAGATCACAAGAGCCCACATCGTGTCCTGGCTGAGGCTTTGCAGAGAATTGATGAAGTGGTTCCAATTCTGAAAAGAATCGAAGAAACTGGAGACTGTGTGTTGATGCTGCCACTCGATGCCGACCAGAAACGCCGTGGCCATCAGCAGCACCGTAATGAGCCGCCACCGGGACTTCCACCGAATCGCCAGGAGCCGCACTCCGAATGGCAGGTAGTCCGTCTTCCACCACTGAGGCACCCCCTGCTTCCGGATTGCCTCAAGAATGGTTGCGAACAAATCATCTTCGGTCTGGTTGTGCCAGGCATTGAACCAGATAGTCTTCATGCCGCGCGAGTCCAGATCCCCGCGCAGCAGGTTCATGATGGAACTCTTGCCTGTGCCCCATTCGCCAGTGATTGCAAGTGTGATTGGCGGAATCGTATTCTCGTTGCGCAGAAACCTTGAAATCGAAAGAGCAAGGTCCCGGTAGCCGAGCGAATCAGCATCGCCAGGCTCCAGCGGACGATCCGATACCCCGATGTTGGCAATCGTTTCTTCACTGCGCCGGTCGGCCTCAGAGGGCTTCTTCAACGACGGCATGGCGATGGCCGCCACCAAAACCCACGAAAGGTAATACCACGGAGCCGGCAGCTTGTGAGGCTGACTGTCTCCGAGTCGCTCGCCTTCCAGGCCCTGCAGAACTGGAAACCACGTCTCCCCGCCGTCTGTGGTCTTGAGCGCCGTCCCCGCGGAGCCCACCGCGAAGCCCAGGTGGTCATCTTCGAAGGTTATGGCGTTCAGAGTCGCACCCGTGTGCGAAGGCCGGGTAATCGACCCGCGGCCGTTTGAAATCGCGATTCCTCCCTTCGGATCCAGTAGCGCTTTAAAACCGTTTGGCAGGGTGGCCGACGACGCGGCCGACACGGCCAGCCCATAGGCGGCTGCGGGCGGAGCCACGCTGATGGTCCTCCACGACACGGCCCCATCGCCTGTGTTACATAGAATATCCGGGGAAGATTTCTGGTCGGCTGCAAACTCCACGTAGCCCGTTTCCTCGTCAAAGTACACGGCGGTGAGATTCCTGCCGGCGATGGAGCAGCTTTGCTGCGATTGCTGCTGGTTTTCTGAGTTTGTGGCGGAAGCCCGTTTGACGTTCTCAGCCGGGCCCGCCTTCGTCGGCGCTTGGTTAGGCTCCGCGACGCCCCCAGGCTTGGCCGGGCTGGGCGAAAGTTGCAGCGCATCCAGCTTGCTCTGCGCTGTTTTCGCTGGCTGGTATGGAGCGTTCGCGGCTTGCGGAATGAAACCGACCGGCTTCTCTTTTTTGGGCGAGGACGGAGGAGAGGTATGCCGCTCCGCCCCGCTCTGGGTATTGCTGGCCGGAACCGCCGGCGACGTGGACTGCTCCGGCACACTCTGTCCAGCGGCCTGGACCACGGGAACGCCGAGCCAGACCCTGTTCTGGCTGAATTCCACATGCTGGCCGGGGGGGGGAGGCAGCATCTTCCATGTCGCTCCTGCATCCGGGCTGTGCAGTAGAACGCCGTCCTCGCCGGCAATCCATACCTGCTTTCCGGAAACCCATACCGCATGCAGCGCCGGGTCCGCCGATGCGCCGCTCGCTGTAACTTCGGGCAGGCGTTTGATGTCGTTCACCACGACGGGGTAGGCCCAAAAGGCAAACTCTACCGGAAAACTGGTTGGATACGGGGTGGGGCGTGGCGGCTGCACTATGGCCAGAACCGTCAGGACAACGAAGCACACCGAAGCAGCAAACAGATAGGTGAGCCGATTCAGGGAAATACGCGACCACTGAATCCCGGCAGAGCCCGGCAACGGCGCAGCGTCGGGTGCCTTCGTTGCCTTTCTTGAAGAGGCTCTATTTGCCACTTGATTGGAATCGGGGGCTTTCGACATCTGAAACTCCTGATGGTGAGGTCCGTGGAACAAGAGGAAGCAGCCGCAGCGGCTTTGCTGCGAGGGCAGCATGATAACCTCTGCGGGTTGATTTCATCCAGACTTTTTGAGAAGGGCAACAGCACGCTTCGAAACGGTGGCAGTTCCGCCTCGCCAGAGGTTAGGAGGGGCATTTTGCTTCAGTATAGTTGCGCACGTTTCGCGAGTGACGGTCAATCCAGCGGCTGAGTTCAGTGGGTGGAACAGGCTTTAGCTCTAATCTCCGGCGCAAAGGCGCCCCAGATCCGCAATAGGGAAATCCACAAAGCTATTGCAATCTATCATTTGCTACATCTTGATTGGTTCCGTACTGATATGTCGGCTTCCCGACTGCTTTTCGTGATTTCCGGGCTCTGGTTGGATTACCGCCAAACCGGACAGAACTCGGTTTTAGGCCTACCGGAACTCGACAGCAGGCAAAGGGCAGGGTTCTGTGCAGATGATTGCCGACTTCCTGACCGAAGTCCTCCATGATCTCGGCTAACTTCCCCGTTCGTTCTGGGCTGAGCCTGAAAGTGCGAAGCATCTCAATTGAGACATCACTGACTGCTTATGGTGGAGGCGGCGGAACAACCAAAATCATAAACATTGATTACAAATAGGACAAATGCAATGTGTGAGAGCCGTAAACTTGCATTAAGCTGTTTATTATCAATTAGTTATGGTGGAGGCGGCGGGAGTCGAACCCGCATCGGCTGCAATGGAATCTGTAACTTACAGATTCTTCAAGAGTCATCTTTTGGGCAAGATAGGCAGCTTGGGCCACATAAAAGAATCACTAGCACGATCTAGCACAAATTTTGGTCCGCCTGCCAACACCAAGTCAGACAGACGGCAAAGTCCACAACGGTTGTCCGTTGCCGTCTTTGCGCCCCTAAGACGCCGGATGATGCAGTCCGTGTGCGCGGCCCGCTCCCGGCTGAGGTCCCGGAGCAACTTTTGTGTGTCTGTCATTTTGCCCTTCTTTGGCTCAGCTCTTCTGCTCCAGAATCATGTCAGCGGCCCTCCGCGCAAGGCTCAGCATTATGGCGGACTCCGTGAGGACAGCTCCAGGCCATTATTACCACAAACGGACAGCGTGCGGCAGACGGCTCGGCCACAATGAAAAACCCGTAGGCTACCCCGGCATATGTTCTCACCGGCTTGCCTACGGGCTTCCTGATGCGGTCGCGGGGCCTTATGCTCGCTCACGTTCTTGCATGAACCAGAGCAGGCAGGCCATCTCTTCCAGGTTTAGGCCGTGTTCCTCTGCTATCGTGGTAGAGCATTTGCCACGGCGGCGCGTGATGGTTGCGAATGGCTTGGTTGACTGGACGGGCGCGGTTACTGCCCAAGTGTTCCGGCTGACTGGCGAAAAACGTGTGTATAGCATGGTGGGACCCCCAAGGTCCGGTGCTAGTTGTTGTGGGCAAGTCGCCCCTTACAAGGCGTACCGGTGACCCCACGTTGGCTTGAGACGCGTCCGTGGAAGAATCTGGCACCCCTTTGCATACCCCTTTTCAGCACGGGCACCCCATGCCTGTGCTAGTTTTGGTGGTTGGTCTGAATTGACCGTATTCGATGAGCTGAAGTGATCGTGGCACAGACGCGGCAAGAAGTCAATAAGTATTTTAAAATGAGCAGCTTATCTGGATTTGCTATCGGGACGCGCTAAAGGGATTCGCTGAAAGTGTGGTAAAATGTCCACAAAACCGTGTAAAATTTACACTATTCGATAATTGTTTGTGCGTGTAAATTTGTGACTTGGCGGCGCTCTCTGAGAGGGCCTCGGCAAGATTCAGACCCACCCTATGCGAATCACACATAATGAATGACTTAGGTGTTGGTACGCGGTTGATGCTGCTCTCATCGTGTGCTGTTGTTGTGTGCAACTCACACATAATGAATGACATACCGTTAATCAGGCGTGTAGTGCCGAAACACCTATAAACAGGGCACTTCAGCGCATACGCCACAAAAAGGCGCTAGAAAGACCACTTGCTAGACTCCGTCGCCGTGCGGAACAGTAAGAATATGTCTTCCGTTTATGCCAATACCAGACCCTCGTCCTCGACACCACCCAACCCCTTGGGGGTGTCGAGGGACGGGGGATGGGGGATGGCGGTAGGTGTCCGTTGTCCGTCGCCGTCGCTATCCCTCTCCTATGGGACACCACCAGACAGCCAACAGACAGCATAAGACGAATGTATTGTTCGCGTTACCTACGCCGCCGGGACACCAGCAGACGCTAAAGGCACATGAACTCTGTTTTTCAGCACCCAATCCTTCCCGCGCTGCCCTTGTCTTGGGGTTTCTTCTGACCGACGTGTGAAGGCCACAAACCATATCGTGCCGTTGGTGCAATGCAATGAAATGAAATTGCAACAGCGGTGGTGTGGTGATTAATAATCGTGCTGTCCGCTGTCCTTTTGCTTAACGGCGGCGGACACTTTAGGCGCACTCGGAGTGGCGGTTCCCGCTGCCCTTCTTGGGGTTTCTGACCGACGTGTGAATGCCTCAAACCATACCGCCCGATAGTAGTACTTCAATTTATTGAATACTACAGCGGTGGTGTGGTGTTCTAAAAGACGCCGTCGACGTGATGGAATACCTACTACGTCGACGGTCATTCTGTGTGTTTTGAGCCGCACCCCCGGGCGGCCAGCCGTGCGTCAGTAACCCACGTTTTCTTACGGTCAATGCCTAAGCCCGCCAAGCCCTCAACAAGCTTCGCAACAGTCAGATCAACGTTGTTTTTGACGTATACGTGTGCCGCGTCATCCTTGCCGTCGATGTCAGCTTTGAACCCGCCACGTTTGGAAGAAAGCACCACTTCCGCGTGCTTGCTGCCAGACCCACGAAGTGCTAATTTGGCGTCAGAAACCCACGTCTTCTTGCGTGTGATTCCCATATCAGCCAAGCCCTCGACAAGCACCCGGATGGGCAAGCCCATGCGTGCTTTGATGTATACACGGGCCGCCCCGTCCATCCCGTCCAGGTCAGCCTTGAATCCGCCTAACTCAGCCCGCTCACCCGGCTTTTTGTCGTATGCTCTCGCTACCAGCCGGTAAAAAGCACGGGTGCATCCACCGGGCAATGGAAGCACCTGAACGAGCATATAGCGGTTTGCTTCGCATGGCCGATTGAGCAACCGGCGTGCCTCATCTTCGGATGCGCCTTGCGGCACGTCTACAACCTCAATCACATTCATAACCATCACTTTCCTTCTTACAAGGCCCCGCCGTGCCCCCCCACGATGCCCTAGGAACGATCGCGGCCAGTTTCTGGAGGGGTAGCATACCGGTTTTCGTCTAGCGGTTCATCTTACGGAGCGTGTTTTCAAAGTGCCGTTGGAATTTGTCCGAGTGCTTGTCAAGTACACGGTCCACGCCTTCAGAGTCCAGGGCGTGAACGGTTGGGGCAAAGTGGACTCCGTGGACGTGGTAGTGGGTGCCGCCGCCCATGCCGCCCTCACGTGCCATCTTGTTTAGGCCGTCCATGACGCCACCCGGCACAATGCCTTCACCCGGAGAGAGCATAGCGGGCACGATGTCGCCACGGCCTATGCCCGGGACCACACCGCCGCCTTCGAAGGCCATAGCGCCCGCGAACGCTACAGCCGCGAATACATTAGCTAACACCGGCCCGGCAGGACCGCCAATCTCCATGCCCAACTTAAACCCGGCAGTAGCGGCGGCCTTGGCATCCGACTCCTGTCTGAATTTGTTGGACATTGCATACATGATGGCGTTCTTAATCATGCTGCTGATCATCTGGTCACCAAGGCTATCAACCATCTTGGCCCATGACTGATGCCCCATGATGGACTTGCTCAGCTCTCCCGAGATGGCGGACGTGAATTGCTGGTATGAGGCGGCCAATTTGTTGTTGGTTTCGATCTCCGCTTTTTCTCGGATGGCCGTCAGCTCATTTTCATGCTGTTGGGTGAGCTGCTTTTCTTGGTCCTGGAACTGCCTCAAGTGGTTGATGTAATCTTTGTCTGTCTTGTCCAAATTTGCCTCATCTTGCTGAAGGGCCTTCAGCTTGATGTTGTATTCGTCCGTGGCAAACTTCTGCTCTTCCGCGATTTGCTGCTCTTGGGTCATGCGCCGTGAGCTGTCCAATAGCGCCTGATGCTGCTTTGCGGCGGACAATGCCAGCTCTGCCGTTTTCTCTTCATCGCTTACCGCTTCACGTGCGGCTTCGGTGCGCTGTTTCCGTGCTTCCTCATCCAGGCGGGTTGCTAGCTCGTTTCGCTGTTTCAGGAGTTCCTGATAGTGGGCCGTCCCCTCCAGGCCGAGCGCTTCCTCTTGGGCCATCGCATCACGGAGGGCATTGAGTCGCGCCACTGAACCCTGACGGGACGTGCTGATAATCGCGTCTTCCTTGCGGGTTTCTTCCTGGACTGCCGAGCGGGTTGCAGCCTCCCGTAGCTGCCGCTCTGATTCCAGTTGCTTTTGCTTGTCTTCTATTGACGCCCGCATCTCCGCATCCCGGTCCTTGCCCGTCGCTTTGTTTGCGGAGGTAGTGGCATTGCCTTTCTCCAGGGCCTTGAGAGATGCCATCCGGGACTCGATGCTCACTTGCGCCTGTAGGGCGTCAACAACCTGTTGCTGAGCTGCTATGTCTTTCTCCAGGTTCAGGCCAGTTTTGACACCAAGAGCGTGCAACTCTTGGGCGGAGGCAAGGGACTTTTTGTATACGTCCGTGTCAACCGAAGACCCCACCGTATATGCGTTTACGTCTTTCAGCAGCGTTTGCACCTTCTGTGCTTGTGCCAACGTCCCACCCAACAGCCCGGATGCATCTTTGTCTTTGCCCTGTGCCAAAAGGCTGTCGTATTGAGTTTGGAACTGCTCAAGGGCGTGCTTGGCACCGTCTGACCCCGCGCCGAATTGATACCAGCTGGTCTTGAGGTCCTTGAATACAATGTCTGACGCCTTGGCTACGGTTTCAAAAGACTTTACCAACTCGGCCATGGATTGGCGGTCAATCAGCTCTAGCTCTCCCCGGAGAGCGCCAAGGTGGTCCTTGCGTAGTTCATCCGCACGGATTTGAGCCTGGATGATTTTGGTGTCCAAAGTGTTGAAGGCATTCTCAACCGCTGTGCCGAACTTCATTTGGTCATCAGTCAGAGCTAGGCCAGCCTCACGCATCTTGTTGAGATGCTGAAGCAGCAACGTGGCACCCACGGCAATGGCCAAGAAGGGGAAAGCCGCCTCCATGGCCGCGCCTATGGGACCGATTGACGCGATGAACGTGGTCAAAGCCCGTGGAAGGTGAATGCCAAATTCCTCCCCCAACAACATGACACCGTGACGGGCCTCCATCATGTGGCCGGAGACAGCTCCGCCCATCTCACCAGATCCGCCCTTGATGTCATTGAAGGCACCTCTCGCACTCTTGGCGGCGTCAGCCAAGCCTGAGGTGAAAACCGCTGTCTTGGTTTCCAAATTTACAGAAAGTTGCCACACGGGAGCTTCCATGTCTTTTCCTTTCAACTACTTAATGGGTGTTTTTCTTCGCCCTTGGGCGTTGATTCTCGCGTTGTTCAAGACGTGTGGCCCAACGAATGTTTCCAGGCTCATAGTTACCTTCGTTGTCTATGCGGTCAATGCTCATGCCCCTTGGCCTGTGTCCCACTTCAGCAAAGAACTGTTCGAACGAATCGAAGAGGAATTTGATTCCGCGAGCGCCGTAATTGGCATAATTGATGGCATTCGGGTAGGTGCAGCGGTGTATGGCAGCTAGATAAGAGGCATAAGCGCCCGTCCTACGGCCATGCCGGGCGGCACCGTGTATCGTAAGTCTCTCTGAGCAGGTTCCATCCTTGAGGCAGCCACAAGACCGTGTGTTTCCTTTCGTCAACGCTCCGCCGTCCACCATCGTGTATTCGCCGCACGCACAGCGGCACGCCCAATACGTAGGAGCCCACCGCGCCCGGCCAAGTACCGGCTCACTAGGCACACGTCCCACAACAGTGAGCCGTCCAAAAATCTTGCCGGTTAAATCGATGAACGCTGGCATAAAGCCTCTTTCAAAAAGGAATGTTAGGCCGCCCGTCTCCCCTTGCTTTCCAGCCAGAAAGCAAAAAACGAGCAGCCCACATTCGTTAGCAGATTTTCAAATCCGGCATCAGCAAGGCCGGTCTAGCTTTTCCTGCACACGTATTGCCCTTGGTTGAGGGTGGCGCAGTGTACAGGCCCCCGCTAGCCGGGGCTGGAGTCGCGCCGTTCTTGTTAGGTGTGTGAAACGGTGACGGCCTGGATGGCTTCTGAGCGCCGGACGCGACCGTCAACGCGCTTGTAACCGAGCAGGATTGTCTGGCCCAAAGTGGCCTTGGGCTGGTCGAGTATCTTGATGAACGTACCCGCGCCGCCACGGTCACCGATGACATAGCCGTCTTGGAACGAACCGAACAAGATAGGCACGACGCCCGCACTTGTTGCCGTGGGCAATGCTGGCATGTTGGAGCTGTAGCTCACCGGGAATCCGTGCAAGAGGTCACGCCCGTTTTCACGCGTCCAGACTGCCGCGTAAAGATTGGCCTGCCGTTGAGCCTTCCGAATTGCCACGGCAGTAGCCCTCGACATCAGCCAAGCCGCGTTCTGGAAGTAGCTTCCTTTGAGTGTGCCCAAAACATCGTCAACGGCGTTCAAAAGATAAACGCCGGTTGATTCCACCAAGTACGGCGCTGCCGTTCCGGTGCCGGTGTTGCCAATCAAGCCCTGAGGCTGTCCCGTGCCGTTGCCGGTGACAAAGAAGCCGTCCTCAGCAATGGCAACGGCGTTGAGGAGATCGGTAACGCCAAACGTCTGGAAGAGACTGACATCCTGCAACAGTTCCCAACTCACGGTGTGCGTCAAGCCCATCATGAACGCTGAGAGCGTGATCTGAGCCAAAGTTGGATTGGACTCAGAAAACGCGTTGTCTGACCCGCCGCTTTCGGCCTTGACTCCGGCGGTTCCGAATGTGGATTGGCTTGGTAGCTTGATGTCAGTTGCCGTGGCGAGTGCCCTTGCCACCGAACGGACACCAAGGTCCGGCACCGCCAATGGAATTATTTGCCCATCGGTGGGAACGTTGACGGCGGCACCCCCCGCGCCGGACGAGCCCTCATAGAGTGCAGAGGACATTCCCGGCAACGCGGGCAAGGCGAAGCCGCCGAACATCGGGTCAAAGCCTTCGCTCAAGGCGCTCCCCGTTTGCTTGCCGCCCGAACGGAGGAAGGCAAGAAACGATTCGTTGTATTCCGGGGACATCTGAGTCTGACCACGCTTGGCGGGTGCTCCGACACCGCCTGAGAGCAACTGAGCGAAGTTACCGCCGATAACCTGTCTCAGTGTGCTGGCAGCTTGGCGCTCATCTGCTTGCGCTCCCAGGTGCTTGTATCGGGCCATTGCGCCCTCATAAGCCGACTTTTCTGAGGCAGTGAGGTCGCGGCTTTCATTCTCCGCCTTTTGGAGAATCGACTCTGCATTATTGAGAGCTGACTTCTGGTCCTGCAAAATATCGATGAGTTTCATTTTCGTTGTCCTTAGGTGTTGAAATTCCGCTTTCGCGGTTACACCCGAGTCACCGCCGCCGTATTGGCGCGGCTTCTGCGGCTATCTTGGCCCTTTTTAGCCAAGATAGGTTGTGGTTGCACTGCCCGGCGCTCCCCTTCGCCTTTGGTGCCCGCGTCTCACGTCCCCGTACTGAGGCAACCAACGCGGTAGACACAGCCCTTTTTAGCTGTGCGGCACTAGTTAAACTTTTCGGCGCGCGGGTCCTCCAGGGACCACAGGGCCTCTGCGAATTGCACAAAATCTCCGTGTTGCCGCTTCGGCTGAGCGCCCATGCGCTCTATAAAGCTGTCACAGAACAAGACGTGCAGCAGATAGGTATCCCAAGCACCGGCCAGCGCTGAGATTTGCTCCGGATCTAGCTCTTCTTTCAGAGCGCAACGTGGGGACGTGCCCACCAAACCAAGGACGCCAGCTACGCGCAAGCCACGGCCAGCCCAACGGCACCGCAGCTCCGCAGCGTCGGTCTCCGTCATCTGCCGTGGCCGAAGGGGCAACATCTCAATTTCGTCGCCTCGCGCGTTGATGAGAACCATCACCGCGACGGATGCGTCACAAACCAACTGGGTGGACTGCTCACTGTAGGTCATCACTGCCTTTCCTTTCCTATCCGCACGGTTGGCTGTAAAATGAGACAGGCCAATTGCGATGCGTTCCCACGTGTTCCGATTTGCCATCCGGCCCTGGAGGGTTGCCGCCCTCCGGGGCCTTCGTTTCTCCCACCTATGCCGGGTCTACAACATCAAGCGGGAAAGCCAGAACCAACTCAGAGAGCCACTCTTCTGCCTGCTTCGTGTTGAGGAATGGGCGGGCACCAACAAGCACGCGCTCCAAGTCCGCCGCCTCACCTATCCCGAAAAGCAGCCCTACGGGGACGTTGCCCGCAAGTGTTCTCAGCATTGCGTCTTGCGATTGTGAATCTTCCCCCCACAGAGACGTGTAACCCAACGCCGTCAAATCAGGACTCACATAAGCGATTGCAACTCCGTACTTGACTGACGTTTTGTCAAGCCCTTCCTCAGCCATCTTCCGTTTCAAATCGCGGTGAAGTACACGTGCCGCGCCTATGGCAGCGGTGGGGGACTTCATCTCGCTCACCGGAGGTCTCCCGGTAGTCAGCGCACGATGGATTCTCTGTGCCTTTCCGGTGGCAGTTGTGTCACTCTTTGCGCGTTCCATGCCTGCCGTTCTCCGTGCCTTCCGTTCGTCGATCGTCAGAGCCATATCCTGATTCCTCCTGGAAAGTGTTATGTTATCTCTCATACCGGCTAAACTTCGGTTAATGTCTCTGATAGCATTTCCTTTAGCCGGGTTTTATTTTCCACATCCTCGTCCGTCTCGTCCTGCTCCCCTGTTTCGTGACCGCACTCAGGCTCATCCACACAGGGTTCCGTGGTACGCGGTGGAGCATAGACGCCCTCTCCCGTGTAGACGCGTTCCTGTTCCCCGTCCTCCAAAGCCCAAGCCCACCGCTCAAGGTCATGCTGTGGCATAGATGTAACTTTGTCCTTCGCGCACCCGCGTCCATGGACAGGCGCATCGCTTTGAGCCGCCTATCCCAACAGCCCTGGCAGTAGTTGTCAAAGTCCGTGCCGCATTTATGCACCTTCTTTGCACCCGTTCTCTTTGGCATCTTGCGTCTCACATTCAGGGACGAATAAATATTTCTCCCCTTACTCTTATTTATACTCTTTTTAAACTTAAAAGTCAATATAGTTGATAAAAGTGTTGTCAATGGTTCCAAGAAACAGATATGAGCGCGCGCGGCAAGTCTAAACCCTTGTGCAGGTTGAAGGACGGGTTACTTTAGTCTGGCGATTTTATGGCGAGATTTTGGTTTTACCGCGATGCGGTACTTGATGGCTGTATTTTGTTTCGCTTATCTTTCGCTTTCCACGTGCCCATGACAAGCGAGTCCAGGCGGTCTTGGCGGCCTTTGACCCATTTTGCGTAGTGCTTTTCCGTGGTCCTGATTGATTCGTGCCCCAATAGCTTGCTGACTTCCTCCATGGGGACGCCCTTCTCAAGCAAGTCCACAGCGAAAGTATCGCGGAGCCGATGGCTTCGCATGTGGCCGTCACTCTCAATCCCCGCCGCTTTGAAGGTAGGGACAATGAATCTCTTGCCCCAATTCCCGGTAATGCTCTTCTTGGAGCCTTCCCCGGACCAAAAGAAGTACGTCTTATTTGAGTTGGGAACGGCTAACAGCTCTTTAGCCACAGCCGGAGGAATTGGGACCGTCACGTCTGTCCCGGTCTTGGTGCGTTGGGTCACTACCCTGTACACGCATTTGGATTCGTCATGGACCAACTCATCCCGCCTGAGCGTTAGTGCGTCCATGATGGCAAGACCGCTCCAACGCATCAACTGGAAGAGGCCCCGCACCCGTGCTGTCCAGTAAGCGCCCTCCCGCTTGCGCACAGCACAGACGGTGTGCACGGTGTCTAAAAGCCGCGCGTACTCTTCCGGGGACAGCGGGAGTGTGGGTGGCTCTTCAATTTTGAACTTAGGCCACACGGGTACACTTTCCAGCCATTGAGCCTCAAAGCAGTACCGGAGGAAGCTCTTGTACCGCTCACGGAGTTTTGCCCGCGTGTACGTGCTCGGGTACAGCTCCGGCCAATCGGCACAGAAGCCCGTTACGATCTCCCGCGTTATGCCTTGGACGGTGAAAACGCCTTCTGATTCGCAATACGCCTGGAGCCTTCCAAGCCACAGCTTGTACTTCTTGATGAGGTCCGGCGTCAGCCCTTGGACTTTCTTGTCCGCAATGAAGAGCGCCACGGCTTCTTCAACGGTCTTGGGTGTGTTTATGGGCGCGGGTGTGTTCCCTGAGAATCGGTCCTCAAGCTGCCGCTTTACCTGCTCAGCCTCCGCCCAAGAGCGCGTCCCGGCTGACTTCCGGTATTGGGTGCCGTTCAACGTCCAGCGGAGGTGCTTCCGGCAATTGCAGCGCCGGGCCATCTCATCCCCGGCGTACTTACACCCGGCAGCGTGCCGGACAAATATAGCGATTAGTGGCGCGCTCATGTGCTAAACCCTCCATTCGAGAGAATGGTAGCACTTATTTAGCACATCTTTCTAGTCCATCATCGTAAGTAATTGATAAATATATGTATTTTTGTTGGTGGAGGCGGCGGGAGTCGAACCCGCGTCCGAAATCGCTGTCAGCCAGGAGTG